>SAMEA104404100__coassemble_8558_pt1 | contig 4649 bp, 3 predicted proteins | sample SAMEA104404100__metabat2_low_PE_102 | metagenome-assembled genome bin SAMEA104404100 (sample SAMEA104404100) | Balaenoptera acutorostrata | reverse complement strand
GAATCGTCACACCATTGGGTACCGCCCGGTGTCGTTCCATCTATGGTTACCGGGCGGGTCGGGGAGTCCCGACAGCCGATTTCGCACGGAGTTGGGAGGGAATCGTCACACCATTGGGTACCGCCCGGTGTCGTTCCATCTATGGTTACCGGGCTTTCCCAATGGTCTACCCGTTATTGACCATCCCCGTGCGAAATTGCCTCCCCCCACGGGGGAGGTGGCACGGCGTAAGCCGTGACGGAGAGGGGATGAAAATCCATACCGTTACTGCCGAGGTATCGTTACCGGGCACGGCTCTGCCCACAGAGAACGGCCCATCCCCGTGCGAATTCGGTGCAGGCCGACGCCTGCCGGAGAGGGGATGAAAAGCCCTTCCCATAACTGCCGAGGTATCGTTACCGGGCACGGCTCTGCCCTTAGATAACAGACCATCTGAAAGCGAAATTCGGTGCAGGCCGGTGCCTGCTCGTTGCCGGGCGGGTCGGGGCAAAAACGATCACAGACCATCCCAAAGCGAAATTGCCCGTGGGGGCTGCCCCACTGCGAAATTCGGTGCGACATGAAAAATCCCCCAATGGGTGTTTCCATTGGGGGATTTCGTGTTGAAGGAGTTATAACGGATAGCACCCGTAGGAAAGAACCTGATTGGCGTCGATGGTCATACAGGAGGGAACCCGATTTTCCGCCCGCACCACAGCGCCGGGAGCCAGACGAACCCCGTCCTCCAGAATACATCCGTGATCCACGATGGCGCCGCAGTCCACAACGCACCCGGCATGGAGCTGGACATCGGTGCTGACAATGGCCTTGGGGAGAATGACACAGCCGGTTCCCAGATGCACCGTGGGGCTGACATAGGCCGTGGGATGGACGATGGTCGGCACAGGGATTCCCGCATGGCGCAGCCGTTCCAGCCACTCCAGACGCATGGCATTGTTTCCAAAGGCCGGATAGGCCGCCGTATTGGGCAGACAGAATTCTGTAAATTGGGAACAAGGGCCCAGAATATTGGGGCCACGCCTGAGATCGTCCAGAAATTGGATTTGGCGAAATTTTCCGGATTGGGCGGCCAGATCGGCAATGACATGACCGAAGCCGCCGGCACCGATGATGAGCAGATTCATGGGAGCTGCCCCCTTTCATTAAGGGACAGTATAGCAAAATAAAATGGAAAAATCAATTCAATCATCACGGATGCCAGCCTGAAAATCCAACAAATCCTTCCTGAAATTTTCGGCTGGCTATACAAAACAGGCCGCAAAAGACCGCAAAATCCCCCGTTCCGACAGGAACGGGGGATCGGTATTTGGGATTTACTTGGCGTATTCGACGGCCTTGGTTTCCCGGATGACATTGACCTTGATCTGACCGGGGTATTCCAGCTCGGACTCGATGCGCTTGGCCACATCCCGGGCCAGCAGGATCATATTGTCCTCGGAAACCACCTCGGGCTTGACCATGATCCGGATCTCCCGGCCTGCCTGAATGGCATAGGACTTCTCCACGCCGGGGTAGGAGCTGGTCAGCTCCTCCAGCTTTTCCAGACGGCGGATGTAGTTTTCCACATTCTCCCGACGGGCGCCGGGACGGGCTGCGGAAATGGCGTCGGCGGCCTGAACCAGCACGGCAATGATGGTTTTCGGCTCCACATCGCCGTGGTGCGCCTCAATGGCGTTGACGATGATGGGGTTTTCCTTGTATTTCCGGGCCAGATCTGCGCCCAGCTGGACATGGGAGCCTTCCATCTCGTGGTCAACGGCCTTGCCCAGATCGTGGAGCAGGCCGGCTCTCTTGGCCATGGCCACATCCTCACCCAGCTCGGAGGCCAGCAGGCCGGCGATATGAGCGACCTCGATGGAGTGATTCAGCACATTCTGGCCGTAGGAAGTGCGGTACTTCTGGCGGCCCAGAATCTTGACCAGCTCGGGGTTGAGGTTGTGGACGCCGGTCTCGTAGCAAGCCCGTTCGCCCTCCTCCTTGATGGTGCGGTCCACTTCCCGTCGGGCCTTTTCTACCATATCTTCAATGCGGGTGGGATGGATTCTGCCGTCCACGATGAGTTTTTCCAGAGCGATCCGGGCGATTTCCCGGCGGACGGGGTCGAAGGACGAGACGGTGATGGCCTCGGGGGTATCGTCAATGATGAGATCCACGCCGGTGATGGTTTCGAGGGTGCGGATATTCCGGCCTTCCCGACCGATGATGCGACCCTTCATTTCGTCATTGGGCAGGGGAACCACACTGACGGTGGTTTCTGCGGCGTGGTCGGCGGCACAGCGCTGGATGGCGGTGGCGATGATCTCCCGGGCCTTGTTCTCGGCCTCATCCCGGAGCTGTGCGTCGATCTCCTTGATCTTCATGGCGGCATCGTGCCGGACATCGTTTTCAAGGGTCTCCAGCAGGTAGGCCTTGGCCTCCTCCTGGGTGAGCTGGGAAATCTCCTCCAGCTTGGCGGTCTGTTCGGCGCAGAGGGCGTCGGCCTTCTGCTGGGTGTCGGCGACCTTGGCCAGCTTGCGGTTCAGGTCGTCCTCCTTGCGCTCGAAGGCGTCGGTCTTTTTGTCGAGGGACTCCTCCTTCTGCTGGAGGCGCCGTTCCTGCTTACTCAGCTCATTGCGGCGCTCTTTGACTTCTTTTTCGTACTCTGTGCGAGATTTATGGATTTCGTCCTTTGCTTCCAGAAGCATTTCCTTCTTTTTGTTCTCACCGCCACGGATGGCTTCGTTGATGATGCGGGTGGCTTCGGATTCGGCGGAGCCGATCTCCCGTTCACCGACCTTCTTGCGGTAGATGACGCCGACCACGGCGCCGATGACAAGAGACAATGCGATTGCAATGACGAGAATGATAATATTCTTGGGTTCCATAATTCTTTGATGCACCTCCTTTGTAGATTGGGTGAAACCGGAGGAGGATGCAAAGGAACCTCGGAGCAGATTCAGTTCTGGCATAAAACCGACGGCCCATGGGGGCCACGGCTCAAAATGACATAAAGAAAACGCCCTCTGAGGCGATTTTTGCAGCAAACCTCCGGCAGACGAACCGGATATTTGGGAATGTCACCCCGGGAAGTGGGTGGCACACACGATTCCATTGCCTATTTTACTTGCCAAAAGGAGGATTGTCAAGGAGATTTGTGCAAATTTCCGGGTATGCGCCTGCCGTTTTTTGTCCGAGGTGACGATTTTTGTATCTTTGGAGCAAAAAAGAAGCTCCGGGGGCCTTTCGGCCTCCGAAGCAGGCGGATCTCCACAGCCTTGTCACAGCTCTGTGGAGCTTTATTTTGGGATGGTGATGGTGAGGACGATCTCCCGATCTGTCTCCCGGCGCTCGGAGACGGCGGCGATGCCGGCGGACTGGAACCGGGAGAGGCTCTGGGAGAGGTGGTTGAGGAAGCCGGATAGGTTGACCGGGCTGGGCTGGGGGGCCTTCTGACCCTCCAGAAGCGTTCGGATATACGCCTCGGTCTTGGCCACGGAGAGGCCCTGTTTTTGGATCCGGGCGATGACGGAAAGCTTGTCTCCGTCGGATTCCAGCCGGAGCAGCGCACGGGCATGGCGCTCGGTGAGATCGGCCTGACGGATGGCGGATAAAATTTCCGGGCCATGCTGGAGGAGGCGGAGCTTATTGGCAATGGCGCTCTGGCTTTTGCCCAGCATCCGGGCGCATTGCTCCTGACTGAGATGCTGGAGTTGGATGAGTCGGGAGATGCCCATGGCCTCCTCGACGAAGTCCAGATCCTGCCGCTGGAGGTTTTCCACCAGAGCGGCGATGCCGGATTCCCGTTCGTCCATGTTCATGATGATGCAGGGGATCTCGCTGAGGCCGGCGGCCTGAGAGGCTCGGAGCCGTCGTTCCCCGGCGATCAGCTCATAGCCGGTTCCGACCCGGCGGACGGAGAGGGGCTGAAGGATGCCGTGGAGGCGGATGGATTCGGTCAGCTCCTCCAGAGCCTTGGCATCAAAGCTGCGGCGGGGCTGGGCGGGGTTTGGCTGGATGGAGCGGGCGGGCAGAAAGACCACCCGGCCTGTTTCCATATAGGTTTTGAGTTTGGCGCATTGCATAGGCGTTCCCCCTTGGTAGATGGTAGAGCCTATTCTACCGGGAAATGGGCAGGAAATCCCACGAACCGGGGGTCGGGGAGTCCCGACAGCCAATTTCGCACGGAGTTGGGAGGTAGTCTCAGGGCAGAGCCGTGCCCGGGTCGGGGAGTCCCGACAGCCAATTTCGCACGGAGTTGGGAGGTAGTCTCAGGGCAGAGCCGTGCCCGGTATCGTTTTTGCGGAGCGCATCCTAGCCTCTCCCCACGGGAGAGGTGGATTGCCCGAAGGGCAAGACGGAGAGGGGATGAAAAGTCATACCGCTACTGCTCATGTATCGTAAGGTATGGTATCCCCTCTCAGTCAGCTACGCTGACAGCTCCACAGATTGTGAAATTGCCCCCGGCAATTTTTGGATTTTGATTTGCTGCGCAAAGCACCACCCCCAGAGGGGGAGCCTATGCCGCAGTATCGTCACCGGGCGGGTCAGGGCAAAAACGATGACAGACCAACCCTGTGCGAAATTGCCTCTCCCCACGGGAGAGGTGGCACGGCGAAAGCCGTGACGGAGAGGGGATGAAAAAGGTTCGATACCTGAGCAGTAAGTTGAAC
>SAMEA104404100__coassemble_7007_pt1 | contig 5525 bp, 5 predicted proteins | sample SAMEA104404100__metabat2_low_PE_102 | metagenome-assembled genome bin SAMEA104404100 (sample SAMEA104404100) | Balaenoptera acutorostrata | reverse complement strand
AGAGGCTCGGATGATCCGAATTCGTCGAACACCTCACAGCATGAGCTTCTTCCATTTTCTGATTTTTGTACGGAAGGTACCGAAGGGCGCCACGGTGTTGACATGGATAAATTTATAAACCTCCCAGACTGCCGATTTGGTTGCGCCGTCTGCCCACCTGATCGGCCAGATTTTCCGCCGGAGTGCGGTCAACCGCTTCTGCCCGAAGGTCTTTCATCTCCTCCGGGATATTGCCAAACTCGCCAATGAATTTCACATAGGTTTTCTTGATTTCGTCCTTCAGTTCTCCTTTGCTGGCATAGGCTCTCATAAATTACCTCATTTCTGTATCTGTTCGGAATTTCACACATTCGCTTTCCCATACACAAGAAACATTCCGAGACAAACGCCCCAGAACGAAGCAAAACTGGCATCAAATCTCATTCCAGTTCTGCTTCTATGACCAATGACTGTGCTGCAAGTCCCAGTCATTCGGGGCGCTTTTTGTTGTTTTACAGCGGTTAGTCCTGCTCTGCCAGCTTACGGGCCAAGGTGCAGGTCACCTGAGCGCAGTGGGCGGCGGCCAGCTTCTCAAAGCTGGGGTAGTCCATCTCTGCGGAGTGGTCGGCCTTGTCGGAAATGGCCCGGATGATGACAAAGGGAACGCCGTTGCAGTAGGCGGCCTGTGCAATGGCTGCGCCCTCCATTTCGGTGCAGCTGGCCCCGGTGCGCTGGGTGATCCGGGACTTTGCCCCGTCCTCGCTGACGAACAGATCGCCGCTGGCCACCCGGCCATAGCGGGTATGTCCGGGCTTCAACTCCTCACTGGCGGCGAAGGCCAGCTTCTTGAGCCCCTCGTCAGCCGGGAAGGCAGTGACGCTGAGGCCGGGGACCCGGCCCATGGGATAGCCGAAGTGGGTGGCGTCCATATCGTGGTACATGGCGTCCTCGCTGATGACCACATCCGCAATGTCCAGCCGGGGATCCAGAGAACCGGCAATGCCCGTGTTCACCAGATGGGTGACGGCATAGCGGTCGCACATGGTCTGGGCGCACATGGCAGCATGAACCTTTCCCACGCCGCACTGGGCCACTACCACCTCCAGCCCCTCCAGTCTTCCCAGAAAGAAGGTCATGCTCCCCCGCTGCTCGGTGGTTTTTTCCGTCATACGCTCCTTGAGCATGGCCACCTCGATGTCCATGGCTCCGATGATTCCAAGTTTCATAGCTTCTGTTTTCTCCTTTTTATTCGGGGTAGACCAGCCGATCCTGCGGCATCTGCTCCAGCAGAGCGCTGTACCGTCCGGCCCAGTATTTTGCCATGCCCAGATTCATGTCCAGATAATTTCCGCAGTCTCTGGGGCTGGCTCCGGGGATCTCCCCCTCAAATTCCGCCATGAACCGGAAGCAGCTCTGCACCAGAGGCAGGATCTCCCGGCTGGTCAGGTCTCCGGCCACCAGCAGATAAAAGCCGGTGCGGCAGCCCATAGGCCCGAAATATACCACCCGATCCCGCCACTGGGGGTCGTTTCGCAGATAGGTGGCGCCCAGATGCTCCATGGCATGAACCTCGGCGGTGTTCATCACCGGCTCCTCGTTGGGGCTGGTGAGCCGCAGATCGAAGGTGGTCACCGTCTCCGCACCGATGCGATCCTTCCGGGACACATAGACGCCGGGCTGGAGCTTTTCATGGTCGATGGTAAAGCTTGCGATTTTTTCCATAAGTTCAGATTCCTCCTGTGGTTTTTATGAAGTTTTCTCCATTATAATGGATTTCCCGTCGGTTTGCAAGGCATTGCCCCGGCGGATTTTTTCACAGTTTCAGTTGCAATCAGCCCGGGGCTATACTATAATATAGCCACACTGACGCTCCGCAGCATCGGAGCCATGCCAAAGGAGGAATTCCCATGTCCATCAAAAACGAATATCTGCTGGGGATCTATCAGGGCCTCAAGGCCCGGAATCCGGAGCAGAAGGAATATTTACAGGCGGTGGAGGAGGTACTGACCTCTCTGGAGCCGATCGTGGAGCGCCGTCCCGACATCGTGAAAAACAAAATCATCGACCGGCTGGTGGAGCCGGAGCGGGTGATCCTGTTCCGGGTCTGCTGGACCGACGATCAGGGGCAGGTGCAGGTCAACCGGGGCTACCGGGTTCAGTTCAATTCCGCCATCGGCCCCTATAAAGGCGGTCTGCGGCTCCATCCCAGCGTCAATCTGTCCATTATGAAATTTCTGGGCTTTGAGCAGATCTTCAAGAACAGCCTCACCGGCCTACCCATGGGCGGCGGCAAGGGCGGCTCGGATTTCGACCCCAAGGGCAAATCCGACGGGGAGATCATGCGCTTCTGTCAGGCCTTTATGACGGAGCTGTACCGCCACATCGGAGCGGATACCGACATCCCCGCCGGTGACATCGGCGTGGGCGCCCGGGAGATCGGCTACCTCTACGGTCAATACCGGAAAATCACCAACGAATATACCGGCGTTCTCACCGGAAAGAACCTCAACTGCGGCGGCAGTCTGGCCCGGACTCAGGCCACCGGCTACGGCCTGTGCTACTTCATGGACGAGATGCTCCATGCCGCCGGGGACAGCTTCCAAGGCAAGACCGTGGTCATCTCCGGCTCCGGCAATGTGGCCACCTATGCCAACCAGAAGGCCACCCAGCTGGGCGGCACCGTGGTGGCCATGAGCGATTCCTCCGGCTATATCTATGACCCCAAGGGCATTGATTTTGAAATCATCCGCCAGATCAAGGAGCAGAACCGGGCCAGGATCAGCACCTATCTGGATCATGTCCCCACCGCCAGCTTCACCCCCGGCTGCAAGGGCATCTGGGCCGTCCCCTGTGACATCGCCCTGCCCTGTGCCACCCAGAACGAGCTGGATCTGGAGGACGCTCAGGCGCTGATCCGCAACGGGGTTCGCTATGTGGCCGAGGGTGCCAATATGCCCTGTACGCTGGAGGCCACCGCCGCCTTCCGGCAGGCCGGTATCCCCTTCGGCCCCGCCAAGGCCGCCAATGCCGGCGGCGTAGCCACCTCCGGGCTGGAAATGAGCCAGAACAGTCTGCGCCTCAGCTGGAGCTTCGAGGAAGTGGACGAAAAGCTCCATACCATTATGAAAAACATCTATCGCAGCGCCGCCGAGGCCGCCGAAGCCGTGGATCGGCCCGGTGATCTGGTGACCGGCGCCAATATCGCCGGTTTCCTCAAGGTGGCCGACGCCATGCTCTGGCAGGGCTGCACCTTCTGATTTTTTCTCCGCCTCCGGGGGATCCCCCCGGAGGTCTTTTTTTCCCATGGCCGGACTTTTACTTGCTTTTTCGCCGGTCGTTGGATATAATAGCGGTAACTATGTACGAAAGGCAGGACTATGCCATGGATGAAAAGAAAGAGTTCCAGTCGGATCTTGATTTGGATTTTTCCCGGGATTTTGAGGATCGGATGCCTCCGGATGAGCCTCCCGCCTCGGGAGCCTTTGAAAATCCTCCCTCCGACTCCGCCCAAAGCCCCCGTTCCGCCGGGGCGCAGCCCTCTCAGGAGCCCTATCCTCCCCGTCGGCGGCGCAAGCGCTCCAAATGGCAGGACTTCAAGGAGGCTTATCTGCCGGTGCTGATTCTGGCGGCGGCTCTTATTCTGATAATTTCCTTTGTGGTGGGTGCCGTGCGGCACAAAAAGCCCCAGAAAACCGATAAGCCCGGTGCTTCCACCTCTGCCCCGCTGGATGCCGAGGCCCTGCTGGCCAAGGAGCAGAAGCAGCTCATCGCCGATGCCGATGCGCTGGCCGCCCAGTATGATTATCAGGGAGCCATGGCGATCCTCAATTCCTACTCCGCCGGGATCAACAACAGCCCCGAGCTGCTGGCCAAGTATCAGGAATACACCGACGCCTTCAATGCCCTGATCCCCTACAACGATATTTCCAAGATCCCCAATCTGGCCGTGCGCCTGCTGATTGCCGATCTGCCCCGGGCGCTGGCTGACAAGGACTACGGCTCCCAGCTCAACAACAACTACCTGACCACCTCCGAATTCTCCGCCATGCTCCAGCAGCTCTATGACAACGGCTATATGCTGGTCAGTATGCGGGATCTGGCCCCCTCTGCCGCCGACGGCACCGGAAAGACCGGCATTTCTCAGGGAACCATCTATCTGCCCAAGGGCAAAAAGCCTTTGGTGCTGACCCAGCTGGGTGTCAACTACTTTACTTACCTCACCGACGGAAACGGCGACGGACTGCCCGACAAGGACGGCTCCGGCTTCGCCAGCCGCCTGATTATCGGGCCGGACGGAAAGCTCACCAACGAAATGGTGGATGCCGAGGGTCAGACCGTTACCGGGGCCTTCGATCTGGTCACCATTCTGGACAGCTTCTTGGAGACTCATCCCGATTTCTCCTATCGGGGCGCTCGGGCCACTCTGGCCGTGACCGGCTATGACGGTCTGTTCGGCTACCGCACCGACCCGGAAACCGAGAAGAAGATCAGCAAGGAATTCTACGAGGAGCAGCTGCGGGATGTAAAGCCCGTCATCGAAAAGCTCCGCAGCGAGGGCTACGATTTTGCCTGTATGTCTTATGACTATATGAACTACGGTGAGAAAAAAGCCCCGGAAATTCAGGCCGATCTGGATCTCTGGATGGCAGAGGTCAAGCCCCTGCTGGGCGATGTGGACATTCTGGTGCTGCCCTATGACGACATCGGCGACCGCAATCTCTATACCGGCCCCCGGTTCGATACCCTCTCCGGCAACGGCTTCCACTACTTCATGGCGAAGGACAGCGCCACACCCTCTTGGGGTCAGATCTCCGGCAGCTACGCCCGGATGACCTTCCGGGAGGCCGGTGGGCGCAACCTCTATAAGTTCCCCAACTGGTATCAGGATCTGTTCGACGCCTCCAAGGTGCTGGATCCTGCCCGAAGCTTCAACTGATCGTTTGCAGATCCTGACAATGTAAAAACGAGGTCATCCAGTCCGTTTTTGGGCTGATGACCTCTTTTTTTCATCCTGTATCATCGGCGCAGGCTTCGTCTGCAAGGGACGCAGCGACCAGAACCGCTCTCTCATCGGTGCCTTGCCCCATGCCCATGCCGGAAGGGATTTTGATTTCCCCCGGCAGAATCGGAAATGGGGAGAAAGCGCCAGTCGGGGCTGCCGCAGAGCTTCTGCGACAGCCGATCTCCTATTCCTCCAGAGCGGAACGGAGCTTTTCCAGCGCCCGTTTTTCGATGCGGGACACATAGCTGCGGCTCAGCCCCAACGCCTCTGCCACCTCCCTCTGTCGCTTCGGCTCCCTTCCGTACAAGCCGTAGCGCATGGTGATGACCTGCCTTTCCCGGTCGTCCAGTGCCGAAGAAACGGCCCTTCGGACCAGTCGCCCATTTTCCCGGGCGTCCACCTGCTCCAGCAGATCGCAGTCCTCCCCCAGCACATCCATGAGACTCAGCTCTGCCCCGTCATTCCCGGTTTCGATGCTTTCCGACAGGGAAATCTCCTGCCCCGACTTTTTCCTGCTCCGAAAATACATGAGGATTTCATTTTC
>SAMEA104404100__coassemble_4175_pt1 | contig 8783 bp, 7 predicted proteins | sample SAMEA104404100__metabat2_low_PE_102 | metagenome-assembled genome bin SAMEA104404100 (sample SAMEA104404100) | Balaenoptera acutorostrata | reverse complement strand
TGATTTTTGGTATTCTAATCGGGGTTTCTGCCTCTATCATAGGACATCTCCGGCAGAAAAGCAAGGGGTATTTTCGGGGGAGCAGGCCGAAAAAGTAGAAAAAACAGAGGTGCAGTCCCAGAAAAACCGCCGCCGGACGGAAGATCCCGGTGAATCGGCTGGCCCCGAACAGAGACAGCAGAGCGGCCAGAGCGGAGCAGCCCACCGCATGGGGGTCGAATTCCAGCCCGGTGAGCCGCCGGAACCGACGGCAGCTGCGGAAAAAATGGAGCAGGCGGCAAAGGGAAAAGCTCACCCCATAGCCCCAAAGTCCCCAAAGGGGCAGGAATACGGCACTCAGCGCCAGCTGCATCCCCCGGGCCGCCATGGCATCGGCCAGCGAGGCCGACCAGCCTCCCAGCCGCCGGGTGACGGCGTCCATGAGCGTATCACAGGTCATCACCGGGATCAGCATGGCCCCGGCCTTCAAAAGCTCGGCCCAGTCCGTTCCCAGCGAAAGCCAGCCGCAGAGCGTCGGCGCCAGTATGTAGAGCAGGCCGCCATAGGAAAGACCGCAGAACAGTCCCAGCCGCAGAAGCGGATGGAGCAGCCGCCCGCTCAGTGTCTCAGCATCGGTCAAAACCATGGATTCATCCATAAAAAATCCCCCCTGCACCCATTCTATGAGGGGACAGGGGGGAATATGCCTAGACCTTGTTGATCTCGTCGCAGTAGAGGGCCAGAGGGCATTGGGCGCATTTGGGGCTGCGGGCGGTGCAGGTTTCCCGACCAAACAGCACGATGCGGTGGCAGAAATCGCTGCTTTCCTCCGGCGGCAGGACGGCCCGGAGCTGCCGCTCCACCTTTTCCGGCTCCTTTCCGCTGCTCAGACCCAGCCGCCCGCAGATGCGGATGCAGTGGGTGTCGCAGACCACGCTGCCCGGGACCCGGTACAGATCGCCCAGCAGGAGATTGGCGGTTTTCCGGCCTACCCCCGGGAGCTTCAACAGGGCCTCCATGGTTCCGGGAACCTTGCCCTCGTAGTCGGACAGCAGCATCTGACAGGCCAGAACGATGTCCCGGGCCTTGTGCTTGTAAAAGCCGCAGGAATGAACCAGCTGTTCCACCTGTGCAATGTCCGCAGAGGCCATGGCCTCCAGCGTGGGGAAGGCTTCAAACAGGGCCGGGGTCACCAGATTGACCCGGGCGTCGGTACACTGGGCGGAAAGCCGCACGGCGATCATCAGCTCGTAATCCTTCTCATAGTGCAGAGCGCAGGTGGGATCCGGGTAGACGGATTTCAGAATTTCAATAATCGACAGAACCTTTTCGTGCATGATTCGGCTCCTCTCCAAAGTTTGCCTCCATTTTACCACAGGTTTCGACAAAAGGGAAGGGGCAAGCCGGTTGCGGCAGCGGCGGCTTTGTGCTATAATGAGGAAAAATTCCCAAGGAGGAAAGCGTCTATGTACCAGCCCTTGGCGGATCTCATCCGCCCCACCTCGCTCGACGAGGTATACGGACAGGATCATATTCTGGCTCCCGGAGCCGTGCTGCGCAGATTGATCGACTCCGGCAATGTGCCGAATATGATTTTCTACGGCCCCTCCGGCACGGGAAAGACCACCGTTGCCAACATCATCGCCCAGAAAACCCGGCGCAAGCTCTATAAGCTCAATGCCACCACCGCCTCCACGGCGGACATCAAGAAAATCGTCTCCGAGCTGGATACCTTTCTGGCCCCGGAGGGGATCCTGCTCTATCTGGACGAGATCCAGTCCTTTAACAAAAAACAGCAGCAAAGCCTGTTGGAATTCATCGAAAACGGCAAGATCACCCTGATCGCCTCCACCACGGAAAATCCCTATTTTTATGTGTTCAACGCCATTCTGAGCCGCTCCACGGTGTTTGAGTTCAAGCAGATCGACGCCCGGGCCTCCCTCGGGGCCATTCGCCGTGCCGTGGGCTGCATGGAGGAGCGGACGGGACTTTCCGCCCAGCCGGAGGAGGGGGCGCTGGAATACATCGCCGGGGCCTGCGGCGGCGATCTGAGAAAAGCCGTCAATGCGGTGGAGGTGCTGTTCTCCGTGGGGATCCCCCAAGGAAAAACGCTGCCCCTGACGCTGGCGGACGCCCAAGCCGTGACCCAGAAAAGCGCCCTTCGGGCGGATCGGGAGGGGGACAATTACTATGATCTGCTCTCCGCCCTGCAAAAATCCATCCGTGGCTCCGACCCGGATGCAGCCGTTCATTATCTCGCCAGACTTCTGGAGGCCGGACAGATGCAGGCCGCCTGCCGTCGGCTGATGGTCACGGCCTGTGAGGACATCGGGCTGGCCTATCCCCAGATCATCCCCATTGTGAAGGCCGCCGTGGATGCGGCCCTGATGGTGGGGATGCCCGAGGCCCGGATCCCTCTGGCGGATGCGGCGGTGCTGATGGCCACCTCGCCCAAATCCAATTCGGCCTACTGCGCCCTCAATGCGGCTCTGGCCGATGTGCGAAAGGGCAGGGGACAGGGCTTTCCCCGGCAGCTCCAGAATATCCACGCCGACACCTATACGCAGGAGCGGGAGCAGGGCTATCTCTATCCCCACGATCACCCCAACCACTATGTCCGGCAGCAATATCTGCCCGATGATGTGGCCGGGACCCGGTATTATGAATTCGGCCCCAACAAGCTGGAGCAGGCGGCGAAGGCCTATTGGGATACGGTCAAGGGAGGGAAGTAAATGGATATTCAGCTTGGCGATGTTCTGGTGATGAAAAAGCCCCATCCCTGCGGCGAAAAGCGCTGGCTGGTTCTGCGGACCGGAGCGGATCTTCGGATCCGCTGCCTCGGCTGCGGCCATGAGCTGATGCAGCCCAGAGGAAAGGTGGAGAAAAATATCCGCAGCATTGAGCGGAAAATCACAACCGAATAATTGACAGGATGAACCGGCAGCCGATGGATTTGGCTGCCGGTTTTTTGCAGCTCCCAGCGGAGAAGGCCCGTTTCTGGGGACAGGTAGCGACACTTGCGCCGGGACAGACCATGGCTTGCGACGGATTTTGAAGCCCGTCGGCCCTATACTGGGGCCACAGACCAAGGGAAGGGGTGGAAGGATGGTCATTTATCTGGACGGCTTCATGGGACTTAACTTTCTGGTGGACTGGCTGCTTCTGCTGGGGGTCAATCGGCTCTGCGGCAATCCCCCCGGCTCGGGCCGAACGGCGGCGGCTGCGGCTCTGGGAGGCGGCTATGCCGGGGCCTGTCTGCTCCCCGGCTGTGGGTTTCTGGCCGGGAGCCTCTGGCGATGGGCCAGTCTGGGGGTGATGAGTCTGGTGGCCTTCGGCATGAGCCGAAGTGCGCTGCGCCGGGGGCTGCTGTTCGTGCTTCTGAGCATGGCGCTGGGCGGTCTGGCCATCAGCGCCAGAACCAACTGTCCATGGGGACTGATCGGCTGTGCCGGGGCCTTGACGGCGCTGTGTCATCTGGGCTTTCACGGGAGAGCGGATGCCCCGGAGCAGATCCCCATGGTGCTGGAGCGAAATGGCCGACGGGTGGCCCTGACCGCCCTGCGGGATACGGGAAACCTGCTCCGGGACCCCATCACCGGAGAATCGGTGCTGGTGGCGGATGCGGAGATCGGGGATCGCCTGCTGGGCCTCAGCCCGGAGGAGCTGGGCCATCCGGTGGAAACGATGCAGGCCCGCCCGGAGCTGCGGCTGCGGCTGCTTCGGTATGCCACCGCCGGGAGTGAGGGAGGATTTTTGCTGGCACTGCGGTGCAGACAGGTGACGAAGGCCGGGAAAACGGTGCATCGGACGGTGGCCTTTTCCCCGGTGCGGCTGGGGGACGGAACATATCAGGCGCTGACAGGAGGAACGGAATGAGCAGGATCGGGATGCTTTTGGAGCTTTTGGGGCTGCGGCCATCGGCAGAGGGGATCTTTTACATCGGGGGCAGCGATGTCCTGCCGCCGCCGCTGAAGGGAACGGCGGAAAAGGAGGCGCTGGAACGGCTGGAGGCCGGGGATGAGGGCGCCAGACAGCTGCTCATTGAGCATAATCTGCGTCTGGTGGTGTTTCTGGCCAAGCGCTTCGACAATACCGGGGTGAATCTGGAGGATCTCATCTCCATCGGCACCATCGGGCTTATCAAGGCCATCAATACCTACCGCATGGAGAAGAATATCAAGCTGGCGACCTATGCCTCCCGGTGCATCGAAAACGAGATCCTCATGCATATTCGGAAAATATCCAACCAGCGCACCGAGGTGTCTCTGGAGGAGCCGATCAACACCGACGGTGAGGGGAACGAGCTTCTTCTTTTGGATATTCTGGGAACGGAGGAGGATGTGGTGGTGCGTCCCATGGAGGAATATGTGGATAAAATGCTGCTGCGGGAGGCACTGGAGGAGCTGCCCCAGCGGGAGAAGGAGATCGTCACCATGCGCTACGGCTTGCAGGGCCAGCAGGAGCTGACCCAGAAGGAAGTGGCAGGAAAAATGGGGATTTCCCAGTCATATATCTCCCGTTTGGAAAAGAGGATCATGGGAAAATTGCGAAAACGGATCCTTCAGCAGACCAGCTGCGTCTAAGTCGTGCTTGCAATCCGCAATGAACTGTGTTATAATAACTGGTACCAATGGTATAGAAATGATAGAAATCGATTCGGAAGGTGTGATACAGACAATGGTAAGCAGCGATAGTGTTTCCAAATCTGTTTTAAAGAGGCTGCCGGGTTATCTGGCCTACCTCAAAAATATGCCCGAGGATTCCCCCTCGCATATTTCGGCGACCGCTCTTGCAAATGCGCTGGGCATGGGCGAGGTGCAGGTTCGTAAGGATCTGGCTCTGGTATCGGACGGAGGCCGACCCAAGATCGGCTATCTCCGGGTGAGCCTGATCGAAGACATCGAGCGGTTTTTGGGCTATAACAATACGACCGATGCCGTTCTCATCGGTGCAGGTCGGCTGGGCTGCGCTCTGCTGGATTACGAGGGCTTCGAGGAATACGGCCTGAATATTCTGGCGGCCTTTGATACCGACCCCAATAAGGTCGGCTTCGACGAAACCGGTAAGCCCATTCTGCCCTTGGAGGAGCTGCCCCAGTTCTGTGCGGAGCATAAGATCCTCATGGGCATCGTGACCGTTCCCTCGGCCCACGCCCAGAGCGTGTGTGATCTTTTGGTGGAAAACGGCATCAAGGCCATTTGGAACTTTGCCCCCATCCATGTGGATGTTCCCAAGAACATCCTGCTTCAGACCCAGAATATGGCCACCTCTCTGGCCCTTCTGAGCGTCCATCTGCAAGCCCAGATGAAAACCAAGGATCCCGGCGAAAAAAAGGAATAACCTAACGCAAAAGAAGCGGATCATCAGGCGGTGCTCCATAGGGAGCTGTTCTCCCACCCAATACAAGTTCAGATCAGATTCTGCGGAAGGGCGGTTGTGCTGCGGCACAGCCGCCCTTTTTCCCGTTCAGCCTCCACATACAGGTGTTGATTTCGGAAAATGTAATTGGTAAAATATGCAAAGAGAACAGATCAGGGGCGTGTGCCTGAATAGCAGCATTGGTTGCCGATGATGATATGCTGATCTGTGAAATAGAAAGTCAAAACTGCATCGGATCATATAGAGTTCGCATACAAGAACAACAGGTGAAAGCAAGCACCGTAGAATGGAGGAAAAATCAGATGGAATGGAACGCACGACTGCGGGATCCCCGGTTCTTTTCGGAGGGCTGTCTGCCCGCACATTCGGATCATCAGATCCTGTTTCCGGGAGAACAGGAGCCGAGGGCCCTGCTGCTGGACGGGATCTGGAGGGTCCACGGCTGTACAGATGTGTCAGAACGAATCGAAAATGTGGAGCAGGAGACCTTCTCCGTTGAGACCTTTGATGAAATCCAGGTTCCGGCCCACATCAATTTAACGGGCAGAGGAACCCCGGAATACACCAACACAGCCTATCCATGGGATGGGCGGGAGCAGCTTCAGCCGGGAATGCTGCCGGCGCAGATCCCCACGGCCCAGTATGTCAAGGAGTTCACCGTGCCGGAAAATTGGCTGTATCAGACGCTCCGCCTGCGGCTGGAGGGCGTGGAGCCTGCGTTCCGGGTGTTCTGCAACGGCGCCTATCTGGGATACCGGGAGGACAGCTTTACCCCCAGCGAGTTTGACCTGACGGGCATCCTGCATCCGGGAGAAAACAGGCTGATGGTAGAGGTATATCGCTGGGCCTCCGGCAGCTGGCTGGAGGATCAGGATTTTTGGAGATTCTGGGGCATTTTCCGCAGTGTCAAGGTGCTATGCCTGCCGAAGACAAATTTGGAAGACCTGCGGATCACGGCGGATATGGAGGGCTGTTTGACGGTTCAGGTCGAGGTGTCCGGTCACGCAGATCGTTTGCTGGCCTCCCTGACGGAACCGGGCGGAACAGAAATCGGCTGCTACGAAGCTCCGGTGTGCAGCGGCGTGGCACAGCTGTGTGAAACAGTTTCTGATCCGTTGCTTTGGAGCGCAGAGACCCCCAACCTCTATACATTGTCCCTGTCTCTGTTGGAAGGAGAGACAGTACAAGCGGAGTGCTGCCAGTCGGTTGGGTTTCGGACGGTTGCTATTGAAGATGGAATTCTCAGATGCAATGGCAAACGCCTGCGCCTGCATGGGGTCAATCGCCATGAGTGGAATATGGAGCATGGCCGGGTCATTACGGTGGAGGAGATGGAGCAGGATGCCCGGATGATGAAGCGGGCGAATATCAATGCTGTTCGTACCAGTCATTACCCCAATCGCAGTGAGTGGTACGAAATTTGTGATAAAATCGGCCTTTATGTGGTCGATGAGGTGAATCTGGAGACGCACGGTACTTGGAGCGGAAGGGCGGAAAAGCCGGAACATCAGCTGCAGCTGCTGCCGGACGATCTGCCGGAATGGAAAGAGGCCGTTCTGGATCGGGCAAGACATATGCAGCAGCGGGACAAGAACCACCCTTCCATCCTTTTATGGAGCTGCGGCAATGAATCCAGAGGCGGTGAAACCCTCTGGGAGATGTCGGAGCAGCTGCGCCGGGAGGACGGGACTCGGCCCATTCATTATGAAGGGGTGTGCTATGATCTGCGCTATCCTGATACCACGGATCTTTTTTCCACCATGTATCTGCCGCCGGAAGAAGCGGAACGATATGTCCTGACCCATCCGGGCAAGCCCTATATTCAGGTGGAATATGCCCATGCCATGGGTAATTCCTGCGGCGATCTGGAGCGCTATGTGGATTTGGAACGAAAATATCCCAGGTATCAGGGCGGATTCATCTGGGATTGGATCGATCAGCAGCTTTGGAAGGACGGGCAGCTGCATTACGGCGGGGATTTCCGGGGCTGGCCCAACAGCGGTGATTTTTGTGCAGACGGTCTGCTGTTTGCCGACCGCACACCCAGCCCCAAGCTGGCGGCGGTGAAGGCGGCATATCGCCCGGTCTGTGTGGAATTTGTACCCGGCGGTCTTGTCCTTTCCAATCAGATGCAGTTTACCGATCTGTCGGAGTTGATCCTGCACTGTGCCGTGGTCACAAAGGAGGGGGTCTTTTCTCAGGAGGAGCGGACGATCTGCTGTCCTCCGGGAGAAAAGTGCCTGCTGCCGTGGATGCCGCCCCTGCCGGAAACCGGCGAGGTCTGGGCAGATGTGTCTGTATGCACCAGACGGGCAGAACCGTGGTGCGAGGCCGGGTATGAGCGCTGCTTTGCCCAGCATACCCTGCGCAGTCGGGCAGCCGCCGAAAGCGGCTGGAAGATGGTGGATGGAGCGGAATATCTGGGCTTTACCAGCGGACGGCTGGGGGCGGCCTTTCAAAAAGGGAAGGGGCTGCTGTGCAGTCTTACGGTGGATGGCCGGAAGTGGATGGCCGAGCCTGTTCGGCCTGCCTTCTGGCGGGCGCCGGTGTCCAACGATACGGCCAGTAACTGGCCTTTTGAGAAAAGCATCTGGAAGGGTGCGGAGCTGTACCCCAAGAAGGAAGCCTTCACCTTGCGGGAGGACGGGGAGGCGTATGTGGTGGAAACGGTGTTTCTGCTTCCTACCCAGCCCCAGATCCCCTGTACGGTTCGCTATTACTTCCAGTCTGGTGGACGGCTCAGAACAGAGGTGGACTGCCAGCTCCCGGCGGGCATGGAGCCGCCCTTCGTCTTTGGAATCCGGCTGGCAGCATGGGGAGAAAACCATGAAATCCGATACGATGGCCTCGGCCCGGAGGAGACAGCCGCAGATCGTCGGTCAGGCAGTCGCAGGGGCTGGTGGACGATAGATGCCAGAAAGAATCTGACTCCGTACATGAAGCCTCAGGACTGCGCTCTGCGGTTCGGAACCAGAAGCTTTTCCTGCGGCGGCCTGTCTTTTGCAGGAGAACAGCCCTTTGCCTTCAGCGCCCTTCCGTGGTCCAGCCATGAATTGGAGGATGCAGCCCATGAGGCCGAACTACCCCCATCCAGCAAGGTGCATCTGCGGCTGCTTTCCGACAGCTGCGGTGTCGGCGGCGATGACACATGGGGAGCCAGACCCCATGCCGGGGATCGGCTGGAACAGAAATGCTTCCACTTTGCAGCAACCATTACGGCGGAGGAGGGATCATATGGAGCATAAACCGTTCAAATTGAACTGGCAGGGACAGCCGCTCCCCCATGCGGTGCAGAACGCAGCGGAGGAGCTGGGCCTTTGCTTTGAACAGACGGGTTTGCCCGTCTATGGAGTGCAGGGAACACAGTTGCGGCTGTCCCGCTCTGAACGGGGTGTGGAGCTGACCTATGCCAATCTGCCGCAGCT
>SAMEA104404100__coassemble_3488_pt1 | contig 10285 bp, 11 predicted proteins | sample SAMEA104404100__metabat2_low_PE_102 | metagenome-assembled genome bin SAMEA104404100 (sample SAMEA104404100) | Balaenoptera acutorostrata | reverse complement strand
ATAATACCATGCCCGTTTTCATTTGTCAACACCTTTTTTCATCTTTTTTGATTTTTTTCGATTTATTCTGCAAGGGCAGGATCGGCGTCAGGATCCAGCCCAAAAGTGCCAGAGCCAGCAGGCTCCACCGGGGCAGCTGCCAGCCGCTCAGGATCAGGGCGGCCATAGCTCCTGCACTCAGCCACACCGCCCGCCCCTGTTCCAAGCCCGTCCGGGTCAGGAGCGCCGCTCCCGCCATCACCAGATAGGCGCTCAGGGCATACCAGCTGAAGGTCAGCACCGCAGAAACCAGCGGTTCCAGCCGGCTGAGGCTCCCCAGCCGCAGGCTGCAAGCCATCTGGTAAAAAGGAGCAGGCTCCACGGCCGCCACCCGGGGGCTGAGGATGCCCTGCACCAAGGCCGCCAGCGCAGCAGCACCCAGTCCTGCGGTGAGAAGCACGGGTGTTTTCCCCCGCTCCTTCCATAATAATTGCAGTCTGGGCAGAAGCAGGGGCAGCAGAAGCCCCATTTCCCACCGAGGCTCTCCGGGGCAGAGCCAGCAGAGCCGCAGCTCCTTCCCGGCCAGCAGGCCCACCAGCAGAACCATGGGCAGGGCCAGCATTGCCAAGGCGGCACAGGCTCTGGCACTTCTGCCGGGGGAATGGCTCAATCCGGCCAGAACCAAAAGCACCAGCGCCACCACCGGCTTACTGTACCGCCCGGGCCAGTCCCCACCGGATTCCGGAAGCAGAAGGGCCGCCGTCAGAACCACCGTCCCCCATTCCAGCCACAGCGCCCAAGGGGGCAGACGGTCGAAGTCCCCCGGCAGCGTACTCAGGGGCAGCAGGGCCGCCGATGCCAGCAGCACACTTCCCCAGCCTGCGCCGGAGGCATGGCACATGGGGGCCAGCAGGCTCAGGAGCATCCATGCGGCTGCCTGCCTCGGGTGTAATTTCATATGGCTCATATCTGCCTCCCTCCTCGTCGAGAACCAGCATTTCCACTTCCTCCATCCCGGCCCGAAGCTCCGCTAAGGTTCGCCGGGGGCGATGGGTGCGCAGATAGACCCTCGCCTGTTCCAAATCTGTCTCCGGGGCCGCCCGGCAGATGCCGCAGGCCGGACGAAACTGCCCAGCCAGTGCCGGAAGATCCGCCGCTCCCCAGAGCAGAAGATCGTCCGCCGTGTCCAGAAACACCCGGTTGGGGCTTCGCTCCTGCAAATCCCGAACCGCCTCCTCCAGATTTTTCCCCCGTCCCAGAGCGCCGGTATCCGTCCGCAGCTCCACGCTCTCCCGGCGGCTCAGGATCTGCACCACCGCCACCGGCTCCAAAGTCCCGATGTCTCCTGCCGGACTGCCCAGCCGGGGCAGAAGCAGGGCTGCCGCCGCCAAGGCCGCAAGGGCTAATTTTTTCACTTCTGATTCCTCCGATCCCGGGTTCGCAGTCTGGCTGGACGGAATTTTTCCACTGCCAGCCGGGGGCGAACCAGGTCCCCGGCCTCAAAGCCGGAAAAGGGCGCCAGATAGCTGACCCCCAGACTTTCCAAGCCGGACAGGTGGATGAGCAGGAGCAGAAGCCCCACGCAGGTTCCAAACAGTCCGGCGATGGCCGAGCTGACCACCAAGCCCATCCGCCACAGCCGCAGGGCCTGGGCAAAATCCCGGCTGGGCAGGCTGAATCCGCAGACCCCCGCCAAGCTCACCACGATCAAGGCCCCCGGGGAGATCAGGCTGGCCTCCACCGCCGCCGTTCCCACCACGATGCCGCCGATGATGGACACCGACTGGCCGATGCTCTGGGGCAGATGGATGCCGGCCTCTTGCAGCAGCTCAAAGGCCAGCAGCAGTCCCACCACCTCTGCGGTGGTGGAAAAAGGCACCGAGGCACGGCTCTCGATCATGGCCTCCAGCAGCGCCAGCGGGATCATCTGGGGATGAAAGGCCGTCAGCGCCACATACATCCCCGGCAGGAGCAGGCTCAGAAGCATGGCCCCGTAGCGCAGGAGCCGAACGAAGGAGGCCGAGAGGAAATCCATTCCCCGATCCTCCGGGCTGGACATCAGCACCCCCAGATCCACCGGCAGCAGATACCCCACCGGAAGCCCGTCCACCAGCAGCCCCACCCGTCCGGCCAGCAGGCTTTGGGCAAATTTGTCGGTACGCTCCGTAAAATCCAGCATGGGGAAGGGGGTCATCCGGCTGCCGCTTACATATTCCTCCACCGCCGCCGTGGAAAGCAGGCCGTCAATGTCGATCTCATCCAGCCGCTTCTTCACCCGTTCCACCCACCGGGGGTTGGTGATCCCCTCGATCCACACCACCGTCACCAGTGTCAGGCTCCTTCTGCCCACCACCGTCTGATCCAGCCGCAAATCCGGGGTTCGCAGATGCCGCCGCAGCAGGCTTGTATTGGTGCGGACAGTCTCCGTGAAGGCATCCCGGGGGCCTTTCACCGTATTTTCCACATCCGGCGGCGAAATTCCCCGTTTTTCCCCGGTTTTTGCCTCGAAGGCCACAGCGCCTACCCCGGGAAACAGCACCAGACAGAAGCCGTTCACCAGCTTCATGGCCCCGTCCGTCAGCTCCGAAACCGGCTCCGCCACACAATTATATACCGTCCCATGCAAGGCCCGGTCATAGAGCCGTTCCATGCTCTGCGGCTCCATCCGGCTCAGAGGGGCAAAGATATATTGGGATACCGTCTCCCCGGACACCAGCCCGTCGATCATATAGGCATAGATCTTCTGCCCGCCGCAGCACAGGGTTCTGGCCACAAAATCCCCGGCATTGCCAAATATGGCCCGAATTTCTCCATCCTCCATCGGCTCACCTCCCCGAAAGTCTGCCCGGATTTTCCTTTCTTTATTCGGGGATTGCGAACGGGGTCTTCTCATGGTATATTAAAGAGTACAAAATCAGAAGGAAATGAGGATGCTCTATGCCAAAAATCCACGGGGTCAAGCAGATGACCCATACCCGGTATCTCAATCTATACGAGCTGGATGCCAGCTGCCGCAGCGGCAGGCATCTCAATTACTATGTGGCCTCCCGGGCCAAATCCATGGAGCAGCTCAAGGTGCTGAACCATGGCGACCACGCCGACGGGGTGATCCTCTACGGCGTCCACGGGCCGCAGCGGGACAAACTCGTTCTGGTGCGCCAGTACCGCTACCCGCTGGGGGATTATGTCTATGAATTCCCCGCCGGTCTGCTGGAGCCGGGAGAGGATCCCCGTCAGGCCGGTGTCCGGGAATTTTATGAGGAGACCGGCATGAAGCTGGAGGTCTGCGAGGGCGGTGTCTGCCAGCGGCCCTTCTTCACCACCGTGGGCATGACCGACGAAAGCTGCGCCCTCTGCTTCGGCTATTGCGACGGAGCGCCCACCAGCGCCCATCAGGAGGAATCCGAGGACATTCAGGTGGTCTTGGCCGACCGGGACGAATGTCGGCGCATTCTCCGGGAGGAACGGGTGGCTGTCATGTGCGCCTATATGATGATGCACTTCATCGCCGGAACCGGCGACCCACTGGAATTTTTGAAGGAGTTTGCAAATGAGTGATGTAATTGCTGCGGTTTCCACGGGAACCCAAATCAGTGCCATCGGGATCATCCGCCTCTCCGGTGCGGACTGCGCCCGGGTGGCCGGACAGGTCTTTGAGCGGAAAAACGGCCAGCCGCTCCGGGAGGCCCCGGCCCGCAAGCTGGTCATGGGCAGCCTCCGGGATGCCGAGGGCCGGATCATCGACCACTGCATGGCGGTCTTTACCCCCGGCCCCAACAGCTACACCGGAGAGGACACCGTGGAATTCCACTGCCACGGCTCCCCGGCCATTCTCAGCGCCGGACTGGATGCCCTCTATCGCAGCGGAGCCAGACCCGCCCGCCGGGGAGAATTCACCAAGCGGGCCTTCCTCAACGGCAAGATGGATCTGACCAGCGCCGAGGCCGTCATCGATCTGATCGAAGCCGAAACCGCCGAGGCCGCCGCCAATGCCGCCGGTCAGGTGGGCGGTTTGCTCTGCAAAAGGCTCTCCCCCATCTATGACGATCTGACCGACCTTTGCAGCCATTTCCATGCGGTGCTGGACTATCCCGACGAGGACATCGACGATTTCCGTCTGGAAAATTATTCCGCCGCTCTGGAGGCCGATGCTCAGGCCCTTTCCCGGCTCATGGGAACCTACGGGCAGGGCCAGATTCTCAAGCGAGGGGTTCGGGCTGCCATTGTGGGCAAGCCCAATGTGGGAAAGAGCAGCCTGCTCAATGCGCTGGCCGGGTATGAGCGGGTCATCGTCACCGAGGTGGCCGGTACCACCCGGGATACGGTGGAGGAAACCGTGAAGGTCGGTTCCACCGTGCTTCGCCTCATCGATACCGCCGGGATCCGCTCCACCGCCGACAAGATCGAGGCCATGGGTGTGGAGCGCTCCCGGGCCGCCGTCCAGAATGCCGATGTGGTCATCCTGATGATCGACGGCTCCGGGGAACTGGAGCCGGAGGATCGGGAGGTCATCGAGCTGTGCAAGGCCCTCAGCCCGGTGATCTGTCTGGTCAACAAGGGCGATCTGGCCCCCCGGGTGTCCCTTTCCCAGCTACCCTTTGAAACCGTCATCCCCTTCTCCACCAAAAACGGCGAGGGCATGGATCGGTTCACCGCCGAGATCGACCGACTGTTCGGTGGAGAGGCCCCCTGCGACGGCTCCATCCTCACCAATGCCCGTCAATACGATGCCATCCGCCGAGCCCACGAGGGGATCCTCCGGGCCTTGGAGGGGCTGCAAATTCAGATGTCCCCGGATGCGGTGCTGACCGATGTGGAATACGCCATGGAGGCCATGGGCGAGGTCACCGGCGCCACCGTCCGGGAGGATATTACCGCCAGGATCTTCGAGCGGTTCTGCGTCGGAAAATAAGATAGAAGGTTGTAACGATATGATTTATCTCGATAATTCCGCCACCACCAAGCCCTGTCCCGAGGCCGTGGAGGCCATGACCAACGCCCTGACGGAGAGCTGGGGCAATCCCAGCGCCCTGTACGGCTTCGGCATCGAAATGTCCCGGAAAATGCGGCAGGCCCGCACCCAGCTGGCCGCCGCCATGGGGGCCGAGCCGGATCGGGTATTCTTCACCTCCGGCGGCACCGAGGCCGACAACTGGGCCGTTTTCTCCTCCGCCAAGCGCTACGGCAGGAAGAAGCGCCACATCATCACCACCGCCGTGGAGCACAGCGCCATTCTCAACGCCGTCCGGGAGCTGGAGGCGCAGGGCTATGAGGTGACCTATCTCCAGCCCGACGGACTGGGCCGCATTTCCGTGGAGGCACTGAAGGAGGCCCTGCGGCCCGATACCTTTCTGGTGTCGGTGATGATGGTCAACAACGAGTCCGGTGCGGTCATGCCCATTGCCCAGATGGCCAAGCTCTGCCATAAGCTCTGCCCCGAGGCCGTGTTCCATACCGACGCCGTTCAGGGCTTTCTGAAGATCCCCTTTCAGGCCAAAACGCTGGGGGCAGACCTGATCAGCGTTTCCTCCCACAAGATCCACGGCCCCAAGGGCAGCGGTGCGCTGTATGTGTCTCCCCGGCTGAAAAATTTCCCGGCCTATCTGGTGGGCGGCGGGCAGGAGGCAGGCTTCCGCAGCGGCACCGAGGGAACCCCGGCCATTTTCGGCTTTGCCGCCGCAGCCGCAGCCGGCGCCAAGACCCTGCGGGCGGACATCGCCCACGAAAAGGAGCTGCTGGACTACGCCATCCAGCGCCTTGAGGCCATGGAGGGCGTGGTGGTGAACGGCGCCCATGAGGCCCCTCATATTCTCTCCATCGGTGTTCCCGGCGTTCCCACCCAGAATACCCTGAATCTGCTTCAGGAATACGGCATCTGCATCTCCGCCGGCTCCGCCTGTGCCAAGGGCCACCGCAGCCATGTGCTGACCGCCATGAAGGTGGATCCCCAGATCATCGACGGCTCCTTCCGTGTCTCCCTCTGCCGCAATACCACCCGGGAGGAAATCGACGAATTTCTCCGGGCCATGGAGGAAACCATCCTCCCCTACCGGCTCAAGGGCATGAAAAAGTAAGAAAAAACCAGCGCAGTCTCCAAAAACTGCGCTGGTTTTCATTTGATCCTGTTCTGATCCAGCCGCTCCAGCAGCTGCGGCTCCTGATGGAGGAACTGGCGGCTGATGATGCGGCAGATCTGCTTGTCCCGGATCATCTGGTGAACCTGCTCGAAGGTCACCCACCGGGCGTCCACCGTTTCCCCCTTTTGCAGCACGATCTGCTCCAGAGGCGTGTCCTTTTTCAGACAGTAGAAATCAAAGAAGGCGTCCCGATCCCGGCGGCTGTCCAGCAGCTCGAATTCCTCGGTGCCGGCCCAGATCCCGGTTTCCTCAAACAGCTCCCGCTGAATGGCCTGTCGGCTGGTTTCTCCCCGCTGGGCGGCGCCGCCGGAATTTTCCCAAGTCAGGGCGTAGCTTTTTTCCGGCGCTCTGCGGGTCAGGAGCAGGTTCCCCCTGCCGTCATAGACCCAAACACAGACGATCAGCCCGTATTCCCCCGGTCGCCACGGCGTCCCCCGGCGGTGGCTCCGCCCGGTCAGCCTTCGATCCCTGTCGTACACATCATTGAATTCCACGATCCCACCCTCTTTCGTCCCCGTTATTCTACCACACCCCGGAAACCAGCGTCAAGCATCACAATCGATCTATTGCAAAATTAAGCTTTTTTGGTATAATTAACTGTATCAGGGGGCGCATTTTATGATTGGCTTTTGCTAGGTCAAAAAAAGGATGCGTTCCCAATATTTAAGGAGAAAAAAATATGAAAACCAAAAGAACAAAGTTCGGTAGGAGGCAAACGAGTAAGGGATTGGCCTGTGTTTTGGCATTTGTTCTCATGCTTTCCACGCTGGTGGGATGCAGCAGTACCAAGGCATATACTTTTTCCGTGACCAACGGAGATTCCGTGAAGGTGTCGCTGGACACCGCAAACAACTACGATATTTCTTCGTCGGTTCCCTTCGAGATCAGCTGTGAAGGGGTGCTGCAAAGTCAGGGTACATTTGTAGATGGCGGCTCCTTTGAGCAGTATCAGAGCATCGTCGAATCGGACGAAAATGCTGAATTGATTGATTCTGGTGAAAAGGACGGCAACCAGTATATTTTCTGGTGCTACAATGGTTCTGAGTACAACTTTGCAATTCGGGTAGCCAACTCCAACACCGGTGTTGTCATCGGAAATCTCATTTCGGAGGAGTCTGCAAAGGAATGTTTCCAGCGTCTGACCATTTCTGCCACTGAAAAATAGTGGTTGCCGGATGGCCACCAAAAGGAATATAGGGAGGGAACCAAACAATATGTACAGAGGAAAAAGACCGTTTTTGATTGCTATGGCAATCTGTATCGTGTTTGGATTCTGTGGGTGCGGAGGAACGAAAAAAGTTCAGAGTACACTTCCTGAAGAAAACCAGAATACAATTTCAGAAGAAATCCAGAATATCAAGGAAGAAGCAGCTGCGTATTTAAGCAACCACTACCCTGATACCTTTTCGCCCAAGCTCTACACACCAAAAAATTGGGCCTACGAGTACGAAAGCCTGATTTTCACATCACAAAAATACCCAGATGCCCAAATAGAAGTCAGAGCATACAAGAATGAGGATGGAGACTATCGGTTTAAGGACAACTATTTTCGCAGTTCGATGATGGCTGACGCAGTTTGCTACGGCGAATTTTTGCTTCAGGGAACACCGGGGGTAGTTAAAGTAAGATTTCCATACACGATTTGGTCTGATGATTTAGGCGGTGCAAATTCTTTTGAGGGTTGGAAGGCACAAGGGACTGCTTGTGTCGATATATTTGTGTTTTCCAGCACTCCCCTATCTGCTGCCATGCAGAGAGAAATTGTAGGCAAGGTGAAAGCGGATCGGGTCTATGGCTCTGTGCAATTTGTTGTTACCGAGGACGAAAGCCTGCTGTGCAACAAAACTCTCGACGATATATTAAACAATCAAAAAGAATATGTTGTAGCAAAAAAAATCTATAATGTTGAGCCATCCTGAGTTTGAGGTTTGAGGTTTGAGAGTGATGTTGTTTTGAACGGGTATCAATCTCATGCCGCTGGAACCCAGACACCGCCAGAGTTGGAGCATAAGCCCAGTGGTCTGGACTGAAACCCAAAAATCCGAGGATGGATTTGTGCCACCCTCGGATTTTTCTGTAAACGGCAAAACCGGAACCGGTATGATACACCATCCTATCCCACTCCAACCGCTTATGAGAGGCCGTCTGTGGCGGCTTGGGCGAGCTTTTCCACAAGGGGATAAGCCTACCTCTTGCCTTATTTTCCGCCACACTATGGGCCTTTTAGAGCTGGTCTATCCCGCCCGCTGTGCGCTCCACGATTCTGCCTGCAAATTAGCTCCAATGTTCCAGCGGCATCCCCCTAAAAAATCGGATAGCCCATCGCTTGCAGTCTTGACAGATACTTTCCCGGCTGTTACAATGAGAAAAATGCCACAAGGAGGTATTTCCCATGGAAAATGAACAGCTTCTCAACGAGGAAGAAGAAAACATCATCTCCCTCACCGATGAGGAAGGCAACGAGGTCGAATTCGAGCTTATCGATTCCATCGACTACGAGGACAAGGAATATCTGATTCTCCTGCCCCCCGATGACGAGGCCGCCGAGGTCGTCATTCTGGAGGTGGAGCCTCATCAGGACGGCTCCGAGAGCTACCTGACCGTCAGCGACGAGGGGATTCTGAACGGCGTCTACGAGATCTTCAAGGAGCGCTTCAAGGACATCTTCACCTTCGAGGAGTAAGCATAAGGGAGTGTGCCGAGGCACACTCCCTTTTTTAAGCTTTATGCTTCCTCGTCGGGCCGAACCGCCGCAAGGGCCGTCATGGTATCGCTGAGGATCTGACCGCTGGCGGCAATGGCCTGCTGGAATTCCTCCAGATCCAGCTGAACCTGCCGGGAAAGCTCCAGAAGATTTCCCCCGGACTGCTCCAGACCCTTGGAGGCGTCTGCAAGGATCCCGTTGGCCTGCTCATACATCCGGGCGGCCCGCTCTCTGGCTCGGCGCTCGGTGCTTTCGGCTCTGCGGTAGGCGTTCAGCTCCTCGGTGCAGTCGTAGGGATCGGCCCGAACCGGCTCCTCGGGAGAGCGATCCTGCACGGTCGGCTGCGGCTCTGCCGGAGGCAGCTGCTCCTGCTGTTCCTGCTCCTGCTCCTGTTCCTGTTCCGCCTTCCGGGTTTCCAGAAGCTGGGTGAATTTATGGCGCAGGGCCTCGTTCTTACGCATCAGCTCTTCCTTTTCCTGCTGAAGCTCCTCCAGCTGACGGCGCAGGGATTGGTTCTCCTGCTGAAGCTGGGCCTCATCGCCCATCCCCCGCAGCTGCTCCAGCTCCTGCCGCATGGAATCGGCCTCCTGCCGAAGCTGATTCAGCTCCATTTCGTGCTTATTGCTCATATAGCTGATATAGTTGACCACATCCTCCCGGTTGAAGCCGTTGAAAGAGGAGCGGAAATTCTGGGGTGATGCCATGGTGCAAATCCTCCTGACTTGGAAAAACTGGGTATTTCCTTGATAATTAAGGCCATTATACCACGGTCAAACGGGAAACACAACGGTTTTTGGGCGGCTTTTTGGAAAGAATTCTGAAAAAAATCCGTTTTCCCTCTTTACAAACGGGGAATTCGATGCTATAATAGTCAAGCTTTCAGAAATGCGCCGGTGGCTCAATGGATAGAGCATCGGATTCCGGTTCCGAGGGTTGGGGGTTCGAGTCCCTTCCGGCGTACCAAAAAGGCAGAGCACAATTTTGTGCTCTGCCTTTTTGCATACCCGGGCGGGACTCGAACAATTTAATGGGACAGTCCAGTGGACTGTCCCCAGCCGGGGCCCTACCCGGCTGCTCCATAATGTTTCGAGTCCCTTCCGGCGTACCGGGAAGCACCGAAAAACGACGCAGAGGAGGAACGATTTCGGGAAAGCTGCACAAATACGAAGGACCACACAGGCAGAGCACAATTTTGTGCTCTGCCTTTTTGTATACCCGGGCGGGACACGAACAATTTAATGGGACAGTCCAGCGGACTGTCCCAAGCCGGGTAGGGCCCCGGCTGCTCCATAATGTTTCGAGTCCCTTCTGCCCCATAGCCCTGCCTCAAATTGTTTCTGATGCCGTTCTGCAAGGAGTGCCATCTATAGAGAGTGGGGCCTAGCATAAAAAACCCTTGCTGTCAACGGACAGCAGGGGATTGGTGTTTCTCAAACAGATCAGATGCGGAAGCACTTCTGAACAT
>SAMEA104404100__coassemble_2567_pt1 | contig 13504 bp, 4 predicted proteins | sample SAMEA104404100__metabat2_low_PE_102 | metagenome-assembled genome bin SAMEA104404100 (sample SAMEA104404100) | Balaenoptera acutorostrata | reverse complement strand
AGTGCTAGTACCTCTGCCATATTCATCCCTCCGTGTCTGAGTTTGCTCAAAAACTGCAATGGAGTTTTTGAGTACGGGGATATTTTCTCATATCCGGGAGGGCTTGTCTAGGCGGGTGGTTATTAAGCACTTACCATTATTTTATTTCTTTTGTCTGTTTTCCAGTTTTATAGTACAAAACTGGAATGAAAACTGGAACGGCTTTTCCATGATTTTCTTACATTTTATGCAGTCTTATATGAAGGAGCAAAAAATCCCTCCCCGGAAGTCCGAGGAGGGAAAAATTTATCTGTCCCGATACAGCATGGTCACGGCCATGGCCCGGTCACAGAGCTGGTCCGGGGAGAAATGGTCGGCGTCCGTGCCGGAGGTAATGCCCTTCTCCACCGCCCAGCGGACGGCCTGAGCGAAGTAATCGCCGGGAGCCACATCCACGAAGGGGCTTTCGCTTTCCGCCTCAGGGCGGCCTGCATCACGCCACAGGAAGGTGACGAACTCCGCCCGGGTGCAGATGCGGTCGGGAGAGAAGGTGGTGGCAGAGGTGCCGAGGGTGATCTCCCGGCCCACAGCCCACTGCACCGCCTTGGCGTAGTAGTCTGCCGGGGACACATCCTCGAAGGGCAGATAGCTGTCCGGCTCCGGCCGGCCTGCCCTGCGCCAGAGCATGGTCACAGCCTGCGCCCGGGTGCAGCCTTCCTCCGGGGCGAAGATCCCGGGGGCCACCCCGGAGATCAGCTTGGTCTTTTCGGCCCACTGGGCGGCGCTGAAGAAGTAGTCCGTGGGAGACACATCCGCAAAGGGAGAATCAGGGATCCACTCGTAGAAGGGCCGCCCGAAGCCGTCGATCTGGCCGTCGTCCGTCCGATACTGCCGCCGCTCCACCCGGTTGGAGGAGTTGCCCTCGATGGTGTAGATTCTGCCGCCCTCCACCTTTTCCACCAGACCCGTATGGGCATAGCCCCGGAAAAAGATCTGGTCACCGGGCATGGGGTACTTGTGGTAGAGCCGTCCGCACTCCCGGTAGTATTTCGCCGCCCAGACACAGCCGGCCCCCAGAGGCCCGGTCTGGCACAGCACCCGTTCCGTCAGCGTCCGATCCCGGGTGACGGCATAGACCATGGCCGTCACAAAGACAGCGCACCATTCGTATCCATTCTTGTTGCCGTTGAAGAACCCGGCCTCGTAGAGATCCCGGGCATACTTGGTGAAATTCCCGCTGCCGGCATTGGCCTTGGGATCGTCCAGCTGGTGGTTGGTCTGTTTTTCCATGTAGCCCAGCTGGAACCGGGCCATGGCCAGCACTCGTTCTACTCCGTTCATTTGCTTTCTCCCTTCTCCGTCAGCTGATCCATGACCTTCCCCAGCACCTTGGGCAGCAGCGCTGTAATGGTACCATCCAGCGTGATTGATCCTGTTGTTTTCATGCAATTCCTCCTTTTCTTTCGCCTTTATCCCCAAAAGGGATGGAATTTGCACCTCTGTGTGCAAGGATTCCGTTTTTCGGGAAAATTTTCTGCATCCAAAGGCATCCTATGACAGCCCGTGTCCTTTCTCCACTATGCTTTGCGGACGGGGCGGTCTCTCCACCTGCGTTCACAGCCAGCCGCAGACCCAAAGACTGCGCCCGAGGAAGTGAAAGCAGATCCGCTTGCAAGAAAAAAGGTCTGCCACAGAATACAGCTTCTGCGGCAGACCCCTATTCGATCTATTTTGCTTGATTTTACTGATTGATGAACCGGATCAGCATGACGGCCACCTGTGCACGGGTCGCAGTCCCCTGAGGGCTTAACATCTTGTTGCCGATTCCGATGATGACGCCGCTTTCCACGGCCCAGATCATCGCATCCCTTGCATAATCACTGACCAGATCTGCATCGCCAAACTCCAATTTGGTACCGCTGTGCTTGGGGCTGCCTGCATAGCGGTACAGCATAACCGCCAGCTGCTCACGGGTCAGAAGAAGCTCCGGAGCGTACTCTGTTTGGCTCACACCGACAACAACTCCCGCCTCATAGGCCCAGCACACGCTATCAAAATACCAGCTCTCTGCCGATACATCCGTAAAGACCGTGCTTCTGTTTGCCTTGGGGCCGCCCTCCAGATTGTATAGTACCTGGGCCAGCATGGCCCGGGTCATCCCCAGATCGGGGCCGAAGCTGCTGGACGAGGTGCCTATATAGAGCAGGCGGCTGGTCACAAAGTCGATGGCATCAGCGGCCCAGTGCGCCTTGGCGTCAGTAAAATCCTTCGGGTTGTGAATAACACGGATGGTCGTCCCATGGGGGACGGTGACCGTCAGCCCTGTCTCTGTCTGCTTGGTGTTTCGGATGATTTGCTCTGTACCGTCCGGAGAAACGATGACCACCACATCCCCACTGGTCACATTCTTTACAGGTACCGTGACATGGGCAGGCTTCTGATTATCGGTATCGATCTGAATACGCAGGCGGCTGTCCGCCACGACGGGCGTCACCGGAAGTGCGACGGGCTTCTCTGTCCCGCCGGGAACGGTGACCAAAATGGTATCCGTCTCATCGGGCTTCTCAGGCTTGGGACTGCTGCTTTGGAAGTAAGCGGCAGCCGTAACCGAGCCGTCCGGCATGGCAAACTGAATGGAAGGCTGTCCGGGATCGGAGACCGAGGCCCCCTCCAAGATCCAGTGGCTAAAGCTGTAACCGTCGTCAGGTACTGCGGTCAGGCTGACCATCTGACCGGGAGCATAAACGCCTCCCCCAATCGTGGTGCCGCCCACCGTACTGCCCACGGAAACGGTATGCTCAGGTGTGGTACCCAATGTGCCGAAGGCAGCGGCTGCGGTCATAGCCGCCGTGTCGGTGACCTGAAGCATCCCCACCAAATACCCCTCACTGCCCTGTGCGAAGACGGCGGTTCCGTCCTCCTCGATCCGGGCGCTGCCATATACGGGATGCACCTCCCATTTTACAAGGTCACGGGCAAGCTGAAACCGATTTCCCCCCTCGGTGGCCGCAGCCAGACTGAGCTGGCCGGAGACATCGCCATCCCGGGTATTGATATTTCCATCGGAATAGAGGACATCGTCAAGATAGATATACAGCTGCTCCACACGGCTGAGGCCTGCGTGGTTCACCTTTGCGGTATGGCTTACGCTGTTCCCCGCCTCGTCTGCTGCGGTTATGGTGACGATATGGCTGGATATGCTCTGATCCAGCTTGACCGGCATGGTAAAGCAGCCATTGGCATCCATTTTCTGGGTGAGGGGCTGACGATCCATGACTGTAACGCCATCGGAGACCACCGTAAAGATCGTTCCGGGATCTGTGATTCCGGTTATGACCAATGTACCGTCCTCGGCAAAGGTGGAGCCATGGATGGGAGCGCTTATCATCAGCCGGGGTTCTGTTGTATCCACCGTGAATGCGTATTTCTCATAGAAGGAGTCGCCGGTGGCGTCCCTGCCCCAAAGCTCAAAGACATACTCATTGTCCGGAAGATCGGTAAGCGGAACAGTGAGAGCATCAGCATGATCGAAGGTTCCGTAATACCCTTCCCGTTTTTCATGGTAGCCGTTGGCAATGCTCCAAACTCCGGTCAGAGGCTCGTTGGAGCTGACCGTAAATGTGACATCTCCATCGCTGTATCGGGTGTCAGGCATACTGGAGGCGATGTGTACATCGGCCTTGGTGGGGGCGGCCACGGTTACAGCCTCTGTTCTGGTCTGCGCACTGAGAAGCCGATAACATTGCCCGGTTTGATGATCCTGTATATCCCGGAAGGCCTGCACCCCCATGGTATACCTGCTCCCAGCGGTAAGGGCTGCCAGCTTTGCGCCGTCCTCGATGGGTTTTCCCTGATCGTCAAGGACGGGATCCCCGTTTTCATCGGTCTGGATGGTGGGGATGCTGTAACTGCCGCCAGTCACAAGGCGGTTGTCCCGGATCTCGTCCTTGGGGATCTCCACATCGGCAAAGTCCGTGGGCTGTCCCGCTTCATCATAAACGGTGACCAGATAGCCATCCACCGAATCCGGGAGGCTGTCCAGCACAGCGGCCAGATGGAGATCGCCTGCATTGACGGCCTGCTTGACCTTGGGCGGTTCGGGCTGCTGGTCATTGCGATAGGTGAGGGTGTTTTCCGTCACCGCATAGTCATTGACGATGCCCTCTTGCGAATAGACCGCACGGACATAGTATCGGCCACTGGGCAGACCGACAGGAATGGCGCAGGACACCTTCCCAGAGACAATGTCCTCCCGGTCGCAATAGGTTTCCAGCAGCACCCCTGCCTGACCGGTTTCGGAGGTGCGATCACCGATCGGCTCCTGTGTCTCCGTCAGATAGAAGGTGACTGTATCCAACTGCTCCAGCTGGTTCCCGGAGTAGTGGATTTGCAGCCCGTCCTCCCCTTGGGAAACACGGATGGAATCGATTTGAGGGATGGGAGCTGCCGCCAGCAAGGTGACATCGGCAGCAACCGGCGTATCGATGATGAACTCTCTGGAGCTGCCCTTCTTGCAGGTCATGGCCAGCGTCGCCTTGCCCGTTTCGGGGTCAAAGGTCAGATTCGCATTGGCGTCAGAATTGACTGCTGCATCCGCCCCCCGCTGGTACAGCTTCAGATCCTTCGGAAGCCCCTTCATCTGTTCAAACAGGGACCGTGCATGATCGTAGCTGTCGGCGGGATAGAGCAGTGTGATGACCTCATCGGTGGTGCCGGCGGTGATGATTTTATGCTTCCGACGATCTTGCTGGGAGCTGATGGAGGCCTCGCCCATCAGAACCGGGACTGTCTTTAAATCGTCTGCCAAGGTGGCAGAGGCCGACAGGGACAGATTGGTTCCGACCCGCATATAGAGGTTTTCCCCGGCTTTTTCATCATATCCGAGGAGGATCGGCTCCAGTCCCAGAAGTCCGGGCAAAAGCTCCGGATAGGTCGGCTCTGCGCCGCCTGCATTGGTGCCGAAATCAAAGCTGTCCGGCTCCCCCCAATGGTACATCAAGCCGAGGGTGATGCCAATGGCCTGAATAGCGCCCCAGACATGGTCGCTGTTGAAGCCCAGATTGGCGCCGCCTACCTCCACACCGCCCACCAAGCCCACATAATCCGGGATGCGGACAGCGGCTCGCAGGAACGCTTCAAAGAACACATCGTCGTCGGCCCGCTCATCCACCACAATATAGCCGCCGCCCTGAACCACCTGAAAAAGATCCGCAGTCAGCGCCAGATGGAAATACCAGTTGGGGAGCCATTGCAGCTTCAAGCCCGCATAGGGAACCACAGGAGGAACGGTTCGGGGCAGCTTTGCAAGGCGCATATTGCTCATGGATACGCTGATCCCCTGAAGGGAAAACATGGCGTCTGCCTGACAGCTCATCACCTCCACCACTTTCAGGTAGAGCCGCAGTAATATCTGGATGGTGGGCAGCTTATCCGTGCAAATGACCGTATCATAAATATGATTCAGGCCGCCGCCACCGCCGGTGATCCGCACCGTTCCGGCGGGATCGACCATCAGCCCCGGGCCGCTGGGGATATTGCAGAAAATGAAGATCTTGTTGAGGATCGGGATCTGATTTTCAGCGCTGAGAACCTCCAGCTCCACACCGAACTCCAGATCTCCGAATTTTAAGCTGCCATCCACGGCAAAGTTATAGTTGCGGATGGTATTGATGTTGATATGGGCGTGGATCTTGGGCATGGAGGCGGAATAGGACGGCAGCGTGGCAGTTGTATCCAGATGGAACCCATAATAGCCGCAGAACTCCTGACCGTCCTCGCCCTGAGCAGGTACAAAGGCAAACAGCACATCCTGGACAAGGATCTGCACATCCGCTGCCCCCTGCTGGTTGAGGTAGAGCTGATCCGCCGACAAGTCATTGTTCGGGCCAAAAAGGGAGTCTGCCCGGCTTCTCAATGTGTTGTGGCGCAGATAGGTGGGAGAGCTGGTGTTCATATCAATGGAGGAGAAGGCATTCTTGATCCGATCCAGCGCACCGCCGTGGGCGCCGTCCTTGAAATCGAAGCTCTTGGGGAGAAGCACCCCCAGCAAATCAAAGCCGCCGGTAAAAGAAACCGTTTTTCCCACGACCCGTCCCTCTGCGTCAAGGAACTGGCCCATGATCCCGAAGCTGAGGTGGAACACCGAGCCGGCAATGCTCTGGAGCAGCTGGAGGCCGTCGTCCCCCCAAACAAGCGTGATATAGGAGACATTGGGCTTTTCGATCCGTCTGCCGTTGAGATCATAGCTCAGGAGATCATATTCTGTCCCATCCTCGATCGCTGTGAAAGCCGCCGGGACAGAGGCGATGTGGGTGCGTTCCCCGGAGGTGTAGATGGATCCGTCAAAGTCCACCAAAATGGTGTTTTCCCCTTCCAGATCCACGCCGCTGGTGTCATAGCCCTGATAGTAGATCTTTACCGTTCCCTCCTGAAAATCCAGACATTGGTTGACGGTAATGACCTCGTTGGCGCCGCTGCCTGCCTTGCCGGTCAGGCAGAGTATCTCCTCAAAGCCGTTGGTGGTGGCTTCAAAGCAGCCCCGAAGCTCCAGCAGGAACTCGGTGTACTCGGAGGCATGATCCTTTTTGTAGGCCGCAAGCTCCGCCTCGTCCTGAAAGGACATGATCCGATATGTTTTTCCTTCGGTCTGCACCACCGCAGCGATGCCATAGAAGTTGTTTCGGTAAGCCTCGTCCTCGGAAAATACCAGCCTCAGCGCCTGAGAGGTGTATTCCAGAGGGGTTCCCTTCGGAACGATATGATCCTCGTAAGCCGAGGAGGCCCACTTGATATATACATGGTAGGTACCCGGTACATAAGTCTCCGGCAGGAACAGAGTCAGCGTCCCGGCCTCCTCGTCGATCATAAGATCCTCATGCCGGACATCATATTGGTGCAGCCCATCATCCGACTTCAGAGAAATGCGGTAGTTGGCCCGGTTTTCCAGCAGATTCAGATTCGTCCCCGTGATCATAAATCGGTTTCCCCCCTTGTGATACAGGATCTGAGGATCTGCGCCGGTAAAGGTCACCTGAGGAAGATTTCCGTCTCCGCCGGGGCAAAGCACATAGAAGCTGCGGGTGCCGATCAGATTGGCCGAGGATAGCTGCATCCCTCTCGTCAGATCGTGGGCACGAAGCTCTATCCGCCGATAACTGGCCGTATCGGAAACATCTGCTTTGAATTGGAGGGTGAGATTTTCCACCTTCCCGGCTGAAAGATCCTTGAGCGGAACCGTGTATGGCTGACTGCCGGAGGGCGGCTCCTCCAAGGGGGTGCCGTCCATCTTCAGGGCCGTGATGCCGGGCGTGGTATAGGCCGCAATGGCCACATTGGGCAGATCCAGTTTGGAGAAGTTCTCCACATTCAGATTGACCGAGAAGGTGGCCTCTCCTCTGGCGTTGTCCTGCGGCTGATAGTTCTTCTTATCCGGGGTCAGCGTCAGGGAGCTGGGGGCGACCAGATTGAATGCAACGCTTTCCCGGAGATCCACATGATAGTTGGAATAAACACCGTAATAACAGCTGAAGCTGCTGCCCTCCGCTCCCACGGTACCCAGATCGTTATAAATGGCATAGGCGCTGTCCGCCGTGGCATACTTGAGATTCTGGGCGTTGGTAAAGGTCATGGAGGGGTCGGGGGTATAGTCAAACACCGTGGCGGCCAGATTGTTCCAATGACCGAATACCGCCCGATAGGCTGTGGGATTCACCGTATAGGCCGCAATGGCCGCAGGCCCGTTGGTATCCGCAGCATAGATGCTCTCCGGGAAGTAGTTCTCCTGCCGTTCAATGGCAGTCTCCTGCTCATACACCCGGACGGCACCGGCGGCGTCGTTGACATGGTAGAAGCCATAGTCCTGATCGTCCAGAGCCGTGTCAAACAGGATCCGGGATCTGATGCTTGCAGGGTCGCCCCGCTGTACCTCCGCCCGGTAGGAAATGGAAACCATACCGTGCTGATTGCTGGCAGTATTCGGCACCTCAATGGTCTGCGTGAACAGGATCCCGTCCACAGACCATGTGGAAACGATGCTGTCCTGAAGCCGGGTAACGGCAACCTCGCTGCTGTCCAGCCCCATGAAGCCGTAGTTTCCCCCGAACACATACTCCCGGGTCTGTCCATTCCGTGTGATTTGGAAGGAGGTGAAGGAGGTATCATACGCCCCGGTGCGGTAGAGCAATTCCTTGTTGTTATCGGATTTTTTCAGTCGGTCTCCCTCTGCCGTTCGGATGGAGAAGCCGCCGTTTTTTGACGAGACATGGACGATAATGTTTTCATTCTGGAGACTGTATACTTCCGGCTCTGCCGCCTGTGCCGCCAGCAGTGTGCTGAGGGGCAAAAGCAGGCTGATGCACAGAAGAAAGGACAGAAATTTTTTCATGCGATCTTCTCCTCTCTGCAACGGTTCTCACTCGATCACTGGATCAGGAGGTGGGTGAGAAAGACCTCCCGATCCTGACGAAGCACATAGATCGTGTACCAGCCGTTTTCGCTGAAATGATAGGAATATTGGTCACTGGAGCCAGTTTTGGTTCCGGCGGCAGGCAGAGGCTCCATGTAGGGCTTCATTTCCCCCACTGTGTAGAAGCCCTTGGTACAGTATACCTGATACGGTTCAAAGGCCGGGCCGGTCACGGACGCCTCCGGGAGACTGACCAGAATGGGATAGGTTCCCTTGGTCGTACTGATGACACCGGTATGTTTGGCAAAGGCTCCATTCACCAAAACCGTGGTGAGTTCCCCGGGAAAAACCGTCAGATACCGCTCACGGGTCGTTTTGTTTCCCGCTTCGTCCACCGCAGTCACAGTGTAGGGATAGCTGTCCGCCCGGTCAAAGGCTGGGGGCAGCTCCTCCTTGTTCAGCTCCAATCGAAGGTCAGCTTCTGCGGTGACATGATCGTATACCTTCAAGCCGCTCATCAGAAGCTCGTCCAGCGCTTCGGGAGAGAGCTTGCTGCCCTGACGGAGATAGACATAGCTGGACTCTGTCAGAATGACGGGTGCCTCCGTATCGCCGGAGCCTGCCACCGCTTGGCAGAGTTTCCGATTTCCTGCCCGATCCGTGACGCTTATGGTATAGAATCCGTTTTTCGCTGCGGTAATCAGAAGCTCCCCGCCGTCTTTTTCGGAGATCTCCGTCCCACCGGTCAGCCCTTCGGGAAGCTTCACCGTGACGGGCTTGTTTGTCCGGAGGACAAAGTTTCCGCCGTTTTCATGGGGCTGATATGCCCCGAGGAACACCTCCAGAGGGGTCGTGTCCAAGGTCTGCACCTCCGCTTCGACAGCGGTAATATTTCCGGCCTCGTCGGTGAAGGTGTAGGCGTAGACACGGTTTTCAAAGACCGTGACATCCATGGGATCCTCCTCTGTGACCGCTCTGGCTCCATGGTACACGGTTTCTCCGGGGGCATAGGCGGTGATCCGAGCGGCATAGGGGGAGGCTGCGTCGGCCCGACGCAGCTCCGTTACGGACAGCCTGATCTCCGGGGGATCCGGGTCGATGGTTCCCGTGGGAATCTCCAGCACCATCGGTATCCCGGAAAGGCCGCTGAGATCGGTGTACTGAAGGGATACAGAAGCATCCTTTGTGAACACCACCCGGGCCGCCTGACTGCCCTCCCGGATCAGGGTGACGCCATCATCCGGGGTGATCGGACGGGTCTTGTCCCCTTCCCTGACGCTCAGGCTCATAGTCCGAATGATCTTATCGAAGGAGATATGGGCCGTGATCTCCCGATTGGTTCGGGCGGGAGGGGTTGTCTGGCTCCCCTGTCCATAGGGGGTGTAAGCTGTGAGGGTGGCCGCAGGTATGTTCCTGTCGATCCCGGTGATCTCCACCGTATGCGTGACCAGATTGCCGCAGCGATCCCGGAACACAAAGGCCAGATTTCCGTTATCCGTCGCTGTGTAAACAAATTTTCCATTCTCTCGGGTCACATTCCCCGGAGAGACGACTTGAATATCCGCAAAGCTGCTGTGATCGTCAGTGACCTCCAGACTGAGCTTTACGCCTCCGTAACCCAGAGCCTCTTTTTGGACATCCCGGACAGTGGGCGGCGTATGGTCAATGGAAAACCCTCCGTCAAAGTCCATTCTGGGGCTTTTCTCATTGTATTCGTCGATCAGGATCAGAGAAAATGCGGCGGTAGATTCAGTCACTGTGAGGAAGTTGTCGGAAATGGAAACGCCGTCTATCACGGCATTCTGCGCCGAAGCATACTCCAGCTGAGAGGCGTCCCCGGCAAGAGGCAGCAGAACCGTTTTGACCCGATTGGGAGTGGTCGTAGAGGTGCTGATCTGGAATTTTACCGCAGGCCCGTAGAGATCGGCAAGATCCTTGTGGGTGTGGTCGGCATCCGCTGCATCCAGAAAGCCCACGGTTTCGATGCGGCCATTCCGTTCTCCGAACAGCGTGATGGAAAGATCCGGGGGATCGGTATACCGAGCGGCGCTCTTTCGGATCTCAGCCGTCAGTGTCACAGGGTACTCCTGTACATTCCCTTGATCGTCGGTGATGTTCAGCAGCTTGACCGTCCCCACAGGGTCGGCTGGGGAGAAGGTATAGGTGTTGCTGCCCACCACATAGCGGCTGGGATCCTTGGCCTCTACGGTCACGGTGGCATAGCCTTCCGTGTAGGTGTTTCCTTCCGCATCGGTATGGAGGCCATTGGGATAATCCCAGATCTGCTCCAGCTCTGCCGGCTCCCGATTGCCCAATACACTCACCAACCGCTCCGTCAGGTTTCCTGCGTCGTTTTTTATCAGGACTTTGAAAAGTCCGTTCTTCGTCACATGGAGCGTGACCTCGGTGTAGAATTCCCCGAAGCTGCCCCGGGTGCCATCCGGAAGGCGGATGGATGCTTCGCCGGAGGTGAGGTGGGGCGGAAGATGCGGGATGCCGTCCTCTCTGTATGCGTAGTCCTCTGCCGTGGGCAGCTCTATCTGGAAGGGGTTACCGGACAGGGATCTGATCCGGACTTGGCAGCCGTTCTGACCGTTCTCCCCTGCGCTCGGGTAGGAAAGTTCCAGATCATCTCCAAAGAAGGCATCCTCGGGAACCGTGAAGGACAGGGGCCAGATGTCCCCGAAGGCGTCCCGAAGGTTCAGGGTGTAGGAACCAGAGGTGTAGATGGGCAGCGCACCTACCCATGGCGTCCGCTCCCCGGGAAAACGGAAGCCTGCCCGATTGCCCACCTCCCGGTGATCCAGCTCCACGGGAACAGCCGGGGCACTGAGCTGCACCCCCAGTGCCGGGTAGAAAATGGGGTCTGTTGGGCAGTTCTGCTCTCCCCCGGCTCCCTCATAGAAAAGCTCCCCGGTCAACTCCACCGGCCGGATATTGAGTTCGGGGGAAGTCATCGGATCCGACACATTTCCAACGGAATCGGTATAGGAGAGGGACAGGCTGCCGTTGTAGCCGCCGCTGTCCTTGGGAGCGATCAGTTCCAATGTAACATCTGCCAGACGATTTTCATTTCGCCGGGTAAAGCCGAAGGATACGAGGCCGGGAACGGCGTCGGGTGCAAAGCCCTGATCGGAGGTTTCACCGGGAATACGGAACCAGCCCTCCGAGTCGGTACGCAGGCCGTAGGGCTTCAGCTTCTCCGTGTAGGCATCGTCATAGCGGAAGCGGAGACAGTCCGGCAGGGTATCGGCGTCGATGAAGGCATCCTCCAGCGTGAACCGCAGCAGGGCGTTGCCGTCCGAGGAGGTGCCGACCTTCATATCTTTGATAACAGGCTTGTCATTGTCCAGCTTCTCCGCCTTCAGGAACAGACTTTTCAGCCCACCGTAATCGTCAGCGGCATAAAAAACATGGGTATCGGGATCCTGAATCGCAAGCTGATCGGGAAGCTCCGTAAACGCCTGCCCATCATGGTGCATGACGGTCAGGGGATTTCCCAGCCGATCCCTTGCACGCTCTATCTGAACGCTGCGGGACTTGGCAAGCCCCTCGGCGGCATCCGGGAGCAGGTTCAGCTCCAGCTCCGGCAGGGTGAAGCTTGCGTCAAACAAGATGGTACGAGGCTCCGAGAGGCCGTCTATCCGATTGAAGCACTGGTAGCGGACGGTGTTCAGCCCCTCCTGAAAGAACTCCAAGGCCGGGTATTCCGTCTTGCCGGAGAAGTCGGACTCTCCGAAGGTGGTAAAGTACATCTAGAGGGCGGCAGCCTGATTGGCGGCCTCCTGATTGGGGTCGGTGGCGTTCCATACCCGGACATAGTTGGGACAGGCGATGGCCAGAGGGGTATTTCGCAGCGGCGGGTTATCAAAAATGAACTTGCCTGTCCAGATGCCGGCATCGGGATTCACCGTGACGGGGATCACCTGCGTACTGCCCAATTCCTGAGCCGTTTCCAGCTCGGAGCCGTAGACTCGCTTGTGAAGCACCGTTGCGTACTCTTTTTTGGTTTCCGGGTCGATGATCCGATTGCGGCACTGGAAGCCCACCATATAGTCGCTGCCCCGGTGGCCGTACAGCTTGAAGGAGGCCCCCGTGCCTCCTCCGGCGGCAAATTCATCCATACGCTGTGCCGTGGTCTGGAACTTATATCGGGTGCTTACATAGAAGTCGAAGGTCTGACTTCCCTCTACCTCCGGTTGGAAGGCTGCCGGGATGGTGACAAGCTGCTCCTGATCCGTGAGCGCCAGAGGGATCTCGCAGAGCCGCTCGCCGCTGTCGTTGTCCACGATTTCCAGAGAAGTCTTGACCACATCCGACCAACTCAGGGGAAGGCTCCAGCTTGGCTCATGGGGCAGCGTCAGCTGTATGCGAACCTGCCTGCCGCCCACCGTCCGAGGCGCCACCGACGGAAGGCCGATGTCCCCGGCCTGCGGCATTCCCACATCGGAAATATCAGGCTCAAATTCCCAATCCACCGGTGTAACGGTAAAATCCATGGTCAGGTCGTCGGACGAACCGATCCGTACCAGATGCCGGGTAAACTCCCCGATCTCTATGGGTGTATCGATGGGATCCGTGCCTGTCAGCTGCTCCAGCGTGATCCCCTCGCCGGAGATCAGCTTGTAGGAAACCGTGGCGGTATAGCCCTGACTTTTGTCCCCGATATCACCGGCATACTGTGCCATAAAGCCGAGATCCCCGTCAGCAGGCTGAAGGAGGATCCCGTTGGGGCTTTCGCCCGCTGCCTCCTCATAATATTCCCAATTTAAATACTGCCCGCCCTGTATCAGACTGCCATTGAAGGCATTCTGCCGCACCTCCCGGACGGCATAGCCCGAGGGATTGCCCGGATCTTGGATCATGGCGATGGTCGTGGTGTTTGCCGTCGCATGGGGGATCTGTATTTCCCTCCAGACCGAAAGATCCAACGCATCGATATAGCCGCTCTGGTTCTCCGGGCTGGTATCTACAATGATACAGGCGGTTTTCAGGCTGTACCGAAGGGGGATGGGCTGGGAGGTAAACGGATTGGACGAGGAGCTGCCGTCCTCGACCGTCCAGACCGCAGCGGTGTCCAGCGTGTCCCCCTTCCGAAGTCCCGATACCGTCAGGGTAAAG
>SAMEA104404100__coassemble_2235_pt1 | contig 15166 bp, 15 predicted proteins | sample SAMEA104404100__metabat2_low_PE_102 | metagenome-assembled genome bin SAMEA104404100 (sample SAMEA104404100) | Balaenoptera acutorostrata | reverse complement strand
CTGCAAATGAAGTACGATACTTCATTATTTTTTATTCTGAATTCTACGCACCCCCTTGTGAAACAGCTTGCGCTGTTATCTGCATAGGGGGTGCTTTGTTGTTTCAGAAACAGGCCCTTCCCTGCCGATGCGGCTAATTCAGAGGAATCCCGTAGCCCAGAATTTCGTAATAGCCCACCGGATAACTGCGTTCCCGCACCTGATTACCGGAATTTCCCTCCACCGTATAGACAAGCCCATCTGCTACCCTCACTACAATGCCCGTATGGTCAGACAGTTTCCTCCCCCCTCTGAGGCAGCCTACGGTATGAACTTGGGCCGCAATCAATTTGCTGCCCAGTCTTTTACATTCGGTGTATTTGTCCAGAGGGAATGGGAGAAAACAGAGGTAACATACATTCACAGATGGAAAAATTCCCGATTCGTCCGAATGGGCCGCTAAATCCAGCGTCAAAGCCGTTGCATCTTTTGCTGAAAATTGATAGAATAGAAAGTAGATTCTAATACTTGTCCGTTAGGGATGTATCACCATGGAATCACTGGCAAACCACCGGAAGGGGACGCTATGAAAGATTCTGAGGCTTTTGCTTCAAAGCACAGAGCAGGATCTGCTGACCGCCAATCAGATATGCACCTGCCCACCGCAACAGAAGGAACCCGAACTGGGATGTAGACATTTTGAACAGGGCGGGCTGCGAAATAGCACATCCCAAATGGCACTATACATGGTGAGATACATATTTATAAATTTCTTGCCGGTGTTTTTAATCTGATGACTATCCGATGGCCTTTCGGAAAATCAGAGAAAGAGGTATTTTATGATGCCTGATTTTTGGGAGGCTGGGAGCCTTTGTGACGGTCATCAGCGTTTGCAGGCAGTCATCTAGCATATTTTGAATGGGAAAAATCTAATAGAGAGGATGCATGACAATGGGTAAGACAATCGCACAGAAAATTATTGCCGCTCATCTGGTTTCCGGGGAGATGACACAGGGCAGTGAGGTAGCCCTGAGAATCGACCAAACCCTGACTCAGGATGCGACCGGAACCATGGCCTATCTGGAATTTGAAACCATGGGCATCCCCAGAGTCAAGACCGAGCTGAGTGTGGCCTATGTAGACCATAACACCCTGCAATGCGGCTTTGAAAATGCGGACGACCATCGCTATTTGCAGACGGTTGCCGCAAAACACGGGGTCTATTTCTCCCGCCCGGGCAATGGTATCTGCCATCAGGTGCATCTGGAGCGGTTTGGACGCCCCGGCAAGACCCTGATCGGCTCCGACAGCCATACCCCCACCGGCGGCGGCATCGGTATGCTGGCCTTCGGCGCCGGCGGTATGGATGTGGCCGTGGCCATGGGCGGCGGCGCCTACTACATCACCATGCCCAAGATGTTTAAGGTCAATCTGACCGGCAGGCTCCGTCCCTATGTGACCGCCAAGGATGTAAGTCTGGAGCTTCTGCGGATCCTGTCCGTAAAGGGCGGTGTAGGTGCCATCATCGAATGGGGCGGCCCCGGCATCAAAACCCTGTCTGTGCCGGAGCGGGCCACCATCACCAATATGGGTACCGAGCTGGGGGCCACCACCTCCATCTTCCCCTCTGACGAAATCACCCATGCCTTCCTGAAGGCACAGGGCCGTGAGGATGCGTTCACAGCGCTGGAAAGCGACCCGGATGCCACATATGACCGCATCATCGATATCGATCTGTGTACACTAAAGCCCATGATCGCCTGCCCCCACAGCCCCGACAATGTGGTGACCGTGGAGAGCCTGAAGGGGGTCAAGGTCGATCAGATCTGCATTGGCTCCTGCACCAACTCCTCTCTGCTGGATATGAAAAAGGTGGCCGCCATGCTGAAGGGCAAGACCATCGATCCCAGCGTGAGCCTTTCCATCTCCCCGGGCTCCAAGCAGGTACTTACCATGCTGACCCAGAGCGGAGAGCTGATTTCCATTCTGGCCTCCGGCGCCCGGGTGCTGGAGTGCGCCTGCGGCCCCTGTATCGGCATGGGCTTCTCCCCCAATTCTGGCGGTGTGAGCCTGCGTACCTTCAACCGTAACTTTCTGGGCCGCAGCGGCACCAAGGACGGACAGGTTTATCTGGTATCCCCGGAGACGGCAGTGGCCTCTGCGCTCACCGGCTATCTCACCGACCCCACCACGCTGGAGCCCATGGAGCCTGTGGAGCTGCCCGAGCGCTTCCATATCGATGATTCCGCCGTGCTGGCTCCTGCTGCGGACGGCAGTCAGGTGGAGGTGCTGCGTGGCCCCAATATCAAGGAATTCCCCAAGGCCAAGCCCTTTGCGGATACGCTGGAGGCACAGGTGGTGCTGAAGGTGGGAGATGACATCACCACCGACCATATCATGCCTGCCGGCGCCAAGATCCTGCCCTACCGCTCCAACATCCCCAAGCTCTCCACCTTCTGCTTCGAGGTATGCGATCCCGGCTTCCCGGAGCGGGCCAAGGCCGCCGGAGACGGTGTGATTCTGGGCGGCTCCAACTACGGTCAAGGCTCCTCCCGGGAACACGCCGCACTGGTTCCCATGTATCTGGGCATCCGGTGTGTGCTGGCCAAGAGCTTTGCCCGTATCCATGTGGCAAACCTCATCAATGCCGGTATTCTGCCCCTCACCTTCCAGAACCCCGCAGACTACGATCTGCTGGAGCAGACACATATGCTGAAAATCGAAAACATCAGGGAAAGCATGAAAACCGGCAGCTTTACAATCACCGATGAGACAAACGGCAAGACCGTACAGGCCCACTGCCGGCTGTCCCGGCGGCAGCAGCAGATCCTGCTGGCCGGTGGACTTCTGAATAATACCAAGGAGGGCGGACAATGAGAGAAATCGACGCAGCCTGCGACAGCTTCCGAAAGCTGCTGGAGGAGCAGGCCCGGAGAATCGCCAATATGAGCAAGGAGAAGGTGGACTTCTCCCAAAAAGAAGTGGTCACCATCGGTCTGATCGACGGTGACGGCATCGGCCCTCTGATTATGGCCCATGCAGTTCAGGTGCTGAGGCATCTGCTGAAGGAGGAAATCGCCTCCGGCCGCATCGTACTCAGGCCCATTGAGGGACTGACCATCGAAAACCGTCTGGCCCTCGGCCAGTCCGTTCCCACGGAGGTGCTGGAGCAGATCAAGGCCTGTGATGTGCTGCTGAAGGGCCCCACCACCACCCCGATGGGCGGCAAGCTGGAAAGCGCCAATGTGACCCTGCGCCGGGAGCTGGATCTTTACGCCAATGTACGGCCTGTGGCCATCCCTCAGGAGGGCATTGACTGGATCTTCTACCGGGAAAATACCGAGGGCGAATATGTGCTGGGCAGCCGGGGGGTAGCGCTTCCCGGTATGGCCGTGGATTTTAAGGTGACCACAGACCCCGGCACGGAACGAATCGCCCGAGCAGCCTTTGCGTATGCCCGTCAGAACGGCAAGAACCGGGTATCCATTGTGACCAAGGCCAACATTATGAAACAGACCGACGGCAAGTTCACGGCCCTTTGCCATAAGGTGGCAGAGGAATATCCCGAAATCAGCGTGGACGATTGGTATATTGACATTATGACCGCAAACCTTGTAAACCCGGCCATCCGCAGGGGCTTTCAGGTGTTTGTGCTGCCCAATCTGTACGGTGACATCCTCACCGATGAGGCCGCCCAGATTCAGGGCGGCGTCGGGACTGCGGGCAGCGCCAATCTGGGTGACCGATACGCCATGTTCGAGGCCATCCACGGCTCCGCCCCCCGGCTGATGGAGCAGGGACTGGGGGCCTATGCAAACCCGGCCAGTATCCTGAAGGCAGAAGCCATGCTGCTGCGGCATATCTGCCGCCCGGAGGCGGCCCAGAAGCTGGAGGACGCACTGGAACAATGCACGGTAAAGGTCACCGGTGACAGAGACGGTGCCACCGGCGAGGAATTCGCACAGGCTGTGCTGGCACTTCTGTAAGAATCCTATGAAGGCTTTTCAGGGGTATCATGGCAGACAAAAAGCCCATATGCCTCCTTCTGACCGGGATTTTCACGGTTCCTTCCCTGCAAAATCTGTTATTACGGCCACCCGAATCTCTTGAAAAAGGGAAATAGGCAGGAGCTTGGAAAAATTTTACATTTTTGGGGTGCAATCCATTTGATGCTGTGATATAATGATTTTAATTTTAGTGTTTTAACAAGCATATAAGGGAAAGGAGACAATTATGCAGGCTTATTCAGTGATCACGCCTGAGCTGGAAGCGCTGGCCGGTATCTGCCGGAAAAACAGCAGCATTGACCCTCAGGATTATACACGCTATCAGGTCAAGCGGGGACTTCGGGATTTGGACGGCACCGGTGTGGTGGCAGGACTGACGGAGATCAGCGAAATCGTATCCAAAAAGGAAGTGGATGGAAAAATCGTACCCTGCCGTGGAGAGCTTTACTATCGGGGCTACCCGATCCAATCTCTGGTTCAGGATCTTGTGAACAATAAGCGGTTTGGGTTTGAGGAGGTCGCCTTTCTGCTGATGTTCGGCCAGCTTCCCAATGAACGCCAGCTGAAGAACTTTAATGACCAGCTGGGAAAATACCGCACCCTGCCCTCTAACTTTGTGCGGGATGTGGTCATGAAGGTACCCAGCAAGGATATGATGAACACTCTGGCCAGAAGTGTATTGACCATGGCCGGGTATGACAGCGCCGCAGACGATACCTCTCTGCCCAATGTGGTTCGGCAGTGCGTGGATCTGATTGCCATTATGCCCTTGCTGGCGGTATACAGCTATCAGGCCTTTTCCTATAAGGAGGGACAGAGCCTCTATATCCATGCGCCCCGGCCTGATCTTTCCACTGCGGAAAATGTGCTGACCCTGCTGCGGCCCGATGGGAGCTATACCGCTCTGGAGGCACATATTCTGGATCTGTGTCTGGTGCTTCATGCAGAGCATGGCGGCGGCAATAACTCCACCTTTACCACCCATGTGGTCACCAGCTCCGGCACGGATACTTACAGCTGTGTAGCGGCGGCGCTGGCCAGCCTCAAGGGCCCCAAGCACGGCGGTGCCAATATCAAGGTCACCCAGATGTTTCAGGATCTCAAGCGGTCTGTATCCGACTGGGAGGACGAGGATGCCATTCGGGATTATCTGAAGGGCCTGCTCCACAGAGAGCGGTTTGACAAGGCCGGTCTGATCTACGGCATGGGTCATGCGGTGTACTCGGTCAGTGATCCCAGAGCGGAGATCCTGCGTAACAGTGTGGAGATGCTCAGTCAGGAAAAGGGACTCCATGATGAATATGCGCTTTACAGCCGGGTGGAGCGTCTGGCCCCGGAGGTGATCGCCATGGAGCGGAAGATCTACAAGGGTGTTTCTGCCAATGTGGATTTCTATTCCGGCTTTGTATACAGTATGCTGGGGATTCCGGTAGAACTGTATACCCCCTTGTTTGCAGTGTCCAGAATGGCCGGTTGGAGCGCACACCGGATGGAGGAGCTGATTAACATGGGCAAGATCATCCGTCCGGCCTATGTGGCGGTTGCGCCCAGAAAGGCGTATGTCCCTCTGGAGCAGCGGGGAGAGGACGGAATTTTATAGGCGGCAATGCCAATTCTGTGTCCAGTCACTGGCGGCGCCAAGTGCTCCGCTCGCCCCTACAACCCTTCTTTTTTCGAGATTCTGGAGAGCAGCACAGCGGCCACCATCGCCAGAAAATCTGCAATGGGTACGGCAAGGAACACGGAAACGGACAGATGGGGAAACAGGATCGGCAGCAGATAAACCAGTGGAATCATGAGAAATACCTGCCTTGTCAGGATCAGCCCCACGGCCTTCAGCTCATGCTCTGTGACCTCCAGCAGGGTCATAATGGTATAGAATATACCCATCAGAGGGAAGCTCACAAAGACGATTTTGAGAACGGTTCCGGCGAGCTGCAAAATTTGGCCTGAGTCCACAAACAGGGAAAGCAGCCTGTCACCGAACAGGAATACACCCAAAGCCGCCAGAAAACCATAGAGGATGGTTCCCACCATGGTGGATCGGATCGCCTGTTGTTTCTCTTTTTCCTTTCCCTGCCCGCTGAAATAGGCCAGAATGGTCTGGACTCCCTGAGTGATTCCCACGGTAGGCATCAGAAGCAAGGTGTAGAGATTCTGCACCACATTCCAGACGGCTACATGGGCATTTCCCATGTGGAGCATCAGGCTGTGATTGACAAAAAATCCGGTACAGCCGCCCATGGCCTGAATGACGGTCTGGGCAACACCCAACTTCATCAGCTCCCCGGTGCAGCTGCCGAACCGCCTGAGGGACAGACAGAGGAATCCCGGCATCAGATGATGGACAAGGAGCCAGAGCCACGCTCCCACAGCGCAGAAAATTTCACTGACCAGTGTGCCGTAAGCAAGCCCTGCAAAGCCCAGATGGAACCCAAAGACGAACACGGCATTGAACAGGATATTGACAAACACGGCCAGGGTGGTCAGGCACATCTCCACCTTGGGATACCCAAAAGCACGGATACAGCTGGTGAGGGTATAGCCCATGGCGCTGAACAGATTGCTGACAAGCTGGATCTGCAAATAGGACTTCGCCAGTGCAAATACCTGTCCCTCTGCTCCCAAGAGGGGAAGTACATCCTCCAGTTTCAGAAGGAATCCCCCGGAAAGGAGGGCGGAACAAACCAGCGTCATGGTCATTCCGACAAAAAAGTATTCGTCCCGCTCTTTTTTCTGATTCAGATACTTGGCGATAAATACGGATGTGGAAACGGCAAACAGCGCCTGCACCGCTGTAAACAGATTTAGAACCGGGGTCAGCAGACCCATGGCGGTCAGCGCATCCACAGAGATGCTCCCCAGATGGCCAGCAAAAGCGGTATCCACCACCGAGGCCATGATTTCTACAATCAGGGATAAAATGGCCGGCACGGAAAAATAAAGGATCAGTGCGTTTACGGATTTCTTTTCATAGATGTTTTCTTCCATGGAATCATCCCTCCGGAAGAAAGCATAGCAAAAGGAAGATGACATGGGTGTGTCACCTTCCTTTTTGTTTTATAGAAAATTTTGGAACTGCTCCCGCTCAAACTCCACATCCGTCGCTGTGCAGGATGAAATTTCAGGGAGCGGAAAGAAGTATTTCTCCTGCCCGTCGGTGGCACAGAGGGCCATTCCATCCGCTCTGATCGCATAATAAAGAGGTGCGGCCCGAAGAGGCTTTCCCGCACAGGTAATGTCCAAAAAGACTTCTTCATCCAGTCCCCTGTTGATTGTCTGAACAACGGGGTTCGTCAGGTCGAAGCCCACCAGAAGCGGTTCCACCTTCACATATTCCGAGAAATCGGATTCCTTTGCCAGCGTCAGCTCCGGCAGAAGCAGCTCCAGCTTTTGGAGAAGCGTATTTTTTCGGTTGCCCTGAATGAGCCTTTCAGCAATGTGCAAGGCCAACACCAGATCGCTGATTTCCTGTGAAGTGAAGAAAGTCTGATCGAACTGATAATTCTCGTCCAGATACACCCCGCCCCCATAGCCCTGCTGGGCATAGACCGGCACCCCAAAAGCGGAGATGGCGTCCAGATCCCGCATAATCGTCCGTTTGCTGACTTCAAATCGCTCCGAGAGTTCAGAAAGCGTGGTTTTCTTCTTTTGGTTGAGATACAGGATCAGCTCCAGCTGTCTGTTTTGGATAGGAATCACCTCGGTTCAATAGGAAAGTGGGCAAATACCTGATTTGACTGAATGGTACACATTATTCAGAAATCTGGAGGATTTCCGTGTCTGTTCTTGGGTATTTACTCATCTCCCAGAAGCCCAGTTCCAGTCGGGAACACTCCCGGAAGATCTCCAGGCAACGGTCAAGACGGCTCTGAGGCAGACCTTGGCAAATTTTATTTCCAAATTCAATCCAGCGCTCACAGATTTCTGCATAACCGTTCTCTGCATAATCCCGAACCATGGGCCAGTAGAAGGTCTCCCGGATTTCCGGGTGAGCCTGCAACATCCGGGTGAAGATCCAGCCATAGCTCAGGGTACAGGGGAGGCTGGCCATCATACACTCCGGGGAGCCCTCCCGGGCGGCTTTCAGCATGAAATCCGTGTAAGCCTTATTTTCAGGTCTTTGTGATAATTTCTGAACCTTAGCATCGGGAAGGTGGAATTTTTCCAGATATTGCAGTCTTGTACTTCCTTCGCCCTCATTGACAAAGGAGAGAAAGGAATAGAAGGTGCGTATGGCTTCCGGATCTTCTGTGCCGATGATGCCCCAGGCGAACACCTTGGCATACTGCCGCAGGTACAGGCTGTCATCTACAATATAATCCCGGAAGCAGGCTTGGTTCAGGGTGCCGTCGGCCATTTTGGTCAGAAATTCGGACTGCAGACAGCTCTCCCAGATGGGCAGGCTGTCCTGAATGCAGGTATCTACAAAATTCATAAGGCTTATCCTCTCTTTGTAAATTTGATGAGCCGATCCATAGGCAGGGCAAGCAGGATGGCAATGGTGAGAATTCCCTCCGGGATCTTGCCGGAGAGATGGAATAGCAGGCTGTAGCCCCAGGCCCCAAAGCCCTCCCATGCGTACTGACCGAAGAAAATCACACCGCTGAGTACCTGAGCCCAGAACCGGAGAGAAATGGCCAGCAGTGCACCCAGAACAATCTTTCCTCTTGTCTTACCAAAGAGACCTGCACAGCCCATACAGGAGAAAATAGTCATGTACTCCAGAAAATACTGGGCCCAGTGAACCAGTGACCAGCCCGGCAGAAAAAAGGGGGCCGCCATGCCGCAGAGCAGGCCGGAAACCATGGCCAGCCGATGGTCATAGCAGACTGCCAGTACCATAAGAGGCAGCCAAGAGCCCAGACTTATGGAGGCCCCGGTAGGCAAAGGCAGATTGATGCAGGCAAGGATCATGGTCATGGCTACGCAGATAGCCCCATAGCTCACATCCCTGCCGCTGAGTCGCAGGCCCCGGCAGTGCCACAGGAGAAGGCCCAGCCAGAGAAAAGTAAAGATGGCGGCGATCCAGTTTGTCATTTAAATTCTCCCTGAAGATCGAAGGCATGATTCATAGGGCCGCTGCCCTGACCTAAGTCCAGCATGGCAGAGAGGGCACCGGAAATATAGTCCTTGGCCCGCTTTACGGAATCGTCCATGGCATACCCCTTTGCCAGATTGGAGGCAATGGCAGAGGACAGGGTGCAGCCGGTGCCGTGGGTATTGGGGTTATGGATTCTCCTGCCCCGGAACCAATGTGCGTTGCCTCCATGATAAAGCAGGTCGTTGGCATCGTTGATGCTGTGGCCGCCCTTTAGGAGAACCGCACAGTGGTAGGTATCGGAAATAACCTTTGCCGCTGCCTCCATGTCCTGAGGAGCTTTGATTGCCATTCCGGAGAGGATCTCTGCCTCGGGAATGTTGGGGGTGACCAGGGTAGCGAGGGGCATCAGCACCCGTTTCAGGGTCTCCACTGCCGCCTCTTCAATGAGTCTTGCCCCGGAAGTGGCCACCATCACAGGGTCCACCACAATGTTTTCTGCCCCCCAAAACCGCAGCCGCTCTCCGATGGTCTCAATCAGCCCCGAAGAAGCAACCATTCCGATTTTCACTGCATCAGGCCGGATGTCCTCAAAGACCGCATCGATCTGCTGTGCTAAAAATTCCGGACTTACCTCCAGAATTCCCCGTACGCCGGTTGTGTTCTGCGCAGTGAGGGCCGTAATGGCACTCATGGCAAATACACCATTCATGGTCATGGTTTTAAGATCGGCCTGAATACCGGCGCCTCCGCTGCAATCACTGCCAGCGATTGATAATGCTGTTTTCATTTTTTTATCTCCTTTTGCATTATTTTTATAGAGCGGAAGAGAGTGGTGCCCCCGGTCTTCCGCTTTTTGACACGCTTGGGAGCGGTCAAAAGTAAATTAAGGCTGTACCATTTTCTGGGACAGGGCCTTCAGCTCCCGGCATTTGGCTTCAATATCCGGGGCGCTGAAAATGGTGGAAACCAGAGCCGCTCCGTCCACACCGGTGCCGTGAAGACGGGGCAGATTTTCTTCCGTAATGCCGCCGATGGCGACCACCGGAATGGAAACGGCCTGTGTAATCTGCCTTAAAACAGCATGATCCAAGGGCCTTGCGTCATCTTTGGTGGTACTTCCAAAGACGGCACCGGAGCCTAGATAGCTGGCTCCCGCCGCCTGAGCCGCTTTTGCCTGCTCCACAGTTCGGGCGGTAACGCCGACGATTTTTTCAGGCCCCAGCAGTTTTCTGGCAGAGGCCGCCTCCATGTCAGACTGGCCCACATGGACACCGTCGGCCTGCACGGCCAATGCAATTTCCACATCGTCGTTGATGAGCAGCGGAACACCATAGCGGTGGCAAAGCGCCTTTAGTTCCATTGCTTCTGCCAGAAAGGCCTCCTTGCTCAGGTGCTTTTCCCGCAGCTGTACACAGGTGACACCGCCCCTGAGGGCCGCCTCCACCTGCTCATAGAGGGTCTGCTTCCCAGTCCAGCGGCTGTCTGTGACGGCATAGAGAAGCATATTGTCTTTTGAAAAATTCATGGTTTTCTCCTTATTTCAGAGCGTTTCTCAGAGCATCCAGTTCCTCCCGTGGATTCTCACAGCGCATGAGTCCGCTCATAATGCAGGCTCCGGAGGCTCCTGCCTCCCGGGTCAGGCGAATGTTGTCTCTGCCGATGCCGCCGATGGCATACACCGGAAGCCGGGTATTCCCTGCGGCCTTCTCCAGAAGGTCAAGCCCTCTGGGGGGCAGGCCCTTTTTGCAGTCCGTGGCGAAGATATGGCCCAAAGTCACATAGGTACAGCCCAGCTCCTCCGCTTCCTGCACATCGTTCAGGCTGTGGCAGGAGGCGCCCAGCGTGACAAATGCCTCCCTCTGCCGCACAGGCATGGCTCTCAGCACCGGAAGGGGCAGATGAAGCCGCAGAAGGTTCAGCCGCTCTGCCGCCTCCGGAAAGCTATGGAGGATCAGCTTGTCCCCACAGCTCCTCAGAATCTCCCGGGAAAGCGCCTCATAGGCCCCTTCCTCCAGATCCTTTTCTCTTAAAATGATTCCATCCGCACCGGCTCGGGCAATTTCCCCAGTTCTCTGGGAAAAATCCCCCCGGCACAGGCGGCGGTTGGTCACAGACAGGAGCTTAAACATAGAGATAGTCATTGAGGACAGGCTGCAAGCCCTCATCAGAAAGGTCTACATACATCTTATCAAAGCTTCTGCTGTCCTCGATTTCAAACTGCTCGTCGCCCTGCTCTGCATCCGTTTCCTTGCCGGTGTACTTGCTTTCATGGTCACCGATGCCGGTAGAGACGCCGGCGGACACCTTGGTGGCGCAGATTTTCACGATTCCATTGCGGAACTCGGCACTCTCCCGGGAGGAAACGGTGATGCCGGCAAAGGGCAGGAAAATCCGATAGGCACAGAGGATCTGACACAGCTGCTTTTCTCCCACATCCAGAGGGTTGATTTTATCGTTGTTGATAATGGGCCGGAGCCTCGGACAGGACAGGCTCATCTCTGCGGCAGGGTATTTTCTCTGCAGGTAGTAGACATGCATGGCTGTGGCCAGCGCATCCTTCCGGAAATCAGAAAGGCCCAGCAGCGCCGAGAAGGCCACCCCTCGCATACCGCCCCGGAGAGCCCGTTCCTGAGATTCAAAGCGATAGGGCCAGACCCGCTTGTGGCCCATGAGGTGCAGAGTCTCGTATTTCACATGGTCATAGGTCTCCTGAAACACGGTCACATAGTCGGCGCCGCAGGCATGGAGATAGGCATATTCGTCGGTGTTCACCGGATAGATTTCCAGTCCCACATTCCGAAAATACTTGTGGGCCAGCTTGCAGGCCTCGCCGATGTACTGAAGATTGGTTTTCACTCTGGCCTCGCCGGTGAGCATGAGGATTTCCTCCATGCCGCTGTCTGCAATGACCTTCATCTCATGCTCGATCTGCTCCATGGTCAGCTGCATCCGGTGGATGTCGTTATAGCAGTTAAAGCCGCAGTAGACACAGTAGTTTTCACAGTAATTGGCGATGTAGATGGGGGTGAACAGATATACCGTATTGCCAAAGTGCTTTCTGGTTTCCAGTCTGGCCTTCTGGGCCATCTGCTCCAGAAAAGGCTCTGCCGCCGGAGAGATCAGGGCCTTGAAGTCCTCAATGGTGCAGTGGTCGGACTCGAGCGCCCGTCTGACATCCTTTGCGGTGTAAAGGGAGGCGTCATAGCTGTCCATGTGGGCCATGACCTTCTCCATGATGTCAGAGTCGATCTGTTCCATATCGGGAAGATAGGCCATATGGTCTGTACGGCTGGAAGGGTCCTGCTCCAGACGGTGCTTCTTTTCGAGGGCCGCCTCACTGAGCCGCTCCGAATCTACATAAAAATCATTGTTCATGCTTCTGCCCCCTTACCGCAGGAATCCGGTGAGCGGATCAGAAGCCGAAGCGCCCCGCATGAGCACTCTGCCTAGACCGGAAAGATAGGCCTTTCTGCCTGCTTCAATGGCCTGCCGGAAGGCCTGCGCCATCATGGGCAGATCTCCGGCTGTGGCCAGAGCGGTATTGGCCATAATGGCCGCAGCACCCATCTCCATGGCCTCACAGGCCTGAGAGGGACGGCCAATGCCCGCATCCACGATAATGGGCAGATCACATTCGTCAATGAGGATCTGGATAAATTCCTTGGTGGCGAGGCCCTTGTTGGAGCCGATGGGCGAGGCCAGAGGCATGATGGAGGCAGCGCCTGCATTTTGCAGATCCCGGGCTGCATTCAGGTCGGGGTACATATAGGGCATGACCACAAAGCCCTCTTTCGCCAGAATTTCCGTGGCCTTGATGGTTTCCTGATTATCGGGCAGCAGGTACTTGGTGTCCCGCATGATCTCCACCTTGACAAAGTCGCCGCAGCCCAGCTCCCGGGCGAGGCGTGCAATGCGGACGGCCTCCTCGGCATTTCTGGCGCCGGAGGTGTTGGGCAGCAGGGTCACATTCTTGGGGATATAGTCCAGAATGTTTTCATGCTCCCGGGTGTTGGCACGGCGGACAGCAAGGGTGATGATTTCCGCACCGGCATCCCGGACAGCGGCTTCAATGAGCTTGAGGCTGTATTTGCCGGAACCCAGAATAAAACGGGAGTGGAACTCGTGTCCACCAATTACCAGAGTATCGTGATTCATTTCAGTCATTTTCATGATCTTCTTTCTTTTGAAATCTGTTCTGTGAGAATCCGCAGAACGGTGGTGGCCTGATGGGCGGCGCACAGCATCACTCTGGGCGCATAGAGACTTCCCAAAGTGTCCACATCGCTGGAGCCGTCACCGCAGAGATAAAATCGACTGGAAATCCGCCGGGTTCTGATTTCGTTGGGATCTCCCAGTCCGGCCATGCCGGAAGCCGCCACCAGAGTGGTCTGGGGCAGCTTGGTCAGCACCGCCTCTGTCAGCATACTTTTTTCCTCCGCCCGGTCAAAGGCCTCGCAGACCACCTGAGCCTGCCCGACCAGAGCCGGAAGATTTTCGGCTGTGACCCTTACGCTGTGGGGAATCAGACGGATATAGGGATTGATCTCCCGGAGATTTTCCGCCAGAGCCTGAGCTTTTTCCATGCCCAGCTGACAGGCCTTATACTGCTGCCGGTTTAAATTCGTAAGATCCACCCGGTCAAAATCTATTAAAATCAGAGTTCCCACCCCAGCTCTTGCCAGAGAAACGGCGATACTGGAGCCCAAACCTCCCAGACCGCAGATGGCTACGGTGGAGGCCCTTAGCTGGCGCTCCATTCGTTCTCCCACTCTTTGAATCAGAGCCTGTCGGATTTCCTGCTCCGTAGGAAGCATATCAGCCGCCTCCCACAAAGCTCACGACCTCCACTACATCCCCATCCTGCAGGACGGTGTCAGCGTAGGCGGCCTTGGGTACAATGTCACCGTTTTTCTCCACGGCAATTCGCTTTTGGTCATAGGTGGTGGTTTCCAGATACTGTGCCACGGTCATGCCGGCACAGTCTTTTTCTTCCCCATTTATGGTTATCATATGGATGCTCATCTCCTTTCGCATATTCAGAGAAGTTCAGACTCCTCTGTTCGGTCGAAGCTCTCTGGCTTCCTCTCACACCGGAACACGGTTTCCCATCGCTGCAACCGTACAAGGCACAGGGCGCTCCCCCTCTGCCCGCCCGTATTCGGGAGAATTTCACAACCTTTCCTGTAAAATAAAAAGAAGCTGCCCAATCAGGACAGCTTCCGCAGAATATGAAATCATGATAGTCCCTACGTTGGCATTATCCAAATCAGGTTACCGGTCTAAGGTCACACCTTACTCTCAGCCTGTTTACAAGCTCCCGTCTCTTCTGTTCTTTATTAGGATACTATACCGATCAGAAAATGTCAAGGAATCCCCATTCCATCTGTCACGACGGTTTGTCCGATTCCCAGGCGTCAGGCAGATTCTGCCGCTCTCTTTTTGTCCAAATCGGAAAATGTGCGGAAATGAACAAGCCTTCCCCTCTAAAATTCAACCAGCGGAAATCGTCAGGACTGCGATATACTCTAAATTCCGCAATGCCACCGGAAATCCGGTGGCATTTTTTTGACGACTTTACTGTGGCCGTTTGACGGTTACTTCAAAACGGTGCAGATGAGGAGACCGTCGGCATGGTGCTGCGGCTACTGAAGTCATGCTGAACGATTTTCATGGGGCTGACAAGGTGTTCTTAGCCACCGGTTTTACCGATTTACGCAGAGGAATCAACGGTCTGGCTGCCATTGTTCAGCAGCAATTCGAACTGGATCCATTTACCAACACCCTGTTTCTGTTCTGTGGCAGACAGCGGGACCGAATCAAGGCACTGTACTGGGAGGGGGACGGATTTGTACTGCTTTACAAACGGCTGGAGTCCGGTTCCTTCCAATGGCCAAGATCCGAAACGGAAGCCAGAGCGCTGACGCCCCAGCAATACCGCTGGCTCATGGAGGGGTTAAGCATTGACCAGCCCAAGGCACATAAGCCTGCAAACGGACTGGAAATAGTTTGAAAAACTTTAAGTTTTTCTGTACTTTTAGTTGGAAATATGGTGGAGATTGGCAAAGAAATTCGCCATACCCTTGTACCGGCTGGAAAAGGAATACGAGCGGCAGGGGCTGAAGCTGTCCCGGCAGAC
>SAMEA104404100__coassemble_1659_pt1 | contig 19316 bp, 13 predicted proteins | sample SAMEA104404100__metabat2_low_PE_102 | metagenome-assembled genome bin SAMEA104404100 (sample SAMEA104404100) | Balaenoptera acutorostrata | reverse complement strand
CGGCCACCACCACATCCAGAGAGGTCAGGGGTTCGTCCAGCATCAGAAGCTTTGGTTCAGCAATGATGTTTACCAGCATCTGCATCTTGTTCTTCATGCCGTGGGAGTAGTCCTTCATCAGCTTGTCCCGGTCGGAGGGATCCAGCTTGATGAGGTCGAAGTAGGTATCCTGCGATTTGAGATTCTGGACAGAGGCTTCGTTGATGTCTAGGAAAAATTTCAGGAACTCCCGCCCGGTGAGAAATTCCGGCACCGTGGGGGTGGAGAGTACATACCCCAATTCCTCTGGGCGAATCTCCTTTCGGGTGCCGGATCCTTCAAAATAGAAGCTGCCGCCGTCCACGGAAAGATCCCCGTTGAGACAGTTCATAAGGGTGGTCTTACCGGCGCCGTTGCGGCCCAGCAGGCCGTAAATTTTTCCTTCCTCAAAGCGGAAGCTGGCGTCCTTCAACACTTCTTTTTTGTCAAAGGACTTGCTGAGGCGGTCAATAACAAATTCCATCGTTTTCTTTCCTTTCTGATGCCGGAATGTGCTGTATTCTGCGCCGAACGGCGGTACAGGCCTCCCAATCAGGGGAGCGTGTTTTTCAAAGCAGGAGCTTTTTCCGCTTTCAGACGGCCCCTTTCGGTCTATGCCCTCCTGAATGGGCTCCCTTTCTGCCGTGATTGGAATTTTCTGGCAATTTAACTTTCATAGTATATCACATCCCCTCCGAGAAAGATATAGCAATTTGAATTGAAAACGGGAACCTTGTAAAATCGGCTCCATTGCAGCCCGGAGCATGAAAAAAGGCCCCGAAAATCGGGGCCTTGTCCGGGGAAACTACACAAACCAGTCGGGCTGAGGGGTCAGGATCTCAAATAATTCCGGGGGCATCCCCTCGGGAACCCCGCCGTCCACAGTGATCTGAACCCGGTCTACCCGTTTGCTGGAGCAGACTGAGGCCGCAATGGCATGGACGGAAATGGGCAGGGAGGAGGTGTGATCCAGAAATTCACTGCTGAGGTCGATGCGGCACAGGCCGTCCTCGGTGTGGACGGAATAGACCTTTGTACCGTTGGAGATGGTGGAATAAAAGCCGTTGAGGCTTTGATAGGACAGCAGGGCGTTGAGGATCAGCTCCTCCTGAGGGATCCCGGCAGTTTGCCGGATTTTTGTGGGGATCCCCAGCAGATACGGCTCGGAGCCGTTGCAGAGATAGAGGGTTGCGTCGAACTCGTTGATGCCCGTGCGAACCGGGCCGATGGCCCGAGGCTCCGGCAGGAAGGGGGCGGCGATACTCAGGGAGCCATACTGCACCAGCAGATTCCCCTCAGTGCAGAACTCCACCTGTTCGATCCCGTCGATCTGGGTCAGGGTGTTGACGATACTCAGCAGGGTGATACGCTGGGCCTGAGGGCTGTGCCAGCTCTGGGTTTCAAATTCCGAGGAGAAATTCAGGGTCAGGGTTCCGCCGCTGACGGTGAAATCCAGAAGCCGGGTTCCCACGGGGATGGGGGAGATCAGATCGGAGCCGAAGGGAGCAGTGAGCAGACGCTGGATGAGAAATCGGATGGAATCCTCCTGCGTGGCCAGACTGGCATTGGCGGTCTGACCGATGAGGTAGCGCATCTGCCGATCGGTATAATAGATGGTATAATCCGTCCGCAGCTGCTCCAGACTGTCATCGAAAAAGTTCATGCTGTCCCCATTGAGGGTCAGGCTCCGATGCCCGGAGAGATCGGGCCGAAGGAATTGCAGCTGTACCTGCTCAATGGGCATCAGCTCCAAAAAGGTCTTGGCGATGCAGCAGCAGGCCACGGTCAGATCGATGCCGGAGAGGGAATGGAAGGCACTGTTGAGGTTCAGGATGAGGGTATCGCCGCAGATCTCCCATCTGGTGATCTGAAGCTCCCGGGGGAAGGGGGATTCCAGCCCTCTGCCGGTGGGGCCGGCGAAATAGCTTTCCAGAAGAAGATCGAAATCGTCCTGAAAGGCGGAGCAGTCCCGCACCTCAAAATCAAGGATCCCGGTGGGGCTGCTGTAATCCGGCTTGGCGCTGCGGTAGTAGAATTGACAGGAGTCGGGGGATTGGGGCTGGGTGCAGCCCGCCATGGCGAGAACCAGCACCAAGCAGAGCAGAATAGAAAGCAGTTTTTTCATTCTTCCTCCTCCACATCGAAGATGGGCATTTCCAGCGTGAAGGTGGTGCCGTGGTTTTCGTCGCAGCGGCTTTCCACCCGGATGCTGCCCCGATTGCGCTGGATCATATCGTGGACGATGGCAAGGCCCAGTCCGCTGCCGCCGGTCTGCCGGGAACGGGCCTTGTCCACCCGGTAGAAGCGCTCAAAAATATGGTCGATGGCCTGTTCGGGGATCCCGGTGCCGGTATCCCGGATCTGCAAAACGGCATTGTCCTCCTGCCGCATCAGGGTCAGATAGAGATGCCCCTCGGGGAGATTGTATTTGATGCCGTTTTCCACCAGATTGAAAATGATCTGGTAGAGGTCATCCTCTTGGATCAGAATGGTACAGTCCTGACGGATGTCGGTGTGGATGGTCACATGGGCCTGCCGTGCAATGGCGGAGAGCATCCGCACCACCCGGCGCAGGGTGGGGCCGACATAGACGATCTCACATTCCGCAGGGCCTACATCTGAGCTGGCTTTCGTGAGGGAGAGGAGCTTCTGGCTCATGCGGTTGAGCCGGTCGGCCTCCTGACCGATGTCGGAGACGAATTCCCGGACGGTTTCCATATCCATATCGTTTTGCAGGATGGAATCGGAAAGGAGCTTGATGGAGGCCAGAGGGGTTTTCAGCTCATGGGAGGCGTCGGAGACAAACTGCCGCCGCTGCTGCTCGGAGAGCTGGAGCCGGGTGGTGAGATCGTCGAATTCGCTGCCCAGCACTGCAAGCTCGTCCCGTCCGTCCAGCCTGACCTTGTGATCGTAATTGCCCTCCCGGATGATGCGGATGGAGGCCATGATCTTCCGCAGACGGGTGGAGAAGGCAACGGAGGAGATCATGGAAAACAGGAACAGAATCAGGATCAGCAGAAGGGAAATGGCAAAAATATTCATATTCATGGTTCGGATCAGCTGCCCCTGTTCCGGGTCATATTCCTTGAGATAGACGCAGCCCACCAGCGTATTGTAGCTGAGGATCGGGCTGGCGGCCTGAGATTCCAGCTCCCCATCATGGTAACGCATGGTGAACACATCGTTGCCCTCCAGCGCCTGCACCACCTCGGGGAACAGGCAGTAGACCCCACCCTGAGTGTCGGACAGGGAATCGTAGAGCAGCTGCCCGGAAAAATCCGTGATAATCAGCCGGGTGACCCGGAGATTTTCCAGATCTGCCACGGCTTCTGTGACGGTATCCCCGTTGAGAACCTCCTGATCGGCGATGGCCGAGGCCACCAGCTGGGTCTTTTCCAGAAGGGCGCTTTCCTTGCTCTCCTGAAACAGCCGCAAAATGGTGGTGGAGCAGTAGCTGTTGAGCAGGACGAGAAACAGCAGGGTAATCAGCACATGGGTCAGCCCATAGCGCATCAGGCTGCTGCTGTAATGGAACAGGGAGGATCTTTTATTTCTTAAAGTAATAGCCAACGCCCCACTTTGTCATAATGTGTTTGGGTGCCGCCGGATTGTCCTCCAGCTTTTCCCGAAGTCTGCGGATGTGGACATCCACGGTGCGGATGTCGGAGCGGTATTCATAGACCCAGATGGTATCCAGCAGGGCCTCCCGGGAATAGACCCGGTTGGGGTTTCGCATGAGGAATTCGATCACATCGAATTCCTTGGCGGTGAGATCGGCCAGCTCTCCGTTTCGGTAGGCGTTGCGGGCGTCCAGATCCAGAGAAATGGTGTCGATGGTCAGAAGATTGCTCTGAGGCTGGGCGGCAGAGCCGGCTCGCCGCAGGAGCGAACGGATGCGGGCCTTCAGCTCCAGAATGTTGAAGGGCTTGGTGAGGTAGTCATCGGCCCCATGCTCGAAGCCCATGAGCTTATCCATATCCTCGGTTTTGGCGGTCAGGAGGATGATCGGAACATTGGAAAACTCCCGAATTCTGGAGCAGGCGGTGAGGCCGTCCATTTCGGGCATCATCACATCCAGAACGATGAGATTCACGGAGGGATCCCGGGCCTTTTCCACGGCCTCCACACCGTTGGAGCCGGTCACGACCTCGTAGCCGTCGTTTTGCAGATTGAAGCGGATGCCTTTGACCAGCAGGGCCTCGTCATCCACCACCAGAATTTTCATTTTACAGCACCTCCTGTGGTAATATAGGGCAGGATTTGGGCAAGGCGTTTTTCGCCGATGCCGGATACATTGATAAGATCCTCGGGAGCGGAGAATGGCCCGGAGACTTCCCGGTAGGCCACGATCCGATGGGACAGAACCTCTCCGATCCCCGGCAGGGCCGTCAGCTCCTGCACACCGGCGGTATTGATGTCGATGGGAAAGCTGGGCTGGGCCGGAGGAGGGACGGAGAATGTCTCGGCGGGGTCGGTTTCCGGCTCCGGGAGCTGGGAGGAGGTCGGACAGACCGTGGCGGCCCGGTCGGGATGCTCTACGGTCACGGGGCCGACCAGATAGACCCTTGCATAGAAGAAGCCGCAGAGAAAGGATACAAAGACCAGAAAAATAGCGCAAACTGCAATGGGAGCTGCTTTTTTCACGGCGGCGATCCCTCCTTCATTGACTACCGGAAAAATAAATGGTATAATCCACGGTAGTTATTATACACGATTTACAGGAGCCGGACAAGTCCGGCAGGAAATATTGGTGAGGAAAATATGAAAAAAACAGGATTTTTGAGCTTTTTTCTGGCGGCGGCCCTGCTGCTGCCGGTTCTGCAAGCGCCGATACGGGCAGAAAACGAAACGACCCCTTCGGGATCTGCCGTCACCCAGCCCACACAGGAGCCGATTGCGACCCTGCCCCCTCCCGTGGTTCCTCTGGACGGGGACGCCAGCGTCAGCGGCGGCTGTCATTCTCTGGACGCCAAGGTGCCGCTGACCACCAATCTGGAATATACCCCCAAGGCCAAAGCCGCCCTGCTCTATGAGATGAACACCGACACCTTGCTTTATGCCTTCAACCCCGACGAGCGGCTCTATCCCGCCAGTCTGACCAAGGTGATGACCTGTCTGGTGGCGCTGGATCTGATCGAGGATCTGGATGAGATCGTCACGGTTCCCCAGTCTCTGGTGGATCGGGTGGACGCCTCCGGCTCCGGCATGGATCTGGTGGGCGGGGAGGAGATCTCCATGCGGGATCTGCTCTATGGATTGATGGTGGAATCCGCCAACGATGCGGCCATGACCATTGCGGAGCATCTGTGCGGCAGTGAGGACGGCTTCGTGGGCAAGATGAATCAGAAGGCCATGGAGCTGGGCTGCCAGAATACCAATTTTATGAATGTCCATGGCCTCCATGACGAACAGCATTATACCTGTGCCAGAGATATGGCAAAGATCCTCCGGGAAGCGGAGAAAAACCCGGTCTTTCAGGAGCTTTACTCCACTCGGAGCTATACCGTTCCGGCTACCAACAAGAGCGAGGAGCGGAAGATGGTCACCACCAACTATATGATGAGTGAGGCCGTCTACAAGTCCTATATCGACCATCGGGTGATCGGCGGCAAAACCGGCTTTACCACCCCGGCGGGCCGGTGTCTGGTCACGGTGTCCGAGTCCGGGAATATGAAGCTTCTGAGCGTGGTTCTGGGTACCCAGATGGAGTATGCCGAGGACGGCTGGACGGTTCTGCGCTACGGCAGCTTCGAGGAGACCCACGAGCTGCTGGATTTCGGCTATGGAAATTTCACGGCGGCAAACCTGCTGTCGGATGCCCAGACCTTGGGCCAGTTTGAGGTGATCGATGGGGATTCCACGGCCCACGGCATGGTTCGGGGGGCCTCGGCCTCCGTCCTTCCCGTGGACAGCAATCTGGATACGGTGCGGTATGAATATCTGCTGGATGACGGGACGCTGAAGGCTCCCATTCAGAAGGGAGAGCCTATTGGTGTGGTCCGGGTGTGGTATCACACCAAATGTCTGGCCCAGCAGGAGCTGTTTGCGGCGGAGTCGGTTCGAAAGGCCGTCCCGGTGGCGGATTTGCCCAGCGTGGAGCCGGCGAACCCGGTACAGACCGGGCTGGATCCGTGGCAGTGGGTGCTGATTGCCATTCTGGTGCTGCTGGCGGCGATTTTCCTGATGCTTCTGGGCGGGAAGATCCGCATGGCCATGCGCCGAGCCAAGCGCAGAAAACGGGTGGCTGCCAAGCGTAAGGCCATCCAGCGCAGCAGCCGCAGCGGAAACAGCCGCAGCAGGGCCCCGGACGAAAGCAGAAGGAGGAGATAAGGGTGCTGAATTGGGAGGAGCTGGAAAAGACCTGTATGAATTGCAGCGCCTGTGATTTGTGCAGCACCCGGCATCATGTGGTGTTCGGCATCGGCCCCAGAGATGCGGATGTCATGTTCATCGGGGAAGGCCCCGGAGAGCAGGAGGATCTGCAAGGCGTTCCCTTCGTGGGGCCTGCCGGGAAATTTCTGGACGATATGCTCTCCATCATCGATCTGGGCCGAGAAAATTGCTACATTGCGAATATTGTCAAATGCCGTCCGCCCCGGAATCGGGATCCGCAGGAGGGCGAACAGGCTGCCTGCATGGGCTATCTCCAAAACCAGATCGCCCTGATCCAGCCGAAGATCATCGTCTGTCTGGGCCGGATCGCAGCCATCAAGCTGATCGATCCCCAATTCCGCATCACCCGGGAGCATGGCAGCTGGGTGGAGAAAAACGGCATCTGGATGACTGCGACCTACCATCCCTCGGCTCTGCTCCGGGACGAGAGCAAGCGCCCTCAGGCCTTCGACGATCTGATGGGCCTGCGGGAGAAAATTCGGCAGGTTCGGGCGAAAATCTAACAGAAATCCCCCCGTTTTTACAAACGAGGGGATTTTTTACAGGAGAAAATATAAAGCCAGCGTGAGCAGGGGAGAGATGCCGTCACATTCCTGCTGATCCATCAGCAGGATCAGCACGATGACCAGCAGATCCAATGTGTCGATGCTCCGGGGCAACAGTCCCCGGAGGAAGGAGAAGATCCCGTTGTCCCAAGGCTGGGACGGCCCACAGGACGGTTGGGCGGGCGGAGCTTGGGAGCTGCTGGATCGGGACGGGGGAGGGGAGGTCTGCCGCCGACCGGAATCGGGCATACTGCTGCGGCGGTAGGAGCCGTCGGATTGGGGCGTATAGTGGTTGTACATGGTGATTCACCTGCCTTGATTTTGGGGAGAAAGTAGGGCGGAACTGGCATATTTGGCGATTTTCGAGGCCTGCATGGCCTTTTCCAGCTTCATCAGCCGATCACGGGGCAGATAGGAGCGCAGGGCGTGGAGCAGCTCCTGCTGGCGAGGCTCCAGCCTGCTTTTGCTCATAAGCTTCATCATATTCTGCAAGGCCGCCGGGTCGAAGGGCATGGAAGGCTCCGGCTCCGGGGCGGACTGGGCCGGGGGAGTGCCGCCCAGATTCCCGGCCATGGAGCGGATCTGGCTCATCAGCTCCGGGTTGGAGAGGATGGACTGAAGCTGCTGTTCAAATTCCGCCATGACCGTCCCTCATTTCCCGGGTGAGCCGCTGGATCGTCTCGTCCTGCAAAATGGGCCGGAGCAGCTGCTGTGCGCCGTCGGCGTTCCCGTCGGCAGCCAGCTGGGCCGCCTGTGCCAGAAGCGATTGATCCATCTGCTGAAGCTGGGCCAGAAGGGCCTGAGCCTGAGGGGAGCGCAGAAGCTGCTCCGGGTCGGTGGGGAAAAAATTGTCGTTTGCCTGTGTCATAATGATTGCCTCCTGAGAAAATGACTGCTATAATAAGGATCATGTAAGCGCCGAAGCGGCCCTTCGGCAGAAATGAGGGAACGATGAAGATTTTGGTTTTTTCGGATTCTCATGGCTCTTTGGCATTTATGCGGCAGGCCATGGAGGCGGTGCAGCCGGATGTGTGGATGCATCTGGGGGATCACTATTGGGATGGGGAGGCGCTGGCGGAGCAGTTTCCCCACACCCGGCACTATCAGGTGGACGGAAACTGTGACAGATCCCGTGTCCCCTTCGGGGTTCGCTCCGTCCTTCGCCCGAGGCTCTGCGGTGTGGAGATCCTGATGACCCACGGGCATCTGCACGGGGTCAAGCAGGGCTTGGGCGGTCTGCTCTCCGAGGCCAGAGCCGTGGGCGCCCAGCTGGTGCTGTATGGACATACCCACATCCCCCAGTGCCTCCAAACCGAGGACGGCCTCTGGGTGCTGAACCCGGGCAGCTGCGGCTATCTGGGGGACACCGCCGGACTGGTGGAACTGGCGGACGGACAGGTGCAGAGCTGCCGCATCCTCACCGGGGAGGATCTGTGAAATCTGACCCGTCAGGACTGAGCCGTGGCCTTTCCCAGTTTCATCCTATGCGGCCCGGGGGAAAACTTTCCCTGAGATGGGGCATAGGTCTTGCAAGGCCGGGAAAGATATGATAATATAGAAAGAAGATTTTGTGCCGGAGGTGGCTTTATGAATCAGATGGAACAATTTGCCCAGAAATGGAACGAATATATGGCCCGGATGCAGCCGGGGCTGGAAAAAACCGGGGCGATTTGCAAAAAGAGCGGCTCCGTGCTGAACCAGATCGGGATCTGGCTCTGGCGGCTGCGGAAAATCTTCCTTTCGATCCCCGTGGTCTGGCTTTCGGTGTATCTGGCTCGGCTCAACGCCAATATGCTGCCGGAAATGGTGGGCATCGGTCTGCAAAATTCCGGGGAATTCACCCGGTTTGTGACCCGTCAGGCGGCCATTCAAGGCCCACTGGCCATTACGGCGGTCTGCCTGCTGTTCCTGTTCCTGTCCAGGAAGTCCCTGTATCCGTGGCTCATCAGCCTGTTTTCTCTGGCGCTGCCCCTGCTGGCGCTGGTGACCAATGTTTTCCCGGCCTAGACCCATCCCCGAGGGATCCCCTCGGGGATTTTTTGCTGCCTAAATGGCAAAATGCACTAAGAAACGCACAAAAAGGGAAAACATATTGCAATCTGGAAAAAAATGGAGTATAATAAAACAGAAAACGGACCAAGGAGGATGGGACATCTCGTTTTATTTGTCCCAACAAAATTATGGGAAGAACGAAGTATTCACCGGAGGAACGGAACCGCATTACCAAGATTTTCCTTTCCAGTACCCGGGAGATCATTGAGCAGGAGGGGGTGGGGGAGCTTTCCATCCGCCGCATCAGCCACAAGGCCGGCTTCAACAGCGCCACACTTTACCTATACTTTGAAGATGTGGACGAGCTGATTACGCTGGCCTGCATGGGGTATCTGGAGAAATTCTGCCGTCAGGCGTCTCAGGCAATCAGCAAGCTGAACGATCCCTGCGAAATTTACAGAAGGGTGTGGGAGATCTTCTGCCGGGAGGCGTTCACAAAGCCGAAGATTTTTTACCGCTTGTACTTCTATCCGCACAGCTCCTCGCTGGAGCATACGGTGAAGCGCTACTATGAAATTTACCCGGATCAGCTGCCCCCGTGCGCCACACCGATCCAGAGTATGCTGGTTCACGGCGGCCTGCTGGAACGGAATTGGCCTCTGCTTCAGGAGGCCGCCCGGGTGCTTCGCATCCCGGAGGATCAGGCCCAGATCATCAACCATCTGACGGTGTACCACTTCAAGGAGCTGCTTCAGCAGGCCGCACAGACCGATCACACGGATGTGGAGGCCCGGAGCAAGCAGCAGATGGATGCCATCCGCCTGCTGATGGAGCAACACAAGGAAAATGCCTGAACCCCAATCTATATAACTTTTCTGCGGAATTCCGGGTCAACCATTGGTTGCACCCGGGATTTTTTTGTATTTTTGAGGCCGGATCGCTGAAAAAATCCGAGGGAGGGCCGGGGCAAGGAGAAGGGAGAAAGCCGGAAGGAATCGATGCAGGCTTGTGCATTTTTACAAATCACGAAAATTCATTCTGTGGATCATAATAATCTGGATGAATCTTTTCCTGCTGGAAATATTGAAATATTTTTGACAAAAAGGGAAAATATGGAAAAGAAAAATAAAAGTGAAAAATAAAACAAATCAATGGTTGATATTCCGAAAAATATAAACAAATAAGGGACGATTATCATATTATACAGATTTTTAATCATAACTTCGATGATTATAAAAAACGGAAGTTTTTGAATTATTTACACTTGAAAAGCCCTTGGCAGGATGGTAGGATATATGTGACATACCAGCGACATAGAGGGCCTGTCTGCAAGTAGCCAGCTGGCTTCTGTCGTTCCTTCTTGGACCTAGGGATCGACAGGCGGGCCGTCGGTTGCGGGTGTGTCAGAAATTTGTCCCGATTCCGCAGCTCCGATCCTGTATCGGGATCCTGCGGCGTCGGAATGACTCAAACAAAGGAGGAAAAAAGTATGAAGAAAAGACTGTTGAGCGTACTGCTGGTTGTATGTATGCTCATGTCGCTGGTTCCGGCCTCGGTCTTTGCGGCTGGTACGGAGTTATCTCCTGACCCGGCCCTGTCCAGTCCGAAGCTGATGGAAGCAACAGTCAGCCGCAAGTCGCTGAGTGCAGGTGGTACGCCCACTGACGACTGGCTTCTGATTGTGAATCGTGAAAAGGCAGATGAAACACAGATTCATCTGCCCAACGCATGGGAAACGGAAATCAAGATTCAGTATAAAGACGGTTCTAGCTTCGATGTGGTTCATCAAAGCAAAACAGATTATAAGTCTGTGACATCCGTGACTGGTTCTGCGGTTTCCGGTACCGGGATCAACCGTGCCAAACTGCCCGGTGATGCCACCACCCTGTACGAAGTTACCTTCGACGGCGGTGCAGCTGGAACCTATCTGGGCGGCGCTGTTGTGGAATGGCCTGTTGATGATGACAATCCGACCTACGAGGTTATGACCCCCGGCCATAATGCAGACCACTATACCGCAGTCATCGTGGACAAGCAGAGCAAGGTCATTGCTGTGGGGTATGTCCCGGTTGGTATGAAGGTCACGGAATCCGACTTCTTCAAGAATGGCGGCGCAGGGCTTAAGACCCCGGGCGGCACGAAGCTGACAGATGCCAATGTTGCAGATGTCGGTGGAACGGAGCTGGGGAAAAATGTCGCAGCCGGTGACACCGTGGTGTTTGGTGCAAGATATGCTACCTACAAGGTCACGGTGACCGCAGGGGATGGGGCCATGGTGTTCGTACCCGACGGCGAGCGTGAATACGAGGCAGGCGAGGAATTCGTCTACTACGCATACGCTAAGCCCGGATATACACTGGATTCCAGCTTTACAGAAGGCAGGAATGCCCATAGCGTGACTGGCACTGATTCCATTACGGTTACGGCTGCGGAGATTCCCGAGGCAACCTACGGGGTTACCACGGATTCTTCCTTTGCAGATTATGTAAAGGAAGTTTCCAAGACCACTGACCTTCATGCAGGTGACGAGGTCCAAGTCACTCTGGATGGCGCAAAGCTTGCAACAGATGAGAAAGAACTGGAAACAGGCTCTCTGATTGCGAAGTACGATGTCGGCAAATCCGTCACGCTGGACTTCGTGAAGGAGACCGCCGACGGCCCCGTTTACAAGTTCATCATGCCTGCCGCTGATGTGGAGCTGACTGGTACTGTGAAGGATAAGGATGTACCTGTCTTCCATACCGTTACCATCACCGACCCCAAACTGGGCGACGGCACACAGACGGCTGTGCCCGCATCCGCAATCGCCGGGACGGAGATCACAGTCACCGTAACGGCCAACACTGGCTATGAGCTGAAATCTCTCAGCTCCGCTCAGGTGGCACTCACCGCTACCTCCAAGGACGGCGTGTACACCTTCGTCATGCCCGACAAGAATGTTACCATCAATGTGGAGTACGCAAAGATCCCCGATGCAGCTGCCTACAAGGTCACCATCAAGACCAATATGGATGTCGGTACGGTTCAGTATGACACTACCGACTACAGTCAGGTCGCTGCTCAAATCTATGCAGACAAGCACATGGATGATGTCATCGATCTGGCTGCCACCACCTTCGACGCCGCCAAGTACAACTTCCTGTATTACACCGATAACTACGGCGGTATCTATCAGGCAGGCGACAAGATGATCGTGAAGGGTGACATGGAGCTGACCGCTCACTTCGCAAAGAAGGACGCAAAGCTTCACGAGGTCACCTATGAAAACGAGGCCGGAAAGCCCATCGTTCCCACCATTCAGGTGGAGCATGGCAAGGCCGCTCCCGATCTGGCCGCCCCTGTGAAGGAGGGCTGCACCTTTAAGTATTGGGCAAAGGAGAGCGAAACCACCGCTTTTGACCTGACCAATATCGAGGCCAATGTCACCTTGAAGCCCATCTATGAGGAAAATAAGTACACCTTCACCTTCTGGGAAAATGATACCACCAAGGCGCATACCCTGACCGACAACCTGTTTACCGGTAAGGTCATCGCTCCCGTGGCTCCCACCGCCCCCGCTGGGATGGTGTTCCGGGGCTGGGAAAACACCGTGACCGGGAAGCTCATTCAGCCCGGTGACCAGATCGAAGTCAAGGACTTCTATAAGACCACCGAGTTTAAGGCTGTCTGGGCCGTGGATGCGTATACCATCCAGTTCATCGTGGACGGCAATATCGTCCAGACCGGCGTTTACGCCAGCGGCGATGATGTGATGGTTCCTGTGGCTCCCGCAAAGCCCGGTCATACCTTCAAGGGCTGGGAACAGGCCTCCACCGGAAATATCCTGACGGCTGTCCCGAATGCGGAACAGGACGAAACCTATACCGCAGTCTACGCCGCCCAGCAGTTCACCGTGAGCTTCGATGGGAGCAGTGCCGTTTCTTATGATTATGGCGCCAAAATCACCCTGAACGATGCCCTTACCGCAGCCGGAAAGACCTTTGTTGGCTGGAGAAGCAATGCCGACGGCCTGCTCTACGCAGCCAAGGCTCCCTTCACCGTCACCGAGAATGTCGGCTTTACCTCTGAGTGGACCGCCGATCAGGTTCTGGTTCGCTTCTATGCAGACGATGTGGTTGTTGACTTCTATGCCGGCGATTACAAGGATGCTGTGGATGTCCCCACTGCTCCTGCAAAGCCCGGATTCCAGTTTGACCACTGGGAAAACAAGACCACCCATACTCCCGTTGTCGGCTCCACCGTTTCCGGTAAGGCCAATGCAGAGTATGTGGCAGTCTATACGGCGGATACCTACACGGTTACCTTCGACGAAAAGGGCGGCTCCGATGTCGCTGATCTGAGCGCCAGCTACGGCAAAGTGGTTCAGCTCCCCGCCGCTCCCACCAAGGAGGGCTTCACCTTCATCGGCTGGAAGCATATCGACGCCCCCGAGGGTCTGTATGCGGCCAAGGCAGAGTACCTTGTGACTGCCGATGCAGGGTTCGAGGCTGTCTGGGAGCAGAAGTCCTACACCATCCGCTTCCTCAGCGACGGTCAGCCCGTCGAAACCAAGATCTACAAGCACTTTGAGACGGTCAATGTGCCCGCTGCTCCTGTCAAGGACGGGTATGACTTTGTGAAGTGGGTCAATGTGGACGATGCAGCCGAATCCTACGGTGTGTCCAGCAGCTTCACCGCTAAACAGGATGTCACCTTCTCCGCTGTTTATGCACCCAAGACGGTTCATGTCACATTCAACCCCGACAATGGAACTGCCACCACCAACATGACGGTTGATTTTGACAGCATCCTGACGCTCCTCGATACGCCTGCCCCCGAGAAGGCCGGTATGGTCTTTGCCGGCTGGAAGTGCGATCAGGGCGGCGTTTATACCGCTGGGTTCAACTATCTGGTCAAGACCGAAGGCTCCATTGTCTTTACCGCACAGTGGATTCCTGCCGAGAAGGCCACCGTCCAGTTCGTGAACGAATTCACCGGTATTCAGGATTTCCTGTATGTGAAGTCCGGGATCGATTCCACCATCAAGGCCCCCAAGGCTCCCAAGGCCCCTGCCGGTTGGGAGTTCAAGGGCTGGAAGAACATGGAAAATGGCGAGATCGTTGCCGCTGGCAGCGCTGCCGTTGTCAAGGTCGCCGCTGGCGAGATCCTCCAGTTCGAGGCCCAGTGGGAGAAGATCGAGTACAAGCTCCATGTGCAGAGCGACAACATGAACGGCAAGCTGAACCTGCTGACCGCTCCCACCGCTACTCTGGCTCTGCCTGCCGATGCAGTCCGTCTGATTACGGCCGGCGAGAAGCTGCGTGTCAGCGATCTGGTGGCGGCAGAACATTATGTCCTCTCCGAGGTGTACTACACCACCAAGGACAGCAATGGTATCATCACCAAGTTCCCCATCGCCCCCGTGGTTGCGGGCGGTAAGACCACCTACGATTTCACCATGCCCGCTCAGGAAGCATGGCTCTACATCGCAGCCAAGCAGAACAACTTTGTGATCCATGAGAACATGGACGCCAACATCCAGAGCATCGATGTGGCAGCGCCCCATGCAGCCAACCGGGCCGATGCAGGCGAGCAGGTGTCCTTCACCGTTTCCGCCAACCCCGGCTACCATGTGGAGAATGTCAAGGTCATGGCCGCTTCCGGCGAGCAGATCCATCTGTTCCGGGACGGTGACCGGTACTTCTTCAACATGCCTGCTGAGGATGTCACCATCGAGGCAAAAGCCGCTGTCAACCAGTACACCGTTACCATTCAGGACTTCAAGGGTCATGTGATCGGTACCGAGTCCGTTGCATACGACGGCACACTGGATCTGACCGCTTATCAGAATGCACAGCTGGACAAGAAGCCCGGTTATACCTTCGAGAAGTGGGTCATTGTGGTAGACGGCGCTGAGACTGCATCCGTGTTTGAGAGCGCAGTCACCCATGTTTATGAGGATGTCACCATCCGTGCAGCCTACACTGCAAAGCCCCACAATGTCACTGTGAAGGATCTCGATGGTCTGAAGGTCACTCTGGATAGTCTGGAGATCAAGAACAGAGACGAGGCCCTTTACGCACACAACTTTATCACCGAAGGTGCAATCGCTTTCGCAACCAAGACCGACGAGGTGGTGGAGCTGAAGGTCACCAGCCAGCATGACTACATCGTGACCGGTATTCTGGTCAAGGGTAAGGATACGGGCAGAACCGTTCTGGATGTCTCCGAGGAGATGGACAACGCAAAGCCTGACCGGATCCGCACCTATCAGTTCCAGATGCCCGACGAGGATGTGGAAGTCACCGTTTACACCGAGGCAAGACCCTTCCATGTGACCGTTGAGGAAGTCAATCCTCTGGGCGGCACCTACACCATCAATGGCTATGACGCCGATAACCGTCTGGTCAAGCAGGGCGAGGATGTGACCGTCAAGGTTCAGGCCGCTCCCGGCTGGTATATCAGCAGTTACAGTGTCTCTTATGTCAATGAAGCCGGTGAAACTGTCTATGTCAACCGCAAGGCTGACGGCGTGGAGATGAATCACCTCACCTCTCCCGACAGCACCTACGAGGAGATCACCTTCGTCATGGTTTCCAATGATGTGACGGTTCATGTGGAGTACGCAAAGACGGATTATACCGTCACCGCACAGCCTGCGGTCAACGGCGAGATCTCTGTCATCAACAGAAGCATCTCCGGCGCCGTTTCTCAGGCCTTTGCTCCCAATGTCAATGCCACCGTGGGTCAGCTGATCGAAATCAGGCTGGATCCCGCTGATGGCTATCGTCCCGTTACCAACACCCTCAAGATCGTGGACGCTGACGGCAACACCTATGCTGCCGAGTATGTGCGCCACAATGCAGATGACTACACCTACTACTACCAGTTCGTGATGCCCAATGTGGATGTCAAGGTATCCTGCGACTTCGAGCAGAATGTCTATGATGTGATCTCCGAGCAGGTCTATGTGGGCGGTCAGAGCTGGATCGGCAACACCAACGGCAATGTCGGTTCCTTCGCCATGGATACCGAGGCTAAGGTCACGCTGGTTCCCGCTGAGGGCTACCGTGTTACCGTCAAGTCTGCAAACGCTGTGGATGGAAACGATACCACCAAGTACATTTATTCCGATTTCATCCTTGTGGACGCAGACGGCAATGAGCTGTTCAATGCCCAGAAGCAGGCCAAGGAGAACTATCTGGCGGCACATCTGAGTACGCCCGATACCTATTCTCCCATCCTTGAGGTCGTGGAGACTGTAAACGCCGCTGGCAACACCGAGTTTACCTTCCCCATGCCTTCCTACGATGTGTATGTCAAGACTTCCTTCGAGAAGATCCTCTACACCGTGGATGTGGAAACCACCAACGCAGCCAACCCCAATGGCACCGTTACCATCGGTATCGGCAGCCGGGCCGCTGCAACCTCCACCAGCAACCTCACCGATGCAACCATTGGCGACAAGGTCTTTGTCAAGGCCGCTGCCAACACCGGTTACGCAATCAGCAAGCTCTATGTCACCGATGCCGCCGGTAACGAGGTCGATCTCCATGAGGTCGGCGGCGAGAAGGTTCAGGATCTCCATCAGGAGTACCCCAACACCAATATGGTCAGCTTCCAGATGCCCGCCAAGGATGTCACCATCCATGTGGAGTATGTGAAGCAGCACTATGTGGTCACCTTCAAGGACTGGAACAACCCCGAGCTGAATACCCAGATCATCGATTACAAGCAGAATCCCGATCTGGCTGCGGCAAAGGTCGCCGGAAAGTCCGGCTACCACTTCGTGGGCTGGCTGTCCAACGATACCGAAACGGCTGTGACCACCGCTTCTACCAACAATGCAGACTTTGTGATCGTAAAGGATACCATCATCACCGCTCATTACGAGAAGGATACCTATGGCATCGTTTATAACACCCCTGCAAACGGCACCATTTCCAACCATACCACCAGCGCCAAATATCAGGAAGTGTGCAGCTTCACGGCCAATCCCGATGTGGGCTTCATGGTCGATACCGTCAAGGCTATCTTCATCGACGAGGAAGGTCTGAGACAGGAGATCGACCTTGCAGCTGCCGAGCTGGCGGTTGTGAAGGGTACCACTCCCATCAAGTACACCTTCGATATGCCCGCCTGTAAGGATGGAACCAATGTCGAGGTCGTTGTTACCTTCAAGGAGCAGACCTATGATGTGACCACCGCTTATGAGAAGGCTGAGGGTGCGATCCGTCTCAACGGTGAGGATGTGGACGCCATTGCGGCGGACTTTGATTCCACCGTTACCGTCAATGTGGTTCCCGCTGAGGGCTACCGCCTGACCGAGCTGCATTACACCTATCACGATCCCGCTGCCGATGCAGATCGTGATGTAGACCTGTTTGCACAGATCACCGACAAGGTCGCCGGCGGCAACGCCACCTTCCAGATGCCTGCGGACGATGTGGTGGTTCAGGCTGTCTTTACCGAGATCACCTACACCATCACCGACATCACCACCGATCCCAACGGCACCGTGGAGATCCCCAACGCCAATGTGGACTTCAAGGATACTGCAACGGTCACCGTTACCCCCGCAACCGGTTATCAGATCGACACCTTCGTGGCCACCTATGTGGACGCCAACGGTGAGGATCAGACCATCACCTTCGAGACCGTTCCTGCTGACTGGACGGTTGGCGGCAGCTTCACCTTCGTGATGCCTTCCTTCGATGTGAATGTGGAGGCAACCTTCACCGAGATCGAGTACATTGCCAATGTCCATCTGTCCGGCGAGGCGGATGTACAGCTTGACGGCGTGTACACCATCCGCAAGGGCTATGACTTCGACCATACCGTGACTGTGACCGTGACTCCTGCCGCTGGCTGGGAGATCAAGTCCGTGTCTGTTGGCTCCGAGGTTCTGACCGCAGATCCCAATGGCAATTTCACCTTCCGGATGCCGGCCCATGATGTGGTTATCGATGTGGTTGTCATCAAGACCGACTATGATGTGAACTCTGCGATCCTGGGCGAGAGCGAAGGCGGCAGCATCCAGCTGTCTCAGATCTCCGCCAATGTCGGCGACAATGTCAACGCAAAGATCACCACCAACCATGGCTTCGATCTGGTCAATGTCACCGTCGTGGCAGACAGCGGCAAGGTCATCAACATTGACCGCATTGCCGGGAATGTCTACTACTTCACCATGCCCGCAGAGCCTGTCACCGTCAACGCCGAATTCGTCAGACACGAGTTCACCGTGGTCTTTAAGGACTATGACGGCAAGGTTCTCGACACCCAGTATATCCCCTTCGAGGGCGACGCAGCCGCACCTCAGACCCCTGACCGTGAGGGCTATACCTTCATCGGCTGGGATAAGGCTTACACCAATGTTCGGAACGATCTGGTCGTGACTGCACAGTATCAGATCAATCAGCATCAGCTGGATACCCATACCATCTCCTTCGCAGGCTCCGGCGACGGCGACATCACCGTTGTGAACGGGAAGGTCGCAAGCTATGGGGACAACATCATGGTTCGTGTCAACCCGGATGCAGGCTGGAGACTGGATCGGATCTCCGTCATCACCAAGGGCGGTCAGGCTGTGGCCCTGTCTCTGGTTTCCACTGATAAGGCATACAATGAGAACTACACCTTCGTCATGCCCGACGATGATGTGACCATTCAGGGGATCTTTACGATGGCTTCTCCCTCTCGCTTCACCGATGTCCGCACCGATGACTGGTACTTTGAGGCGGTGAACTTTGTCGCTGACAGAGGCTACTTCAGAGGCATTACCAACGAGCTGTTCGGGCCGAATGTGAACATGAACCGTGCCATGTTTGTCACCGTTCTGGGCCGGATTGCCGGTATCGCTCCCAACGCTTATAGCCGCCCCAGCGGTATGAGCGATGTGCAGGATAACAGCTATTATGCACCTTATGTGGTGTGGGCCGTGGAGAATCAGATCGTCAAGGGGTATCCCGACGGCACCTTCAAGCCCGAGGCAAATATCACCCGTGAGGAAATGACGGCCATGATGCACCGCTTCTGCGCATACTTCGATCTGGATGTTCGGGTTCATAACCCTGAATGGATGGATCGCTATGCTGATGCCAACGAGATCAGCAAGTGGGCGCTGGAGGATGTACGCTGGGCAGTTGGCAGCGGCCTGATCCATGGCAGAAGCGCCACTACCATCGATCCTCTGGATCTGTCCACCAGAGCAGAAGTTGCTCAGGTCATCAAGAACCTCTGCGATAAGTTCCTGTACCGTTGATTTTTCAAGCACTGAGCCGGTCTCCGGATCGGCTCAGGTTGAAAGTCTGACCCTGAAAAGCCCCCCATGCCCGTTTGGCATGGGGGGTCAATCTTAGAGCGCATCGCCCTGAACATACACAGCGG
>SAMEA104404100__coassemble_1593_pt1 | contig 19945 bp, 16 predicted proteins | sample SAMEA104404100__metabat2_low_PE_102 | metagenome-assembled genome bin SAMEA104404100 (sample SAMEA104404100) | Balaenoptera acutorostrata | reverse complement strand
TAAATTTCCCTTGATCCCGGCCTAGGGATCGATACAAGCGAAGCCCCCAACCGTTCGGTTGGGGGCTTTTGTGCGGTTCGGATGAGAGCGGGGACAGGCCGTGAGTCACGGACGGGCCTCCACGGATGAACCCCCGGCACCAGATTCTGCTGCGCCGGATGCGTTTTATCCGTGGTGCTTGAGCCATTCCATGGCGATATGGGCATAGGCTGCGGCCCCGGCGGTGAGAGCGTCCTCATGGAAATCTGCCTTGGGATGATGCTGGGGATAGCAGTAGCCCTGCTCCGGCTGTCCGGCGGCCACCACCAAAAAGACACTGGGAACGGCATTGGCCATATAGGCGAAGTCCTCGGATCCCATATTCATCATGCATTGGTTTCGGTCATCCAGATCGACCCAATCCACACCATCCAGCTCCTTCATGTACTGCTTGACCTCGGCATACATTTCCTGATTCTGGAACAGCACCGGGCATCCGGCTCCGAATTCCACATGGGCCTCGGCACCGAAGCCTGCCGCAACGGCAGAGGTGATCTGTTCCATTCGTTCCTTGATGGCGGCACGGGTTTCGTTTTTCACCGTGCGCAGGGTGCCGGACATCATGGCCTCCGTGGGGATCACATTGGAGGTAGAGCCGCCGTGCATCTGGCCAACGGTGAGAACGATGTTGTCGGAGGGATCCATTTCCCGGGAATTGATGGTTTGCAGCGCCAGATGGATGTGACACATCACATTCAGGGGGTCAACACCCTGATGGGGCTGGGCGCCGTGGCAGCTCCTGCCGCTGACCCGGATGGTGAACCAATCCACGGCGGCAAATTTGGAGGCGGCTCCCGTCATGATAATGGTGCCGGGCTTCATGGGCATGGCGGTAAATACGTGCATCCCCATTGCAGCGTCCACATGAGGATTTTCGGTGATGCCTTGCTCCAGCATCATTTTTCCGCCCTCCATGGTTTCCTCAGCCGGCTGGAACATCAGCTTGACCAAGCCGTTCAACTCATGCTCATGGGCCTTGAGGATCTTTGCTGCGCCCAGAAGATTGGCTGTGTGGCAGTCGTGACCGCAGGCGTGCATCCTGCCGGTGGTACAGGCAAACTCCAGACCGGTCTCCTCCGTGACGGGCAGAGCGTCCATATCCGCCCGGATGAGGAAGCACCGTCCTCCGGGCTTGCCTACCGTTGCGGTAATGCCGCAGTCTCCGACCCGGTGGGGATCATATCCCATTTCCCGCAGTTTTTCTTCCACATAAGCTGCCGTCTGGTAAAGCTCCAGACCCAGCTCAGGATTTTGGTGGATATGCTTTCGGTTTGCAATGATTTCATCCTTGATGGCCAAGGCTTCCTGATATGCGTTCAATGAAAACACTTCCTTTTCTTTTTTTAGTGCAGAAATTGAATCAAAACACCGATTTTCATACGCTCCATGTAATTGTCCCAATCGATGGAGATCAAGTCATTGATCCGGTCGATCCGCCGCCGAACCGTGTTGATATTCACATACAGCCGATCCGCAGTCGTGCTGTAATTGAGGTTGCACTCCAGATAGACCCGCAGGGTCTGGAGCAGATCCTTCTGCTTTCCCTCCCGTTGGAGGATCCGCAGAGGCTCCAGCAGCCTTTGCAGCTCATCCTCCGGAATATCCAGCCATGTCAGCACCCCCAGCGCCTCATAGCGCAGGATCCGCTGCTGGGGAGTGGCGACCGCCCCCATGCGAAGGATTTTTTTGTATTTTTCCAAACAGCCTCTGATTTTGGTCAGCTCGGCTGTTTCGTCGCAGATCACAAAAGTCCACACCACCTGATCGAACCGCTGTGAGAGCAGGTGCTGATATGTCTGCACCATTTGCCCCAGTGTTTCATACTGGGGTGTTTCCAAAAGCTCCGAATCGATCACCAGGATCCCCTCGTTGAAATCAGTCAGAGCCATAAAGCCGTATTGATCCAAGGGACAGCGCCGGAACTGCTCCATGACAGTCCCACGGTGGCTGCGAATATCAAAGCTTTCCCCGGCCTCGTGGTCGCAATGGAACAGCACATACCGATAAGGATGATCCAGACGGACGCCCATCTGCCGAGCCTGATCCATCAGCTTGGAACCGTTTTCGGGGGTATATTCCATGGCCGTATGGATGAGGTTTTCATAGCCGATGTGGTTGACGCTTCGTGCAATGGCGATCTGTTCATAGATGCCCTGAAGCATGATAAAGGCGATGCGCATGAAGGATTCGTCATAGAAATCCATAAACCGCCGGGACTCCATGACACAGAAGTAGGCCTGAGGCACATCCTGCACCACGATGGGGATGGTGACCCAGCTGATCCTCGGCTCTCCCGGCGCTTCGTTTTTCTCCAACCGGTATCTGCACATATGGATGTAGTCGCAGAGCGTGTGGCAGGTGTGGGGGATCTCCGGATGCCAGTAATCCTCCATGGTCAGACCGTACTGCTCGCTGATCCGCACGAAATTCTGGGAGCTGAAATAGGTTTTGCCTGCAAATACATCGTGGATGGCCGTAGGGAAGGACATTTCCGTTTCCGCAGTCTGAAGCAGCCGCTGGATCTTCTGCTCCTTATAATTTCGGTCGGAGGTCACACAGGCGCTTTTTACATTGTCAAACAGCTTTGCGATGGCATGATTCAATACCACCACATTGATCTGGTTAATCATCTCCATCCAGCCGAGGGTATACGGCATCATAATGACCGGAACCTGAAAGGAATCGCACCAGTCCAGCAGCTTTTGCGGGATCTCGCTCAGGTATCGGCCCCGTTTGATTACCAGTGCCGCAAGCTCCTGCATATAGTCCGGCATCAGATCGCATATGGCGTCCGGATCCTCCCGGATCGCATAGCCGGAGGTCAGCACCAGCTCCTTTCCCATGGTCCACTTGAAGCCGTCAGGTGCATCGAGGACGGTGACGCCCTGAATTTCCCGGCCCAGTCCCTTGGCCCCTGCGATCACCTGAAAATCCTTGAAAAATTCCTGATTCAGCAAATACCGTACTGTAATTCCCATTGTGGATCTCCTCCTTGTATTCTGCGAACAGGATACCACACAGGGCAGAGCCTGTAAAGAAGGATCCGGCGTCGGAAATCAGGCTTTTGCTAGTCCTGATACATGGGCCGATAATGCGGATCCTTCTGGGTATGCTCCTGCATGATCTGTTCAACGGTCTGGGGCTGGGTCAGCAGGTCATATCCCACCGCAGCCATGATCCGTGCAGCGAACATGGCGGACTTTCGTCCGATGCTGCTCCCGGCTCCGGCTGTCGCCTGCCATGTGTGGGGCGCAATGCCCAGCGGCCATGTGGGAACGGTGAAGGCATTCATGGGCATGATCTGGCTCACATCTCCGGCATCGGAGGAGGCTCGGGGGGGATACTCCTTGCACAGATCCCGTCTGGCGATGGTGGAGTGCATGATCTCGTCTGCGTCGAACATCTCCTTGTTCTGTGCCACCACAGCCGGATCCACGCTGCTCTGCAAGCGCTTTGCAAAGGCAAGCTCCTCCTCCGTATAGGTGGGCGGCGCAATGCGGAGCATATTTTCATAGGTCAGATCCGCAAAGGTCCGGTTGGTCATCAGCTCGCAGCAGCCATGCTGGATCTCCATGCGGACTTGTGTCTCCGTCATCATGGCAGCGCCTTGAGCGATCTTCTCGATGCGGGCCAGAATGGAACGGACATCTCTCATCTTGGGCGCACGGACACAATACCATGCCTCCGCCTTGCTGGGGACGATATTGGGCGGGAACCCGCAGTTATCCGAGCTGTAATGGATCCGGGCATCGGAGGTCACGTGCTCACGCAGGTAATTCGCTCCCACATTCATAAGCTCCACGGCATCCATGGCGCTGCGGCCTGCCTCCGGGGCGAAGGCGGCATGGGAGCTGATCCCCGTGAAATAAAATTTTTCGTATGCACAGGCCAGATACCCCCGGTCTACCACCATGCTCCCCACACCGGGGTGCCATGACAGCGCCAGATCGCAGCCGTCAAACATTCCATAATAGGCCATTTTGACCTTTCCACTGAGCAGCTCCTCCTCCGGGCAGCCATAATAACGGATGGTGCCGCAGAGATGATTTTCTTCCAGAAGCCGCTTCAGGGCGACTGCCGTGACCAGAGAAGCGGAGCCCAGCAGATTATGTCCGCAGCCGTGGCCGGGGCCGTCGGGCTGAACGGGGTCTTTGTCTGCGGAAACCTTCTGAGAAAGCCCGGGCAGGGCATCAAATTCTCCCAGAACCGCAATGACCGGGTGACCGCTGCCGTATTCGGCGTAAAATGCGTGGGGAAGCTTTTCCGAATTGACCAGATGAAAGCCCGCCTGCGTCAGCGTGTCACGGAGATAGCCGGCAGACGCATATTCCGTTCCGCCCACCTCCGGATGCTCCCATAGGAAGGTGCAGGAAGCCGTACACATCGGCTCCAGCAGATCCACCTGCGCCAGTAGTTCTTCTTTATTCATAAACGATCGTCCTCTCTACAAATCAAGATTGCTTCGGCCTGCGGCTCACTGAGCCTGTTCGGTCTTGCTCTTCTTCTTGTCCAGAGCCAGCGCAATGGCAATGGCGCTGAACACACAAACCAGAGTACCCAGATAATTTCTGGCACCGGGCAGGAAATCAAAGACGCCGCCGTTGATCCCGATGTACAGTACCACGCTGATGGCCAGCATGATGGTGGAGAGGGCCTTCTGCTTGATGGCGAACTGCATGAACAGAGCGCCGAACAGCGCAGGCAGAACATAATTCAGAGCGCTGAGTACGGTTTCGGGCAGCATGGCCAGAATGGAGCTTCCGGCAATCACGCCCAGAGTCAGAACGCTCACATTGATGAGGACGGAAATGCCCATGCCAATGGCAGCGATGATGCTGCCCTTGTGAGAGCCGGGTTCCACACCGGATGCGATCTGAGCCATACTGGCGCAGGGGATACGCATATTGGAGATATTGCCGGACAGGAAGGCCATATAGGTTCCGACAGGGCCGACCAGCGGATAGTAAGAGATCGGCTCCACGATCTGAATGATGAGGAAGGAGCTGAGTGCGGCAACCGAAGCCGTAGCCAGTGCCGTGGGATTGGGCCACAGATGATACACAAGCCCCAGCACCAGAGCCGGCGCAAAGCAGATCAGAAGTCCGGTCCAGCCGGTCAGCTTGCCGATCTTATGCTGCTTGGGCAGATATTCGTCCTCGTAAAAATCCTTGTTTTCCATTTCGTTCATGTTTCGATCCTCCCTAAATCAGAGCTGTGATGATGAGCGCCGTGAAAATGGCAATGGTGAGGTTCCAGTCCTTCAGCCAAGCAATTTTCTTTTTATCGGAGAGGTACATCAGACCTCCCATGATCCCGGCGCCCAGAACGCAGGCCAGTGCATTCTTGTTGAGGGTCACCAGCTTCTGTGCCGTCATGCCAGCAAACAGACCGACGATGGCGGCGCTGGAGATCATGGCCAGCTTTGCAGGATTTCCGCCGGATACCTTGGCCTGCACCCGATCCATCTTATCCGCAGAGAAGGTGCCGATGATGATCCAGCCCACAGAGCCGACGATCATGGTCCATACCGCCATGGTCAGTGCCTCGGCGGTCATGGGATCCACACCCAGCTCCACGCCAACGGTGCCGGTACCGATTCCGGCGGCAACGGACTCAAACATCACCGAGCCGATGAAGCTCAGACGCATCCATGCCATGGGGCCGCCGACGGTAATCAGCAGAGACAGCATACCGCTGAGAACCACCAGAGAAGGGCCGATGGCGGTCAGCGCAGAGCTTTTGACCGCTTTTTTGAGCTGCTGATCGGTAAGACCCACCTTGGGGCCGGCCCGATAAGCCTGACGGGTGAAGATAGCGGCCTGCACGATCACCAGCAAGACGGCTATGCCGCAGGCGATCCACATGGGGACGCTGTTTGCAATTTCCATTGGTTTCATCATTGTTCCTCCTGTTTTACCGTTTGTGTTTCCACATTTTGTAGGTAAATTCATTGTAACAACCCTGCCGTATGCTTTCTATATTTTTTCCTGACAAGTCCTGTAACCTTTTTTACAGATGCAAGAAATCTTACAGGATGCCTGCTGATATGCGAATATTCTTTCCGAAATGACAGAAAATACAGGGAACTGTTTTGTGCAGACTGCCGGGAAACGGCATTTTTTCTTTCCACCCAGCCCAAAGCCCCCTGCATCCCATCTGCAAGCGGCGGCTCCGAGGGCCGCTTTCCGGCGTATATCCCCGAGGGCGGAACCGTAGGCTTGAGGGAAGGGGGTGGAGCTGTGAAAAAAAGGGGAGCCGGGAGCGGAGATCGGCCCCGGCTGTCCATCAGCGGCGGCGCCTTTGTCCTGACAGCAGCCGGGGTGCTGCTCCTGCCGATTCCGTGGCTGGCGGCGGCGCTGGGGGCCGGAACGGCCCATGAGCTGGGGCATCTGCTGGCCCTCCGGGCCATGGGGGAGCCGATCCGGGAGATCCGGCTGGGGGCCTTCGGAGCGGCCATCGAGCTGGACAGCCTTTCCCCCGGACGGGAGCTGGTGTCCGCCGCCGCAGGCCCCGGGGCAGGGCTGGCGCTGGTGCTGCTGGGAAGATGGATGCCCAGACTGGCCTTCTGCGCTGCGGTGCAGTCGGCCTTCAATCTCCTGCCGATTTTTCCCATGGACGGCGGCAGGATCCGCTCGGCGCTGGGAGCCATGAGAAAGAAATGAGATTCCATGGAAAAATTGGTTGCAAAAGCCGCCGTTTCGGGGTACAATGACTCTGATTGAGAATGGCGAGGTAACATTATGACTGATTTATTGCATCGAATCCTGCCGACCGTGCAGAAGCCTGCCCGGTACACCGGCGGAGAATATAACGAAATACAGAAAGATCCGGCTTCCGTCCGGGTGAATGTGGCATTCTGCTTCCCGGACACCTATGAGATCGGAATGTCCAATGTGGGGATGCGGATCCTCTACGGCGTGATGAACGAGATGGAGGGGGTCTGGTGCCAGCGGGTCTTTGCCCCTTGGGGGGACATGGAGGAGGCTATGCGGGCCAATCACCTGCCTCTGTGGGCGCTGGAAAGCCAAAGACCGGTGAAGGAGTTCGATCTGATCGCCTTCTCCATCGGCTACGAGATGTGCTATACCAACATCCTGAATATGCTGAATCTCTCCGGGGTTCCGCTCCACGCAGAGGATCGCAAGGGGCTGGAAAATATGGTCTTTGCCGGAGGCGTCTGCACCTTCAATCCGGAGCCGCTGGCTCCCTTTGTGGACTTTTTCTCTCTGGGCGAAGGGGAGGAAAGCACCCCGGAGATCCTCCGCTGCTACGACCGGGCCAAGGCCGAGGGCTGGAGCAAGGAGGCATTTCTGCTGGAGGTCAGCAAGATCCCCGGCGTGTATGTCCCCAGCTTCTACGAGCATACTTACAACGAGGACGGCACCCTGCGGGAAATCGTCAGTCTGCGGGAGGGGATCCCCACCAAGCACACCAAGCGCATCGTGGAGGATCTGAACGCATCCTATTTCCCTGCCAAGATGATCGTCCCCTCCACGGAAATCGTCCACGACCGGGCCAATATCGAGCTGTTCCGGGGCTGCATCCGGGGCTGCCGGTTCTGTCAGGCCGGATACAGCTGCCGACCCGTCCGGCGGAAAAGCCCGGAGACGGCCTATCGGCAGGCGGTGGCCTGCTTGCAGGACTTCGGAGCCAGCGAGATCACCCTGTCCAGCCTGTCCACCTCCGATTATCGGGGGCTTCGGGAGCTGACCGACGAGCTGATCCCCTATTGCGAGGGCCATCAGGTGAGCCTGTCCGTGCCGTCGCTTCGGGCGGATAATTTCAGCCGGGAGCTGATGCAGCGGATCCAAGTGGGCAAGAAAAGCGGCCTGACCTTTGCGCCCGAGGCCGGAACCCAGCGGCTGCGGGACGTCATCAACAAGAATCTCACCGAGGAGGAGATCCTCTCCACCTGCGAAAATGCCTTTTCCGGCGGCTGGAGCAATGTGAAGCTCTACTTCATGCTGGGTCTGCCCACGGAAACCGACGAGGATGTGCTGGGCATTGCCGAGCTGGTGTATAAGATCATCCTCAAATGGAAGGAATGTGCCACCAACAAAAAGCGGGGCCTGCGGATCCATGTGGCCACGGCCTTCTTTGTGCCAAAGCCCCATACCCCCTTCCAGTGGGAGGCGCAGATCACCCCGGAGGAATATCTCCGTCGGTGCAAGCTGCTCAAGGCCCATTTCTACTCCAAATCCATCGATTACAGCTACCATGCCCCGGATCTGAGCCGTCTGGAGGCGGTCATGGCCCGAGGCGACCGCAGAATTGCGCCGGTTTTGGAGGAGGCCGTTCGGCTGGGAGCCAAGCTGGACGGCTGGGACGAATATTTCAACAACGACATCTGGATGCAGGCCTTCCAGAACTGCGGCGTGGATATGGACTTCTATACCACCCGTGGCTACGGCGAGGAGGAGCTGCTGGCGTGGGATCCCATCGATGTGGGCGTGACCAAATCCTTCCTGCGCCGGGAGCGCCATGTGGCCTACGAGGGCAAAAACAGCCCCGACTGCCGCCATCAGTGTCTGGGCTGCGGTGCCAACTGTCTGCTGAAGGAGGGCCAGTGCGATGAATAGGATCCTGTTTGAAAAATTCGGGGACGGCGTCTACATTTCCCATCTGGATGTGATGCGGCTGTTCCAGCGGGCTTTCAAGCGTGGCGGCCTGCACCTCAAGCATTCTCAGGGATTCAGCCCCAGAGCGCTGGTTTCCGTGGCCCTGCCCCTGAGCGTGGGGGTGGAGAGCCGGTGCGAGATCATGGACTACGAGCTGGTGGATCAGGAGCTGCCCCCGGAGGAGATCCGGCAGCGGCTGAACGCCACCATGCCCCGGGGCATCCGGGTGCTGGAGGTCTACGAGTCCGATGTGAAAATCAAGCATCTGACCCATCTGGACTGCACCATTACGCTGGAATATGATGCCGGTGTCCCCGCAGGCGCTGTGGAGGCACTGGAGGAGCTGTTCGCCCGGGACAGTGTCACCGTGATGAAAAAGGGCAAAAACGGCCCCACGGAGCAGGATATCATCCCGATGCTTGCCTCCATGGAGGTCTGCCGGAGCGGGGAGCAGGAGCTTTGCCTCCATGCCCGGATCTGCGCCCAGAATCCCACCCTGAATCCCGCCCAGATCGTGGCGGCCATTGAAGCTTATTTACCCCATGTGAAACCCGATTTTGCCAGAATCCGCCGGGAGGAAGTCTACGGCGACGACGGCAAGGTATTCAGATAACAACCGAGAGGAGCTTATACCATGAAGGAAGATCTGTTTGAATTAGAGGAATGTCCCAACTGCCGGGGCGGCGGAATGATCCTGACCGAGGGCGATTGGTGCGTGTATGTGGAGTGCTGCGACTGCGGCGCCCATACCGTCTATTCCGAGTACAGCAACGAGGAAGAAAAGCAGGAGGCCACCCGCCGGGTGGTGAGCCTGTGGAATCTGGGCAAGGTCATTCGACTGGAACCCGGCGAATAAGAGGGAGGCGGACATGATGCAGGCAGAAAAGCTGGCAGGTCTGGAGCCTGCCGAGGTATTCGGATTTTTTGAGGCCCTCTGCGCCATTCCCCACGGCTCCGGCAACACCAGAGCCATCAGCGACTATCTGGTGTCCTTTGCCCGGGAGCGTGGTCTGCGGGTGGAGCAGGACGAGCTGGGCGATGTGCTGATTTTCAAGGACGGCACCCCCGGCTATGAGAATCACGCCCCGGTGATCTTGCAGGGGCATATGGATATGGTCTGTGACAAAGATCCGGACTGCACCCTGAATTTTGAAACCGACGGTCTGGATGTGACCCACGACGATCAGGTGGTGTTCGCCCGGGGGACTACGCTGGGCGGAGATGACGGCATTGCTGTGGCCTATTGCATGGCCCTGCTGGATTCCAAGGATCTGCCCCATCCGCCGCTGGAGGTGGTCATCACCGTGGACGAGGAAACCGGTATGTACGGGGCCAAGGCCATTGACCTCAGCGGCCTCCGGGGTCGGCGGCTCATCAACATCGACAGCGAGGACGAGGGGATCTTCACCGTGTCCTGCGCCGGTGGAGCCAGAGCCAATTTCTTCCTGAAAACCCCTCGCCATGCGGTTTACGGCCCCTGCATCCGTCTGAGTGTGGACGGTCTGGCCGGTGGTCATTCCGGCGCCGAAATCGACAGGAACCGGGCCAATGCCAACAAGGTCATGGGCGAATTTCTGGCAGAGATCAAGCGCCGGATGCCTCTGTGCATGACCGCCATTTCCGGCGGCTCCAAGGACAATGCCATTCCCAGAAGCTGCACCTGTTCTCTGGTGGCCATGGGCATGGATCTGGAGCCGATCAACGAAATTGCGGCCCAGCTTCAGGAGAAGATCCGCAGCGAATACAACGAGCCGGAGGCTCTTGTCTCCGCCGAGAACATCGACGCTCTGGGCGGCAATGCCCTGAGTACGCAGGACACCGATAAGGTCATCGGCCTGCTCTGCGGTGCGCCCAACGGCATCCAGTCCCGCATGGCTTCCGACCCCTCCATGGTGCAGACCAGCCTGAATCTGGGCATTGTCAGCATGGACGACGAGGGCTTCCGGATGTCCTTCTCCGTGCGTTCCAGTGTCAATCAGGAAAAGGAAGCGTTGGTGGAGCAGCTGGACAAGCTGGCCAAGATGTATGATACCGAGTTTGAAACCCGGGGTCATTATCCGGCATGGGAGTATCAGGAGCAGTCCCCCCTGCGGGAGCTGATGGTGTCCGAATATGAGAAAATGTTCGGGAAAAAGCCTCAGGTGGTGGGGATCCACGCAGGTCTGGAGTGCGGAATGTTCGGAGAAAAAATCCCCGGACTGGACGCTGTTTCCATCGGGCCTCAGATGCACGATGTCCACACCAGCCGGGAGCGGCTGGAGATCGGGTCTACGGCCCGGACTTGGGAACTGCTCAAGGCAGTCCTCAAGGCGATGTGATCGAATCGGAAAAGCCTGCCGTTATGGCAGGTTTTTCTATTTTATGCTCCTTTTTCTGTGAAATAGGAAGCCCCTGACCAGAGGTTCGGGGCCGGAAGAAAAACACTCATCTTCGTTGATCCTGCCCCTTGCCCCGGTATCTCCATGGGGGACACAGCAGCCAACAGGCCGGCGCATAATAGCGGTCGGAAGGTACATCGTTGTGCGCCGATCGGTCGGCTTCAGGGGAGCCGCAGGAGCGTCCCTTGGAAGGGCCGCAGTTGACTATCCTGCTGAAATTGATATAATGAGCGTGTTGACGATTTCAAGATAAATCGAACACCTAAATATTTACAGGGCTGAACCATATGGAAATCAGATGGAGAGAAATATGAAGTGTCAGACGAGGATCACACTGCTTTTGCAGAGATGACACGGTTCCATCCGACGGAAAATTTTGCAAATACGATTACGCCTACCGTCATCAAGGAACTCCATCTGCATGATGAGATGTTTGGACTGGAGACAGCAGCGATGATGCTGACCGTAAATGTGGACAATATCCCCGCAATCCGCCTGTATGAATCCGTGGGCTTTAAAAAGTGGAAAATGAAAACAGCGTGACAGCGGGCTGGATCATGAGAGAGGTAGAAATATGAGTATACAAGATAACAAAACAGCCAAAAAGGTATCTGCCGTACTGAATGAGGAGCTGGACGCATCCTACGGGAAAATGGTAAGGAAATGACATGAATATCAAGATATATGCTGAGAAACTGTCTAAATACGGAAAGAAAACCATTACAAAGGCACAGCTTGAGAAGCTGTTTGCGGAGCCGGATGAGGAAGCCCTGTTTGCTGTGGTGAAGACCTTACAGGACGAATCCTTCTTGGAGCCGATTCTCAGCTCCCACACCAACGGAAACCGGATTTATCCCATCTACCTCAAGTATCGGATTACGCTGCCGGAAGAATCCTTTGAAACGGAGCTGGCAGAAATCAGTAAATTGCACCCGAGCCTTCAAGTTGGCGGTGTGCTGCATTCAAAACCGGAATCGTATCAGCGATACAGGGATCGGCTCCAAAAGCTGGATGGGTATTTGTTTGCAGCCAGTACAGAACGAGTTCCGGTATCCCGGAAAGAGCGATCTTTTGAGATCTTCGGAGAGGAAAAGGCTCTGGATGATTCTAATTTTTGTAGATTGCTGGATAAACTCGGTTTGGGAAAAGAACGGCTGGCCTTCTATGATACGCCGGAGTACTGCTTCAATGATTTTATTCCGCAGCGCAAGGAAAATATGACCCTGCTGATCTGCGAAAACAAGGATATCTGGTTTAATATCCGCAGGAGAATGTTTGAAGATCACGCAGATACGCTCTTTGATACCAAACTGGACGGTGTGATTTATGGCTGCGGAAACCAGATCAGTCAGAAAAATGCGTTGACCGCCTATACGGAATTTATGGGCGGCAAGGTTTCCTATCTTTATTGGGGCGATATCGACCGGGCAGGTCTGAATATCTATCTTAGTCTGCGAAAGAACAACCCGGATCTGGATGTTGAGCTGTTTGTTCCTGCTTACGAAGAGATGCTGGAGCTTGCCGGAGATCGCTGTATTCCCGACAGTGAAGATCTGCGGGAAATCCTAGGAGACTATCGGCAGATTTATGACAGTATCTCTGAAAAGCACCGAAAGGATCTTCAAGAAAGTATTGCCTCAAACAAGCGGATTCCGCAGGAAATCATAACCTATGAACACCTTTTACAGAAAATGAGGTGAAACAATGGCCCTTCGATCAGAATTAAAAGAACTTCTATCCGATTTTGAAAAGCGAATGAAGTTCATCCATATTGTGCGGTGCCTGCTGGATTATCGGTACCCGGAGGCCATTCAAAGCATGATCCCGGATCGGAAGATTCTGGACAATGTGATCGTGGCGGTGCTTGTTTATATCAAGGATCGAACGCTGGGCACGGAGCAGACCTGCACCCTTCGAGATATCGAACGATTTTTGGAGGATTTTTCTGTGGTTCTGCCCAATCCGGAGCAGATCGATACTGGTGTGCTGGCCAGATATATCGTGGTGGATGTTCTCCAGAATGGCGGTATCCTCACGGAATTTTTGACCTTTCACAGCAAAACAGAGACGTTTGAAATGATGCCGGTGCGGCTGCTGAACGAGGCCAAAGGAAGCTATCATCTGACGGATGACGCCTTTGATTTTCTGTTCCGCTCCAAGGAGATCGAGTCGGAGCTGGACTATTCTGTGACCCGGTTCCGAATGAAAGAGTATATGCGTCGGGATAACTATGCTGATGCACTGGATGCCAGCCGGGAGTTGGTCAGCAGAATCCGCAATATGAAAATCAGTATGGACGATTTTCTGCTGCGGTGCCGGGAGAACATTGCAAAAATCACCATCGACCAGTATGAAACGGTCGTCAGCCGTATTCGTTCGCTGTTGGAAAGCGAATACAAGGAGCTGACAGAGATTCAGGATGAAGCCAGAAACCGGGAAAAGACGCTGGAAGAAGCCCAGCGCAGCGGTGTCGGCGGCAGCGAGATGCAAAAGAATCGAGCAGCGCTGCGGGAAATGATTCAGAATGTCACATTGACCATCGAAGAACAGCGTATTCTGATCAACAAGAAAACATCGCTGGCAGAATCCTATGAGAGTCTGATCCGGGACAACTTTACAGTAAATCAATATCAGCGGCTGAATTTTGAAAAAGACATCCTCTCGCCCTTGCGTCAGATGGGAGATCAGCTGGGAGATGCAGCGAAGTTTTTGCTGTTTGTGCTGGAAAAACCGACCTTTGCAAAGCAATTCAGCGTGGAAAGCTTCTATGCGCCACAAGGGAAACTCAACAATCAGGAAGCGGAACCGGGAATTGATCTGACTGCGGAAGAAACAGATCAGCAGCAGGTGGCCGAAGTGAGAAACAGGCGTAACCGCAAGGTCATTCAGAACTTCTTTGAATTTGCACAGGGAAAAGAGCGCTTTTCCGTCAGCGAGTTTGTGGGAGACTTCCGTATGGCAGAGCTGGTGGAGGCCTGTGAAGAAAATACCTTGCCGAACATCATGCTCACCCTGTTTTCCATGCAGGAGCTGGATCTGGAGGGCTGGAAGAAGGCCGAACATTTCACAGTTCTGCCGAACGGAGAATTTGAGCTGTCATGGTGCTTGGAAGAAATCCCACAGGAACTTTTGGATTCCAAGCAGATCCGGTTTCACAAGCTGGATCATACATTTGGATTTACGGCTGTGCTGGACGGACAGCAGAGAAAGATTGCAATGACGGATTTTGAAGTGGAGGTGATCCGATGAAACGGGAAACAGTAGAAGTCTTTCATGGGCTTATGAAGAGAGGATGGATCGACCGCAGAGAGGATTCGGTTCTTTGGGCCTATGCGCAGGATATAGATGTACAGGAAGAACTGGAGGATTTCAAAGCTGTCATGGGCTTTGACCTGATTCCAGCCGGTGACCGGCTGTACATGGTGCCTACGCAGGATAATGACTTGTTCCTCAAAAATAATCAGGATTATAGACGGGATATTCGGGCAGATAACAGCATCCGAAATCGGGATCTCTATCTGATGAATTACCTGTCCATCTATCTCATCTATGTGTTTTTTAACGGGGAAGGGAGCAATCCGCTTTACAGAGATTTTATTTCCAAGGCGGATTTTATTGCGCAGTTTACCGATCATTGCAGACAGACCGGTGCTGTGGAGCTGTCCGGTTCGGAGGATACCCCGGACTATGGCGAAAACTTTGTTCAGCTGGCGCAAGGATGGATGAGCAAGCAGGAGGGAGATCCTGAATCCCAGAAATTTGATTGCAGATACGGAATCCTCAACAGGATCCTGTCGAAATTCAAAACCGATGAGATTTTTGAAGTGGGAGACGATGGGCAAATCCGTCCTACCAGAAAAATGAAAGATCTGATGCCCTATTTCCTGCGAAAGGATCGGATCGCAGAAATTCAGAACTGGATCGCAGAGGAGGATCGCCATGCCGAAAATCAGTAAAGCGAGGATTGTAAATTTCAATTACAACGATGGAAACCGTCTGATTGCCGATGAACTCTTTGATTTTTCCAATGAGAAAGATGACGATGCGCTGAATGTACTCATCAATCTGGCTAACGGCGGTGGCAAATCCGTGCTGGTACAGCTGATGATGCAGCCTGTGATCCCAAGAGCCAAGGTGGCAGGCAGAAAGATCGAGAGCTTTTTTGGAAAGCTCAGCGACCATTGCTTCGTCGTTCTGGAATGGCTGAAGGATAACGGAAACGAAAAGCTGCTGACCGGTATTTCCATGGCGGCCAGAGAGATCCCCTCCACAGAGGATGAAACCTCCGGGGGTATGGGAATCAAATACTACACCTTCTACGCAAACTATGCTTCCGACGCTTCGGAATACAGCCTCGTCAATCTTCCACTTTCCAGAAATGAATCCGGAAGATTCCTGCCGGCGGAGTACGACAGTATGAAAAAGCTTTCCCGAAAAAGCAAGGGAAAGCTCTGCTATTATGCCTCGGACGATAATCCCCAATGGCAGAGAAAGCTGGAAGAATACGGTCTGTTCCAAGAGGAATGGCGCATGATGGAGAAGCTAAACTCCGAGGAGGGCGGCCTCGGAAAATTCTTCGGTGATTTCAAGACCTCCGATCAGCTGGTTGACCGCTTGTTTATTCCAACCATTGAAGGAAAATTGAAGCTTGCCCACAGTAAGGAGGATGGCTCTCTGTCTACCATGCTTCTCTCCTATGCGAAACAGTATGCAGGACAGAAAACCAGAATTCAGGAGAAGGAAGAATACGAGGCGTTTCACCGGGCGCTGGAGCTTTTAAAGCCTTTGGCGGAAACACTGGCGAACCAGTTCTATGCACAGGAAGAGGAAACAGGCAAACTCTTTGGCCTTTCTGCGGCACTCAAACAGGAAGAAATTTCCTTCCGGCAGAAGCAGGAGACAGCAGAAAAGCGCATTGCCGATCTGGAAAATCAGCTTAGACAGATCCAATGGGAAGAAAAATCAGAGGATTATTATCGTCTGCTGGAGGCCCTCCAAAAGACAGAGGAAATCTGGAGATCCACGCAGGAACAGACGGAGCAGCTGCAAGCTGAGTTGAATCAGACATCTGAAAAATTGAAGATTCAGGAGTGCGCAGGGTATTATCAGCAGATGGCGGAACACCAAAATGCGATTTTTGAGCTGAACCGCACCATTGCACAGAAGGAACAGGGAATGGACGGCTCCGATGAAATTGCCATTCTGGGTTATTCTGCGGCGTGTGCCATTGAAGAAGCCCAAAGTGCGCTCCGACCGCAGCTGGAATCGTCCGAGGCCAAGGCGGCAGCACTGGAAACGCAGGTCGAGGAGACAAGACATCAGGTTGAAGAGCTGCAAAAAATTGTGAATCAGGCGCAGTCTGCCTATGACCAGCTAAAAGGCACGCTCGATGCGGCAGAAACCGAAACAGAGCAGGAAATGGAGAATCTCCATGCAGATCTGTTTCGCCGTCTGGATGGCTTCTATGCGACGGAAGAACTGAACCAGCTGGAGCAGGAAATTCTAGCCGATCAGACGGAGCAAACCAATGCCAAAATACAGACATCGGAAGCACTCGAGACGGTAACGCAGAGACTTGGCGATCTTCCGCAGGAGCTTGCAGACTGCGGAGGAGAAATTCGGGAGCAGGAGCGCAAAAAAGAGGAGTTGGAGGGTGCGCTTTCCCAGTTCCGGAGTCAGGAGGAGCAGATTCAGAGAATCTGTGACGAACATAATCTGGACTTTTCCTTCCGATTTACCGGGAAAATCGCAGAATACCTTCAGAGAGAGCAGCAAACAAGTATAGCCAAGTATGGAGATCTTCTCCGCAGACTTTCTCTGGCAGAGGAGGAAATTGATGCTGCAAAATCCGGGTTCCTTCATGTACCCAGAGGCGTCATTGAATATCTGAATTCCACCGGCGTGACCTATTCCACCTGCGAAAAATATCTGTTGGATCTGGTAGAAGCGGGAAAACTCTCCCGGGAATCCTGCTTGGAACTGCTGCGGAATTATCCTGCGGCAGCATACGGCGTGTTGATGACCGAGGATCAGAATCAGAAGTTCTTCTCATTCCAGCGGGAGCAGTGGCTGCCGGCAATGATTCCTATTTTCAGCCCGCAGCAGATGGAAACCATTCTCCGGAATGAAAAGACTTTCACCGGAGCCATTGCCTTTTATGCGGAAGAATATTTTGGAGATCGGGCGCATTACATTGCCCATTTGACGAGAAAACAGCAGGAGCTTCTGGAGCAGAAGGCGCTGGAAGAACATCGTAAGACGCATCTTCAGGATCAGCTGGATGCGGTGAAGGCGTTCTCTTATTCGGAGGACTGGGAACCTCGGCAGATGCAAATGATCGATGCTTCTGAGAATCAGATTCGCCTGCTGAACAGTAAGCGTCAGAAATTGGAACAGGAGCGTCGGGAGCTGCAAGTCAAACAGCAGGAGCTGAACCATAAAATCGAGGAATACCAAGCTTGTATTCGGGCGATAGGGGAGCGGTTGGACTGCTTGCATCGTGTCAGAATGCGAATGGAAACAGAAATGAGACTGGTGGGCCAGCTTTCGGATCAAACAAGAAAATTGAACGGCACTCAGGAAAAATACGATACAGAAAGCCGTCATCTGGAGGCTTTGCAGCATAACCGGGCCGACTGTCAGCAACAGGCTGCAAATCACCGCCGCCGGATGGAACAGCTGAAAGAAGCTGCCTCAGAGGTTCAGGGCAGATCTGCCTCTGAGCGCCGAGCCGGAACTTGGGAGGCCCTGATCCAGCAGTATAGAACCTGTATGCAGACTCAAAACACAGAGCTTACAAGTCTCAGAGGCCAGCTTCAGTCTGAACGGGATCAGGAAAAGAAATGCCGCAAAGAAATCAGCAAGCGTGGCCTGACAGAAGACGCTTATCTGGATGTGGTCTATTCCGAGGATCTGGAAAGTGAGCTTCGCCGAAAAAAGCAAGATCTGGAGGGTAGACGACCGGAACAGGAGCAGCGCTTCAGAGAAGCGGAAGGAGCCAGAGGACAGGCAGAAGGACGGCTTCAGAGCGCACAGAAGTCTTTGGCTCCATTCGGAGGGCCGCTGGAAAAAGCGCAGATCGGAACGAATTTTGAAGCCCGAAGCCAGAAATGCAGGGAGGAAAAGAATCGACAGAGCGAAGCTTCACGGAGGTATGAAAAAGAGCAGAGAACCCTGGAGCGTGAGCGGGATCGTCTGAAAGATTACTTGAGTGCTTTCCAATCGCCGGAGCATATTCCTGAGATAAGACTGGAAGAAACCTATAAAAAACAGTGTGCGGAGGCGCTGAATACGCACAGACAGGGAGAAAATAGCTTCAAGCAGGCAGAAAAGGCTGTTTCTGCACAACTGGATCAAATGAGCCGGAATGCGATGGGCAGGTTGACGGACATATCCCGTGCCATTTCTGGAATGAGTGAGCTGCTCTCCAACGATACACGGGGAGATCGGTATTTTACGCTTAGTATTCAGGTTGACAGCCAGATGAACATCACCGACCTTGCGATTGCGAAGATTTCCACGGATCTCCAAGAGTTTGAGCATTCCAGAAATGATCTGATTCGGCAGTGTACGCTTCAAGGAAAGCAGATCTATGATGGCCTGCGTCAGATGGAAGCCAGCTCCCGGGTGATGGTTTATGCAGGAAAACCCAGACAGCGGATGATTCAGTTCAAAATGCCGGAGTATGTGGATTCTGCCGTTTCCGAAGCGGCGATTGCCGATGAAATCGATCAAGGCACCAGAGAACTGGCAGAAAAGCTGGCGGATGACAGTGTGACAGACGCAGAACGCAAACGGACTGCTGAAAAGATCGTGGGAAGTAAAAATCTCCTGCGCAAATTCATCGGGAAGGAATGGATTCAGGTGGAAGCCTATAAAATCGACCAGAATCCGGCAAACTCTGGATACCGAAAGTGGAAAGAGACCCAGATCAACAATTCCGGCGCAGAAAAATTCGTGGTCTATTTCGCAGTCATTCTGTCGCTGGTGAATTATACCCGGGGAAGCATCGGCGGAATTCAGGACAAGGAGCTGCGCAGCGTTCTGATTCTGGATAATCCCTTTGGCGCTACTTCCTCCAGACATATTCTGACGCCCATGTTTGCCATTGCAAAACACTTCCGTGTGCAGATGATTTGCCTGTCGGATATCAATAAAACCGATGTAATCAACTGCTTTGACATTGTTATCAAGGCGATTGTAAAGAAGCGCCCCATGTCCAATCGGGAAATCCTGACCCATGAAGGAAACGAGCAGGTGGAGCATGGATTCTATCGTGCAGAGCAGATGTCGCTTTTATAAGATCGGTAATACACATAATCAGCTGCTTTGACGGTTACAATCTTTCCCTGTTTTGCTTTTTGAGATTCCATCCTTGTCAGTCCCCTAACTGTGAATTTTGATTGCCTGAGGGTTAAAAACATTGGAATTCTGTGTCCAGTCACTGGTGGCTCCAAGGGTTCAGCCGATGCAAATGGCCAATGACTCCGCCTACGCTGGTATCCCTTCCGAGGGGAATACCACGGTTAATTCCTGCCCTATAAATTAAGCCGCCCGTATCAACCTTGGCATTTGGATCCTTCGTCTGCTTGAGGGCGAGGTACATATCGTTAAGCTCTATATGGCTTTTTGGGTTTGCACTCCAGTAGAAACTTTTTTCATATTCTGAATCTTTCCACTTCTTTATTTCAATATCAACCGATTTGCCCAGTTTGTTCCGATTCTTGTCATAAAAACTAAACCGGTATGCCATGATTGCCTCTGTTCCAATGCTGGAAAGGTATGTGTTACCAGGCGGTGTATTGGAACTGCTATTGCCATTGACATAGCCGCTTTTTCCATCCCAATCAACAGCGAATACCACAGAAACCGTTGAAAAAATCAGCATGATGGAAAGGGCAAAGCACAGGA
>SAMEA104404100__coassemble_1473_pt1 | contig 21087 bp, 16 predicted proteins | sample SAMEA104404100__metabat2_low_PE_102 | metagenome-assembled genome bin SAMEA104404100 (sample SAMEA104404100) | Balaenoptera acutorostrata | reverse complement strand
ATGGAAGAAGCTCATGCTGTGAGGTGTTCGACGAATTCGGATCATCCGAGCCTCTGCGGATGTATGTGCATCCTGCGGATGATGGATTTCGGTGTCCAGAGAAGTTGATTCCGCAGCTACACATACGCCCGCTGGGGTGTATAGAAGTGCGCCCTTGATACAGGCTTTCTGGAAATTGCAAACTGTTAAGATAATCCGAATAGTCCCGACACCTACAGGCCGTCCCTAGCCTCCCCCTCCGGGGGAGGTGGCACGGCGAAGCCGTGACGGAGAGGGGATACAAAGCCCCGTCATTTCATACGCTCTTGAATCAGCCGGTCAAGGTCCTCGCAGACAGCCCGAAATTCCTGATTGATTTCCCGATTTGAATATCTGACAACCATGAGGCCCAGCCTTTCCAGATATGCTGTCCGTTTCATGTCTGCTTCCAATCCTTCCACTTCAAAATGCTGAGATCCGTCCAGTTCGATGACCAGCTTTGCTGATTCGCAGAAAAAGTCCACAATATAGTTCCCAATTGGTCGCTGCTTCTTGATTTTAACCGGATAAGGACGAAGAAAATCATACCACAGATGCCGTTCCTCTGCGGTCATCTTTTTCCGAAGCTGTCTGGCATTGCTGACATGATGGATGTTGTGCGGAAGAAACATGGCTTTTTATCCCCTCTCCGTCAGCCTTGAGGCTGCCACCTCTCCCGTGGGGAGAGGCTTGGAATGACGAAACCTTAAGATTATGTTGATAGCTCTAACATTTTCTACTCTCTCGTATGATCCAGTGTGCAGTCACACTGTTTTTGCTTTCTTCTTTCAAAAAACCCATAGATTCATACAGGCAGATTGCGGGAAGATTATCCACATTTACAGTCAGCATCAGACCATTCGGCTGGTTCATTTTGATTGCAGCAGCAAGAAGCTTTCGACCGTAGCCCATTCTGCGATTACCCTCCGAAACGAATAAGTCAAAAATTTCATTTTCTTCATAACCTTTGGTTACATCCAGATAGCCAACCACCTCGCTGCCGTTGATTGCCAGAAAGGTTTGGAACCGATCCGGGGCAGTTACGATTTTTTCGCCTGTCCAGTATACATCCTGATTATGGATTGCACAGTACTGCTCCTCATATTGAGGCGTATAAAGTACAGCCCCTGCAGTGTCCTCCGGCATAACCGGTATTTTCAGCACCATCTTATACTGCTCCTGTTCAAATTCAGCATCTGTTGCTTCAAGCTGGTCTCTCAGCAGATTATTTATGGGGTTGAATACAAAGTCAGCCTTAAAATTGGAAAAATTCTGCTTCAAATAGGCGAACATCTCCTGATAGGCTGCCTTGTCACAGGACAGGCCGACAAGCATTTCCATGTACTGCTCATCCGGAAGAATCAGAAAAGAAAACAAGCCAGTCATACGGTCTTCCCGATACACACCCCATACAGTATGCTTTTCAGGCTGCTCAATTGCTTGTGTCAGATTGTTCTGCATCTGTTCTTCATTTGACAGCATGGAATCTGAAAAATCAGGATCTCTACGAAAGTCAGATATGAAATCCTGACACTCGTCGAAAGATCGAATAATATCAATCATCTTTGCCTTCCTCCATGTTTTCAGAGCAAGGACGACTCAATGCGTATAAAAGAAGTCTCTTGTCTGTTTCGCTGGCTCTAAGAACCATTTTGATATAGCTGACTTTTTTTATTCAGTATACCACAACAAAATACTTGAGGCAAGGTACAACCTGACGAAGCAAAAGGCAGCACCCATCGATGCTGCCTTTACTGCTATGAGAACGGACTGTTATATGAGCACCCACCATTTGGGGCGCTTTTGGGGGGCTCGGGCTAGTCCAGACTTAAATGGCTCTTTTTCAGGGCTTTGCGGATGGCCACCGCCAGAATGGGCGCAAAGATCACGGCCACGGCGGCGTTGAAAATGGTGGCGGGCAGCTTTCCCACCACTGCAAGACCGGCGGCCTCCAGCGTATAGCCCTTGATGTAGATGCCCTTATAGAAGCTCTTTGCCAGATAGAGCAGGGCATAGGTCACCGCACCGCCGGCGCTGGCCAGCACGGCCTTTCCATAGCCCCAGTCCCGGGAGCCGGCCCATGCAATCAGTCCGGCGATCAGACCGTAGGCCCCTTTGAACAGGAAGGTGATCCAGCACTCGGAGATATAGAGGGGATTGAGCATATCATAGAGCATGGAGCCTAGCCCTGCGGCAAGGCCGCCCAGCCACGGCCCCAGCAGCAGGCCGGAGAGGGCGCAGAAAATATTTCCCAGATGGAAGGCGGTATTTCCGCCGATGGAGATGGGCAGCACCACACGCATACCGGAGCTGACGGTGGTGAGGGCGGCCATCAAGGCGACAAACACGATCTTTCGTGTGGTCAGTTGATGCTTGTGATTCATGGTTTCAGCCTCCAAAAACAGTTTACGGCTATTATAACGAAATCTGGCAATAAAAAAAGTACCAAATCAAATATAAAAAATCAGGCCAGATGATTGTATAATGGGATTCTTTTCGTATAGAAACAAACAAAATTTTCATTTTCCCCTATACATTGACCGGGAATGATGGTATGATAAACAAAGAAATTGAATCTGAAAGGGGTTCCTATCATTATGAGAGTTATCTGTGCAAAAGATTACAACGATGTCAGCCGCAAGGCTGCCAACATCATTGCTGCTCAGGTTCAGCTGAAGCCCGACTGCGTTCTGGGTCTGGCCACCGGCAGCAGCCCCATCGGCACCTATCAGGAGCTGATTAAGAAGTATGAGTCCGGCGATCTGGACTTCTCCAAGGTCTCCACCGTCAATCTGGACGAGTATGTGGGGCTGGACAAGAACCATGACCAGAGCTATGCCTACTTCATGCGGAACAACCTGTTCGACCATGTGAACATCGATCAGGCCAACTGCAACATCCCCAATGGCATGAACCCCGATGCAGAGGGGGAGTGCGCCCGCTATGATGCTGTCATCGCCTCCTTCGGCGGCGCAGATCTCCAGCTGCTGGGCCTCGGCCCCAATGGCCACATCGGCTTCAACGAGCCTGCCGATTCCTTCGTCAAAAAGACCAACAAGGTCGAGCTGACCAAGGCTACCATCGACGCCAACGCCCGTTTCTTCGAGACTTGGGACGATGTGCCGAAGTTTGCCTACACCATGGGCATCGGCGGCATCATGCAGGCAAAGCGTGTCCTGCTGGTGGTCAACGGCGAGAAGAAGGCTCAGGCCGTCAAGGACTGCTTCTTCGGGCCCATCACTCCCAAGGCCCCCGGCTCCATCCTGCAGCTGCATCCCGACTTCACTCTGGTGGCTGACGAGGCCGCTCTGTCTCTCGTGAAGGATCTGCTGTAAGCCTCTGCGTTTGCATTTTTCTGCCCCGGATCTCCGTCCGGGGCAGTTTTTTGCCGTTTTCGGGAAGTTTACCCTTCCGGGGTTGCCAAATCCCCATGGCTCATGTATAATGAAGCTACTATGCGCTGGGTCTGCTGCGGATGGGCGGCCCAGAGACAGAACTGAGGTTCAGATGATGGATTATATTGTTTTGGATATGGAGTGGAACCAGCCATGGCCCGGTTCCCCCTCCGCTAGAAAGGTACTGCCCGTGCAGATCCGGGGCGAGATCATTCAGATCGGCGCTGTTCGGGTCAGTGCAGAGCAGCAGGTGCAGGACGAATTTCAGGTCATGGTTCGGCCCAAATATTACAGAACCCTCAACCGCCGGGTCAGCAAGCTCACCGGCATCAAGGAGTCCCGGCTCAAGGCGGAGGGCATCCCCTTTCCGCAGGCCATGGAGCAGTTCCACAGCTGGTGCGGCGACGACATCGTCTTTCTGACTTGGGGCTTCGATGACATCACCATGCTCCGGGAAAATATGCAGCTCCACGGGCTGGATACCGGCTGGGTGGATCGGTGGTACAATGCCCAGATGATGTTCAATGCCCAGACCGATGGCTCCACCTCCCAGAAGGCCCTGAAAACCGCCATGGAGCTGTTCGGCATCGAACCGAGCAGACCGGCCCACGATGCGCTGGGTGACGCTTACCATACCGCCCTGATCTGTGCCAGACTGGATCTGCAAAAGGGAATGGACGAATATGAAAAGGCCCTGCGCAGCCATGACAACGGTTTCCACGGCGCCGAGCTTCCCGGCTGCCTGTGCCGGAAGGTGTTCTATGACCTCAAGGATAAGCGGGCGGCCCTCACCGCCATGTCCGGGCCGGAAAATATCTGCCCGGTCTGCGGACGGCAGATGCTCTCCTCCCGGTGGTTTGCCCAGCCGGGACACCGATATATGGATCTGGCCACCTGCCCGGAGCATGGAAAATTCCTCATTCGGATCCGCCTGTCCGAGCAGCCCGACGGATCGGTTCGGGTCAGCCGCCTGACCTATGAGGCCACCTCCGAGGCCGCCGAGGCCTATCGCTGCCGGGTGGAAAAGGCCGAGCCGGAGCGCCGCTCCGCCCATCGCAGACGCCGCCGCAGAAAGCCGACGGCCTCCACACCCCCCGCAGCCGAGGAGTAAAATGGAAATCGGCGGGAAAATTTCCCGCCGATTGCTGAAAAAAGCAAAAAAAGCCCTTGACATTTGGGAGGAATGATGGTAGAATGTGCGCTGTGTGGTGATTCACCCACCAGTATGGGCCTTTAGCTCAGTTGGTTAGAGCATCCGGCTCATAACCGGATAGTCCCGGGTTCGAGTCCCCGAAGGCCCACCAGCTTATTTAGGCTCCGGCCTTTTATATATGTCATATAGGGGTATAGCTCAGTTGGTAGAGCGGCGGTCTCCAAAACCGTAGGCCGAGGGTTCAAGTCCTTCTGCCCCTGCCAAAGCGGTGCAGTCTTGCACCGCTTTTTTGCATCCGTTTTGAAAAAAGAATAGAAAATGCTTGACAAATGCTGAAAAGCATGATAAGATGTCATTGTTGCTGATACAACAAGTGAATAGTTGGTATTGATTGTGGTGAGGGCCCACCTGTTCCCATCCCGAACACAGAAGTTAAGCTCACTTACGCCGACGATAGTTGCAGGGTAACTTGCCGTGAAAATAGGTAATGCCAACACAAGGCTCCGCTGAAAAGCGGAGCCTTTTTTCTGCAAAAAAACGCCTGATGGTTCAGGCGTTTTCCTCGTTTTTCGGCGCTTTTCGGGCCAGCTCCAGAATTTGGGGCAGCTTCTCCAGAATTTTTCCGTAATTTTCCCGGCGGTGGGGCAGGAGACAGGCGGAGCAGTCCTTGAGGCCGTCTGGGGTGTAGGTGAAATAGCCGCCGCAGTTTTCGCCCAGCGCATACAGCGGGCAATAGCAGAACAGTCAGCTGAAGCCCTCCGGCTCTGCGCCGGGGTGGCAGGGGAAAAATTCACATTCCCGGTTCTGGACAAAGTCATAATAGCTCATTTTGCACCTCCAAACTGATTCCACGGATATTCGTCGGGCATGGGCGCTTCAAAAACCAGAGGCTCCCCGGTCAGGGGATGGCAGAAGGTCAGCTTGGCCGACCAGAGGGCGATCTGGCAGGGATCCTCCCGGAGACTGTATTTCCGGTCGCCCACCAGCGGCAGATCCCGGGCGGCGAACTGGCATCGGATCTGGTGAGTCCGGCCTGTGACCAGTCGGATCCGAACCAGCGTCAGCTCCGGGGTGGAGGCCAGAGTCTCATAGTGCAAAATGGCCTCCTGCACATCCTTGCCCGGGGCGTCGGTGACATAGGTTTTCCGCTCGGCCTTGTTTCGCAGGAGCAGATCCCGCAGGGTCCCGGCAGGGGACTGGGGATGACCGTGGAGAACTGCCAGATATTCCTTGCCGAACTCGTCCTCCCGGATCTGACGGGACAGCTCGGAGGCGGATTTTTTCCCCCGGGCCAGCACCATCAGACCGGAAACCACCTGATCCAGCCGGTGGACGGTGCGGACATCGGCCTTGGGATCTCCCAGAGCCAGACGGCAAAGATCGGGAACCCCTCCCGGCTCGTCGGTGGAGCGGACTCTGGGGGGCTTGATGCAGATCAAAAAAGAAGGCTCCTGACGGAGCAGCTGAAATTCGACCATAACGGGACCTCCTTGGGCTGATAGCCCTATGGTAACACAAAACGGCAAGGGGTACAATGGGGAAAACAAAAGAGGACATCCAAACGGATGTCCTCTTGGTGCGAGAGATGGGACTCGAACCCACACGGCGCAAACCACACGCACCTCAAACGTGCTTGTCTACCATTCCAACACTCTCGCAAGTGCTAGGCTATTATATAGCGAAATGCGGAATTTGTCAATAGTTATTTTTAAAAAGAAAAAGGTTGGTTGATTCTACAAAAAATCACAAAATATTTCGTAAAACATGACCAATGGGATTGACAAAGAAAAGAAGATGTGGTATCATGAAACTCCATACTGTGGAAGTATGTCCCATGGATTCCCCATCTTGTACGGTCATATTACCACAGGGACAGGCAGTTGTCAAGTAGCGAATGATGCAAATTTGACAACGAAGCCTGGTGTATCGTAGAATGTAGGCAACACAATGATTCCGGCGAACCGCCGAAAGAAAGGCTGTGATGATCCATATGAAGGTCAAAGACCAATTATTTGGCAAGACCATGCGTAAGAGCTACGCAAAATACGAAGAGATCCTCGAAATGCCCAATATGCTGAAAATTCAGAAGGACTCCTATGAGTGGTTTCTGAAGGACGGCCTGCGGGAAGTTTTCAAGGATGTCGGCACGATCACCGATTTCTCCGGTAACCTGGAGCTTTCCTTCCTGGATTACACCATGGACGAGAAGCCCAAGTACACCATCGAGGAATGCAGAGAGCGTGACGCCACCTACGCAAAGCCCATCAAGGTCCGGGTGCGCCTGCGCCGCACCGACACCGGCGAGTTCAAGGAGCAGGAGATCTTCATGGGTGATTTCCCCATCATGACCAACGGCGGTACCTTTGTCATCAACGGTGCAGAGCGTGTCATCGTTTCTCAGATCGTCCGTTCTCCCGGTATGTACTATGGCCATGAGGTGGACAAGGCAGACCAGCACACCTACACCGCCACCGTCATCCCCTATCGGGGCGCTTGGCTGGAATATGAGACGGACACCAACAATGTGTTCTGGGTCCGCATCGACAAGAACCGCAAGCTGCCTGTGACCTGCCTGATCCGTGCCCTCGGCCCTGAGACCGACGAGCAGATCAAGGAGCTGTACGGCAACGACGAGCGGATTCTGGCCACCATCGAGAAGGATACCATCAAGACCCGCAAGGAAGCTCTGCTGGAGATCTACCGCAAGCTGCGTCCCGGTGAGCCTCCCACGGAGGAGACGGCCAAGGCTCATCTGGAGGGCCTGCTGTTCGACGCACGGCGCTATGATGTGAGCGCTGTGGGCCGCTACAAGTTCAATAAGAAGATGGACATTTGGAGCCGCCTGTCCGGTCAGACCGTGGCAGAGCCTATCGTCGATCCCATGACCGGCGAGATTCTGGCCATGCCCGGAGATGTGCTGGACCGTGCCGCCGCTCACGCCATCAGCGACCGGGGTGTTAACGCCGCCGTGCTGCAGGTGGGCGATCAGCAGGTCAAGGTGTTCTCCAACGATATGGTCGATATGGCCCATTTTGTGGACTTTGACCCCGCCGAGATCGGCATCAAGGAAAAGGTTCGGTTCTCCGTGCTGAAGGATCAGCTGGAGGAGCTGGGCAATTCCAATGTGGAAGCATGGAAGGAATATGTGGAGGAGCATCTGGACGAGCTGATCCCCAACCACATCATTGTGGACGACATCATGGCTTCCATCAACTACCTCAACTGTGTGGCTATGGGTGTGGGTACCCCCGATGACATCGACCATCTGGGCAACCGCCGCCTGCGCTGCGTCGGTGAGCTGCTGCAGAACCAGTTCCGCATCGGCTTCAGCCGTCTGGACCGGGTCATCCGGGAGCGCATGACCGTTCAGGATCTGGACGCCGCCACCCCCACCAGCCTGATTAATATCCGTCCCGTGACTGCTGTCATCAAGGAGTTCTTCGGCTCCTCCCCCCTCAGCCAGTTCATGGACGCCAACAACCCCCTGTCTGAGCTGACCCATAAGCGCCGTCTGTCCGCTTTGGGCCCCGGCGGTCTGAGCAGAGAGCGGGCTTCCTTCGACGTCCGAGATGTCCACTACACCCACTACGGTCGTATGTGCCCCATCGAGACGCCTGAAGGCCCCAACATCGGCCTGATCAACTATCTGGCCACCTTCGCAAGAATCAACGACTTCGGATTTGTGGAGGCTCCCTACCGCCGTGTGGACAAGGCAACCGGCTTTGTCACCAAGGATGTGGAGTACATGACCGCAGATGTGGAGGACGATTTCTATGTGGCACAGGCCAGCGAGCCTCTGGACGAGAACGGCTGTCTGGAAAATGCCCGTATCACCTGCCGTCACCGCAACGAGATCATTGAGGTGGATCGGGAAGTCATCGACTATGTGGATGTGTCCCCCAGAATGATGATCTCTGTGGCTACCGCATTCATCCCCTTCCTCCAGAACGATGACGCCAACCGTGCGCTGATGGGCGCTAATATGCAGCGTCAGGCCGTTCCCCTGCTGACCACCGAGGCTCCCATCGTGGCCACCGGTATGGAGCATCGCTCCGCTGTGGACTCCGAGGTCTGTATCAAGGCCCATGGCACCGGTACCGTCACCTCTGTCTCCGCCGACTACATCACCGTCCGCTATGACGATGGCCGGGTGGAGGATTACAAGCTCACCAAGTTCGCCCGCTCCAATGCAGGCACCTGCATCAACCAAAGACCTATCGTGGCCGCCGGTGAGCGGGTGGAAAACGAGCAGATCATTGCCGACGGCCCTTCCACCTCTCAGGGTGAGATCGCTCTGGGTAAGAATGTGCTGATCGGCTTCGTGACTTGGGAAGGCTACAACTACGAGGACGCCATTCTGCTCAACGAGCGGCTGGTTCGGGAGGATGTCTTTACCTCCATCCACATCGAGGAGCATGAAACCGAATCCCGTGACACCAAGCTGGGGCCCGAGGAGATCACCCGGGATATTCCCAATGTGGGCGAGGATACCCTGAAGGATCTGGACGAAAACGGTATCATCCGCATCGGCGCCGAGGTTCATTCCGGCGATTATCTGGTCGGTAAGGTCACCCCCAAGGGCGAAACCGAGCTGACCCCCGAGGAGCGCCTGCTCCGTGCCATTTTCGGTGAAAAGGCAAGAGAAGTCCGGGATACCTCCCTCAAGGTTCCCCATGGTGAGAGCGGCATCGTTGTGGATGTCAAGATCTTCACCAAGGAGAACGGCGATGAGCTGGCCCCCGGTGTCAATAAGTCCGTCCGGGTCTATCTGGCCCAGAAGCGGAAGATCTCCGTGGGCGATAAGATGGCAGGCCGTCACGGCAACAAGGGCGTCGTTTCCCGGGTTCTGCCCGAGGAGGATATGCCCTTCCTGCCCGACGGCACCCCGCTGGACATCGTGCTGAACCCTCTGGGCGTTCCTTCCCGTATGAACATCGGTCAGGTGCTTGAGGTCCATCTGGGCTACGCCGCCAAGGCGCTGGGCTGGAAGGTCGCTACCCCCGTATTCGACGGCGCAAACGAGGCCGATATCCGTGAGACGCTGAAGCTGGCCGGTCTGCGTGAGGACGGCAAGACCATCCTCTATGATGGCCGTACCGGTGAGCCTTTCGATAACCCCGTTACCGTCGGCTACCCCTACTACCTTAAGCTCCATCATCTGGTCGATGATAAGATCCATGCCCGTTCCACCGGCCCGTACTCTCTGGTTACCCAGCAGCCTCTGGGCGGCAAGGCCCAGTTCGGCGGTCAGCGGTTCGGCGAGATGGAGGTCTGGGCGCTGGAAGCTTACGGCGCCGCCTATACCCTGCAGGAGATCCTCACCGTCAAGTCCGATGATGTCACCGGCCGTGTCAAGACCTATGAGGCCATTGTCAAGGGCGATAACATCCCCACTCCCGGCGTGCCCGAATCCTTCAAGGTTCTGGTCAAGGAGCTGCAGTCCCTCTGCCTCGACATCCGTGTGCTGGATGAAAACGGCAACGAGGTCGATCTCAAGGACGATGACGATGATGACGATATGATCTATACCCGTGAAACCCGGGAGGAGATCGTTACCAATTCTGACGAAGTACTCGCCAGCGGCTACAATGTTGACGAGGACAGCCCCGAAGATATTATGAATGTGTTCAGCGATCTGGATGAAGATGACGCTGACGTGGAAGAATAAGGAGGCGTGAGAATGGCAAATGCCACCTTTGATGCCATTAAGATTGGCATTGCATCCCCGGAGATGATCCGGGAATGGTCTTACGGCGAGGTTAAGAAGCCTGAGACGATCAACTACCGTACCCTCAAGCCCGAGCGGGATGGCCTGTACTGCGAGCGGATCTTCGGACCGAGCAAGGACTGGGAGTGCCACTGCGGCAAGTATAAGAAAATCAAGTACAAGGGCAAGATCTGCGACCGCTGCGGCGTCGAGGTCACCAGAGCAAAGGTGCGCCGTGAGCGTATGGGCCACATCGAGCTGGCCGCTCCCTGCTCCCATATCTGGTACTTCAAGGGAATCCCCTCCCGGATGGGTCTGATTCTGGACATCTCCCCCAAGGTTCTGGAGAAGGTGCTGTACTTTGCAGCCTATATCGTTACCGATCCCGGCGATACGCCTCTGATGACCAATCAGGTTCTCACCGAGAAGGAATACCGGGAAATGCGGGAGAAGTACGAAAATGACTTCAAGGCAGGCATGGGTGCCGAGGCAGTCAAGACCCTGCTGGAAGCCATTGATCTGGACGCCCTCTCCGAGCAGCTCCATGCGGAGCTGAATACCGCCTCCGCTCAGAAGAAGCTGAGAGTGGTCAAGCGTCTGGAGGTCGTGGAGGCTTTCCGCCAGTCCGGCAACAAGCCCAGCTGGATGATTATGGATGTCCTTCCCGTCATCCCCCCCGATATTCGTCCCATGGTTCAGCTGGACGGCGGCCGTTTTGCCACCTCCGACCTGAACGACCTGTACCGCCGTGTCATCAACCGGAACAACCGTCTGAAGCGCCTGCTTCAGCTGGGCGCTCCCGACATCATTGTTCGCAATGAAAAGCGGATGCTTCAGGAGGCTGTGGACGCCCTGATCGACAATGGCCGCCGGGGCCGTGCCGTCACCGGCGCCAACAACCGGGCGCTCAAGTCCCTGTCCGATATGCTCAAGGGCAAGCAGGGCCGCTTCCGTCAGAACCTGCTGGGTAAGCGTGTGGACTACTCCGGCCGTTCCGTTATCGTCGTCGGCCCTGAACTGAAGCTCTATCAGTGCGGTGTTCCCAAGGAAATGGCCATTGAGCTGTTCCGCCCCTTCGTGATGAAGAAGCTGGTGGCAGACGGTCAGGCCAATAACATCAAGTCCGCCAAGAAGATGATCGACAAGGGCAAGACCGAGGTCTGGGATGCTCTGGACGAAATCATCAAGGATCGCCCCGTGATGCTGAACCGGGCGCCTACCCTGCACAGACTGGGTATCATGGCCTTTGAGCCGGTGCTGGTGGAGGGCCGTGCCCTCAAGCTGCACCCCCTGTGCTGCACCCCCTTCAATGCGGACTTTGACGGCGACCAGATGGCTATCCATGTCCCCCTGTCCGCCGAGGCTCAGGCCGAGGCCCGGGTGCTGATGCTCTCTGCGAACAACCTGCTCCGTCCTCAGGACGGTATGCCTGTCACCGTTCCCACGCAGGATATGATCCTCGGCGCTTACTACCTGACCTATATCCGTATGGGCAAGGTGGAAAAGGGCGCCGAGACCGTGATCGTCACCGATGCAGGTGACACCGGCCTGCCCGTGGGCGAGCTGGTGGACGCCGACGATTTCCTCGCCGCCAATAAGGCCTGCAAGGAAGCCGGTAAGAAGGAAGCTGCCTTCCGTCCCCGTCTGGCCTATTCCAGCGTGGACGAGGCCATTGCCGCCTATTCCAGCGGAGATGTCTCCCTCCATGCCCCCATTCTGGTTCGCTATCCCGTGGAGGTCAACGGCGAGACCGAGTACCATATCATCAATGCCACCGTGGGCCGTCTGATCTACAATTCGCCCATCCCTCAGGATCTGGGCTTCGTGGATCGCACCGACCCCGCCCATCAGTACGATCTGGAGATCGACTTCCTGGTCGGCAAGAAGCAGCTGGGCAAGATCATCGACAAGTGCATCCGCAAGCATGGCTTCACCATCGCCACCGAGATGCTGGATAAGATCAAGGCTCTGGGCTATAAGTTCTCCACCAAGGGCGCTATCTCCGTTTCCATTGCGGATATGGTCGTTCCCCAGAAGAAATACACGCTGGTCAGCGCCGCTGAGGACAAGGTCGTGGAAATCGACCAGTTCTACCGGCAGGGTCTCATCACCAACGATGAGCGTTACCGCCTGACCGTTCAGCAGTGGGAAAAGACCACCGCTGAGGTCACCGATGCCCTTCAGGGAAATCTGGATAAGTTCAACCCCATCTACATGATGGCGGACTCCGGCGCTCGAGGCTCCATGGCCCAGATCCGTCAGCTGGCCGGTATGCGTGGTCTGATGGCCGATACCGCAGGCCGTACCATCGAGATCCCCGTCAAGGCAAACTTCCGTGAGGGTCTGAGCGTTCTGGAATACTTCATCTCCTCCAGAGGCGCTCGAAAGGGCATGGCCGATACCGCTCTGCGTACCGCTGACTCCGGTTACCTGACCCGTCGAATGGTCGATGTCTCTCAGGATGTCATCATCCGGGAGCATGACTGCCACACCACCCACGGTATCTGGGTCGGCGCTGTCCTCGATAAGAACGGCGATGTGATCGATACCTTCGGCAACCGCATCCGGGGCCGTTATCCCGTCAACGACATTGTGGATCCCGTCACCGGCGAGCTGCTCCACTCCAAGGACAAGCTCATGATGCCCGAGGATGCTGACCTGTTCGAGAAGCACGGCATCCACAAGATCTATATCCGTACCATTCTGGGCTGCCGCTCCAGAAGCGGCGTCTGTGCCAAGTGCTACGGCATGAACCTGGCTACCTCCAAGGAGGTCAATCTGGGCGAAGCCGTCGGCATCATCGCTGCACAGTCCATCGGTGAGCCCGGTACCCAGCTGACCATGCGTACCTTCCACTCCGGCGGCGTTGCCGGTGACGATATTACGCAGGGTCTGCCTCGAGTTGAAGAACTGTTTGAGGCCCGCCGTCCCAAGAAGATGGCTCAGATCGCTGAGATCACCGGTACCGTCCACATCGACGACAGCCACCGTACCCCCCTTCGTGCCATTACCGTCACCGCCGACGACGGCGATGTGCGTGTCTACAATGTGCCTTACTCCGTGGGCCTGAAGGTCGAGCATGGCAAGAAGGTTCAGAAGGGCCAGCCCATCACCGACGGTGCGCTCTATCCTCAGGATGTGCTGCGTATTTCCGGCACGGAGGCTGTTCAGGATTATCTGGTTCAGTCCGTTCAGGCTGTGTACCGCCAGCAGGGCGTTGACATCAACGATAAGCATATCGAGGTCATCATCCGTCAGATGATGCGTAAGGTGCGTGTGGAGGAGTCCGGCGATTCTACGCTGCTCTCCGGCACCGTGGTCGATATTTTCGAATTCGAGGATGCCGAGGCCGAGGTTCAGGCCCGGATCGATGCCGGCGAGACCGATCTGGTCATGCCTACCTGCGCACCCATGCTGCTGGGTATCACCAAGGCTTCTCTGGCAACGGAATCCTTCCTGTCTGCCGCCTCCTTCCAGGAAACCACCAAGGTTCTGACCGACGCTGCAATCCGTGGCAAGGTAGACCATCTGGTTGGCCTGAAGGAAAATGTCATCATCGGTAAGCTGATCCCCGCAGGCTCCGGCCTGATGGCCTACCGGGACTACAACACCACCCGGACCCCCGAATCCCGCTTGCAGCCGGAAGCCCCCGTGGAGCAGACCGAGGAATAACCGAATTTTCTCAGGCATTTGCCTGAACCACCCATGCAGAGGCCCAAACGGGCCTCTGCATTTTGTTTATATCCCAAAGAAACAGAGAGGGAGAAACCATATGAAAATCCATAAAAAATTCCTTTCCATCCTGCTGGTGTTGGTGCTGATCCCCTTTTTGGGGATCAGAGCGGAGGACGGGCAGCTCCAAGGCACGCTGGGCGACGGCATCTGCTGGAGGCTGGAGGAAGATGGAACCATGTTTGTCAGCGGAAACGGCCCCATTGCAGACCGGCTCCCCGGGAATCAACCCTCCTTTCCTACGGCCAAGCGGCTGGTGATCGGGGAGGGGATCACCCGGATCGGTAAAAATGCCTTTTCCGGGCTGCGGCTGACCGAGGGACTGACCCTGCCCCAAAGCTGTAAGGAAATCGGTTCAGGCGCTTTTTCGGATTTTTCCGCACCGGAATTGGAGATCCCCGGCTCCGTGCAGATCATCGGAGCGGCTGCTTTTCCCAGTCGATCCATCGTTCAGATCCGGCTGGAGGAGGGGGTGGAGGTTTTGGAACGGGAAAATTTTCCCGGCTGTGAGCGCCTGAGCCTTCCGGCTAGTCTGCGGCAGATGGACAGCCGGGTACAAAACTGTCGGCTGGAGATCGAGGATCTGCGGGCCTATTGCCGTCTGGAATTTGGTACAGACAGCAAAACCGACGGAGACTGCAATACCTTGTATCTCCACGGAAGGCCGGTGACGGAGCTGGTGATCCCGCCGCAGACGGGGGAAATTTCCGACCGGGCCTTCCGGGGGATCTGCCTGAACTCGGTGGAGCTGCCGCCGCTGGAGCGGATCGGCGTTTGGGCCTTTTCCGGCTGTCAGCTGGAGCAGGTGAGATTTGCGGGGCCAATCGGAGAAATCGGCGCCTATGCCTTTTCCCACAATGCGCTGGGGGAACTGATGCTGCCCGAGGGGGTGGAGCGGCTGGGAGAGGGCGCTTTTGCAGACTGTGAAATGCTTCATGCCGTGACCATAGGGGAGGGGCCTGTGGAAATTCCGGAACGGGGCTTTTGGGATTGCCGGAGCCTGACCCGGTTGGAACTGCCAGTTTCTCTGGAGAAAATCGGAAAAAGGGCCTTTGACGGCTGTGATTTGCAGGATCTGATCCTCCCAGCCGGGGTGCAGACCATTGGCCCGGAGGCATTTTTCCAAAATCGGCGGCTCCGCTCTGTGACCTTTCTGGGAAATGCCCCCAATTTCGCTCCCCAGTGTTTTTACGGCTGCGGTGCGGCCCATGCCTTCTATCCCGGGGACGATCCCACATGGACCCGGGATCGGATGCAGTCCTATGGTACGGAATTTTCGTGGTTTCCCATCCATGCCCATTGCTTCGGCCCTTGGATCACCCAAGAGGAACCGTCCCAATGGCAGGAGGGCGTGGCAGTTCGCAGCTGCACCATCTGCGGTTTTCAGGAGCGCAAGGCCATCGAATGGAGCTGTCCCCACAGCTATGGCCCATGGGAGCAGCGGATCCCGGCGCAGGTGGGCAGGGAAGGACTGGAGGCCCGGATCTGTACCCAATGCGGTCAGGAGGAAACCAGAGCGATCCCGGCGCTGGAGGATGCACCCCATATCCATGTCTTTGGCCCGTGGACAGTGACCAAGGAGCCGACCGCCTGTGAGCCGGGGTGCAAAAGCCGCAGCTGTGCCTGCGGTGTGACAGAGACAGCCCAGATCCCGGTGCTTTATAATCCCTTTTCCGATGTCAGCACCACCCAATATTATGCAACGCCCGTCCTATGGGCGGTGGATCGGGGGGTGACCAAGGGAACCTCCGAAACCACCTTTGGCCCGGAGGAGACCTGTACCAGAGCGCAGATCGTGACCTTTTTGTGGAGAAATGCCGGGAAACCCACACCAAAAAAGCAGACCAATCCCTTTTTGGATGTGGCACCCTCGGACTATTTCTATCAGGCGGTGCTTTGGGCCTCGGAGCAGAGGATCACGCAGGGGATCAGCCGCCACAGCTTCGGCCCGGAGGAGGGCTGTACCAGAGGACAGGTGGTGACCTTCCTATGGAGGGCCGGTGCAATGCCGCAGGCCCCGGAAGGCCCCAATCCCTTTACGGATGTGCGGGAAGGACAGTTTTGGTATGATGCTGTCCTCTGGGCGGTGGACTCGGGCATCACCATGGGAATTTCGGAAACCGCTTTCGGCCCGGAGGAAACCTGCACCAGAGGGCAGATCGTCACCTTCCTCCATCGTGCCGCACAGCTGACAGAGGAAGAATCGGACTGAAAAAATGTCCCCGGAGTGATTCCGGGGACATTTCATTTGTTCGGCAGATGGGGGGATCCATCCCCGAAAAGCGGTGTGGACAGGTAGCGCTCGCCGGTATCCGGCAGAAGGACGGCAATGGTTTTCCCGGTATATTCCGGGCGTTTTGCCAGCTCCATGGCGGCATGGAGGGCCGCTCCGGAGGAAATTCCCACCAGAATTCCCTCGATCCGTCCCATGGCCCGGGCGGCGGCATAGGCATCCTCCTCCCGGACGGGGATGATTTCGTCGATCACCGACCGATCCAGCACAGCGGGGACAAAATCGGCCCCAATGCCCTGTAAGCCGTGGGGGCCTGCCACCCCCTGAGACAGCAGGGGAGAGCGCTGAGGCTCCACGGCGACGATCTGGATGGACGGATCTTTCTCCTTCAGGAATCGGCCCACGCCTGTGATGGTGCCGCCGGTTCCCACACCGGCCACAAAGGCATCGATGGTTTCCCCGCTGTCGGCCCAAAGCTCCGGGCCGGTGGTGCGATAATGGGCCATGGCATTGGCCGGATTTTCAAACTGTCCCGGCAGGAAGGAGCCGGGAATGGAATCGGCCAGCTCTTTTGCCCGTCGGACGGCCCCGGTCATGCCCTCCTGCCCGGGGGTCAGCACCAGCTGGGCCCCGTAGCCGAGCATCAGCTTCTGCCGCTCCACACTCATGGAATCCGGCATGACGATGATGGCCTTGCAGCCCTTGGCGGCCGCCGCCGCACACAGACCGATCCCGGTATTCCCGGAGGTCGGCTCGATGACGGTGGTTCCGGGGGGCAGGAGGCCCCGTTGTTCGGCATCCTCCAGCATGGCCAGCGCCACCCGGTCTTTGGCGGAGCCGCCGGGGTTGAAGCCCTCCAGCTTGGCCAGAATTCTGGCAGGGAGCTGGGTCTGGGTCTGGATGCGGCAAAGCTCCAGCAGAGGGGTCTTGCCCACAAGCTCCTCCATGGAGTGGTAGAGATTTGACATAGAAATTCCTCCCATCTTTTTTCCTATGATAAAACGGGGGAGCGGCTCTTGTCAAGAGGAAGCAGTCGGGGACGATGGGATGGATCGGGGAAAAAGACTGCCGGGTATCCCCTTGGATACCCGGTGCGTTCATAGGATGGAAAGCCAGTAGACAAACCCGTACACCACGCTGGCGCTGATGCCGTAGACCAGCACCGGGCCGGCGATGGTGAACATTTTTGCGGCCACACCAGTGACGAAGCCCTCGGTCTGAAACTCCACCGCCGGGGCCGAAATGGCATTGGCAAAGCCGGTGATGGGAACCAGAGTTCCGGCTCCGGCATATTTGGCAATGTCGTCATAGACGCTCAGGCCGGTGAGCAGGGCCGACAGACAGACCAGCGTCAGGGAGGCGCACACCGTCCCCTGCTCCGGGGCAAGCCCCAGAGAGAGGTACAGCTCCTGAAACACCTGTCCCAGCACACAGATCAGCCCTCCCACCCAGAAGGCATGAAAGCAGTCGGCCCCCAGAGGCGAATTCGGGGAAATTTCCTGAATCAGCTTGGCATATTCTTCTTCGGACATTTTTGATCCCTCCTGACCATAAAATGCCCCGTTTCTCGGGATATATCCAAAAAGATCCGCCTCAAACGAGGCGGATCTAGTCACCAATCGACCTTGGCCTCCCCACGCAGGGGCAGGGTATCGAAGATTTCCCGGGTGATGGCCCGGAAGGCGTCGTAATCTGTGGTTTTTCGCAGGGCCTTCCAATGCCTGTCGCTGTTTTCAAAGAGGGAGATCACAAAATGCCAATTTTCCTTCATGCGGAACATGGCATTGCGCCGGGAGCCGAAAATCACGCAGTAGGTTTCAAACAGCTCGTCCAGAAAGCCCTCCAACGCCGGCTTGGTGGTACCGCCGCAGAGCAGACCCGGGTCTGCAATCAGGCCCCGGCCGATCATCACCGACTGCACCGTGGGAAATTCCCGGAAAATTGCGTCAAGATCCGACAGATGGTTGAGATTTCCGTTGTAGCACAGGGGCATTTTCGCATGGTTCACCCCATAGCGGAACATTTCCAGATTGCAGCTGCCCTTGTAGAAATCCTTCCGCACCCGGGGATGGATGGTCAGCTCCTGCACCGGGTATTGGTTGAAAATTTCCAGCAGACGGGGGAATTCCTCCGGGTCATTCAGACCCAGCCGGGTTTTGAGGGAGACGGGCAGTACGGCCTTGGCATACAGCCCATCCAGAATTTCATCCAGCGCCTCCGGGTCGGAGAGCATCCCGCTGCCCTTCCCCTTGCTGACTACCGTTCCCGAGGGACAGCCCAGATTGAGGTTTACCTCGGTGTAGCCCTGCTCCTTGCAGACCTCCACGGCCCAGAGCAGATCCTCCAGATTCCGCCCCAGAAGCTGGGGAACGGCGGCAAAGGGGACGCTGTCCGCCGGGGGAAGCTCCCGGCGCTCCCGGTGGGTGAGACAGCGATGCATGGTGGGGGAGATGAAGGGCATGAAATAGGCATCCACGCCTCCGAAATATTTATGATGGAGGGAGCGGAAGGTGGCGTCGGTGATGCCCTCCAGCGGGGCAAAGTAATATTTCATCAAACCCCCAGATAGCCCTTGAGAACCAGCAGGGTATTGTAGACGCCGTCGATGTGGCTGCGCTCATAGCCGTGGCTGGCATAGACGCCGGAGCCGATCAGGCCGTGACGGATGTCGGCACCGCCCCGGAGGGTGGCTTCCACATCGGAGCCGTAGTGGGGATAGATGTCCACCGCATAGGAGGCACCCTCCCGCTTGGCGGCATCGATGAGCTTGCCCACCACCTCATAGGAGTAGGGGCCGCCGGAATCCTTGGCGCAGATGGAGCAGTCCCGCTCGGTGCAGGCAAGACCCTCGCCCACACAGCCCATATCCACGGAAATGGCCTCGGTCACGCCCTCGGGCAGAGAGGCGGAACAGCCGTGGCCCACTTCCTCATAGACGGTGATGTGGACATAGACATGGCGGCTGGGGGTAATGTGGTGGTCGGCCAGATACTTGGCAAAGCCCAGCAGGATGCCCACGCTGAGCTTGTCGTCCAGAAAACGGCTCTTGAGGTAGCCGGAGGCGGTTCTCCGGGTTCGAGGCTCGAAGCAGACGATGTCGCCCACCTCGATGCCCAGCTGACGAACCTCCTCGGCGGAGGAAACGGCCTCGTCCAGCACCACCTCGATGGTGTCATAGCTTCTGGCGGTGGTGTGGTAAGCGCCGTTGACATGGACGGAGGCATTCACCAGCTGGCAGGTGCCTTCCACCACCCGTCCATCCCGGGTATAGACCCGGACATTTTCGGCTTCGGCATTGTTCGGCTCCATTCCGCCCAGCGCCGTGAGCTTCAGACGGCCATCGCCCTTGATCTGGGCCACCATGGCGCCCAGCGTGTCGGAGTGAGCGGCCAGCAGCAGGCCCTCGCCGTTGTCGGCACCGCCCAGATCCACCAGAACACCGCCCTTGTGGGTCAGGTGTGCGGCATAGCCCAGCTGCCCAAAGGCCTCCTTCACCCACTGGGCGGCCTTTGCGGTAAAGCCGGAGGGGGAATCAATGGCCAGCAGCGCAGCGGTCTGCTCCCAAGAATAATCAGCATAGCTTCGATCAAGCATTGTATATACCTCCAAAAATTTGATAGTACCAGAGGGCGAAAATTTCCCTCAGATAGTAATTACAGCGCAGGGGAACGATCCCGGTTTTGGCCGGAACCAGCTCGGCCTCCAGCCCCAGCCAGCCGGCAAACAGTCTGGCACGGCAGAGGTGGTATTCGCTGGAGACAATGGCCACGGTTTTCGGGGCAGTCCCCTCATGGGCTTCGATGACCTCCAGAGAAAAACGGAGATTTTCCAAAGTGTTGGTGGCCTGATCCTCCATCCACACCCGCTGGGGGTCGATGCCCCGGCCCGTCAGGTATCGCAGCATACATTCCGCCTCGGAGATGTCCTCATGCGCTCCCTGACCGCCGGAGACAATGGCGTGGCTGTCCGGGTGGGCCAGAAGATAGTCATAGGCGGCATCCAGCCGTTCCCGGAGGGAGCGGGAGGGAACCGTACCGTTGACCCCGGCTCCCAGCACGATGAGATCCGGGCTTTGGGCCTCGGGGGTGCCTTGGGCAAAATAGAGCAGGACGCCCAGCGTGACCGACATGGCCAGCAGAAGCAGGGCAAGCAGTCCGGTAAGCAAGCGCTTCACACCCTTCCACGGCTTCGGAGCCTGCTTCGCCCGAAGCTCCAGAAAATAGAACAGAGGGATCAGGGCGGTCAGGCCGAACAGGCACAGGCCGGAAAACCGATAACCCGGTGACATCCAGCAGACCAGACCCAGCAGAAACGATCCGATGACAGCGGCCCAGCGTACCGGGCCGAATTTTGCAGCTTTCATAGCAGCTCCTTTCTCCGTGAACGCCTTCATTTTACCACAGCCCGGAGAAAATGTCATCCTATTTTGAAAAAATGGGGAAAAATCAAGAAAAGCCGCCTTTGGGCGGCTTTTCTCAGATGCGTTCAAATTCGTAGTTTTCAAATTTCAGCCGGTCGCCCACATCGGCCCCGAAGGGCAGCAGAGCCAACGCAACCTCGGATTCCACGCCGGTATCGTCATAGCGGACGATGCCGTAGTCTCCCCGAATATCGATCAGTGTGCAGAGCATGGCAGCTCCTCCTTATAAAAAACCTGCCCTCAGGAAAAGCCCTGAGGGCAGGCAGCGTTTATGGTCAGCAGGGATGACAGGAGATTAGTCCTTGTACATCTCCACCAGCTTCAGCAGATGCTCGTAACGCTCCTTGGCGGCAGCCTCGTTCTTGGCGAACAGGTCGGTTGCACGCTCGGGGAACTCACGGGTCAGACGGCTGTAACGAGCCTCGTTCA
>SAMEA104404100__coassemble_1293_pt1 | contig 23161 bp, 25 predicted proteins | sample SAMEA104404100__metabat2_low_PE_102 | metagenome-assembled genome bin SAMEA104404100 (sample SAMEA104404100) | Balaenoptera acutorostrata | reverse complement strand
GAGCCTATGCCGCAGTATCGTCACCGGGCGGGTCAGGGCAAAAACGATGACAGACTAACCCTGTGCGAATTGCCCGTGGGGGCTACCCCACTGCGGAATTCGGTGCAGGCCGCCGCCTACCCCGGTATTTTTCCATGTAGCGTCACCGGGCACGGCTCTGCCCATAGAGAACAGACCATCCCAAAGCGAAATTCGATGCAGGCCGGTGCCTGCCCTGCTTAGAGGAAGCGGACTGGCACATCCTTTAAAACCAGCGGGTTGATCTTCACCATGGCCAGATCCCCTCGTTGGCAGGGGCAGTCCGTCACATCAATGACCAGATTCACCATGCCCACATGACCCAGCACCCGGCAGGATTGCCCGTTGACCGTCACATACAGCGCCTTGTGCCGCAGCCATGCCTTGAGATACCGGGCCATGCCCCGGATGCAGTCCTTGGGCCGCCAGAGGTCATAGCCCCGATCCACCCCGAAGCCGTTGATGTAGCCGATGGGCAGTATGGCGATCCGGGTGTCCCGTCGGGCGACCCAGCCGCCGCCATAGCCCACCGTATGCCCCTTGGGCAGGGTGCGGATCTCCTCGATGGCCGCCTGACACTGACCGATCACCGTCAATCCGGTGGAATCGGAGAAATTCACCCGGCCCAGCAGGGCAGAGCCCAGCCGAACGGCGTCACAGTGCATTTCCGGATACAGCCAGAAGGCGGTGGAGTTGCAGCAATGCACCATCCCCGGCTGGATCTCCGCCTCCCGAAGGGCGGAAACCACCTGCCGGAGCTGGGAAAACTGCCGCTGGGCCACGGCCTTGTCGCTGGCCAGATAGAAATGGGTATAGATGCCGCATACCTGAATGTTCGGGTACGCCTGATACACCCGGAGGATTTCCCCAGTCTCCGAGGGATGAAAGCCGAACCGACCCATGCCGGTGTCCAGCTTCACATGGACTCGGGCGGTCTGGCCCAGCAGTTCCGCCTGGGTCTGGATGCGCTGGGCGGCCTCCAGAGAGCCGACGGACAAAATGGCTCCGTTTTCGATGAGGGCGGCGATCTCGCAGGGCTGGCAGGTGGCCTCCATCATCAGGATTTCCTCCCGGACAAAGCCATTTTCCCGCAAGGCCGTGACCTCGGACAGCTCGGTGACGGCGAAAAAGTCCACCCCATGGGCCAGCAGAACCTCTGCCATGGGGATCAGCCCCAGCCCGTAGCCGTTGCCCTTGATGACGCCGATCACCCGGGCCTGTCCGGCCCGCTGGCGAAGCAGGTCGATGTTCCGGCCCAGAGCGGCCCGGTCTACAAGATATTCCTTCATGGCTATTTCTGATCCCGGTTCTGGAGCTTGTACCGGGTTTCGGCAAGGAAGTGATAGCCCTTGGTGGCAATCTTCAGGAATTTGTACCAGAACTGGCTCAGAACCATGTCGAATTCGCCCACAAATTCGGTGAAATCACCGTTGAAGCCCTTCTTGAACTTGTACAGGCCGTAGAGGGGGTTGTCCTCGGTGAGATCGCCGGAAACACCCCGGAAATCGTAGATGCGGCACTGCTTTTCCACTGCCCAGCGGATCATTTCCCACTGGAGCAGGTAGTTGGGCATCAGGTTCCGATGCTCGTTGGAGCTGGCGCCGTAGAGATACCAGACCTTGTCCCCGAACCAGATGGCCAGCGTACCGGCGATGGGCTGGCCCTCGTGGAAGGCCATATACAGCCGGCAATGCTCCCCCAGATTCTTGAGCATATTGGAGAAGTAGGCCTCGTCCCGGGTGACGAAATTATCCCGCATCCCGGTTTCCACCATGATCTTGGTGAAGGCCGGGATCATCTCCTGTCCGCAGACCTTGACCTCCACGCCCTTGCGGCCTGCAAGGCGGATGTTGTAGCGGTGCTTCTGGGTGAAGGAGGCCAGCAGCTCCTCCTCGGTTTTGCCCTCCACATTCAGGCGGAACACATACCGGGGGTTGATGGACTCGAAGTTTTTGCCGTTCTGCATACAGCGGAAGCCCTCGCTTTCCAGCATCTCCCGGAAGGCGGTCTGGTCGGAGGGAACATCGGGGTCGATCTTGATGACATAGCCGTGGTACTCTCTGGCCAGCGCCTTGGCCCCCTCGATCAGCTGGGAAAAAGTCTCCCGGTCATCCAGATCGCAGACCGGGCCACGGCAGCAGTAGAGCATACTCACGGGGAACACCGGGGCCTTGCGGATGAGAATGCCCAGAGAGCCTTTGATTTTCCCTTCGGCATTGCGAACCACCACGGCCCGAAAGACCCATGCGGTTTTCTGCTTGCCCCAGAGGGAGGACTGGGTAAAATGTCCCTTGGGGTGGGACTGGATAAATGCCTCGTATTCGGGCATGGTTGCATCGGTAATCAGTTCATACATAGCATCAAATCTCCATCTGACGAAAAAATATTGCTTCAAGCTTTAGCTTACCACAAATTTCGGTTTTTCGCAATCAAAAGCGGCAGATACGGAAAAAAACTCCCCCGGATTTTCCGGGGGAGTTTTGCTTACAGCAGGGAAGAAATGTATTTTACCAGCTGGGACACGGTGCCTAGTTCCTCCAGAGCCTCCGGCTCATAGTGAAAGCCCAGCTCGCCGGAAAGGGCATCGACCACATTCTGAAGCTCCGCCTCCGAAAGACCCAAATCGTCCCGCAGCTCAGAGCGCAGGGTGATTTCGGCCTCGTCGCAGCCCAGTGCCTCGCCCAGCACATCCCGCAGCATCTCAAATACCATTGCTTCACCTCCTCAAAACCATCTGTTTTTACAGATTATAATGGAATCCTTCCCAATGTGCAATGGGAAATTTGACAAAATATCAGATTTTTTTCAGCACCTGCTCCAGCTGGGAGAAGCTGGAGATCCGTCCGTCCCACCGCTGGGGCGTGCCGAAGCCGTAGTCGCACCAGATGAAAGGGACTCCGGCCTCCTGACAGGCCTCCAGATCCCCTTGGGTGTCGCCCACATAGACGCAGGAGGAAATCCGGTGGCGCTCCATCAGAAGCTGCATGGTCTTGGCCTTGGAAAGCCCGGTATCGCCGTGGCAGAGGTGGCCGGAAAACAGGGGGCCGATGCCCAGCTTTTCCAGCAGCAGCTCCGGGTAGCCCTTCTGGGCATTGCTGACCAGAAACAGCCGATGCTCCCGGGCCAGCCGTGTAAGCCCCTCCACCACGCCGGGATAGGCGCAGTCGCAAGGCTCGGAGGCCATGACCTCCTGCTCCGCCTGCATACATTCCAGCATGATCTCATAGCGCCGGGGGGCCGGGAACACCGGCAGCATGGCGTCTGCGATCTGGGTCATGGTCTTTCCAAACAGGGCGGTAAGGCTCTGGGCCGTGACCTGCAATTCCGGGTGGCCCATGGCGGTCAGGCGGCGGTTGAAGCCCCGGGCCACCACTTCACGGGTGTCCCAGAGGGTGCCGTCGATGTCAAAAATAATGGATTCGATCATGGATTTCCCTCCAAATGCCGCCGCAGCTGGGAGAGGATCATCTCCAGCGCCACGGGATTTTTGCCCCCCTCGGGAACGATGAGGTCGGCGTATTTTTTGCTTGGCTCCACATATTTTTCGTGCATGGGCTTGACGGTGGCCTGATACTGGGTCAGCACCGATTCCAGAGAGCGGCCCCGCTCCCGGACATCCCGCAAGATCCGGCGGCACAGCCGGGTGTCGGCGTCGGTGTCCACGAAAATTTTGATGTCCATCAGCTCCCGCAGGGCCGGATCCTCAAAAATCAGGATGCCCTCCACCAGAATGATCCGGGCCGGGGTCACGGTGAGGGTTCGCTCCGAGCGGTTGTGAATGGCGAAATCGTAGATGGGACACTGGATGGCCTCGCCCCGGCGCAGCTGCTCCAACTGCGCCGCCATGAGGTCAGTTTCAAGGGCCGCCGGTTCGTCGAAATTCAGCTTGCACCGCTGCTCATAGGGCAGCTCCGGGTGGGGCTTATAGTAGTTGTCATGGCACAGCACCGTGATGTCGTCCCCGAATTCGGAGATGATTTTCCGGGTCAGGGTGGTTTTTCCGCTGCCGGAGCCGCCGGCAACGCCGATGACCAGAATGGGAGCCATGGGGATCCCTCCTTTTAAGCGATGATTTTCTCTATTTTACTCCAACCCGGCGGCCTTTGCAAGCGCCGAACGGGAAAATCCTCCCCGGGCCGCAGAGCCGACCATCTCCGCTGAAATCTTTACAGATTTATACTTGCGTTTGGAGGAAAATTGCGGTAACATAACAGGAGCAACGATCAAATTGCATGAAAGGGTGTGTCTGACACATGATTAAAGTTGATATCTCCAATGTTTGGGGTATGATGTCTCTGCCGGAGCTGCTGTCCATGGAAAAGGATGTGGCTGCTGCACACAATACGCTCACCAACGGCGACGGCGCCGGTAATGACTTTTTGGGCTGGATGAAGCTGCCCACCACCGAGGAGACCGCCGAAATGAAGCGGATCCAGATCGCCGCAGACCGGATCCGGAAGGATTCCGATGTGTTTGTGGTCATCGGCATCGGCGGAAGCTACCTCGGCCCCAGAGCTGCCATTGAGCTGATGCAGGGCCCCAACCACAACATCGGCAAGGGCAAGGGCGATCCCCAGATCTTCTTCGCCGGAAACGGCCTGTCCACCCGGCACTGGAACGAGCTTCAGCGGCTGCTGGAGGGCAAGGATTTCTCCATCGCCATCATCTCCAAGTCCGGTACCACCACCGAGCCTGCCATTGCGACCCGGGCGCTGAGATGGATGCTGGAGCGCAAGTACGGCACCGACGGCGCCAGAAAGCGCATCTATGCCATTACCGACCCCATGAAGGGCGCTCTGCGGCAGATGGCCTCCGAGGAGGGCTGGGAAACCTTCACCATCCCCCCCGATGTGGGCGGCCGCTTCTCCGTGCTGACCCCTGTGGGTCTGCTGCCTCTGGCTGTGGCCGGGATCGACATCCGTCAGGTCATGGCCGGTGCCGCCGAGGCCAAGGCGCAGTATGACCTGCGTTCCTTTGAAAACCCCGTGTGGCTCTATGCAGCTGTCCGCAATGCCCTCTACAAGAAGGGCAAGGCCATGGAGATCTTCGAGTCCTATGAACCGGGCTTCAAGATGTTCGGCGGCTGGTGGCAGCAGCTCTTCGGCGAGTCCGAGGGCAAGGACGGCAAGGGCATTTTCCCCGTCACCGCAGAGCTGACCGCAGATCTGCACTCTCTGGGCCAGATGATCCAGCAGGGTCAGCGCAACATCTTCGAGACGATGGTACGCTTCGATGCCCCCGAGCAGAAAATGGTCATCGGTGAGGACGCCAAGAATCTGGACGGCCTCAACTATCTGGCCGGGAAAACACTGGATTTTGTGGATGACAAGGCCTATCTCGGCACACTGGCGGCCCATGTGGACGGCGGCGTACCCGTCATCACCATGGATATGGGCGAGCTGAACGACGCCAAGCTGGGCGAAATGTTCTACTTCCTGGAGCTGTGCTGCGGCGTTTCCGCCTACCTGCTGGGGGTCAATCCCTTCAACCAGCCCGGTGTGGAAATGTATAAGCGGAATATGTTCCGTCTGCTGGGCAAGCCCGGATACGAGAACTGAGAATCGGGTTGTGCAAAATCTTTTCACAAAATGCATAAAAACCCTTGAAAAATTTGCACACTAATGGTAGAATGTGGTCATAGCCATTACGGCAAAGCAAAGGAGGAATTATCCTATGATTAAAGTAATTATGGGCCTGAAGGGTTCCGGCAAGACCAAGCAGCTGATCGATGCAATCAATGGCGCAGTCAATACCGAAAGCGGCGATGTCGTCTGCATCGAGTATGGTAAGAAGCTGACCTATGATATTAACTATAAGGTTCGTCTGGTCGATTCCGAGGAATACGGCATCACCAATGTGGATATGCTCAAGGGTCTGCTCTGCGGCCTCCACGCCGGCAACTTCGATGTGACCAGCGTGTTTATCGATAATGTCTACAAGACCATTGGCCGGGATCGTGCCGCCGGTGAGGAGTTCATCCGCTGGGCTGCCAAGTTCGCTGAGGCCAATAACATGAAGATCACCCTGACCGTCTCCGACGATGTCGAGGGCGCTTCCGAGGACATCAAGCAGTACCTGTAATTTCTTAAATTTTCCATAAACCGCCGTTTTCAGAAGAAAAACGGCGGTTTTCGTTTGAAATTCAGAAAAATTAAGAGATTTATTCACCGAAATTTCATTGACAACCTCCGGCATATCTGGTAAGATACGGCAGGCTCAAGGGAAAATCCAAAGTCAGAAAGGCAGGCAAGGCCCATGCGTACATCCAAAATCAAACGCATCATGACCCTGCTGGTCTGTCTGAACCTCTGCGTTATCTGGGGGAACTCCGCCATGACCGGACAGGAATCCGGAGATATGAGCGGCTCCATCCTCCAGAGGCTGGCGGTGATCTTCCCGTTTTTCGCCCAAGAGGCCGGACACCTGATCCTGCGGAAGCTGGCGCATTTTTCCGAGTTTGCCCTGCTGGGCCTGCTCTGGGGCGCCAGAACGGCAGCTTCGGAGAAAGCCATCGGCCCTGCGACGCTGGGCTTCGGCCTGCTGGCGGCCTGCATCGATGAAACCATCCAGTGCTTCGTCCCCGGACGGGCCTCCAGTCTCATCGATGTCTGGATCGATGCCGCCGGATTTACCACCGGGGTGCTGGTGCTGGCACTGGCCCTGTGGCTGCTCCGGCGGAGAAAAGCCGCAAATCCGTAACCCGTCAATTATTTTTTGGAGGAAATCTAACATGAAGAAACTTGCACTTGTTCTGTCCCTCGTGATGCTGCTGGGCGTGTTTGCCGCCTGCGGCAAGACCGAGGCTCCCGAGACGACCGTTCCCGCAACCACCGCTCCCGTGGAGACGGAGGAGATCGGCACCGAGCCGGAGCTGGACGGCGGCTTTGAAATGCCCGAGGCTGACGCAGAGCTGTCCGAAATGCTGGACAAGCTCTATGAGACTGTGACCGTGGAGCTGCCCCTCATCACCATGCCCGTGGATCTGGCCGACGAAATGGCCCGGGACACCTATCTGGGCGGCGCTGCCGCTGAGGGCATCGAGGCCGCTGCCGTGTCCGAATCCATGATGGGCGCTCAGGCCTATTCCATCTCTCTGGTTCGCTGCGCCGACGAGGAAACTGCCAAGACCGTGGCACAGACCATGTTCGACAACATCGACACCCAGAAGTGGATCTGCGTGGCAGCCGGTGAGAAGCAGGCCGCTTCCTTCGGCAACTATGCCCTGTTCGTCATGGTCGATCCCGAGCTGGGTGCATCCGCACAGCAGCTGGTGGACGGCTTTGCCACCGTGTTCGGCGGCAGCATCGAGAACATCATCAAGTAATTCGGTTTTGTGACCGTTCGGGGCCGCCGCATCTGCGGCGGCCTTTTTCTGTAAGGAGGGAAGTATGCTATTTTCCAGTATTGAATTCCTGTTTTATTTTCTGCCTGTGGTGCTGGCCGGATATTTTCTCCTGCCCAGACGGCTGAAAAATCTCTGGCTGCTGGTGGTCAGTCTGGTGTTTTACGCATGGGGCGAGCCGAAATTCGTGCTTCTGATGGCGGCCTCCATCCTGCTCAACTACCTCTGGGGGCTGGGCATTGCGTACAGCCAAAAGCCCCTGTGGCGCAAGACCTTTCTGGTTCTGTCGGGGCTGACCTGTCTGGGACTGCTGGGCGTGTTCAAATATGCGGATTTTGCGGTGGAAAATGTGAATGCTCTGCTGGGGACAAGGTTCCCCCTGCCCAAGATCGTCCTGCCCATCGGCATCAGCTTCTATTCCTTCCAGATCCTCAGCTATACCATCGATGTGTACCGGGGGCGGGTGGAGGTGCAGAAGAATCCGCTGGATTTCGGCTGTTATGTGGCGCTGTTTCCCCAGCTCATTGCCGGCCCCATCGTGCGCTATGTGGATGTGGCCCGGGAGCTGGAAAACCGTCAGACCCACTGGGCGGATGTGGAGATCGGCGTCCGGAGATTTCTCATCGGTCTGGGCAAAAAGGTGCTGATCGCCAACCAGCTGGGGGCCTTTGTGGAGGTATTCCGCCAGAGCGGCGAGAAATCCCTGATTTTTTATTGGCTCTATGCCATCGGCTTCAGCCTGCATATCTACTTTGATTTTTCCGGTTATTCCGACATGGCCATCGGTCTGGGCCGGATCTTCGGCTTCCACTTCCCGGAGAATTTCAACTACCCCTACCTCTCCGCCTCCGTTCAGGAATTCTGGCGGCGGTGGCATATGACGCTGGGGGGATGGTTCCGGGACTATCTCTACATCCCGCTGGGAGGCAGTCGGGTGTCCCGGGGGAAATGGCTGAGAAATGTGCTGTTTGTCTGGCTGTTCACCGGCCTGTGGCACGGTGCGGCATGGAATTTTGTCCTCTGGGGTCTGCTGTTTGCGGCCCTGCTCCTGCTGGAAAAATGGGTGCCGGCCCTGAAAAAATGGCCCCTGTGGCTGCGCCATACCTATGTGCTGGCGGCGGTGGCCTTCAGCTTCGTGCTGTTCAATGCCAGCTCTCTTGCGCAGGCCGGACAGGATCTGGCGGCCATGGTAGGGCTGGGGGGTCTGCCCCTTGTGACCCCGGCGACGCTCTACTATCTGCGAAGCTATGGGGTGGTCTTTCTGGCGGCCATGGTGGGCAGTACGCCCCTGCTCCGGGATCTCTGCCTCAGACAGCAGGAGAAAAAGGGCTTCCGGGCGGTGGAGGCCCTGTTCCTCGGGGGCATTTTGCTGCTCTGCACCGCAAGTCTGGTGGACGGGAGCTTCAATCCCTTCCTCTATTTCCGTTTTTAAGGAGGCGATCCCATGAACAAGAATCTCAAGCGCCGGGCCGGACTGCTTCTGGTCATGGCCCTTTGGCTGGGGCTGTGCCTCTGGGCATGGAGCAAGCCTGCCCAGACGATTTCGGAGTCGGAGCGGCGGCCTCTGGCCCAGATGCCCCGGCTCACCGGGGAAACCCTGACAAATGGCAGCTTCATGCGGGACTTTTCCAAATATGCCGTGGATCAGTTCCCCCTCCGGGACGGCTTTCGGCAGATGAAGGCCCTCTATACCTATCATGTGCTGGGGCAGAAGGACAACAACGGCATCTATCTCCACGACGGCTATGCCGCCAAGATGGAATATCCCCTGAACGAAGGCTCGGTGCAGTATGCCTGCGATCGGTTCCGGGCGCTGTATCAGGGCTATCTCCAGAAAACCGGCAGCAAGGTCTATTTCGCCATGGTGCCGGACAAGAGCTATTATCTGGCCCGGGAGGCCGGGGTGCTGTCCATGGATTATGCGGCCCTGACGGCCATGCTGCAAGAGCAGCTGCCCTTTGCAGAATTCATCGACCTGACCGATGCGCTGGAGCTTTCCGACTACTACCGCACGGATACCCACTGGAAGCAGCCCTGTCTTTCCGGGGTGGTGGAGGTGCTGGGAGAGGCCATGGGCTTTGAGCCGCCGACCGAGGTGGACAGCCTGACGGCCACCGAGGAATTTCTGGGGGTCTATGCCGGACAGTCCGCCATGCCCATGCAGCCGGAGGTATTGGACTATCTGACCTTCCCGGGCTGGACGGATGTGACGGTGTTCTCCGCCGATACCCAGAAGACCACCGGCCTCTATGATCTGGACAAGCTGGACTCCCGGGATCCCTATGAGGTCTTTCTCGGCGGAAATATGGCGGTGCAGATCCTCCGCAATCCCCACGCAGACCCGGAGAAAAAGCTGATCGTGTTCCGGGATTCCTTCGGCTCCTCTCTGGCTCCGTGGCTGGCGGCCTCCTATGGGGAGATCACGCTGGTGGATACCCGGTATATCGCCCCGGCGATGCTGAGAAATTTTGTCTCCTTTGAGGGGCAGGATGTGCTGATGCTCTACTCGTCGCTGGTGCTGAATTCCAGCGGCACCCTGAGAAAATAAGAAAATCCCCCGGATTCCGTCGGATCCGGGGGAAATTTTATGGAAGAAGTTCCCGGAAGATGGGAAGGCTCCTGCGGATGACCGCCTCGGGAACGCAGTAGCAAAGCCGGAAATAGCCGCCGCAGCCGAAGTCCGTCCCCGGAACAACCAGCAGATCCCGCTCTCTGGCTCGCCGGGAAAAGGCCTCGCTGTCGCCCTCCGGGGCCTTGACAAAGAGATAGAAGGCCCCGTCGGGACGGGCCATTTCATAGCCCATTTCCGAAAGCCCCTCGGAGAGCAGACGGCGGTTTTTGTCGTAGGCCGCAAGATCCGGGCCGAGGCCGGCACATTCTGCGATCATATGCTGCATCAGGGCCGGGGCGCAGACATGACCCAGCGAACGGGCCGCTCCGGCAATGGCGGCCAGCAGAGCGTCGTGGTCGGCACAGGCCGGGGGAACGCAGAGATAGCCCAGCCGCTCTCCGGGCAGGGACAGGGATTTGGAATAGGAATAGCAAATCACCGTGTTTTCGTAAAAATGGGGCAGGAAGGGAACGGTGCGGCCCTCGTAGACCAGCTCCCGATAGGGTTCGTCGGAGAGCAGATAGATGGGGTGGCCGAATTCCCGGGATTTTTCCCGGAGCAGGGCGGCCAGCCGGGTCACGGTGTCCGGGCCGTAGACCGTGCCGGAGGGATTGTTGGGGGAGTTGAGAATCAGGGCTTGGGTTTGGGGCGTGAGGGTCTGCTCCAAGGCGGCAAAGTCGATCTGGAAGGCGGGAATATCCGCCGGGACGATGCGAAGCTTTCCCCCGGCACTCTCCACAAAGGGACGATATTCCGGGAAAAACGGCGCAATCACCACAAATTCGCTCTGTTCCACCGCCAGCGCCCGAATGACGCTGCAAAGCTCCGGTGCGGCGCCGCAGCCGAGGAACAGATCCTCCGGGCCGACCCCGGCCCCGAAGCGCCGGTTCAGGTCGGCGGCAATGGCAGACCGGGCGGCGGCATCTCCCCCGGCGCTGGTGTAGCCGTGGAGGGCCAGACCGGGCCGGGTGCGAAGCAGCTCCAGAAGTACCTGCTCCACCTGAGCCGGCGGAGCGATGGAGGGATTTCCCAGAGAAAAATCACAGATTCCGTCCGCACCCACCTCCCGGCGGCGCTTCTGGCCGTATTCAAACAGCTCCCGGATGCAGGAGCGACGGGAGCCAAGCTCCCACATGGCAGAATTGAGCATCTGACCACCTCCCAGAAATTTGCATCCAGTATATCACAGCCCCCGGCGGCTTTCAACCAAGGCCGTTGCAATTTGCCCCGGTAACTGCTATGATAGGGAAAAAACAGGGGAGGATGTATATGGCGATCTTAGGCTTTATCGGAGTAGGAAATATGGGCGGCGCCGTGGCGGCAGCTGCGGCCCGGGCGGTGGATCCGGGGGAGATTCTGGTCAGCTCCGGCACCGAGGCGCATACCCGGGCCTTTGCGGCGAAATACGGCATGGCGGCCTCCACCAATCTGGAAATCGCCGCCCGGGCGAAATTTGTGATTTTAGGGGTGAAGCCCCAGAAACTCATGGAGGTCTTGCGGGAGATCCGCCCGGTGCTGGAAACCAGACTGGACGCCGTGCTGGTGTCCATGGCCGCCGGGATCACCCTGGCGGATCTGGCCGGAGCCATGGGGGGAAATTATCCTGCCATTCGCATCATGCCCAATCTGGGCGTTCTGGTGGGGGAGGGCATGACCTTCTATACCTGCAACGACCGGGTCCGCCCGGAGGATCGGGCAGAATTTCTCCGGTGCATGAGCCGGACGGGACAGCTGGACGAGCTGCCCGAGGGCCTCATCGACCCGGCCACCAGCGTGGCGGGCTGCGGGCCGGCCTTTGCCTGCCTCTTTGCCGAGGCGCTGGCGGACGGAGGGGTGGCCTGCGGTCTGCCCCGGCAGAAGGCCAACGAATATGCCGCCCAGATGCTTCTGGGGACGGCAAAATATTTGCAGGAGACCGGAACCCCGGCGGCGGTGTTCAAGGATCAGGTCTGTTCCCCCGGCGGCTCCACCATTCAGGGCGTCCGGGCCTTGGAGCGCAGCGGCCTGCGAAGCGCCGTGATGGAGGCGGTCATTGCCGCCTACGAAAAAAATAAGGAGTTTTTTAAATGAGTGACCATCAGAATGTCGAAGAACGGGATTTTTCCTTTGTGATGCATCTGCCCGAGGGGGATGTGACCATGCACGTGCTGTTTACCTTCTACTCCCCGGAGACGAAGGCCAGCTATATGCTCTACACCCCCGACGATCTGGAAGGCGGCGAGGCCGTGCATCTCACCGCCTGTCGGTATGACCCGGAGGATCTGACCCGGATCCTGCCGCTGGAGGGAGAAAATGACCGAAAGATCGTGCAGGGCTTTGTGAACTATATTTCCACCCATACCCCGGAGGAGATCGAAAAAGCCGCTCCCATGTAGAAAAAACCCAAAAATCCCAAACTGCCCCGCCGTCCGGCGGGGCAGTTTCTATTCATACAGGGCAGCGGCAGGGTCATAGGGCTGGGGCTTGTAGGTCACGGAGCCGATGGGCTTTCCGCTGATGCCGTATTTCGGGTTGTAGCCGAACAGATTGATGTAGCGGTCTAAATCGTCCTTTTCCCGTTCCATGGCCTCCATCACGGCCACGGTGGCTAAAACATCGTCAATGGCCCGGTGGGAGTTGCAGACCTGATCCTGAAGGCCGTAGGCCTCGATGGCATTGCAGAGCTTGTGGGGGAAGGGTCTGCGGTCTTTGTAGACGGTGAGCAGATCCAGCTTGTCCTTGCCTTTGAGGATGGCTGGGTCCCCGTCCCGGAGCAGCAGGTAGAACAGGAAGCTCAGATCGAAATGGGCGTTGTAGGCCAGCAGCAGGGTCTTTCCCGTGAGCATCTGGGCAATGTCCCGGCAGACCCGGGTCTTGGGGATGCCCTTCTCCCGCAGATCTTGGGTGGAAATGCCGGTGAGCTGCTGGATCTTCGGGGGGACGAAGCCGCCGGGGCTGAGGGAAATCAGCTGGTCATATTCCGTGGTGACCTGAGCCTCACCGTCGATCTGTTCCACAGCCACGGCGGAAAATTCGATGATCTCGTCCCGGGCGTAGTCCAACCCGGTGGTTTCGGTGTCCATCAGCAGGAGCCGGTCGTAGTGGTCAAACAGTGCTTCAAATGCCATGGGGATCCTCCTCTCCCAGAAGTCTGGCCCGGAGGTACTTGCTTCTGGGTTCTGTTTCTAAATGATACCGGACCTGAAATTCCCGTCCGAACCGGTCCAGCTGACCGGGGGCGCCGGCCTTCAGCTCCAGCTCCACCTCGGCAAAGGGGAGGGCATGGGGGCCGTTTTGGAGAACACCCCGGTCGAGGGCCAGCTCCGCCTCCCAGTCTCCGAAGGAAAGCCGCAGGGCCAGCCGGGTGAAGGCTGCGCCGCAGACGGCAATCAGCTCCGAGGCCCGGGGCAGGCACAGGCCGGACTGCCGGGAAAGCAGGGGCAGGGCCGTCTCCAGCGCCTCGCCGGGAACCTCCCATTCCCCTCGAAAGCCGTCGGATGCCGGGGTTTTCAGGGTGCAGACCCCGTGACCGCCCTCCATCCGCTGACGCAGGGTCTGCTTTTTCCGGGAAATGCGCCGGTCGGCGGTGTCAAAATAGGTGGTTTTCATGGGGATCTCCTGCCAATCGCCGGGGAAATCCGCCAAAAGCTGCTCCAGCTGTGCCGGGGCGGCCCGGAATTTCAGCTCGTATTCGCTGCCCATATGCGGCCCTCTTTTCCAGTGTTTTTCCCTATTATACCTCGGCTTGGGGACGGAGGCAAGAATATTCTTCCCGCTCTGCCTGTTCCGACAGCAAAGCTGGCCCTTCCGTGGTAGGATTTTTTCATATAACAGGGAAAGGCAGTGGAAAAAGATGTGGGAACAAAGGGAACAAATGAGGGCCGTCACCGAAAAATTCCGGGATCTGGGGCAGCTTCTGGGTCGATACCGCCGGGAGATCGCCTGTCTGCTGGGGGGAGTGATCTGTTCCGCCGGGAGCGCCATGGGAAGCCTCCAGCCGCTGGCGCTGGGCTGGGTCTTGGCCATGGAGCCGGGGTGGGAGACGATCTTTGCGGCGCTGGGGGCGCTTCTGGGCTATGGACTTGTGTGGCGGGAGCCGGGGGCCGAGGGCATGGTCTGGATCCTGAGCGGCGTGATAGCGGTGGGCCTCACCGCCCGATCCCGGGGAAATCCCCTGCTCCTTCCGGCGCTGGCGGCGCTCATTTTGTCGGGAGACGGGGTATTGGGTCAGAGGCTCTGGGGGATTTACCCGGAGCTTTCCCTGTTTTTCCTGCGGCTGGGGCTGGGCATGGGGTCTGCGGCCCTGTTTGCCCGGTGGAGGGAGGAAAAACCCGGCTGGAGCCGGTGGCTGGTGCAGCTGCTGGGGGTGGGATGCCTTACGGGTCTGCCCGGTCTGCGGTATCTGGATCCGGGGTGCATCGCCGCCGGGATGCTGGGCGCCGCCGGGGGCTTTCCCTCGGCGGTGCTGGGCGGTCTGGGGCTGGATCTGGCCGGGGTCGGGCCGGGAAATCTGACGGCGGCGCTGACCGCCGGGTATCTGCTGCGGCTGATCCCCTCCATGCCCTGGCTGGGCTGCCTCGGCCCGGGGGCCGGATTCCTCCTGCTGGGGGTGCTGGGGGATTGGGAGCCGGAGCCGCTGCCGGCGCTGATTTTGGGCGGCGCACTGGCCGGGATGTTCCCGGCGGTGGGGAAGTATCTGGCGGTTTCCCCGAAGACCGGGGAGGCGGCCATGGCACAGGTGCGCTTGGAGCAGATGGCGCTGGCGCTGGAGCAGATGGCCCGGCAGCTGGAGGCGGTGGAGGAGATCCCGGCGGATGTCCCGGCCCTGCTGGGCCGAGCCAGAGCCGAGGCCTGTGACGGCTGTCCCCGGCGCCGGGACTGCGGGGGCCGACAGGCGGAGCTGCCCTTGGATCTGCTGAGCCAGCCCGGGCTTTCGCAGGAGGATGTTCCCCGGGACTGCCGCAGGCCGGGGCGGTATCTTCAGGCCCTGCGGCGCAGTCAGGAGCAGCTGCGGCGGATCCGGGCCGACCAGAGCCGGAGGAAATGCTGCCGGGTGGCGGCTCTGGAGCAATATGAGTTTCTTTCCTCGTTTTTGCGGGGGCTATCCGACGATCTGGCCCGGCGCAGACAGCACAGGCCGGATCGGTTCCATCCCCGGGTGTACCGTGCAGGGCGCAGCGCCGGGGCTGTCAGCGGCGACACCTGCCTGTGGTTCCACGGCAGCGGGAACCAATATTATGTCCTGCTCTGCGACGGCATGGGAACCGGAGCGGAGGCGGCGGCGGAAAGCCGGCAGGGAGCGGCCCTCCTGCGGCAGATGCTGCTGGCGGGACTTTCCCCGGAGGCGGCCCTGCGCAGCTTCAATTCCCTGACGATCCTGCGGGAGCTGGGGGGCTGCACCACGGTGGATCTGCTGGCGCTGGGGCTGGATACGGGACGGGGGACCCTGTATAAATGGGGAGCCGCCGGATCCTGCCTGCTCCGGCGGGATCGGATCCGATGCTGGGGAACGCCCATGCCGCCCCCCGGGCTTTCCCAGCAGCAGCGGGAACAGAGCTGCCGGGTGAGCCTGCGCCGGGGGGAGATCCTTCTGCTCCATTCCGACGGGGTGCAGGACGGATGCCTGCTGGAGCTGCCCCGGGAGGCTTGGACGGCTGAGACATTGGCGGACTGGGTGATCGCCCATGCCGGCCCAGAGGACGATGCCACGGCGGTGGGGATCACCCTCTGCCCGGTGGAGGATCGAAGGGGAACAGACGGGTTTTTCCCGAGGCGGTCACGGTCAGCAGAAGCACCTGAGAGACGGTATAGCCCCGTCCGCTCAGATAGTCCGTCAGCCACCCCGGTGATTTCCCGGAGCGGATCAGATTTTCTTCCAGAAGCCGCCCCTGAGAAATGACGGTGAAGGGCAGCTCCTGAGGGGCAACGGCGATCCCGGCGTCCCGGGCCTCGGCAGGCCGGAACCAGGGATAGGGAAACACCGCCAGCGCCCCGTTGGTTTCCAAAATGGCATATTGCACCTGACTCAGATCCAGGATCCCCTGCTGGCGCACCAGAGAGGTCAGCTCGTCCACCGTGACCCGGGTGCGGCGGAGATTTTCCGTCAGGGGCTGGCCGTTTTCCATGAGGATCACCGGCTTGCCGCAGAGGATCCGCCGCAGGCCGATGCTGTGCAGGCTCAGATAGCTCAGAAGCCGCTGGGCCGCCAGCACCAGAACAATGGGGATCACCCCCCACAGCAGGGGCTGATCCCGGTTTTCGATGGGAATGGAGGCCAGATTGGAGATGAGCATGGCGACGGCGAATTCCGTCGGCTCCATCTGGCTGATCTGCCGCTTGCCCATGAGTCGGATGGCGGTCATCAGGATGGCAAAAAACAGGGCGGTTCGCAGAAACATTTGCATCACTTCCTTTTGCAGCCAGCATAACCAAAAGCGGGAAAGCTTATACCCCCGGGGCGAGAGAGAAAAGACGCCCTGAATTTTTTTCGGAATTTTCGGGATAAAAGTGTAAAAATACAAAAATAAGCGGGGATTGGATAGAAATACAGAAAGATTTCGTTGACATGGGCAGAAGGGGGATGGTATAATGAATTGAAAATCAGCCATTATTGGATGCGCCGATTTCCGGCCTGCCTGAGACGCAGCGGCGATCGGAGGAAAGGGTATGGAGAATGAATAAAAAAGACGAGAATCAGGAAGTGGAGATCGATCTGATGCAGCTGTTCCGGGCCATGGCAAGGAAGGCTTGGGCCATTGCGCTGGCGGCTGTGATTTTCGGCGGCATTGCCCTGAGCTATACCAAGTTTTTGGTCACGCCGCTGTATAAGGCAAGAACCCTTCTGTATGTCAACAACAGCTCGATCTCTGTGGGCAGCGCCCATCTGAGCATCAGCTCCGGCGACCTGAGCGCCGCCCAGCAGCTGGTGGATACCTATACGGTCATCCTCAAAACCAGAGCGACGCTGGAGGAGGTCATCGACCGGGCCGCCCTGCCTTACAGCTATGAGCAGCTGTGCAATATGATCTCCTCTGCCTCCATGAACGGAACTGAGATTTTTTACATCGATGTCACCAGCCCCGACCCCAAGGAGGCCGAGCTGATCGCCAATACCATCAGCGTCGTCCTGCCGGAGAAGATCGCAGGCATCGTGGAGGGCAGCTCCGTGCGGATCGTGGATTACGCCGTGGAGCCGGCCCATAAGGCCTCCCCCAGTCTGGGCAAGAATACCATGATGGGTGTGCTGCTGGGCATCGTGGTCTCCTGCGCCGTGATCGTGGTCATGGAGCTGATGGACAGCCAGATCCACAATTCCGACTACCTCATGCAGAATTACGACATCCCCGTGCTGGCGGTGGTTCCCGATCTGGTGGCCTCCAAAACCAATGCCAACAGCTATGAGGGATACGGCGGCTATGGTCATGCCGACCATCGCCAGAAGGGAGGGAAAAAGAATGGCTAAACGGAAAAATGCAGAGATGGTCACTCCCGAGGAAAGCCGGAAGATGATCTGCAACAACCTTTCCTTCGCCGCCGCTGAGGCCTATAAGCTGCTTCGGACCAATGTGCTGTTCAGCCTGCCCGGTGAGGACGGCTGCAAGGTCATCGGTGTGACCAGCGCCCTGCGGGGCGAGGGCAAAAGCACCACCTCCATCAATCTGGCCTATACCACGGCGCTGACCGGGAAAAAGGTGCTGCTGCTGGAGGCAGATATGCGTCTGCCCAATATCGCAAGGCGGATGGATGTTGCGCCCCGTCCGGGTCTTTCCAACCTTCTGGTGGGGCAGAGCCGGGGCGGCGAGGTCATTCAGCGCTCCAGACAGCTGGACAACTTCTGGATCATCACCGCAGGTGACATCCCTCCCAATCCGGCGGAGCTGCTTGGCTCCCGGCAGATGGAGATCGCCCTCAAGAGTCTGGGCCAGAGCTTCGATGTCATCATCGTGGATCTGCCCCCGGTGACCGTGGTTTCCGATGCGGTCATCGTCTCCCGGCTGGTGCATGGCATGGTGATCGTGGTTCGGCAGGACTTCTGCGACAAGGTCGCTCTGGACGAAACCGTGCGCCAGCTCCGCTTTGCCGATACCAAGATCCTGGGCTTTGTCATGTCCGGCGCCGACTACCAGAACAAGGGCTATAAGCGCTACGGCTACGGCAAGCGCAGCAAAAACAGCGCCAGCAAGTATTACGGCTACGGCACCCAGCCCTATTCCGGCAAATCCCCGAAGGCATGATCGATGTACATACCCACATCCTCCCCGGCATGGATGACGGAAGCAAAAACCCCCAAATGTCTAATTATATGCTCCGGGAGCAGCTGCATCAGGGCGTGGATACGGTGGTTCTGACCCCCCATTTCTATGCTCATGAGAACAGCCCCCGGGAGTTTCTGGAGCGCCGGGAACAGGCATGGAAGGCCCTGCGGCAGGCCTGGCCCGCCCCAAAGCCCCGGCTCCTGCTGGGCGCAGAGGTGCAATACTTCGAGGGAATGGCGCAGGTGGAGGAACTGCCCCTGCTGGCCATCGAGGGAACCGGGATCCTGCTGCTGGAAATGCCCTTCTTCCGCTGGACCAATCGGATGGTGCAGGAGGTTCTGGATATTCAGGATCGATTCCCCCTGCGGGTTCTGCTGGCCCATCTGGACCGCTATCAGGGCAATTACACCAAGCAGATGCTGGACACCCTGCTTCGGGCCGGGGTGCTGGTGCAGGTCAATACCTCCGCTTTGGAAAGCTGGGCCGGACGGCGCAGATACGGCGATATGATCCGCAAGGGGCAGGTTCATCTGCTGGCCTCCGATTGCCACAATCTCACCTCCCGTCCCCCCAATCTGGGGAAATGGAAGGAATATGCCAGTCATTTTCCGGCAGAACGGCTGTTTGCCGTGCCGGTGGAAAAATGAAATTTTAACAAGGAGAGAATCGATATGAAAATGACCAAGAGAATTTTCGCCGCCGCTCTGGCAGCTCTGATGCTGACCTCCGCTGTGGCCGCCGAAAAGTTTACCCCCAGCGTTTCTCAGAAGCCCGCTCCCGAGATCGTGGTGCAGCAGAACGAAAAGAAGGATGAGGCTGCCGCCATCATCCACAACGAGGAGAAGAAGGAGATCGTCAGCGTTCCCGTGGGCGATCTGCTGGTCACTCCCGTGTCCAAGGCCACCGAGCAGACCAAGGAGCAGCTGCCTGTTCCCACTACCCCCGAGGGGCATGTGGATCTGGATCAGACCGTGGAGCTGAAGGACGAGGATCTGGAGATCAAGGAGGGCGATTCCGAGGAGCTGGCCATCAGCAAGAATCTGCTGAAGGCCACCAAGCAGGTTCAGAAGACCGAGGAGCTTTCCGAGCTGGTTGCCGATCTGGACGAGATCCTCAAGGGCCATCAGGAGAACTATGCCGTGACCGAGGACGAAACCGGTAAGGTCGTGGCCCCCGCCAAGCCCATCGAGGAGATCAAGAGCGAAAACCTCATCGTCAAGGACATCTTCGATGTCTCTATCACCGCCGAGTATAAGGAGCAGCTGGCCGTGGAGGGCCACTCCATCACCATCCGTCTGAAAACCGGTCTGAGTGCCGACATCCCTGTGATGGGTATGCACAACTACGAGGGCGACAAGTGGGAAATGATCGACCACGAGCATACCGTGCGCCATGATAACGGCGACATCAGCCTGACGCTGGACAGCCTTTCCCCCGTGGCTCTGGTCGTGGACAAGACCATGCTGAATGCCCCCTCCACCGTGACTCCCACCGAGCCTGCTACCGAAGCCCCCACTGAGGCTGCAACCGAGGCCCCCACCGCAGCACCCACCGAGGCTCCCGTGGAGCCTGACGCCGAGGAGAGCGGCTCCTCCATGTGGCTCTGGATCGTGATCGGCGCCGCCGCTGCTGTGGTCGTCGTTGTGCTGGTCGCTAAGAACAAGAAGAAGGACAAGGAAGCGGTCTAATCGGCCCTCCGAAGCACTTTCGTGAAAGTTCGTGCCAAAAGAAAAAGCATACGGGCCATGGCCGGTGTGCTGTGCGCCGCACTGCTTCTGCTGTGCGGCGCCATCCTTGTGAACAACCAGCGGCAGAAGCAGAGCCTCCAGCCGCAGCAGACCCAGCCCTCCACCCAGAAGCCGCACAGAGAGGTGGAGCATGAGGGTCAGCAGTATGTCCGAAATTTTGATCTGGAAACCGTTCTGGTGCTGGGCTTGGACAAATACCATGTCTCCAGCCCCCAGCAGTTCGGCTACCTCAACGACCAGCAGGCGGATCTCCAGCTGCTGCTGATCCTCGACCACTCGGCTCAGACCTGCCAGATGCTCCACCTCAACCGGGACACCATGACCGAGATCCAGCGTCTGGGGGTGTCCGGGGATCAGGCCGGAACCTTTGAGGGGCAGCTGGCGCTGGCCCATACCTATGGAAGCGGCGGCTCCGACAGCTGCCTCAATGCCACCAAGGCCGTCTCCAAGCTGCTGCACAATGTCCCGGTTCAGCATTACCTGTCCCTGACCATGGATGCGGTGGCGAAGATCAATGACGCCGTGGGCGGCGTTCCCGTGGAGATCAAGGACGATTTCTCCGCCGTGGATCCGGCCCTCAGGCAGGGCGAAACCGTCCGCTTGCAGGGCGAGCAGGCCCTGACCTTCGTCCGGGCCAGAGGCAGCATGGAGGACAGCTCCAATCTGGCCCGTATGGAGCGTCAGCGCCAGTATATCACGGCGCTCTACGGCGAGGTTCGGCGCAAGGAGGCGGAGGATCCCAATTTCTTCGCCCGGGTGCTGCTGGATCTCAAAGGCTCCTTCCAGTCCGACTACTCCATCAATCAGCTGGAGCAGCTGGTGGATCGGGTCAACAGCTACGAGTTCGGCCAGATCTATACCATCCCCGGCGAGGCGGTGCAGGGCGAGGAGTTCATGGAATTCTATGTGGACGAGGACGCCCTTCAGGAGCTGGTCTTAGAGCTGTTCTATCAGCCGGCGGAACCCGAGGAATAATCCCCAAGCGTTTGCAGGGCGGCGAAAGCCGCCCTGTTTTTGCGGTTACCCCAAAGAAATATCATGGATATATTTGCCAATATATCGATTTTTCAGAAGCTCCTGACGAAAAGATACCCCGTGTCTATTGAATTATAGGGGGAATTATGATAAACTGGGAATGAAAAATGGGTTGCTGTGACGACTGCTTCTGAGGTCTGGTCATGGTTTGCATTTTTTGGATAAATTTATCACGAAAATGGAGCGAATTCTGATGTATCGTAAGTTTTTTAAACGATTTCTGGACATTGTCCTGTCCCTGATCGGTTTGGTCGTTCTGGCAATTCCCATGCTGGTTGTCGCAATCATGATTAAGGCCGATGACCCCGGCCCGGTTTTTTTCTGCCAGAAACGGGTGGGCAACCACAAAAAGCTGTTTAAGCTCTATAAATTCCGCAGCATGAAGCTCAGCACCCCCCACGATATGCCCACCCACCTGCTGGAGAATCCCGAGCAGTATCTGCTCCGGGTGGGCGCTTTTATCCGCAAGTACAGCATCGACGAGCTGCCCCAGCTGCTCAATATCCTCAAGGGGGATATGAGCATCATCGGCCCCCGGCCTGCCCTGTGGAATCAGGAGGATCTGATCGCCGAGCGGGACAAGTACGGCGCCAACGATGTGCGTCCGGGCCTCACCGGCTGGGCGCAGATCAATGGCCGGGACGAGCTTGAAATCGATGTCAAGGCCAAGCTGGACGGCGAATATGTGGAAAAACTCAGCTTTGGATTTGACTGCAAGTGCTTCTTCGGAACCATCACCAGCGTGCTTCATCACGACGGCGTGGTGGAAGGCGGCACCGGCGAGATGAACAAGGAGAAAGTGGAAAAATGAAGGTTTTGGTCGTATGTCAGTATTACTATCCTGAAAACTTTCAGGTCACACCCATTTGTGAGCAGATGGCACAGGACGGATATGATGTGACGGTTCTGACTGGCCTTCCCAATTATCCGACCGGAATCGTCCCGGAGGAATATAAAACCGGGAAAAGAGACGAATATCTCCATGGAGTCCATGTGCTTCGATGCAACGAAATCGGACGAAAGCAGGGGGCAGTGTCTCTGGCGAAGAATTATATGAGTTTCTATTTTTCTGCCATGAAAAAGGTTCGCTCTCTGAAGGAGCAGTTTGACTGTGTCTTTGTCTATCAGCTTTCCCCTGTCCTGATGGGGCTTCCGGCCCGGGCATATGCCAAAAAGCATGGGGTTCCAATGTATCTGTATTGTCTGGATCTCTGGCCTGAATCCATTAAGATGTATGCAAAAAAAGAGAGCAGCCCGCTATTCCGGTGGGCCAAGCGGGTGAGTAAAAAGGTTTACGATGCCTGCGATATGATTTCCGTACAGTCGGAGAGCTTTCTGGACTATTTCATGCAGGAGCATCAGATCCCGGCGGACAAGCTTTGCTATATTCCGGCTTTTGCGGATGATACATATTTGAGCAAAGAATTTCACATGGACAATGGCGTGACCGATTTTGTATTTATGGGCAATATCGGCATCGCTCAGAATCTGGATCTGGTCATAGAGGCATTTGACCGTATCCGGGACTGTAATTGCAAGCTCCATATTGTCGGGGACGGTACCTGCCTCTCACAAATCAAAAAGCTGGTGTCCGAGAAAAATCTTCAGGATCAGGTGATTTTCTACGGGCGCAGGCCAGTGGAAGAAATGGAAAAATTCTATGAACTGGCAGATGTGTGTCTGGTGACCCTGAATGCGGAAAACAAAACCGGCCTGACCCTGCCGGCCAAGGTGCAGGGGTATATGGCGGCAGGAAAGCCAATCATCGGTATGATCGATGGCTCGGCCCAGAAGGTCATCCGGGACGCCAACTGCGGTCTGTGTGTGGATGCAGGAGATGTGGATGGTCTGGCTGAGGCTATGGAGGCATTTTCCAGAGAGCCGGAACGCTATGCAGATTGCGGACAAAATGGCCGGGAATATTTTATGAAGCATTTCTGCAAGAAAGATGTAGTGGAAAAAATTGAAAAGGTCCTGACCGATCTTGTAAATAAAAAATAAACCAATAAACTATATATGAATAAGAGGAGACTTTTTGAAATGGGATTGTTTACTGATAAGACCCTCATGATTACCGGCGGAACCGGCAGCTTCGGCAATGCCGTTCTGAACCGGTTTCTGAAAACCGACATCGGTGAAATCCGCATCTTCTCCCGGGATGAGAAGAAGCAGG
>SAMEA104404100__coassemble_730_pt1 | contig 34055 bp, 38 predicted proteins | sample SAMEA104404100__metabat2_low_PE_102 | metagenome-assembled genome bin SAMEA104404100 (sample SAMEA104404100) | Balaenoptera acutorostrata | reverse complement strand
AGCATCAGCACCACTGTGAGCAGAATCGCAAGGATTCGCTTCATAAAAGACCTCCTTTTTTCAAAAAATTAAGGCACAGCCTACAGCGGCTGTGCCTTGTATCAGCGGTGGGAGCTTTATCCCATTTCACCGATCTTATTTCCGTTTTCATACATGTCATCCAGTGAGCCGCCCTGATTGGCGCCACTGTTTTCTACATATCCGAATCCGGGGACATAGACCTGACCGGCATTATTGGTACTGCCGGGAGCGGGTTCGTTGTTTTCAGGTTTTGTCGGCGTTTCCGGCTTGGGAGGCTGTTCATACTTAGGAGGTTCCGGTGTATTACGGTCGCTCTCAGGAACATCCTCGCCTGTGTGTTCCTGTTCCTTCTGCGTAGAAGCCGGCGATTCGGGCGGCTCCGGCTGTTCGGGTTTTACAGGATCGGACTGAATGGACTGTTCTGTGCCGGTGCTGTCTGCACCAGCACCGGGGTCCGGCGTGTTGTCGGGCTTGTTGATGTCGATTTCCGGCGTATGGGTCGGATCGGTTTCATCAATGTCCACGATGATGGATGAGCTTCCGCTGTCGCTGGAATCGGGGATCTCTCCTTGGGGGGCCTTGGCGTTACCGCCGAAGCGCATCCCGATGCCGACTGCCAGTGCGATGCAGGCAACGCTGCCCGCTGCGATCACAAGCGTTTTCTTTGTTTTTTCTGTCATTGGTACATTCCTCCTTTATGATGTGAAGGTTTGCTTTTCAAGCAGACAATACCACAAGAAATGAAGAAAGTCTATTGAAAAAGTAAACTTTTCAGAATAATGGCATATAGGTTGCCCGAACATGGAGTGTCATTTGTGCTGGGGGCAGAATATTGCCGAGAAAGCGGACAGGGATCTCCAGATTGACCGTAGCTGTTGCTGTATACCCCTCGCTGCGTCCGGAACCAAGAGCGTTGTTTTGAACCGAAACAGCCAGATTAGAGATCGCAAATTCTTCCTGACCGCCTGCGTACTTCACATAGCGGTCACCATCACTTGCCAGTCCCAGAGCCTTGGAAAGATGCCCGTACACATTGCCCAGATCCTGACTTTCTGCCCAGCCGCTATCGTCCGGAAACCATCCCGCAGCATAGCCTTCCCGCACCGAGTGGTAGACATCATCATAGTTGTCGTTGACTGTAGAGAGGATGGCATCCTGCGTTGCTTCTTTGACACCTTGAGCAACGATCCAGAGATGGGCGTATTCGCTGATTGCACAGAACATGATCAGCAGGACCAGAACAATGGCAAGGGTCATGGGCGTACCTTCGCCGGAACGCTTTTTGAAGGAGAAGCGTTTTGTCATTTCCAGTACACCTCACTTTTTCCTATGGCGTTTGCTGTCAGCGTAACAGGAAACGAGCCAAACCCGCCAAACAAGCCGATGTCTGTGTGGAGGGTCACCGTCACAGAAACCTCATGATTGAGCTGAATGCGTCCGGTTTGAGACCAGCGTACTTCTGGGGCAATGTTCATTCGTTCATTGAGATCCTGCTCCCGGCGGGAAGTTTCTGTGCCGACGCAACCGGCAATCTCCGCTTCTCTCACCAGCTCTGTGGCGTAAGTATCCAGCTGCTGTTTGGCTACAAATACCGGCAGGACCCGCACTGCAATTGCCAGCACCAGCATGGCACAGACCACCAACACACAGACATCGATGTATCCTTCGCCTTTTCGTTTTTTGAAGAACTTCTGCATAAACCTCCCTCCTTAGAACAGACCGCTCAGCGAAGTCGTGATCTGATAGCCGATGATGACGATGTATGTCAGCATGAAGCACATAAGCATGGTGAAACTGAATACACGGATCTTGGGCGGGATCTTTGCCGCCTTTGCTTTCAGCCGCTGGAGCTCTGCCTGTTTCAGATCATGGGACAGCATTTGGAAGTACATCCGTCCATCGTCACCACGAAGTACACCAATGAGTCCACGGGTGATATCAGAGATCGTGGCCGATCCCATATGGCTTTCAAAGTGTGCCAGGGCGGTTTCATAAGAGGACGAACGCATATTTGCCGCCAGTCTGTGCAGCTCTCTTGCGAAATCAGGACCGGCGTGTTTCTGGTAGCTTTCGATGATGCCAAGGACATCACGGCTGGATGCCAGCTCCTGCTCAATGGTTGCCACAAATCGGGGCAGCTCGTCCTCGATCTGTTCCATATGAGCTGCCACCAGCTCATCCGCACGGCGGCTTTCCTTCACATAGGTCAGGATCGCCAGCAAAACGATGAGCGGAGACAGGATGGGCAGCACCAGCAGACACGGGATCACACCCAGAAGAATCAGGCATGGTTTTAAGATGCTGTATGCGGTATAGACTTCCGGGGTCATATCCAATCCTGCGGCCGTCAGCATCTTTTCCAGCCGCTTTCGCTTGTAATCGTCCAGATGAATATATTGTTCCAGCTTCACAGCCCATCCCAAAATCAGGGTTTCCAGCTGCTTGGCAGCAGGCTGACCTGTGCGTCCTGCGGAAATGAGGGCACGCTCGGTGGCAAGCTTGGGGAGCTTCAAAAGGTCAGCCGCGATAAAGAAGAGTCCGGTTGCCAAGAAAGCACCGAATAAAAGCAGTAATAATTTCATGGCTTACCTCCGATACTCGATAGGCTGGGTCAGCTTGACCACAAATGCGAAGGAAATAAACACCGCAGCCACACAAATGGAAATGACCACCTGTCCGGGAATCGTGCCCGTAAGCGTTTGGTACCAGTCCTTGTTGATGAAGCTCACCAGCGGGATATTGAGCAGGACCAGGGCTGCCATTGTGATGAATTCCTTTCGGGGTGCTACAACCAAGTTTTCCAGCTCACCGTTTACGATCCGCATATCGGACAGCTTGGATACAATGGGCTGAAGTGTGGTTTTCAGGCTGCGGTCTGTCTGACACGCAGCAACAGCATCGCACCATTCCTGCCAGACTTCATTGTCAATAGCGGCCTTCATTTCCTCCAGTGCGGCAGATACATCCGGGTCGATCTTTGTGATTCGAGCGAGATAATTTTCAAACACTCCCTTGACCGGCTGATTCAGATACTTCACATTTTCCTCTACAGCCAGCTGGAAGTTTTCCGTGCGGAGGTAGGCAGTTGTGATGACAGACAGGGCTGTTTCCAGCTCGGACGCCACATCTTTTTTGAAGTGGCCTGCTGTCAGCTTGATGTACCAGAAAGGTACGAGCATCATACCAACAGCCAGCACAGGGACCAGAAAAGCATTTTTGAAGAAAACCGCAACACAGGCGCCCGACAGGAACAGTACCAAAGACAGCGCACAGATGGCGGGGAATTTCTCAGCTTTTCCAGTGGCATTCAGCACAGCCTGTGCCTCTTGGATCTCTCGGCGGAAAAAGCCGGGTTTCTTTCGCTGGGTATACTCATTGACGGAAGCTCGAATGCTGCCGGGAGCGGCAGTCAAGCGGCTGAACACGCCATCTGTAAACTCTGAAAAAGACAGACCCAGCAGAAGGAATGTGCCTGCAATCATACCGATACAGGCAATCAGCTGAGTGGCAATCAATCGGATTTCACCTCTTTCTCATGTAAAAATCGTTCAAGCATCGTGCGGGACATACCATTTTCGATGAACCGCTTCTGCAGACCTTCAGACATTTCATCACAGATATGGTGTTCACCTTCTACAATGAAGTGATCACCTTCCAGACGGTTTTCTGTGATCTGATACTCGTACAGCTTGCGAAGATGGCGGCTGCCATCCGGCAGGATCTCGCACTCAGAGATGTTGGTAATGCGCCGCTGCTTATTTTCCAGCTGGCGGCAGTAGACTACGATGGGATAGGCTTCGGTCACATACTGCATCAGGGTATCGTCCGGTGTATCTACTGCGCGTTTGCAAAGGGAGACCATACGGCGGTAGGTGCCCTCACTGGAATTGGAGTGAATGGTCGTAAGCACAGCAACACCGACACGAGCAGCCTCCTGTGCCGCATTTGCCTCTGGGCCGCGCATCTCACCCACACAGATGATGTCCGGGTTGAAACGCAGAGCAATGTCCAGCAGTGCGATCTGGTCGATCCGCTGCCGCTCATTTTCACTGTCACGGGTCTGGGTATGGATCACGGAGTTTGTCACCTTACCGTCCTTCTCCCGAACGAGCTGCAGCTCTCTGGAGCCGTCTTCGATGGTAAAGATACGCTTGTTGTCCGGAATGGTGGACAGCAGCCAGCCTGCTACGGTGGTTTTGCCGGAGCTGGTGGCACCTGCCACACAGATGGACACACCATATCGAAGGCACACGGACAAAAAGTCAAGCATTTCATCGGTTGCTGTGCCGCTTTCCACGAAGTCCTCTTTGGAAAGATTTCGGGGGTTCACGATTCGGATCGAAGCGGCCACGCCTGCATCTTCATCCAGCACAGGTGCTTTGATCACTGCCACACGGATGTTTTTGGCAAGGCGTGAGGTAAGGACAGGACTTGCGTTGTCCAACACCTTGCCGGAGGACTGGATCATACGGCGAACCACATTGGCGGCGTGCTCCGGGGAGTCAAAGTGTTCCTTCAGCTTTTCGTTTCGGCCGTCCGAATACTGAACCTCGATGTCACGCCAGCTGTTGATGTCGATTTCCTCGATGCCCTCTCCAAAAATATATTTGGTAAGGAAGCCGTATTCGGCCATTTCCGTATAGAGCGCATCCACCAGTTCGGTATTGGTCATCCCCTCCACCGCAAGACGGTTATCCTGCAGATATCGGGTAATGAGCCGTTTCATCTGTTCCTTGGTATCCTCGCCGCTGTCAGTGATGAGGGAGGCGTATTTTCCCGACAGGTATCCCTGCACCTGTGAGAGAACATCCCCGAAGGCATGATTCTCTCTGGAGGCGAAGAACACATCACTGGCTTTGGGTGCGATCTTGCGGTCGGCAAACAGTTCACGGCCGGTGGCTTCCTCAAAGGAAATGTCATGGACAGCCGGTTTGAGTTCGCAAGGCTCCTGCACAGTTTCGTCTGCAGCGGCCGGAACCTCTGCAGGCTGGGGCGGCTCAGTTCCTGAGAACAGGGAGTTACTGCGTTTATCTCCCAGCATCAAAACACCTCCCGGCAGATCTTTTCGATCTCTTTTCGGAATTCACGGCTGTCTTTCATGGAGAGATCTGCCAGCAGCGTTCCTGCCAGATACTGTTCCTCCAGCTCGGTAGAATAAGGCAGCTTGAACGCAACATTGCCCAGCACCTGACCGATCCGGTCCGCTGCCTGCTGGGGTTTGATGTTTGCGGCGGTCTTATACTGCTTGTCCTCGTCCCAATCCAGTTCCTTCAGCAGAGGGAGCTGGCTGGACAGATACCCCACAGATTTGAGATCACAATTGACCAGCCGCAGGACAGAGTCAGCCTCCATCAGTGCTACCGCAGAGAGGATATCGTTGGCAATATAGCTGGAGCAGTCCACCACCACATAGGGGGCGATCTGGCGCAGGCCATCCAGCAGTTCCTCAGCCTGCTCTTTGGTACAGGCGGCGTAGGTATACTCGTTTTCTCCTTTTTGCAGTCCCATCATGGTGAGATACGGCATCTTTTTGTGGGTGGTAAGATTGTGCTTGATGAGATTCTCACTGATGTGCTGGGCGGCAAACACACTGCCCAGAGAGCGCTCACACTCCAGATCCGAGGGCGGACAAATGCAAGGCAGCATCGGCGCAGTCATATCACACAGCAGCAGGATCACATTCTTTTTCTTCGATGCCAGATACTTGGCGATCTTCACCGCAGTCACAGTCTTTCCGCTTCCGGGACTGCCCCAGACTGCCAGCACACCACCCTGCGAATCCATCACAGGCTCCAAGTCCTGTTCCGGTTCCATTTTTCGCTGGAAGAGACTTCCTTTCATAAAGTTCATTGGTTATTCCTCGCTTTCTGCAGGGGCTTCCGTATTCTCAGGAGTATTTTCGGCAGGCTGTTCCGTAGGCTGGGCAGTATCTTCCGCTGCAGCATCTTCGGGAACAGGATCTGGGTACAGTTCCTTGATCAGTGCATCCTGGGCCTCAATAAAGGTGGCAGACTGTTCATCGCTGCCACGGTACACCAGTGCCAGATGGATTTCATTTTCCTGCTCCAGCCGTGCCAGAACCTTGGCCTGCTCGGTTGTCATCAGGAAGGTCACCGTGGAGGGCAGTTCCTTTTCATCTTCGGCGGGTTTACCAGTATTGGCATCGTAGCCGGAAGGAGCAGTTACAGAGATGACCTCCACATACTGCAGCTCCGGAGGGATCACGGTTTCACCACGCCCCTCAAAGTCAGCCACAATGATGGAAACGATGTCGCCGCTCTTGAGCTTGCCGGACAGACCAGTGGCGAAGGATTTGATGGTAGCCGAGATTGCCTGCTTACTGCCATCCAGATTGTAGAGATAGGCATTTTCTGCGGCAGGCTCCAAAGACAGCTTACTGCCCAGAATGTAATCGCCTACATCCAGCTTGGCAGTTGCGTATTTGCCCACCACATCTGTTTTGTTTGCCATAATGCCCATCGGCAGGTTGTATGCACCAACCTCCACGGTTTCCACCATATCCGGGGTGATCTCATCGCCCTCATTGATGGGAGCAGTCACTCGGACGATCTGCGTTTTTTCTGCGGCACTGCGGCTGAACATGGGGGCAAGTCCAAAGCAGATCGCCAACGACAGCAGGATGCAAAGCACACCTACGACGGTACGGTTACGAAAAATCTTCAAGGTTATGACCTCCTATATCAAAAAATAAGCGGGAAGAAATCCCGCAGTGATGAATGGAACCAGTGGGTAGCTTTTCGGTATCGGTCTGTGGATGCACCATAGGAACAGGCTGTATAGTGCGACAAAGATGGAATACACCACAACAAACAGAGTCAGTCCTGCTATCGTGCGCTGGATTCCAAGGACAAAGCCTGCGGATGCTGCCAGCCAGATATCTCCAGCTCCGTTTTTTCCAAATCCAGATCCCAGATAAAAAGGGAGTCCAGCAACGACTGCTCCACAAAAAGAAGCGGGGCTGATCGTAACCAGCCCCGCCAGAGCAATCAGCCAGCAGACCCTGTCATCCACCAGCCGATTCCGAATGTCATAGACTGCCGCACCGATCATTCCTGCTGTAAGGATAACGGCCTGCAGTGTCAGCATGCTTAGTGCAGACCACCGGCATAGTTGAACATATCGATGATGCGCTTGGTCATGGTAGGCATGACGGTGTCGTTGAACAGAGCGTACAGTCCAGCCAGCAGCAGCGCACCCAGCACCACAGCAATCAGAATCTTGACAGCGGTATCGATATAGCCCTCACCGGCATGGCCGCTCATGGCACGCTGGTGAAAGTCAGAGACCTTATCCTTGACAGAACGGACAGCAGATGCCGAGCGGCTGGTGATCTTTCTCATGATAGTTTTCATACGGTTGTTTCCTCCCAACTTATGTCGTTGTGTTGTTTCATATCAGGCGGCGGTATTGCTTAGTGCAGGCCACCGGCATAGTTGAACATGTCGATGATGCGCTTGGTCACAGTGGGCATGACGGTATCGTTGAACAGAGCGTACAGGCCAGCCAGCAGCAGCGCACCCAGCACCACGGCAATCAGGATCTTGACGGCGGTATCAATGTAACCTTCACCGGCATGGCCGCTCACGGCACGCTGGTGAAAGTCGACGACCTTGTCCTTAACGGAACGGACGGCGGACATGGAACGGCTGGTGACATTGTTCATAAACTTCTTCATACGGATATTTCCTCCTAAAAATTGATTTTGATGTATCGTGCGGCATGAACGGATGAGCGACTTCTTTTGGGGAGAGGGGAGGCCCACGTTCGGTGGGCATAAAGAAAGCCGGACAGCAATTCGCTGTCCGGCTTACATTGTCATTTCCTCGCATTGGATCTGCTCCTGATCATCAAAACGGATGGGACGGAATCCAACTCTGTCGCAGTAATAGAATTCACTGCCAGAAGCATCATACAGTTCCACCACATCCGACATGGACATGGAGTGTCCGTGGTAATCGGGCGGATGCTGCATGTTGCATCGGGTGTAGATCTCCTCCAGATCATTGGTGCCCAGATTACCATCGAATACCGGCTCATAGTTGGCACGGTTCGGCTCTCCAAACTTCTCCACCATCTGTTTGTACTCGATAAACCGCATGGACACATCCGCACTGCGTTTCAGCTGCCATACCCGGCAGTTCTTCAGCTGAACAGCATCCGTCATATTGGGAACTTCGCCCGATGCCAGACGGTCAAAGACGCCGTCTGACCATTCCGGGGTCAGCTTCAGCCGAGCCAGATATCCGGTCAGCTCGTCAGACTGGAACATGGTATCCACGACAGCCTTGTCATCCTGAACAAAGCCCACCAGATTGCCATAGTAGACCAGGCGGTTGCGGTTATCTACCGTAAAACGAACCATTTTTATCACCTCATTTCTGCCTTGAGATGGCTTACATCTGCTGGCTCATGGTCTGACTGGGAGCATTGCCTTTCTGCTCCATCCGTTCCTGCAATGCCTGCTCGTAGGCTTCGTTGACGGCATCCACCAGCGCATCACGAGCTTCGGCGGTGATGGCGTGGAAGGTGTCGCTGTACTTGGTTTCGCCACCCTTTTTGTAGCTGTCCTGGGGCATGGAAATGAAGCGGCCTTTTTCAGACTCGATCACACGCATGCCATGGACTGCAAAGACGCCTGCGATGGTGGCGCTGGCATAGGCTTTGGTCTTGAAGTCGCCGTCAAGCAGACGGTCGATGCGGGCTTCCACCAAAGGCGTTTCCTGCACCTGATTGGGTTTGTTCTTTGCTGCCATAGAATTCATCCTCCTTACATAGTGTCCATATTCATGGTGGGTGTGGCAGACTGTCCATCCTCCTGCCGGAGTTCTGCCAACCGGGTCACAGCCCACTCCGGAAGCTGGCTTTCAGGGAGAATCCCGGAAAAGTCGCTGCGATCCCAGCGAGTCCGCTCCCCATCACCAAGGCAGGTGGCATATACGGCTCGGCCGGAAGCAGTGGGCTTGCAGCCAAATCCACCGGTAGCGAGCCAGAGCTGATTATCCTGAGACCAGCATGCTTCACGCAGCGTGCTGGTCGACAGCATCAAAACCTTTCCCTCCAGATCCTGTCCGGTCAGAGACTCGCAAAGCTTGGGGGAAAGCAGATTCAGTTCCTCGAACGCAGCCCGGTATTCATTGACAAAGCCATCCAGAACCGCAGGATGGCTTTCCACCATAAACTCACGATTCCGGTCGCTTTTAGGGATGTACAGCTCCTTCGCCCAGGCTTTGTTGTCCCGGCTGAATCTTCCGTCATAGGATTTATCCTGAAGAGTAGCAGACAGCACCCAGGCGGTTCGGAGAAAGCCGAAGTCCTGAATCACGCTTTTGGCACAATCGTGTTTCAGCCGGAGTCCATCGAAGCCCTTGCGGATTGCATCCTCAATGGCCTGCTTGCAGGCAACATTGTAGCGGAAGCTTTCCTGCCAATCCTTGACCTCTCCGTAGTGCTTCGCCTCCGACAGAGATTTCCGGTAGAGGTAGGCATGATCCTCAGGCATCCTCTTCACCCACCTTCAGATCCAGCAGCATTTCCACCATCATTTCGGGAGAAATGCCGCACACGCCAAGGTTAGACACCATGTCAGCGGAAAGTGCGAACACTTCGTGTCCGTAGACGGAAACGATGATGCCACCATCTTCGGTGTCATCGATACAAATACTTGCGGCAGGGTCTTCCTCCTTGCGCTTGGAGATGATATCCGCCATCATGCTGTTAACCAGCTTGATCAGGGCAGTCATGGAGTCAAGCTGCTCTGCTTCGGTCATATCATCCTTGAGCAGCACCAGTGCGTGATCGAGGGTGTGCAGCTCCATCTGAGGGCTGTTCTCCAGATTACTCAGCACCAATGCGGCAGGCTGGATTTCAATATGGTTTTTCTTGTTGTACTTCACAAAATTCATTACGGTATCCTCCTAATATATTTTTTGTTGGTTGGTTCATTGATGAGCGAGTATTTTTCTTCGTCCTCATCTTCGGCGTTGAGCCCGAATAGGGTCATCTGATGGATCTGCGTGTTAGCGAATTCGCGGGGATCATAGTTGGTGATGATGAGTTCCTCATATATGCTGCCAGCTTTTTGAGACATGGAGTTGTGCCTGGTGGTATAGAAAATGTAGAAGTTTTCCTGATATAGTTCCATGACTTGAGGGCAGTAATTATAAGAAATCATCACACATCCTTGGGCATGCAAAACGGTATCACGCAGCCGGATATGGTCTTCCGCACCAAATGGTGCATCGTAACAGCTTTCAGCCTCATAATAAGGCGGGTCACAATAAATTATCGCCCCCTCTCTGTCATATTGGTGAATCAGGGATTCAAAATCCTTGTTTTCAACTACCACATCTGCAAGGCGGCGGGAACACTCCCAAATCAGATAAAAGAACTTGCGGATATCGCAGTCTTTTCCTGCAAAGGCTTTGCCACCTCCACAGAAGCTTTCACGAATAAGCTTGAAATAGTTGGCGGCACGGCGTACATCTCCACGCTCAGCACGTTGAGTCATGAGTTGTCGAATGATGTCGGCATCAGGGGGAGGAAGATATTGTTCTGTCAGCAGCATTTCTTCCTCCAGATATTTGTCGGTGAATTCTTCCAGTCTGAAAAACTTGCAGAGTACATTGAAATCATCCCGACTATGCAGAGGCAGGAAGGATAACTCTTTGAGGAGTGCCATAGGCCGTTCTTTCACGCAAGCAAACAGATTGACAAGATTTCTATTGAAATCGTTGTAGACCTGAAGGCAGCCTCGCTTGATCGGTCTGCCGAATGTTACTGTCCCACTGCCACCAAAAACGTCAATAAACCTCGTATACCGGGGCGGTAAAAGTTTATCGATGATCCAGAGCAGCTTGCCTTTGCCACCTACCCACGGAATACAGGGTTTGGTCACAGAGACTCACCGCCGAAATCATCAAGGGATCGCACCAGACCATATGTAGCCGCCTCCAATCCTTTGATCATGCCCTGAAGGGTGAGAAGCGTGGTGTAGATTTCCGATGCGGTGGCCGCATAGTAGTAGCCGCATCGACCGCTGGCGATGGGGATAGCCTTGCGCCGCAGACGGTTCACCACATTGCGGAGATCATTTCCGCTCATGTGAAAAGTCTGCTCCAGTTCAGCGCTTTTCTTGGCATGCAGCCGACCATAGCAGTTCTGTCGAAGATAGGTCGCCACCTTTTCTTCTCTGAGTGTCAATTTTTCTTTCATGTTCTGCTCCTTTTCAGGCTCATTCTCCGAAAAAGGGCAGCAAAAAAGGGCCGTTGTCCCTTTCCGGATAACGGCCCCATATTGTTATATTTGCAATCAGCTCATATTCATCTCCATGGGAGAAGGCTGAGTGCGGTCATAGAAGAATTCCTGCTGGTTTCTGCGGACATATCCGCTTTCGTCGCTGGTCAGCACATATCCCTTCATAGCAAGGAATTCTGCGCCACAACTCTTGTAGTCGATGCAGTGATCCACATCCGGCGCATCGAGTTCTTCGACGCCCTTGGATTTCAGTTCCTGCTTGGCATATCCGGCGATATCGGCATCCTTCACGAAGTCATAGCATGCGAGGTTTTGGGAAATGTCCAGAGCTTGCTTCAGGCTCTGACAATCTTCAAAATCCAGTGCAGCCAAAAACTTCGGCATGAAATCCGGCATACCCTGACCCTGTTCCTCCAAAACGACACCGAGGTCGTTGCCGTCTTGAATCAGTTCTTCGATATCATCGTACTGGGCAATCAGATCTCCGACCGAAGGCAGGATGCATTCCGCTTCCAGCAGCTTGCATTCGGACAAATCGTCGGCCAGCAGTTCCTGTAAGGCGAAGTACACTTCACCGGGGCCTGTGGCATCATCGCATACCATAGACTCATCCGGCAGTCGCACCCAGACACCATCAGGGTCTTGCTTGGAGGCCAGCTTGAGCCTTACGCTCCAGCCGTTGTCCTGGGGCAAGTCCTGGGGATGGTTTGTGTATGGGGATTGGAGCCCACCTTTGGGGTATACGGCATAGTAATCCCCGCCGAGGAAAACACCGGGATGGCGGTCTTCGTAGGCCTGTCCCAATGCATACATGTCCACATATTCTAAAGTATCCGCAGGAAAGTGAAGTTCTTTCTCTGCGAAATGTCTTCCGAGTTCTGTGTATCGTCCGGCATTCGGGATCACTCTGTAGTTCTCTCGTGTCAGCAGGCAGTTGATCATTTCGGGAAGCGTGGATGCATCCCGCTGCATAACTGCTGCACTCAGCTGAAGGTGCTCGTAGGCAGACAAGCGGCTCATCCGCTCATCCACCCAGCGCTGTTCCATTTCCGCTTGCGTAGGCAATTGAATCACCTCATTTCCATGGTAGGTTCCGGTGTCTGCTCGGTGAGCTGCTGAAGCGGGAATCCATCCTTATGTTGGATCACTCCATATGGGGTCACAGCAGACTGATAGACCTTCAGCAATTCCTGCCCATAAGCAAACAGATTCACATGAGGCAGGAGGATGCCGGCGGTGCTTTCATCCAGAGAAAATCGCAGATCATCCCTTGCCAGGTCTTCCACGCTTCTCTGAGAGGATTCCAGAATGTAGTCATCGATGGCAGAAGCAAAGTTCTGAGCAGCCTCCACAGTATGACTGGAGGTCGCATAGATCAGCGACTTCAGTACAGGGAGCTTCCCTCGACTATCCAGCTCGGCAACAGACTTTGCCAGTTCGTTCAGGTTCTCCAGACTGCCCATAAAGTACAGGTCCGGGTCAAGCCCCAGAGCAACACCGTCGAAGTCTTTGAGCGTAGCCCCTTCGAGGGAGTGAAGCCCCAGGCTTTCGAGTGCCTGATCCAAATGATGCTGATCCGCAGGCAGTTCTACTACCGCTGTCCGGGCATGTTCGGTACTTCCCAGAGTGAGGCGGAACACATAGTCGGGCTTGTGAGGATGGAAGTCCATTCCCTCGCTTACCTGGTTCAGATCGCTGGTCTGTACCACATAGCCACGGGGAGTGAATACGCCATGTTCGCCCTCTCGGATGTTTTTGCCGATCTTGCCAAAGTCCAACAGCTTGTAAATCTCGTCGGGAATACTTTCAAGCTCCGGCAGGAAGTTGTTATCTGCATAAAATCTGCCCAGATCTTCGTCTGTATAGGCTGGAGCATAATTACAGCAGTCGGCACTGTATGCCAGATCAATGAGTTTGGGGAGCGTGAGAAGCCCCGCTCCTTTCTCGACTTCCATCTGGACCAGTCCCTCGAGGGAAAGGCTCTCGTATGAGTCGAGCTCCGAGAGTTTTCTTGCAAGGGCATTGGTTTCGAAGAGCGTTTTGTGTTCATCCGTGGCACGGGCGAGGAAGGAATAGGAATTGTACTGGTAAATGGTGCATGCAGGATTTTCAGATGAGGGGAGATTCAGCCGCTCAAGGGCATCCAGCAAATCATAGTCTGTAGCAGGCAGCTTGATTTCCAGGTAGTTCCCTTTGCCGTCATTGATCTCCGTCAGGAAAATCGGATCACTCAAACTTCATCCCACCCATCTGCTGTTCATGTCCTCCGTAGTTAGAGGGATCGGCCCCAGGCACATCCCAGCCGAACATCGAACCGACCTCCATGGCCTGTCGCTGTTCCGGGGTAACACCCAGATTTTCGTTCAGCTCATCAGCCAGTTCCACATTGCGTTCCTTGTCGGGAGTGCTGCGTTCCGAGTGGTAGTAACCACTCTCGCCCTTTTTCACGCAGATCAGTTCGCCGGTAGTTTTCAGCGTGGAGAAGCACACATCGGGCAATCCCTCGGCCAGCTTCGGAGTGAAGCGTTCCTGCTCCGTTTCGATGCTCCAGTTATCATAGTTCCACAGATGGACATACAATTCAGCGTCATCGATCTGAATCTCGCGCTGCTCAAACCCCTCACCCCAGCCATCAGACGCCTGACCGGAGATGTAGTCTTTCAGCGTAGCCAGTTCCTCCGGCTCCAGCTTGCCTGCGACACGGCATTCGGCAACACCCCAGAGCTGTCGATCTTGGCTCTCCACCGTGAATACCGCAGAACGAACTTTCTGATTGACGGTGTCCTCGTCGGGATACCAGTGCATGAGTCCGCGTTCCGCTTCCTCCGGCATGCGTTCCCTTACCAGTGCTGCCGTAATGGAATCCTCGTATGCGATCAGGTCGTATCCACTCAGGGGGGAGGGATCATCATCCATATCGCCATATTCGTTACGCTCATACATATCGGCGTTGAGCGGCATATAGAGCTTGAGGGTAGTAAGTTCCGGAGGCAGGACAGAGAAGCTGTCCTCGCCGATGACCACACCCAAACTGCTGCCGTTGTCCCATTTCACATGGAAAGTGCCAATGTCGTCGATGTTGTCCAGCGTGCCCATGGTACCGGGCGGGACAGGATTGTAGGGGTCTTTCATCTCTCTGAGACGAATCCGGCTGCCCTGCGGATACTGTTCGCGCAGGAATTCCAGCCATTCTTTCGATAAGGCTTTCATTTCATTCTCCTTTACATAGTCATTTCCGGGATATCCCGGTCAGGGATTGTGTAGTCCTCAATGGGACGGGGATTTTCTTCGCCATACAGATCGTAGAGCTGGTCATCGACTGCTTTTCGAGTCTGCGGGTCATCCGTGAGAACCTCGATTTTGAGGCCGGTGGTAGCATGGTACGGAAGTTCCTCCTTGACCGCCTGAACAAATTTCTCGGTATCCATATATTTCAGCACCGAGCCATCTGCAAAGGTCAGCATGCCAACCGGCTTTTGGCCCTGCATCATCATTTGCTGGTTTTTGTCAAAGCAGGTCAGGTAGCAGTGGTAGTCACCGGGAGAGGGATTGCATCGAATGCGGTAGAGGTAGTGATCGGTTTCTACCTGATATCCATAGTTCTGATTCCATCCACCTTCAATGCCACCACCATGTGACTGGCAGTAGCGTCGCATATCTGCAAGATCATGGAGCGGAAGCCCGTCTTTGCGGAGCTCATTTACCAGCTCATCCAGTTCGTTGCGGAACTCAGGGGTATTCAGTTCCGCTTTTCCTCTGGGATGCCAGGTGCTCCACCATTCCTTTCCACCCTTGCCAAAATCGATGCGGAGATGCCCGATTGTGCCAAGCTGTTCATCCTGGTCAGATGTGAGAGCATAAAAAAGCCCGGCCTCATCGGAATGGGCCGGGTGCAGCAGATATTTTTGAGGCGTAGTGGGGACAGCAGATCCTTTTTTCATTTTCATCACCTCCTTTGCTGGTGTTGCTGGGTATAGCTACACAACATACCACATTCCTGTGGCAATAGCTATCAGAGATTTCACGCCTTACTCCATACCAATCATCTGGATGGGCTGCTCTGCCGGATCTTCCCGCATGAGCTCGTCCAGTGTCATCGCACCATCGTATGTGATAATGCCACGGGCGCTTCGGGCGAAGGAGCGTTCTGCCAGCCAGTCATGTCCGTATCCTTCATAGTTGTAATAGTCTTCCAGATTGGGATCGTACTCAAAATGACCGGATTCCTGAATCATGTAGATGCCAAGATCTTCGTCGGAATGGATGTCGGGGAAGTAGCTGAACAGTTCGAGGTTTTCAGCCAGCTGACGGGTTTCAGATGAATACTCCGGCTTGGCCAACTGCGTAACTGCAGCCAACTTCGCAAAGTCTTGCTGCGTAAAACCAGAAAGGGCATTGCATAGCCGATTGATTTCCAGCACACTGTCAGTTCGGAAATCGATGGCCGCATCCACCTCGTCCGGGAACTGACTGGAGTACTCACTGATCTGACAATGAGCTTCATCCATACCGGCTCTCAGCAGCATCCGTTCCAACTGTTTTTCCGGCATCGGCAGGAGCAGTTCCAATTTGGGAAGGTGGTCCTGTGCCAGTGTAACTTCCATCAGAGGCGGTTTGTACCCGTACAACGGGAAATTGTCACCATCGTAAAACTGCTCGAAGGTCATGCCGTTATCAAAGAGAACGCCGTAGGGGGTGATCTGGCCTTTCTGTCCAGCCAGAAGATTCAGAGCTTCCTGCATCCCGTCCACCTTCTCAAACTCGTCCAGCGGAGCGCCACCGCCATGTACGGTCAGGTAATGGTCTTTTCCTGCGGCTTCTAACTTTGTGAAGTCGCTGACCACAGTAACCTGCTGGCTGTTGAAGGTGAGGTTGATCATCTCCTGAATATCGATGTGTTCTCTGGTGTGGGTAAGCGCCTGGAATTGCTCCAACTCATAATAGTCGAAACCATCCAGCCGTTTTGCGAGATAGTCCAGCTCGTCGAGGTTGATCATGGACTGTTCCAGCTTGCTGAGAATGGGCGGTGCGCCAGTGATTTCTTCTACTCTGCAATCTCTTGCGGCAAAATCGCCGATTTCAAGGGGATTCAGAAGCTCGATCACATGGTCGTATTCCGCATCGGGAATCGGAAATGGAATTGTTGCAACTCCATATTCGGGATGGTTGGGATTGCTCAATACTGCGTTCATTTTATGGGTCACACTCCTTTGCTTGTTGATAAAATGGGGTCGCCAAATCCAGCCAGAAGTAGAGCACTTGTAATCAGCCCAAACGCCTCCTCTGTGACCAATTCCGGGGATGTGAGATCGCTGATGGTAATATTTCGCCCTGCGCCTGCAATGGCCTTGGCTGCCTGATAAACTGCATACTGTTCTGTGGTCAGATTTCCCAGCTTAACATGGTCGAAATCAAAACCTTTACCATCCATATGCCAGATGACCTTTTCCCACACAGCATCATAGGCGGTGAGTAAATAGAGGGCGGATTTGTTTTCTTTGGACATCCGATAAAAGCGGTCGTGCCATCGCTGCCATCGCTGACGGTGGGATTCGTGACGAAAAAAGCAAAGTTCCTGATTCAGCAGGAATGCATCCAGTCGTTTCAGAAGGCTGGGGTATCTGCGGTACATTGTCCATGCCAACGCATCCAGCGAAAGATCACCACGGAGCATTCGGGCATTGATGTAGGGACACCGAACCTGTAAGCAGGGCTGTCTGGGTTTATACTGGCTGCACAGCTGGCAATCCGTGATTTCTTTTTCCGCTCTGTGGTCAAAGTTTGGCACGGACATCATTTCTCGTTCCAGTTTTGCGAGGGGAGTGTCCCTCATAAAGTAGCGGGGCATAGCAAAAACTCCTTTGATGAAATAAAAAAAGGCCGACAACCTTGTTACAGGATGTCGGCCTTGATTCCGTATTTTGGTTGGTATCATATTGTGATACCAACCTCTTTGTCTTGGTAAACGCAGATTTAATGGTGGCGCCCTTTTTGAATGGGTCTGATTTTTTTAGCACAACTGTTGTTTTCGTATTTTCAAATGTATGTATTTTTAGAGAGAATTTCACCGTCTTAGGGTTGTGCCCTTTTTGAAATATGGGGAAAAATAAAAAAGGGCGCCAGGTTGGTGGAAAGAGGTACGGCCACCAAACTGACGCCCTGAAAGGCTTACTATGGGAATTTGAAGAAGAAAAAATTATTCGGATGAGCGGATTTCAAAAAGGGCACCAGCCTGAAATATCCGAAAAGAGGGGTTCGACTCCCGACAGTTCGGGGGAAACTTCCATTTGCATCTATGGAACATCAGGCTGTTTTTAGGGGACAAAAAAGCCTTAGAACCGTTGCGGCTCTAAGGCTTTTTGGCCTTGCATCTATAGTGTCAAGGCATTCTGGTCGGAGTAGCGGGATTCGAACCCGCGGCCTCTTGGACCCGAACCAAGCGCGATACCAAGCTTCGCCATACCCCGATAGCTCATTTATTATAATGAAATAAAACCGGAATGTCAAGTCTAAAAGCTGTTTTTTCCCCAAACCTTTTAGCCAGCTCCCACACAGCAGATTTTTTCCGGCTGGGAGTGTGTAAAAAATTTGTAACTTCTTGCATTTCAGCCTCAGTTCAGCTTGGCTGTGTAGTATAATCGTATCCATAAACCATTTGGGAGGGGCGTGTTGTACGATCATGAAGATCCTGATCGTTGAGGATGAGAAAACGCTGGCACAGACGCTGCGGATCCTGCTGGAACGCAAGGGCTTTGAAGTGGAGACGGTGTATGATGGGGAGGGCGGCAGACAATATGCGGAATCGGGCGTTTATGACCTTTTGATTTTGGATGTGATGATGCCGCATATGAACGGGTATCAGGTGGCAAGGGCAGTCCGGGCCATGCATTGTGATACTCCGATCCTGATGCTGACGGCTAAATCAGGGGTGGAGGATCGGATCGAGGGACTGAACGCCGGGGCGGACTATTACCTGACGAAGCCCTTTGATACCAGAGAGCTGCTGGCCTGCATCCATGCCATTTTACGCCGACAGGGCGGGCAGGTGGACGAGATGCAGTTTGGAAATACCTGTCTCGAGCTGGGGACAGGCTCCCTGATCTGCGGCGGACGGGCCATCCGGCTGTCTGCAAAGGAATTTGAGATCATGCGGATGCTCCTGCGATCCCGGGAAAACAATCTGCCGAAGGAACAGATTTTGGTAAAGGTATGGGGCTTTGATTCAGACGCCGTGGAAAACCATGTGGAGGTGTATATCGGTTTCCTTCGTAAAAAGCTCAAAAGCATTGGTTCCAATATCCGGATCAAGGCCATTCGGAATCTGGGGTATCATTTGGAGGAGGCGCCGTATGATTCAGAGGCTTAGGCTCAAATTCGTTTCCATCATCATGGGGATCGTGGTGTTTATGCTGCTGGTCATGTTTGCCATGGTGTATCATGGAACCAAGCTGAATCTGGAAAATGACAGCCTGCGTATGATGCGTGGGATCGCAGCAACCACGGTGATGGAACGGCGGCCCAATGAGATCACAAAGGAAGTGCGCCTTCCGTTTTTCACCGTCCGGCTGGGCAGTCAGGGCGGGATCGTGGCAACCGGCGGCGGTTATTACGATCTATCCGACCGGGAGTTTTTAGAGGAGGTGGTTCAGCAGGTCATCACCTCCGGGAAGCATTCCGGAACCATTTCGGAGTATAATCTGCGTTTTTGTCTGCTGGAGACCCCGGGGAGCCAGCTGCTTGTGTTTGCGGATACCAGCAGCGAACAGGCCACACTGAAAAATCTTCTGATGAACTGCCTCTGGGTCGGTATGGTGAGTGTTCTGGTCTTTCTGGGCCTGAGCCTGTATCTGTCCAAGTGGGCGGTTGCCCCCATTGAAAGGGCGTGGAACCAGCAAAAGCAATTTGTGGCAGACGCCTCCCATGAGCTGAAAACGCCGCTTACCATCATCACCGCCAATGCGGAGCTGTTGCAGCAGGAGAACAGCGAAAGAAGCTGCGGCTGCTTTGCGGAGACGATCCTGACCACCTCCCAGCGTATGCGGACGCTGCTGGAGCAGATGCTGGAGCTGGCTCGGAGCGAGGGGCAGCAGCGGCTGTCCGGCCAGAGGATCGATTTTACGGAGCTGGTCAATGACGAGGTGCTGTCCTTTGAGGCGGTGCTGTATGAAAAGGGGCACAGCCTGTGGGCGCAGGTGGAGAAGGGGCAGATCGTCTGGGGAGATGGGAGCCAGCTCAGGCGTGTTGTGACCATCCTTCTGGATAATGCGGGAAAATATGCGGAACCCGGCAGCGAAATCAGGCTGGAGGTGGCAAAATGGGGGAAAAAGCACTGTCGGCTGTCCGTTGAAAATCCGGGGCCGCCCATTCGGGAGGAGGAGCTGAAGCAGATCTTCAAGCGCTTCTATCGGCTGGACGAGGCCCGGGCGCAGGATGGGAGCTATGGGCTGGGGCTTGCCATTGCCCAAAGCGTGGTACAGCGGCACAGGGGAAAAATCTGGGCGGAAAGCCGGAAGGGACGAAACCGCTTCCTTGTGGAGCTGCCGACCCTATGATCCGGAAGAGCAGATGCGGCCTGCAAAGGGCTGTGTCTGCTTTTTTCATAGATCCTTTACAAATACCGGCCTCCTTTTTCAGCCTCAGTTCAGCCTGATCTCCTAGAATATCCCCGTTGAAACAAACTGTATGAACAGGAGGCAAGCTATGATTACAGTAGAGCATTTGACAAAATGCTATGGCGGCTTCACGGCTGTGGAGGATCTGAGCTTTACCATTCAGGAGGGCCATGTCTATGGATTCCTCGGCCCCAATGGTGCGGGAAAATCCACAACGATGAACATGATGACGGGGTGCCTGTCTGCAACAGACGGACATATCTCCATCTATGGGCATGATATTTTTGAGGAGCCGGAGGAGGCCAAAAGGCTGATCGGGTATCTCCCGGAGCAGCCGCCGCTCTATATGAATGAAAGCCCGGTGGAATATCTGCATTTTGTGGGCAGGGCGAAGGGCCTTGCTCCGGAGGAACTGACGGAACAGCTGGAATCGGTGATCGAGCAGACCAGACTCGGCCCCGTCCGTCATAAGCGCATATCCACCCTTTCCAAGGGCTATAAACAGCGGGTCGGCATCGCACAGGCCCTGCTGGGCAATCCCAAGGTCATCGTTCTGGATGAGCCGACCGTGGGGCTGGATCCCCTCCAGATCATCGAGATCCGGGATCTCATCAAGGAGCTGGGGCAGACCCATACGGTTATTTTCAGCTCCCATATTCTGTCGGAGGTGCAGGCCATCTGCGATCAGGTGCTTATCATCAACAAAGGGCGGCTCATTGCCTTTGACGCCCCGGATCAGCTGGAAAAGCAGCTGCTGACGCCGAATGAGATCCGTCTGACCACGGACGCTCCGGCGCAGGAGCTTCGCCGGATGCTGGCAAAGCTTTCGGACAGACCCCGGCTGGAGATCCATACGGGAGTCTTCACCACAGCGGAGCTTCATTCCTCCTGTGCAGATATTTATGAGCTGTCCAGAACCATTTTCCGGATCTTCTCCGGGAGCCAATATGATCTGCTGGAGCTGAGTCTCAAGAAAGCAAATCTGGAGGATATTTTCCTGGAGCTGACGGAGGATAAGAGCGTCCGGCTGGAGCCGCTGGCTTGGGATGCAGCGAAGCAGGCAGAAGGGGAGGAGGAGATGGAATGATCGCAGTATTTGAACATGAACTCAGAAATCATTTTCATTCCCTGACGGCATATGTGTTCGGGGCCTTTCTGCTGATGTTCATTGGAATCGGTTCCATGCTGTACAATCTGGAAAATGCGGTGAGTAATTTTGAATTTGTCCTCAGCTTCAGCACCGTGATTTTCGCCGGGATCGTACCGATTTTGACCATGCGTGTGATTGCGGAGGAACGAAAGCAAAAGACGGATCAGCTGCTTTATGCCCTGCCCATTACGACGGCGCAGGTCGTTCTGGGGAAGTATCTGGCGCTGCTGGTGGTGCTGCTGATCCCCCTTGGCATCATTTCTCTGTATCCGCTGATTTTTTCCCAATTCGGAGAGGTCTATCTGCCGACGGCCTATGGCTCCATCGTGGGCTATCTGATGCTGGGGGCGGCGCTGATCGCCGTGGGGGTGTTTATCTCCTCGCTCTCGGAAAGTCAGGGGCTTGCCGCAGGGATCGGGATCGCAGCGATCCTATTCAATTATTTCAGTGTGCGTCTGTCGGAATATGTCTCCGCAACGGCATTTGGCTCCATCCTGTCCATTGCGGTGATTGTGCTGCTTGTGGGACTTCTGATCCGATTCCTGTCGAAAAGCAATGCACTGGCCTATGGCGTATCCATTGGTGGGATCCTGCTTTTGAATGTGGCGGCCTTTCTGGATCCGACGGTATTTGAGGGCCTGCTCCCGAAGCTCATGCGGCAGCTATCTCTGTTCGAGCGCTTTGAAGTGTTTGTCAACGGGGTATTCGATCTGACGGCCATTGTATATGATGTGTCCGTCATAGCCCTTTTCCTCTTTCTGACCGTACAGTCTCTGGAAAAAAGGAGGTATAACTGATGCAGCTGAAGAAACAAAGCCCCGCCGGATCGGCTTCGGAACATCCCATGGCCTTCCATGGCGGCTCTTATTCCGTGGCGATCACAGCCATTGTGACGGCACTTCTGATCGCCCTGAATATTCTGGCCGGCGCATTGCCCGCCTCCCTGACAAAGTATGACATCAGCTCCAGCCAGCTGTATTCCATCACCAGCAATACAAAGGCGGTCGTAAACAACTTGCAGGAGGATGTGACCATCTACTGGGTGGTGCAGGCGGATCGGGAGGATGCGATTCTGGAAAATCTGCTGGATAAATATGACAGCCTTTCAGACCATATTCAGGTGGTGAAGAAAAATCCGGATGTTTTTCCGACCTTCACGCAGACCTATACCAGCGAATCCGTCCCCAATAACTCTCTGATCGTCGAATCGGAGGAGCGGTTCCGGTATGTGCCGTTTACGGATATTTACATCGGGGAATTGAATCCCTACACCGGCGGATATAATCTGACCGATTTTGACGGAGAGGGCGCCATTACCTCCGCCATTGATTATGTGGTCACCGAGGAGCTTCCCCAGCTCTATCTGCTGGAAGGGCATGGAGAAAAAGAGCTTCCTGCGTCCTTTGCGGAGCAGCTCGAAAAGGAAAACATCGAAACAGCCCCCCTGTCCCTGCCGACGGTGGACGAGATCCCGGAGGATGCAGATGCCGTTCTGATTTATGCGCCCTCCAGTGATATTTCCGAGCAGGAACGGGATATGCTGGCGGACTATGCTGCAAACGGCGGCGGTCTGATGGTGATCGCAGGCCCCACGGAGCAGGACAGCCTGACCAATCTGTGCAGCATTCTGGCAGCATATGGCGTGGAACCGGTGGAGGGGATCGTGGTCGAGGGAGACAGGGGACATTATGCCTTCGGCTATCCCTATACCCTCCTCCCGGAAATGACCAGCCACCCCATCACCGATCCGCTGCTGGAGGGACATTACTATACGATCTTCCCCATTTCTCAGGGGCTTCGTCTGACGGAGCCGGAGGAAAACGGCGTGACGCCTCTGCTGACCACCTCGGAGCGATCCTTCAGCAAGCTTGCAGGCTTCGATCTGGACACCTATGAGAAGGAGGAAGGGGATCTGGACGGGCCGTTTACGGTGGCGGTTTCCATTGAAACCCCGCAGGAAGGCGGGATCGTCTGGTTCTCTGCCACGAATTTTCTGGAGGATATGTACAATATGTTCTCCTCCGGGGCCAATGGGGATCTGACCATGAATGCGCTTTCCAGCCTGATCGGCGAACGGGAGGCCATGGCGATCCGCAGCAAATCCCTGAATTATAACTATCTGACCATCAGTGACTCCACCGCCTCCACCTTAAAGCTTTTGATGATCGGTGTGTTTCCTCTGACCTACCTCGCCGTCGGCGTCGCTGTGGTCATCAGAAGAAAGAAGGTACAAAACAGTGCGTGTTAAAAAGCTCATGAAAAGGCTGATCCCCGTTGGACTTCTGGCCTTGCTCGGCGGCCTGATCTGCGGCGCCAAAAGACATACAAAAGGAAAGGATGCGTAAGATGAGCCATTCAAAAAAGACAAACCGTTTGCTGGGGCTGGCCTGTGTGCTGGCGGTGGTCAGCGGTGCGGCGGTGGGCGTGATGCAGCACGAGGAACGGAAGGAGCAGATCCGAAGCAGCGACAAGATCGTTCTCCAGATCCCCCCGGAATCGGTCACGGCCCTGTCATGGAGCCATGGAAGCACCTCCCTTTCCTTCCACAAGGATGGCAGCTGGTTCTATGACGGGGATGAAGCCTTCCCTGTGGACGAGGATCTCATCATGGAGCGGCTGGCTTATTTTGAAAATCTCGGGGTCGCCTTTGAAATTGAGGATGTGGAGGATATTGGGCAGTACGGACTGGATGACCCCGTCTGCACCATTCAGATCACCACCGCAGGCCCGGAGGACTCGGCGCCGGAGGGAACCGAGGCGCCTGCCGAGGCCGATGCAGAAACCGGGGAGACGACGGTGACGGAGCAGGGAACAGCCCCCTCCGCCGCCCCGGCAGAGCCGTCTGAGCCGGCACAGGGCAGCACACGGCAGATTCTGGTGGGGGATTACAGCCGGATGGATGGAAAGCGCTATCTGTCCATCGGAGATGGGAAGGTCTATCTGGTATCGGAGGATCCGCTGCTGCTGTTTTCCGCCGAACTCCGGGAAATGATCGACCATGACGAGGATCTCTCCTATACCTCCATTTCCGAGATCCGCTTTTCCGGTCAGGAGAATGGAACGATCGTGTATGAGGAGAACGCCGAGGCGGCCCGATGCAGCGAGGATGTATATTTTACGGAGCAGGATGGAAAAACCGCTGCGCTGTCCACAGACCGGGTGATCCAGTACCTGAATCAGCTGACGACCCTGAATCCCATCGATTATGTCACCTACAAGGCGGGGCAGGAGGACTTGCTCCAATACGGGTTGGATGCTCCGGAGCTGACGGTTTCCGTGGACTATACGGAAACGGAGGGGGATACCACGGTTTCGGATACCTTCGTTCTGGAGATTGGCCGCAATCAGGCGGAGGTGGCAGCAGAGCAGGCCGAGGTGGAGAAGGATCCCGCCTATACGCCCCGGGAGATCCCGGCTTATATCCGGATCGGTGGCTCCCAGATCATCTATGAAATCTCGCAGGATCGATATGAGGCTCTGATGGCCGCCTCCTTCAATGATCTGAGGCATCAGGAGGTCTTTGCGGCAGATTTCGAGGATGTGACCCAAATCGACATCCGTCTGGACGGAAATGCGTACAGTCTGACCGCCGCACCCAGCGAGGAGGAGGAGGAACCGGCGGTTTGGAGCTTCCATGAGGAAGAAATCAGCATTACCGGGCTGGAGAACAGCTTGGAGGCGCTGACCGCCGCCCAGTTTACGGAGGAAACACCCAACGGGCAGGAGGAAATCTCCCTGACCCTGCATCTGGAGGATCCCAACCATCCGGAGCTGGAGATCACCCTTTACCGATATGATGGCTCGGATTGCTTGGCAGAGGTGGACGGCGAGAGCTTTGCCCTGATCCCCCGCAGCGAGGCCGTTGATTTGATCGAATCCATTCGCAGCATCGTGCTAAACTGATTCCCTTCGGTGCTTCTGCGCTCATACGATCCGCAGCGAAAAAATCCCCCAAAGGAGCGATTTTGGTACTCCTTTGGGGGATTCTGTGTAAAAAGCTGGAACCGATCCCGGCCCATCAGGGGGCCGGGGCTATGTTATGGAGCGAACGGCCCCTCTGAGGGCTTCCAGATCGGCGGCATCCGGGTGAGAGAGGGCCTGATCGAAGTTCTCGATCAGAGCCTGCAATCGGGGGTTGGGCGCAGGGGAGAGCTGCATTTTTTCATATCTGGCCCGAACCGAAAGGGGCATTTTCCCCTGACACATAAAGCGGCCCACCACGGCGGCCTCCGAGGAGAGGTGGCGCTGGACATTTTCCAGAATGTGGTCGAAATAGTCCGAACTTCCTCCAAAACCGGCTGTTCCGAACAGAAATACCTGCTGATCGGTGACAGTGTCCAGAAAAGCGGCGGTGTCGGCGTCACAGCTGCCCTGATCGGTCCAGAAGCCGGCATAGATCCGGTCGGCCTGCAAGGCGGCGGCTCCCGGCGCACCGAAATAAATACATTCCTTCGGATCCAAGACTGCGTGGAGCGTCTCGGCCAGAAGCTTGGTATTTCCCGTGCGGCTGCTGTAAACAATGGCATATTTCATCATGGTTTCCTCCTGCATAGCTGGTCTGTATCCAGTATAGAAGGGCTGGCGGTCAAAGTCAAGCATCAGAAGGAAAGGGCTTGTTTTTGATAAAGGATCCGAGAAAAATCCCGATGGACAGCGGGCAGATCGGGAGCGGATCCGGGGGAAATCGTCCAAAATGGTAGAAACTGGAATTTTCCACAAATTAACTGGAAAAAATTTAGGTAAAAAGTGTCTTGTGCTTTGCATCAAGCTCCTGTATAATTACAACATTTCAGCCGGACAAGGACAGAGCCGGACTGGAAGAAATCTGAACCAAGAGAAGGAGACTTATTATGAAAGGTTACGCAATGCTCAAAATTGGAGAGTCCGGCTGGATCGAAAAGGATCGCCCCAGCTGTGGGCCTCAGGACGCAATCTGTAAGCCTCTTGCAGTTGCGATCTGCACCTCCGACATCCACACCCTTTGGGAAGGAGCCATTGGAGAACGGCACAACATGATCCTCGGCCATGAATGCTGCGCCGAGGTCGTGGAGGTGGGGGAGTTGGTTCGGGATTTCAAGCCCGGTGACCGGGTCTTGGTTCCTGCGATCACCCCGGACTGGAATTCTCTGGAGGCACAGGCCGGTTATGCGATGCACTCCGGTGGGATGCTGGCCGGCTGGAAGTTTTCCAATTTCAAGGACGGCGTTTTCGGGGAATTCTTCCATGTCAACGATGCCGACGGAAATCTGGCGCTCCTGCCGGAGCAGATCAGCCCTGTGGATGCCTGTATGCTGTCGGATATGGTTCCCACGGGCTTCCATGGTGTGGAGCTGGCGGATGTGCAGTTCGGCGATGTGGTTCTGGTGATCGGCATTGGCCCGGTGGGCCTGATGTCCGTGGCCGGCGCAAATCTCCGGGGGGCTTCCAGAATCCTCGCAGTCGGTACCCGTCCGGTCTGTGTGGAGGCGGCGAAGGGCTATGGCGCCACGGATTTCATCAGCTATAAGAACGGCCCCATCGAGGAGCAGGTTCTGGCGCTGACCGATGGAAAGGGCGTGGACAAGGTCATTTTGGCTGGCGGCGGCTGCGAAACCTTCGAGTCTGCAATCAAATGCCTCAAGCCCGGTGGAACCATCGGAAATGTGAATTATCTGGGCAGCGGCTCCTATGTGACCATTCCCCGGGTGGAATGGGGCGTGGGCATGGGTCACAAGGACATCCGAGGCGGTCTGATGCCCGGCGGTCGGCTGCGCATGGAGAAGCTGGGCGCACTGGTGGCCTCCGGCAAGCTGGATGTCCATCCGCTGGCGACCCATGTCTTTGAGGGCTGGGAGCATCTGGAGGAGGCGCTGTTCCTGATGCGTGATAAGCCCGCAGACCTGATAAAGCCCGTGGTCAAGCTCTGCGACTGATGAAGGTACTGGTGGTATCCGGCTTTCTGGGCGCAGGAAAGACGACCTTTCTCCGGGAGCTGATGCGCCGTACCCGAGGGGATTTTGCGGTGCTGGAGAACGAATACGGCACGGTGGGGATCGACGGGCCGCTGCTGTCAGCGGAGCCTGTTTCTGACACAGGGGCGCTCAAGCTCTGGGAGCTGACCGAGGGCTGCATCTGCTGTTCCATGAAGGCTGACTTTGCCAGCTCGGTGTTGACCATTTCCAATACGGTGGATCCGGAATTCCTCCTCGTGGAGCCGACCGGGGTGGGGATGCTCCGTCAGGTCATGGAAAATCTCAGCCGGATCCAATATGAGCGGATCCAGCTCCTGCGGCCCGTTACCCTGATTGACGGGAATTCCTTCCACCGCTATCGCAGGGAATTCCCGGAGATCTACGGAGATCAGCTGTCTGCCGCCGGGACGATTCTGGTATCCAAAATGGAACGGGCCTCCCCGGAGGAGCTGGATGCCTTGGCGCAGGAGCTGCGGACATACAACCCGGAAGCAGAGATCCAGACCACCCATTACAGCCTGCTTTCCGACGATTGGATGCAGGGCATTCTGAGCCGCACCTGCCACAGCTCTGTCCCTGCTGCAACGGAGGCAGAGGGGGAGAAGCTGGAACATTTGGGACTGAGCCATATAGAGCTTGCCTCGGAGGATCAGCTCCTGCTGATCCTGAACGGCGTGGTTTCCGGGGTATTCGGGAAAATCTGCCGTGCAAAGGGATATTTGCAGGCCGGATCCGGGTGGCTCCGCTTTGATCTGGCGGATGGGCGTTACTCCATCACCGGCGTGGAGCCGATGCCGGAGTCCCGGGTGGTGCTGATCGGAACAGAGCTGAAGCGCAGCTGGCTCCGGGCGGTGTTCCGCAAGGAGCTTCAGACGGCCCCTGTCTCTCAGGCTGTGGGCCGAAGCCGGACCTGCTCCGATCCCCGGCAGTATTTGGGGGCCAAAAAAATCATCCTTCCGAGGGAGAATCGGTAAATATGCCGGAGAGAGCGTGTGGCAGCTTCTGCCGCCGCTCTCTTTCTCTGAAAAAAGGCGGAAATGGCCGGTCTGCGGCCCTGAGATCCAACCTGCGGTTGAGTCCCATGGGGGAGGAAAGCGGGAAATAGGGCGATCTCAACGGATGGTTGGGCCGAATTCTACTATTGCTATCTTCCCTTTTGTGAGAAGTTTCCCTATAATAGAGCCATGAAAAGAAAGGAGTGATCGGTTTGGAACTGACACTGGGAAAACGGATCGGCCAATACCGCCGACAGAGAAATATGACGCAGGAGGAGCTGGCGCAGAAGCTGGGGGTGACGGCTCAGGCGGTCAGCAAGTGGGAAAATGACGCCTCTTGCCCGGATATTGCGCTTCTGCCCCAGCTGGCGAACCTGCTGGGCATTCGGGTGGACACGCTGCTCACCGGAGAGGCGGAGCCTGAGATCCGAGTCCTGCCCCCGGAGCTGCGCAAGGATCCCAAGGAGATGTTCCTGCGGATCCTGATCGATTCTGCCGACGGGGATCGGGTTCGGGTGAACCTGCCGCTGGCGCTGGTGGAACTGATGCAGGACAGTAAGCATCCGGTGGGACTTCCCGATGCCATTAAAAATGTGGATCTGCGGCAGCTTTTGGAGATGGTGCGACAGGGGGCAGTGGGCAATCTGGTGGAGATCGAATCCGCAGACGGGGATACCGTGCGGATCTATGTGGAATAGCCATGAAGCTGGAAATCAAAAGCCCGGAAGGAACATGGAGCCTGCCCATCCCCATGAGGATGCTGGAAAATCGGCTGATCGTGGGGAAGCTCACCGGGGCGCTGAACCGCAGATGGGGCCTCTCCGTGGACGCAGGACAGCTGGAGACCCTGCTCCAAGCAGCCCGAAGCTTTCGCCGCACCCACCCGGAATGGATCCTGCTGGAAATCGAATCCGCCGACGCAGAAGGGATCCGCATCACCGTCTGACCGCCGTTTTGTCCAGAAAAAGCCCCTGCAAGCCATGCTTGCAGGGGCTTCCTTGCGCTTTGCCGTCCTCAGGGACGATCCGGATGGGCGGGGCGGAAATGCTCCAGCTCCTCCGGCGGATAGGCGGCCGTCCAGTGGTAGGGCTGCAATTCCTTCAGAGGAACAAACAGCGGCGCTCCCTCCGGGGTGGTCACTCCCACCTGCACCTCGTCACCCCAGAACCGCAGGCGCTCCTGACAGATGCCGCAGGGGGACAGGATCCGTTCGGGGTCGGCTTCACTGTCCCGGACGAGGCAGAGACAGTGGGTGACTTTTTCGTTGTATTTGTGGGCCTCACAGATGGCGCCGACCTCGATACAGAGGGAGGCAGCACTGTTGGCCGTTTCAATGGCCACACTGGAAAAATAGTGGTTCTGCTCCGTTCGGATGACGGCGGCCCCGCCCCAGCCCACGGGGTAGCGCTGCCGAATCAGCTCCCGGGCAAGCTGGAACAGCTTCTGTTCAATGATGGGATCACGCATGGCTTACCTCCTGAAAAAGAGGGCTTTGGCTCCTTCCGGAGCGCTACATGAGCGGCGCAATGGTTTTGGCGGCAAAGCCCAGAATTTTACGCTTGAACGGCTGATTTTTCACAATTTCCGGGGTGATAGTCTGACATTTCTTCTGGGTTTCCAGAAAATCCTCCCGAATCTGGGGGATACATTCCGTCTGATACAGGTAGGTCGCACACTCAAAATGGTGGTAAAGACTGCGGTAGTCCAGATTGATGGTACCCACCACAGCCTCCCGGTCGTCGCTCACAAAGACCTTCGCATGGACAAAGCCCGGGGTGTATTCGTAGATCTTGACCCCGGAATCCAGAAGGGAACGGTAGTGGGTCAGCGCCAGCGCAAAGGGGATATATTTATCCGGGATGCCGGGGAGCATGATCCGCACATCCACCCCACGCTTGGCGGCATATTTGAGGGTGTTTTCCAGATCGCTGTCCAGAATCAGATAGGGGGTCATGATGTAGATATACCGCTGGCTGCGGTTCAGCAGGTCGATATAGACCTGCTCCCCCACCTTGTCCTGATCCAGCGGACAGTCGCCGTAGGGCATGACAAAGCCCTCTGCATGGGGATGGGGCTGGGCAGGGAGGGAGAGAAAGGACTGAAAATCCGGCTCCTTTTCGTCCAGATTCCACATATGCAGGAACATTCTGGTGAAGCTCTGCACGGCCTCGCCCTCCAGCATCACGGCAGTATCCTTCCAGTGTCCGTATTTCGGATAGGCGTTGATATACTCGTCCGCCAGATTGATCCCACCGTTGAAGGCCACCCGTCCGTCGATGACCAGAATTTTCCGATGATCCCGGTAGTTATAATGGGTGGAGACAAAGGGCTTGATGGGGGCAAACATCTTGCACCGGATGCCCAGCGCCTCGATGCGGCGGGGATAGTCATGGGGCAGGGTGGAAAGCTCGCAGGTGCCGTCATAGAGCAGACGGACATCTACGCCCGCCTTGGCCTTGCGGGCCAGAATCTCCAGAATTTCACCCCACATTTTCCCTTCGTTAATGATGAAATATTCCAAAAAGATGAATTTTTCCGCCTTTTCCAGCTGGATCAGCAGCTCCCGGAATTTGTCCTCGCCCAAGGGGAAATACTGGACGGCGGTGTTGGCATACACGGGGTAACAGCCGCTCTGCCGGACATAATGGTTCAGGGCGGCCACGGCAGGAGCCTCGGCCTCCAGCGCATCCAGCACCTTGGGAGGCTGGGGCAGCTGTGCATCCTCCTCCACATTCAGCTGCGCATAGCGCCGCTTGAGGGTGCGGTGGCCCACATTCCTCCGGGTGTAGAGAAACAGCAGGGCGCCGAACACCGGCATGAGCATGACCACCACCAGCCATGTGATCTTGGCGGTGGGATCCATAGAGGTGTTCAGCAGGTACAGAACCATAAACAGGTTGAAGATCACCACACCGCCATAGATATGGGGCAGAAATTCCTCAAACCATCGGAAAATGGTAAACAGAAACAAAACCTGAATGACGAGAAGCACCAAAATCAGGCCGGATCGGCTGAAAATCATTTTGAACATGGTCTGCTTTCCCTTTTGGAGCAGACGGATGCCGGTATCATTTTTTCCTTCTTTCACAAAAATCTCCTTCCCTTCCGGTCATGGAGCATGACAGCGGAACTCTGAATCGGGTATGAGGGAATCATAGCACAGCTGCGCCGGTTTTACAAGACCGGGAGCCAAAATATGGAAAATCCACGGAGGAAAGCCTCCATCCCATAGGGACAGAGGCTTTGAGGCAAAGCAGGGACAGATCCTAGAGCCGCAGGCGGATTTCTCCCCAAGAGAGCAGGGCTTCTTCGCCGGTTTCGTAGCGCAGGAACAGACGGCATCGGTCATCCATGGAAAGCACCCGGGCTTTGCGGATGCCCTCGCCTTGCAGGACTTCCACCTCCCGGCCAATGACCAGAGAATGATTCCGGTAGATTTCCAGACCGCTGTCCTGCGCCCGGTAGAGGGAGAAGAACCGATTGAGAAATTCTGCGGTCAACCGATTTTTGAAATCCGGGCCGCTGTCGGGAAAAACTGACCCGGCGGTGGCCTCCAATTCCCCGGGAAATCCGTTCCGAGGGGGATAGAGATTGATCCCCACCCCCAAGACGGCCTGTTCCAGCAGGCCAGTCTCCATGGAGAGCGCACCCTCCGTCAGAATTCCGCAGACCTTCTTCCCGTTGACAAAAATATCATTGACCCATTTGATGCCCGGATGCTCCACGCCCATGGCTTCCAGCGCCTGACACATGGCTGCGGCGGCCATGGTGGTGAGCAAAAGGGAATCCTCGGCCCCCAGCTGTCTGGGGCGGAGCAGGATGCTGAAATAAACCCCGGTATCCGGGGGAGAGAAGAATTCCCGTCCCCGTCGGCCCCGTCCGGCAAGCTGACTGCCGGCAATGACCACGGTTCCCTCCGGGGCATGGGGCATCTGCCGCAGGAAATCGTTGGTGGATTCCACCTCCGGTAGAACCAGCAGCTCCAAATCGGCCAGCTCCGGCCCCAGCCGGGAGCGGATCCCCGTGGCAGAGAGTATATCGGTATTCTGGGGCAGGCAGTAGCCCCGATTGGTGACGGCCTCGATGGAATAGCCCGCTTTTCGCAGGGAATTGACGGCCTTCCACACCGCAGACCGGGAGACAGACAAAATCCCGGCCAACTCCTCGCCCGAGAACCACTGGCCTCTATGGGCCTCCAAATGGGCCAGAACCGTTTCCTTGACTCCCACAGGTATCCCCCCTCAGAAATGGCACAGCTGTGACCACTGGCAGTCTCCGCAGATCTCCTCCCGGCGCCCGGGCTTCAGAATGTTCCGGGCCACCAGAGCCTGAAATTCCCCATAGTCCATCAGCCTACCCGGTTCCAGACCGCAGAGATCCAAAACAGCTTGGTCATATCGGATCACCTTTTCCTGCTCCGTGCAGATCCCATTTTTCAGATTGGGACAGGCGGCACAGATGTCATCGGCTCCTGCCGTCAGAAGGATCCGGGGATGCTCTGCCAGCCGGGCCTGAATGGCCGCCATATTCCGGGTAAAGGCCCCGCTGTATCCTGCCCCACGGAAGAAGGCCAGACACATCCCATGATGGGGCCGCAGGCGAATCATCGTTCTCCTCCAAGGGCCTTGCGAACCCGTTTGGTCAGGGTCAGGGCCAGCAGGATTTTCAGCAGGTCGGGGAGGATATAGGGGAACACGCACCAGCCGAGGGCGGTGACCAGACCGATGGGGCCGGTTTCCCGGGCATAGACCCGAAGGAACCAGAGGGTGCCGAAGAAATAGCAGATCACCAGTCCCACCACCATACTGAGGGCCAGAACCCATGTTTTGCGTCCCAATAGGACTTCCATGGCCCACATGGCCAGCGCAGACAGGAGAAAGCCCACAATATAGCCGCCGGTGGCGCCTAGCAGAACCCCCACACCGCCGGAGAAGCCTGCAAATACAGGCATCCCCAGCGCACCCAGCAGGAGATAGAGGGCAACGGCAATGGAGCCTCGTTTGCCTCCCAGAATCCCCACGGCGGTGAATACGCCGAAGGTTTGAAGGGTAAAGGGGACGGTTGCAGGGATGGACAGCCAGGAGCAAAGGGCGATCAGCACGGAAAACAGGGCCGTATAGGTCATGTCCCGGACGGAAAAATTTCTGCCGGGGGAGTGGGTGGAAACAGTTTTCATGGTTTTTTCTTCCTTTCCAGTTTTTACCATATTATAATCCGTCTCTGCCTGATTGTCAACTATTTATTTTTAATAGGTTGACAATGGGGGGCGCTCTCCAGCATAAAAACAGCCGACCCCGGCTGGGATCGGCTGTTGGATGGGTGGCAGAGGCTCAATTTCTCAAATCGGCCCGGATGCGGTCGGGCTTTTGCAGCAGCGCCAAGCCGTCTGTGATGTGTTTCACCACGATGTCCGCATGGGCCACAAGCTTTCCGCAGAAGCCCTCGTCCAGCAGGACTGCCACGGACAGATCCGCCAGCTGAAACATGGGAATGTCGTTGAAGCCGTTGCCCATGCAGACCACTCCATGGCCCAAACGGGAGACGATCTCGGCCTTGCAGGCACCGGCCCCTTCCCGGGGGAAGGTGTGGATCTGCGCCGGAAGGCCGGCACATTGGGTGCGTACATTTCCATAGGTGTCGGCGGTGAGAATGTGGATGGTGAGGCTCTGAGACAGATCTCGGAGCAGGGCTGGTACCTCCGGGAGAAGCTGTCCGTCTACGGCGATGGTGCCGTTGTAGTCCAGCACCAGATGGGACAGCGTCAGATCCGGTCTGCCGGGAATGGAAATGGTCAGCATAGCGAATTCTCCTTTTAAAATTTGGGGGATGTTCAAACCTCCCCGGTCATCTGCTGCCAGTATATCATTTTTGTCTGAAAATCGCAACTGAAATTGGAATAGATCGGGGAAAACGGAAATACAGAGGCCCAAAATCGAGCCTCTGCATCCGTTTGGTTTTGTATCAAATCCCGGCAGGGAATCGAGAAGGGTTTACTTGTTGTTGAACTCGTTCCGATACAGGAAGGTCACGATCTGGCCTCTGGTGCAGGTGG
>SAMEA104404100__coassemble_703_pt1 | contig 34910 bp, 32 predicted proteins | sample SAMEA104404100__metabat2_low_PE_102 | metagenome-assembled genome bin SAMEA104404100 (sample SAMEA104404100) | Balaenoptera acutorostrata | reverse complement strand
AACCTGTGACCCCATGCTTGTAAGGCATGTGCTCTCCCAGCTGAGCTATGCTCCCGACTGCTTCGCTGTGAGCTGTTATCTCTCAGCGACGTTGTTCATTATACCCGGAACATCCCCATTTGTCAAGGGTTTTTTTCAAATTTTTTAAATAAATTTTTTAACCATGATTTTCGGGGATATTCCGGGGTATTTACGGAAATTTACAGCGTTTTCAGCAGCTGATCCAGATCCTCCGGGGTGAAGGTATAGACCGTATCACAGAACTGGCACTCCACGGGGAAGGGCTTTCCCTCGTCCCGGATTTCGGTCAACTCCTGTTTGCCCAGACTGATGAGGGCCTGCTCCACCCGCTCCCGGGTGCAGTAGCAGCGATAGGACACCTCGGTGGTTTCCATGAAGGCCACGCCCAGCTCGCCGCAGACCTGACCCAGAATGTCCTCCGGGGTCATCCCCTGCTCCAGCATGGGGGTCACGGCCCCGGCCCGCTTGATCCCGGCCTCCAGCCGGTCGATGACCTCCTCCGGCGCACCGGGCAGGAGCTGGAGGAGATAGCCGCCGGCCACCTTGACGCTCTGATCCCGATCCACCAGCACCCCCAGCGCACAGGCCGTTGCGGTCTGTTCACTCTGGGCAAAGTATGCGGTCACATCGTCTCCGATCTCGCCGGAGACCAGCTCCACGGAGCCGACATAGGGTTCCTTCATCTGAAGATCCCGGATGACCGTCAGGGTGCCGTCGGTTCCCACGGCTGCGCCCACATCCAGCTTGCCCGGATACTTCTCCATCAGGGGAACCTTCGGCTCGGTCACATAGCCCCGGACATTGCCGGTGGCATCGGAGACACAGACGATCATGCCCACCGGGCCGCCGCCCTTGATCTGCATGGTCATGGAGCCGTTTTCCACCTTCTGCATATTGCCCATCATGGAAGCGGCGGTGAGCGCCCGTCCAAAGGCCGCCGTGGCATTGGGGGTGGTGCCGTGAATTTCTGCGGCACGGCGCACCAGCTCCGTGGAGCGGATGGCCGTCACCTTGACAAAGCCATCCAGGGTCATGCCTCTTACAATATAGTCCTTCATATGCGCTGCGGCAGTTCAGTCTGCCGCTTCCTCCTTTTTGTGATGGGTTCCGGATGCCCGCACCCGGACGGCCCCCTTGCGGGCCTTGAAGAAGATCCGCTGCTCTCCCCTTCTGGGGGGCTGCATCAGCCGATCTGCAAAAATCTCAATGGAAGTAAAGCCAGCGGCCCGGAGATATTCCGTCAGCTGCTCCGGGGAGTAGGCGTATTCCTGATGCTCCTCAAAGCTTCTGCGCCAAAGGCTGCCCTCCCGCTGGAACAAGTCCATGCCGTAGGAGCAGATATTGGTTTCGGGATCAAATTCCCCCCGCCAGACGCAGTAGACGGTTTCATCCTCGTCGAGAAACACCTGATCGTCCATGGCCAGGAGCTTCTCCGGGGTATTGACATCGAAGATGAACACGCCGCCGGGGTTCAGGGCCTGATACACCCGGGCAATGGCCTTTTTACATTCGGCAGGCTCCAGAATATAGTCCAGACTGTCCAGATAGCAGACCGCCAGATCCACACCCCGGTGGAGCTTCAGCTCCTGCAAGCTCTGGTGCAGGAACAGGGGCAGCTTGGGGAGATCCGAGCATTTGGCCATGGCCTCCGTCAGCATATCCTCCGACAGATCCACCGCTACGGTGTCATAGCCCATTTCGGCCAGCAGCCGGGTGGTGCTTCCGGTGCCGCAGGCCAGATCTGCCACTGATCTGGGGGTAAATCGTTCTTTTTTCAGCAATTCGTGGGTAAATCGGACAAAATCCGCATAATCCACATCATTGGTCAGGCGGTCATAGGACTCCGCCAGTGCGCCATAGGCATTCATGGATCTTCCTCCAATTCTCTGCGGAAAAAGCACCCCGGGAAGCTCCCGGGGTGCAAACTCACTCGTTCGATCAGCTGCGGTTGAAAATCTTGAAGATCTCGTCGATGTCGCTGACATTGTTGGACTTGGGTGCAGCGGATGCGGCAGGAGCTGCGGGAGCGGCCTGCTCCTCCTGCTGGGGGGCCTCTGCCTCCTCTGCCTTCTCAAAGCCGGTGGCGATGACGGTGACCTGCATCCGATCCTCGAAATCGGGGCAGGAGGTGGCGCCGAAGATGATATTTGCATCGGGGTTTGCGGCCTCCTGCACAATGCTGGCGGCAGTCTCCACGTCATCCAGCGTCAGGTCGGGAGAGCCGGTCACATTGACCAGCACGCCGGTAGCGCCGTTGATGGAAGTCTCCAGCAGGGGGCTGGAAACAGCGGCCAGAGCGGCCTGCTCTGCCTTCTCCCGGCCGGTGGACAGACCCACGCCCATATGGGCACGGCCTGCGTCCTTCATAACGGCGGAGACGTCGGCGAAGTCCAGATTGATGACCACACGCTCGGAGTAGGCCACCAGACCGGAGATGGAGGTCACGGCCTGCTTCAGCACATCGTCTGCGATGCCGAAGGCATTGGCGAAGGTGATCTTCTGATCGGTGACATACTTGAGCCGATCATTGGGGATGATGATGAGGGAGTCCACCTTGGCGCTGAGGTCTGCGATACCGGCCTCGGCCTGACGCATCCGATTAGCGCCCTCAAACTTGAAGGGCTTGGTCACAACGCCGACGGTGAGGATACCGGCCTCGTGGGCCAGATCTGCCACAATGGGAGCTGCGCCGGTACCGGTGCCGCCGCCCATACCGGCGGTGATAAAGACCATGTCGGTATTCTCCAGAACCTTGGCGATGGCAGCTCTGGATTCCTCGGCGCTCTTGCGGCCGATCTCGGGCTTGGAGCCTGCGCCCATGCCGCCGGTGAGCTTCTCACCGATCTGGAGCTTGTTGGGGCAGGTGGACTTATTGAGATCCTGCTTATCGGTATTAACGACCACAAAATCGACGCCGTCTACCTTGGCCTCGATCATGCGGTTGATGACATTGTTGCCGGCGCCGCCAACACCAATTACTTTAATCTTGACAACGCGATCCTGAAACGCTTCAGCCATATTGTTATTCCTCCTATGTATGCGTACATCCAAAGTGATGTCATAGTTTCCACATTGATACTTCTATATTCTATCGTGAAAATCCAAATTGGTCAATAGAAATTCTCCAATATTTTGAAAGTTTTTGTGAAGAATCGGCTCTTAGCCTCGTTCCGGGTTGAAAATGACCTTTTCGCTGAACTTGAAGGACACATCCAATTCTCCGATCTCGTATTCCTCCAGCTGTTCCACGGCGGAGGTCATGGCGGCGATCTTATAGCTGAGGTTTTCGGCGGTACCGACCACCACATGGAACCGATCCTCATACTCCATGGTCACATTATGCAGAGAGCTGACATCGATCTTTGCCATGGAGCCGATGATCTCGTTGCGCTCCAGCAGACTCAGCAGCTGCAAGGCCGTCTCCATCCGATCCTGCTCGGTGATCTGGGGCTGGGTGGGGATCTGAAGCCCGTTTTCCGTGGGCTGGGTCCCGGTCTCCTCGGTTTCGCCGGTGGCTGTCGGCAGAGGCTCTGCCGCATCCCGAGGGGCATGAACCACCTGACCGATCCGGGGGGCCTCGGCCTTGACGCCCAGGATCTGAGTATAGCCGGAGGCCGCAGAGGACTGGATGGATTCCACCACCCGGCCCTCGGAATCAATCAGCCACCAGCTGCTGTCCACCGCCTGAATGGCATAGCAGACATCCAGCTCCCGCACCAGGATCCGAACGGTTCCCGGCAGGCTCTTGCTGATTTTGACATCCTTCACATAGGGAAGCTCCGCCCGGATCTTCCCGGCGGCCCGGGGCTTGCTGATGCCCAGCAGTCCGTCGCCCTCGGAAATGCCGGAGGCCTCTTTCACCATATAGGGGGTATATTGCTTGGTTCCCGCCACGATCACCTCATCCACCCGGAAAAACAGGGTCATGGCCGACAGGAAAGCAAGAACCACCGCCACCACCGTCACCAACATCAGCAGGAACCGACCCTTGGAGAAGGGACGGGGCATGGTATAAGTCACCTGCGGAACACTTTGCCGGGGTGGACGAACCGCCTGCTCTCTGCGCTGGGCAGGCCGGGAGGCCGTCCTGCGGTGGATTGTCCCATTGGGGGACGCAGTCCCTCTGGGCGGTCTTTGGGGCTGCCGGGTGCTTTGTCCGGCGGAGGAACGGGGCTGCTGCGATCTGGGGCGAGGCTCCTGCTCCTGTCGGGGTCTTGGGCGAGGCTCCTGCGGCTTCTGGGGCCTGTTTCTGCTGTCCCTCCGGGCCGGCGGTCTTTTTCCGCCGCTGCGGCCTCCGGCCGGCGGATTTCTTCTTTCCTTTGTATCCATAGTTCCTCCTTACAGGGCCACCGCATCTGCCCCCAGCGCCCTGAGCTTCCGAGAAAAATCCTCATAGCCCCGCAGGAGGTGATGCAGTCCTTTCAATCTTGTTTCTCCCTCCGCCGCCAGAGCCGCCACTGCCAGTGCGGCACCGCCTCGGAGATCCCGAGCCTGAACCTCTGTCCCCCGAAGGGGCTTTCCTCCCCGAACCCATGCCGTATCCCCCCGGCATCCGATCCGAGCGCCCATGGCCTCCAGCTCAGGAATCTGCTTCATTCGGTCGGAAAACACCGTTTCCGTCAAAATCGTCTCCCCCTCTGCCCGGAGCATGGCCGCCAGAAAGGGGGCCTGTGCATCCGTGGGGAAGCCCGGATAGGGGCCGGTCACGATGGGGGCCGTCCCATGGAGTGCTGGGCCGGAAAGCTCCAAGGAGCGCTCCCGGCGGCAGATCCGGCACCCGGCCTGCTCCAACGCATCGAGGACTGGGGCAAGCTGACCGGGAATGGCTCCCTCCAGACAGATCTCCCCTCCGGCCGAGGCAGCCGCACAGGCAAAGGTGGCCGCCTCCATTCGATCCGGGATCAGGGCCAGCTCTGCCTTTTTCGGCAGGCCGGGACAGATGCGGATGACCGACGACCCGTCTCCGAAGATCTCACAGCCGCCGCTGCGGAGAAAGTCGCAGAGGCAGACGATTTCCGGCTCCCGGGCGGCATTTTCGAGGGTCGTTTCCTCCTCCCCTCCCAGCGCCGCCAGAATGAGATTTTCCGTGGCGCCCACACTGGGATAGGGCAGAGCGTGTCTGCCGCCCCGAAGCCCGGTGCAGAAGCACCCGGGATCCTCCGAGGCCTCCCCGGCCCCCAGCGCCAGAAACCCCTCCCGGTGGAAATCCACCGGCCTGCGGCCCAGAGCGCAGCCTCCCGGCTGGCAGAGGCGGCACTGGCCGAACCGGCCCAGTATGGCCCCGGCGAACAGCACGGAGCCTCGCATGGCCCCCGTCAGGGCCGATGGGATCGCACGGGGCTGCACCTGTCGGCTGTCCACCTCCAGAACATCCCCATTCAAACGAACCGCCGCCCCCAGTCCCTCCAGAATGTTGAGCGCCGCATCCACATCGGTAAGTCTGGGGCAGTTGTGGATAACTGCCCCCTGCGTACACAGGACAGACGCCGCCAGAATGGGCAGCGCCGCATTTTTACTGCCGGAAATCCGAATATGCCCAGCAAGGGGTCTGCCACCCCGAATCAAGAGTGTCTGCAATTTCTCTCCCCCTCCCATAGAATCCAGTTCATTCTATGTGGGGAAAGGGACTATCGTGCCAGCTGAACCACCAGATCGCAGATCCGCTCTGCGGAATCCGGCACGGCGGATCTCAGCAGGGCCTGCCGCATTTTGGCACATTCCTCCGGCTGGGCCAGCAGGTCACAGGCGGCACGGTACAGGGCCTCGCCGGTACATTCCGATTCCAGCACCACCTTACAGCAGCCTCTCTGCTCCATGACCCGGGCGTTTTTTTCCTGATGATTGTCGGTCACATTGGGCGACGGGATGAGGATGCAGGGGATTCCCGCTGCGGCAATCTCGTTGCAGCTGGAGGCCCCGGCTCTGCTGATAATCAGGTCTGCCGCCGCCATGACCGTGGGCATATTGTAGATATATTCCCGCATATCCAGCCCGCCCTTCTGGGTCTGCACCTGCTTTTCCTCCATCAGCTGGGGCATCCACTTCCAGCCAAAGGAGCCGGTGGCGTGGATGTGCTGATAGGGCAGGCCGTCGTCCTGCTCGGCCTTCATGAAGTCCGCCATGGCCTTGTTCATCTCTCTGGCTCCCAGAGAGCCGAAGGCCGAGACGATCAGGGGCCGGTCATCCAGCCCCAGCTCCCTGCGGGCCTCCTCCCGTTTGGTGTAGATAAACTCCCGGCGCACCGGCATCCCCACGGCCTTGACCCGCTCCTGATGGGGATAGGCCTTTCCGCTTTCGGCAAAATTGACCAGCACCTGATCGGCCTTGCCTGCCACCAGACGGGTGGCCAGTCCCGGAACGGCGTTGGCCTCATGGACGCAGACGGGGATATGGAGCAGGCTCCCCATGTAGAGGGCCGGGAAGCTGGCATAGCCGCCGGTACCCACCACCACATCGGGCCGAAACTCCCGGAGCACCCGTCTGGCCCCGTGGAGGGCCGAGGCGATTTTCCCCACGCCCCGGATGTTGTGCCAAAGCCCTGCCGGGGTCAGCTTTCTGGAAAAGCTGGAGGCCGGGAGACAGACGATCTCATAACCGGCCTTGGGTACCAGCTTCTCCTCCATGCCGTCCTTGGCCCCGATAAATAAAATTTCTGCCTGTGGGCAGCGCTCCTTTAAGACATTCGCCACAGCGATGGCCGGATTGATATGTCCGCCGGTACCGCCGCAGGTAAAAATCACCTTCATGCTTCTTCCTCCTGTTGTTTTGCATCGAACCGATGCCGGGAAATGTGCAAAAGAATCCCCATTTCCCCTAAATTCACCGCCAGTGCCGTACCTCCATAGGAGAAAAACGGCAGGGAGATCCCCGTCGAGGGCAGCAAATTGGTCACCACGCCCAGATTGAGCAGGGTCTGCACCGCAATTAGGGTGGTAAGCCCCGCCGCCAGCATGGAGCTGAACCGATCCTTGGCCCGCAGGGCGATCCAATAGCCCCGGAGGATCAGCGCAGAAAACAGCGCCATGATCCCGCAGGCCCCAGCCAGCCCCAGCTCCTCGCAGAGAATGGCGAAAATATAGTCGTTATACTGAAAGGGCAGGTAGAGATATTTCTGCCTGCTCTTGCCCAGCCCCAGCCCGAACAGGCCCCCGGAGCCGATGGCATAAAGGGACTGCAAGATCTGGTAGCCCGTGTCGCTGGGGTCGCTGGCCGGATCCCTCCAAGCCGTGACCCGATCCCCGGCATAGCCCATCAGACGGATATAGACCAGCACGAACAGTCCGGCTCCGGCGGCTCCCAGCAGGAGATAGCGCAGCTTGACGCCGGAGAGGAACATCATCACCACCGCCACCATCCCCATGAGGAGAATGGCGGACAGATGCTTTTCCAGCGCCAGCGGAAGCAAAAGCCCCATCAGCACCAGTCCGTAGCCCAGAATCCCCCAGAGGAATTCCCCGGCACGGCTGCCGAATTCTTCCGAAAGCCGTGCAAAGACCAGGATCATGGCAAATTTAGAAATTTCCGAGGGCTGAAACTGGATGCCCCCGATGGAGATCCACCGGGTCGCCCCGTTGACCGACTGGCCCATGACCAGCACCAGAAGCAGCAGCAAAATGGACAGCCCGTAGACAGGCCAGCTGAGCTTTTTCAGGATCCGGGCATCCAGTCTGCTGAAAAAGGCCATGCCTGCCAGACCGATCCCGGCGCAGAGGGCCTGCTTTTTGAGATAGCGTGTGGATTCGGTGTACCGGGAATCAAACTCCGACTGGGCCGAGCTGGCGGAATAGAGGACGCACAGCCCCACCGCCAATAAGGTCAGCACCAGCAGAAGAAAGATTGGGTCCACTCGGTTGTCCCGGAGCGCTCCGGGACCCTCTTTGGCATAGGAAAGCCGTCTTTCCAATGCCGAATCCGCTCCTTTCGGAAGTTAGAATCTCCCCCGGACACCGAACCAAGCCAGAATGCACATACAGATGGTGATGCCGGAGAACACGAATACGATTTTCTCCTCGCTCCAGCCGCACTTTTCAAAGTGGTGGTGGATGGGAGCCATTTTGAACAGGCGCTTTCCGTGGGTGGCCTTGAAATAGCCCACCTGCAAAATCACGGAAACCGTTTCGATGATGTAAATGAGGCCCACCAGAATGAGGATCAGCGGCATATCCAGCGCAAAGGCAAGGCCGCAGACGGCGCCGCCCAGAAACAGGGAGCCGGTATCGCCCATGAAGGCTTTGGCAGGCTTGAAGTTGTAGACCAAAAAGGCCGCCAGACCGCCCACCAATGCGGCGGGGAACAGGGCCAGAGAGAGCTTCTGCTCCATGATGGCCGCCATGGTGAAAAACACCATGACCGGCAGGGTCACGGAGGTGGCCAGTCCGTCGATGCCGTCGGTGAGGTTCACGGCATTGACACAGCCCACAATGACAAACATGGCAAAGAAAATGAAGATCAGCGGATGGATGGCAAAGCTCACATTGGCGAAGGGGATGTAGAGGTCTGCGGTCATGATCCCCTCTTTATAGAGGATATACAGGAAAATGGCAGAAACCGCCATTTGCAGACAGGCCTTCTGAATGGAGGTCAGACCCAGATTCCGCTTGTATTTTACCTTGAAAAAGTCATCGAGAAAGCCAACCAGACCGAAGCACAGGCTGAACAGCAGGACATACAGCACCGAGCGGTCCCCGGCAGCCAGCGCCTTGGCCCCGAAGGCCAGACACAGCAGTGAAGCGCCTATGAAGCACAGGCCGCCCATGGTGGGGGTTCCGGCCTTGGAATTATGCCATGTAGGGCCGTCCTCCCGGATGGCCTGTCCGGCCTTGAGCCGGCGCAGCATCGGAATCAGAAGCTTGCCCAGCAGCAGACTGACTGCAAAGGCGCAGAGCATGGTCAGCAGAATATTTGTCATTGGTGATCCCTCCGTTTATTTCTCATCTGCGAGGAAGGCTTCCAGCACCTTCTCCATATGCATCCCGTGGCTGCCCTTGAACAGCATCACATCTCCGGGACGGGCGGCCCGTTTCAGGGAACGAACCATATCGGCTTGGGTTTCAAAGGTCTTGGCCCGCTCCGGGGTCAGACCGCCGGTGAGTGCGCCGGACAGCACCCGTCCGCCGTTCGGCCCGTAGATCAGGAGCAGATCCGCCACCTCCGCCGCCAGACGGCCCACCCGGTAATGCTCCGCCTGTGTCCGAACGCCCAGCTCCAGCATATCGCCCAGAACGGCGATCTTCCGTCCCTGCTGGTGTCCCAAAACCTTCAGCGCCGCCGCCATGGATTCCGGCCCGGCGTTGTAGCAGTCCTTGATGATGGTATAGCCCTTTTCCTTCAGAACCTCCTGCCGTCCCTCCATGTTTTGGAAATTTTGCAGGCTTTTCTGGATATTTTCCACGGAAACGCCCATTTCCAGTCCCACGGAAATGGCTGCCAGCGCATCCAGAATATAATGCTCGCCCTCCACGGGAAGCTCCACCGGGAAGGACTGCTCCCCGTCATGCACCCGGAAGGTGATCCGTCCGCACAGGCACAGGGCATCCTCCGCCACAAGGTCTGCCTCGGTATTTTCCCTGCCGAAGCTCCGAAACAGCCGTCCGGACTTCCGGGAATTCCAAAGGAGAATGTCATCGCCGTTAAGGAATACCGGGGCCTGTGGATCCATGCCCTCGAGAATTTCCATTTTGGCTTGGAGGATCCCCTCCTGAGAGCCGAGATTTTCCATATGCATGGTGCCGATGTTCACGATCACCGCCAGATCGGGCTGGGCCACGCCGGAGAGGTAGGCCATTTCCCGGAAATGGTTCATGCCCATTTCCAGCACCACCACCTGAGTTTCCTCGGGCATCCCGAGGATCGCCATGGGCAGGCCGATGTCATTATTGTGATTGGCCGGGGTCTTTCCGGTGACGAAGGTGGTATTCAAAATGGCGTAGAGCATCTCCTTGGTGGTGGATTTGCCCACGGAGCCGGTGACGCCCACCACCCGATAGCCCCGGTGCTTTCGCTCCATCCGGGCGATGTCCCCCAAAGCTGTCCGGGGGTCTTCCACCACGATGGCCGGAATATCCAGCTCACAGTGGGCGCAAAGCACCGCCGCAGCCCCCTTTTCCATGGCCTGGGGAATGAACTCGTGTCCGTCCCGGGCCGCCGACAGGGCCACAAACAGCTGGCCTTCCTTCAGGGTTCTGGTGTCGTTTCCGGCACCGAAGAACACCACATCCTTATATTTGGGGTCGATTTTGCCGCCGCACCACTGTGCGGCCTGTTCCAGTGTAATTCTGCCCATAGCTTATCCTTTCTGTTCCTCCAGTGCCGCCCGGACCTCTTCCCGTTCGTCCAGATGATGCTTGACACCGCAGATTTCCTGATAGGTTTCATGGCCCTTTCCGGCCAGCACGATGATATCATCCTTCTGTGCCAGCGCCATGGCATGGCGGATGGCCTGTCTCCGATCGGTCACGATCTCATAGGCCCTCCCGGCCTCCCTTGCCCCCGGCTCGATCTGGCGGATGATGGCCTCGGGATCCTCCGTTCTGGGGTTATCCGAGGTGAGAATGGCCAAATCGGACAGCTCCGTGCCGATTTTTCCCATGATGGGGCGCTTGATGGGGTCCCGATCTCCGCCGCAGCCAAAGACGGCGATCAGCCGCCCCTTGCAGAAGCCCCGAACCGCCGTCAGCACATTCTGGAGGCCGTCGGGGGTGTGGGCATAGTCGATCAGCACCGTATAGGGGGTGCCGGGGGTGGGAACCACCTCCACCCGGCCCTTGACGCCCGGTGCATCCCTTAGCGCCAGCGCCGCCTGTTCCAGCGGAACCCCCAGCTGCATCCCCAGTGCCAGCACCGTCAGAGCATTGTAGACCGTGAACTGCCCGGGGATCCCCAGAGACACCGGCACCCGCTCCCGTTCGGTCACTGCCTCGAAGGAGACGCCGTCCGCCCGAAGCTCCAAAGCCTCGGCCCGCAGGGCCGCCGGCTGATGTACGGCAGTCCCCAGCACAGGGCAATCCGCCGCCGCCAGCATCCGGGGGGCATAGCTGTCATCCAGATTGACGGTACAGCAGTCGCACCGCCGCAGAAGCTCCGCCTTGGTATCGCAATAGGCCTCCATGGTCTTGTGGAAATCCAGATGATCCTCGGTGAGATTGGTAAAGGCCGCCGCCGCAAAACGGATGCCGCCGATACGCTCCAGAGCAATGGCATGGGAGGACACCTCCATGACCACATGACTGCATCCTGCGTCCCGCATCCGGGCAAAGAGCTTCTGCAATTCAAAGCTCTCCGGGGTGGTGCGGTCGGTGGGCAGTTCCTCGTCTCCGATGAGGTTGGACATGGTGCCGATCAGGCCCACCTTGGCCCCCAGCGTTTTTTCCAGCAGATGCTTGAGCAGCAGGGTTGCGGAGGTTTTGCCGTTGGTACCGGTGATGCCGATGAGCTTCATGGCCCGGGCCGGATGGCCGAACCAGTTACAGGCGATGAGGGCCAGCGCCAGCCGATCCTGTTCCACCAGCACATAGGGGATCGGCTCCACCGGCTTTTTTGCCGTGACCACCACGGCAGCCCCCTTCTCCATCGCCATGGGGATGAATCGGTTTCCGTCGGACGCAAAGCCCGAAACCGCCGCAAACAGGCCGCCGGGTTCCACCTGCCGGGAATCGTAGGCCACAGAGGAAATTTCCAGCTCCGGGTCTGCCGCCAGCTCCACCGGCGAAAGGCCCTCCAGCAATTCCTTTAGTTTCATATGAAAACGCTCCTTTTTCCCGGAGGGCTAGTCGCTTTCTCCGGAATCGGTAAATTGTATTTGAATCATGCTCCCCGGGGGCAGACGGGTCCCCGGGGCCGGACTTTGTCCCACCGCCGTCAGCGGTGCAGAGAAATCGGGATTTCCCCGGGGACAGAGCAGAAGCCCTGCATTGGCGGTCAGCTCCGAGGCCCGGGCCAAGCTCATGCCGATCAGGCTGGGAACCTCTGCCTCCTCCTGCCCAGTGGGCTGCTCCAGATAGAGCAAAACCTGTGTGCCGCCGGGAAGCTCCGTCCCGGCCAGAGGAATCTGGCTCTGAATCCGCTCTCCCTCCCCCAGAAGCACCGGGAGCAGGCCCAGATCTGTAAGCCGCTGTCGGGCCTCCTTGGGCGAAAGTCCCACCATTTGGGGCATGGAAACGGTGCTGCTTTGGGGATCGTCCGGGTCCTCGGCTCGGGAAACCCCCAGATAGGGCAGGATGTCCCCCAGCACCGCTCCCACCGTGGGAGCTGCCATGACGCCGCCGGAAATATAGATCCCCGTCTCCCGGGAGGGGGTGTCCAATGCTACAAGTATAATATAGCGCGGTTTGTCCATTGGCGCAATCCCCACAAATGAAACGATTTTGTCCTGCACCCTCTGACCGTTCTCATCAAAAATGTCAATTTTCTCACTGGTTCCCGTCTTTCCGCCCACTCTATACCCGGAAACAGCTGCATTTTTTGCGGTTCCCTCCGTCACGACCGATTCAATGAGGCCGCACATAATGGAAGAAGTTTCTTCGGAGATCACCTGCCGAAGCACCTTTGGCTCCTGATGCAGCAGCACCGTTCCGTCGGCGGCGGTGATCTCCGACACCAGATAGGGCCGCAGCAGATGACCGCCGTTGACCACCGCCGCAATGGCCCGCACCAGCTGGATGGGGGTGAGCTTGAAGGTCTGCCCGAAGGAACCGGAGGTCAGGGAAGCTGTCCCCCATTTGTCCGTATCGGTAATCAGCTCCTTGGGGAAAAACACCCCGGCACTCTCCCCGGCCAGATCGATGCCGGTTTTCTCCCGGATGCCGAACCGGGTCACATAGTCATAAAACCGCTCTCCCCCCAGCCGCAGGCCGATGTGGGCGAAGGCCAGATTGCAGGAATTTTGCAGGGCCTGAGCCGTATTCTGGGAGCCGTGGCCTCTGGAGCGCCAGCAGTGCAGGAGCTGGGATCTTCCGAGGATCTGCTCCGAGCCGGAGCAGAAAAACCGATCCTGTAAACGGACGGCGCCGCAGTCGATGGCGGCGGCCAGCGTGATGGTCTTGAAGGTGGAACCGGGTTCATAGCCGTCGGAAACACAGCGGTTGCGCCACTGATGCAGGCGAGCCGCTCTCAGTGCGTCCCGATAGGCCGCCTTCCCCTGTCGATAGGATTCACTTTCCGGGGGATATTGGAGATAATCCAGCTTCTGCCGTTCCAGTCTCCCGGACAGCTCCCGGTCTTGGATCTCCAGATAGCGGTTGGGGTCATAGCTGCCCAGTGTGGCCATGGCCAGGATCTCCCCGGTGTCCACATCCATCACCATGCCGAAGGCCCCGTTCTTCACCTGATACCGGCCCACGGCCTGCGCCATCTGCTCTTGCAGACAGGCCTGCACCGTCACATCCAGCGTGGTGACCACATCCGCCCCTCTGGTTCCCTCCACATAGCGCTCCAGAGAAAAGGGCATATCCATTTCGTTGTTTCCCTTGGTGGTGATGACCCGGGATTTTTCTCCGCAGAGGTAGCTGTCATAGCTGGCCTCGATGCCCTCCGAGCCTTCTCCCGAGGCGTTGGTAAAGCCGATGACCTGCGCCGCCAGATCGCCGTAGGGGTAAAACCGCATGGAATTCGGCTCCAGATGGATGCCCCGGATCCCGGTATCGTGGAGGTAGCTGCGGATGGCGGCTCCCTCCGGCTCCTCCACTCTGGCCTTCACCAGCTGATAGCGCAGGGAGCGGTCTTTTCCCAATTTTTCGATCTTCTCCGGGGAAACCTCCAGAATTTCTCCCAATTTCCGGGACATCTCCTGCAAATCCACCCCGGCCTGTTGCAGCTCCCGGGGGTCGAGGTAGACATTTTCCACGGTTTTGGAATCCGCCAGAATATTGAAATTACGGTCATAGATCACCCCTCGCTGGGCAGTGATGGGGGTGGTTCGGGACTGATTCCGCAGCGCCGCCTCCCCATATCCGCCCTTTCCTGCCACCATCAGCCCGTATAGATGGACGATGATCGGCACAAAGGCCGCCAGCCCCAGCAGGGCCATTAAGATCCGGATGCGCCTTTGCTGTCCGGAATCCCCCCGGATCCGATGATACCGATCCCAGATCCTTTTTTCCATACCTCCGATCCCTCCTATGGTCAGATAATCACAATGGGCAGCAAGGCCTAACCCTCACTGCCCATCACAGCTGCTACCATATTCTATGGATCGAAAGCTCCGTTATGCAAACAACTCCCGGATGCTCTGCCAAAGCGCCTGCCAGAAGCTCGGCTCCGGCAGCTCCACCGGCTCCTCAATGGTGACCTTGATGTGGCGAACCTGCTCCTGCGGCACAAGGCCCATGGCCTCTGCGGCGGTGCGGATCTCCTCCAGATCATAGCCCTCTGCATAGGCCTGCTCCAGCTCCAGATTCTCGGCCTCCAACAGCTGGATCTGCTGCCGGAGGGCGGTTTTCTGCTGCTCCACCTGATGGATCCGAACCAGACCTGCAAAGACAAAGCAGACCATGACCGCCGCCACCACCGTTCCAATCAGGAAGTAGGAGCGGATTTGGAGCGCAGGACGATGCACCGGGCGGGCTACCGCCTTGGCCTCGGCCTTTCTGGCTCTGCGCTGGCTCCGTCGCTCCAGACTTCTGGCTGCACTATCCGGGGAATAGTAGCGAACATATTGAATTTCGCCCTTATAGTCCATAATCGCTCACATCCAATCCGTTTTTTCATGTATCTTCTATGCTTACAGCTTCTCACAGACCCGAAGCTTGGCGCTTCTGGCCCGGGGATTGCGTTCCAGCTCCTCATCTCCGGAGACAATGGGCTTGCGGCTCACCAGCCGCACCTTGGGCTTTTTGCCGCAGACGCAAACCGGGAATTCCGGCGGACAGGTGCAGCCCTTTGCCGCAGCGGCCATGCCGTTTTTCACGATCCGATCCTCCAGAGAATGGAAGGTGATGATGGCCAGCCGACCGCCGGGGTTCAGCTTGGGGACTGCTGCCTCCATCACCCGGCCCACCGCACCCAGCTCGTCATTGACGGCGATGCGGATGGCCTGAAAGCTGCGCTTGGCCGGATGCTGCTTTTCCCGCAGGGCCTGAGCCGGCATGGCGCTTCGGATCACATCCACCAGCTCCAGTGTGGAGGCAATGGGCCGTTCCTCCCGGCGGCGCTCAATGGCCGAAGCGATCTGGGGCGCATAGCGCTCCTCGCCGTATTCGTAGAGGATGCGCCGCAGCTCCTCCCGGGGCCAGGTATTGACCACCTCGTAGGCGGTCAGGGGATCGTCGTGATTCATTCTCATATCCAGCGGTGCGTCGGCCATATAGGAAAAGCCCCGCTCCGCCTCATCCAACTGGGGAGAGGAAACGCCCAGATCCAGCAGGATGCCGTCCACGCCCTCGATGCCCAGCTCCTCCAGCACCTGATCCAGATTGCTGAAATTGTTATGCACCAGCGTGACCCGATCCTTCCACGGCTCCAGCCGCTTTGCGGCGGCCTCCAAGGCCACACAGTCCCGGTCGATGCCGATGAGCCGTCCTGTGGTCAGCCGCTGAACGATCTGTGAGGAATGTCCGGCCCCGCCCAGAGTGCCGTCCACATAGATGCCGTCGGGCCTGATTTGGAGGGCGTCGATGCACTCCTCCAGCAATACGGATATATGGTGAAATTCTGTCATAGCCCAATGGCCTCCAAAGCTGCAAATAATTTTCGGGAGCGGGATCTCCCTTCGATCCCGGATGGCCCTGTCTGACGGGCTTTTGTCCATACTGCTCCATCTACCAGTATAGCCGTTCTTTCCCCAAAAATCAATGCCGATCTTCGGTAAAAACTTCATTTTTCCCTGAAATTATCCTTTTTCTATTGAAAGCAAACATTCGTTTGTTCTATTTTTGTCCCTTTTCGTCGATTATTTTATGGCGACCCGATCTCCGCAGAGGCCGACGGAAAGCTTGGCCGGTTTTTTTCCGCTTTCCAGAAGGTGTGCCGCCAGCGGCCCCTCCACCTGCTGCTGTACGGCGGTACGAAGCTGTCTGGCCCCGCCGCTCCCCTTGCAGCTGCGGGCCAGCCGATCCGCCAGCTCCGGCTCGCAGCTCAGAGAAATGCCCAGCTGGGCCGCCCGCTGCTTCAGCTCCGTCAGATATTTTTCTGCGATCCCCACCATGGCCCGCAGATCCAGCGGACGGAATACCACCGTTTCGTCCAGCCGACCCAGAAACTCCGGGGAAAACCGCTCTTGCAGGGCCTGCCGGGTCTGATCCCCCCGTCCGGCAGGGCTGAAGCCCAGACCGTCCCCATGGATCTCGCCGCCCACATTGGTGGTCATCACCAGAATCACATTGCGAAAGCTCACCCGGCGACCTGTGGAATCCGTCAGCACCCCCTCCTCCATGATTTGGAGCAGGATCCCGGTCAGATCCGGGTGGGCCTTTTCCAGCTCGTCCAGCAGCACCAGACAATAAGGCCTTCTGCGGACGGCCTCGGTGAGCTTGCCGCCCTCCTCATAGCCCACATAGCCGGGAGGTGCGCCGATCAGCCGGGATACCGCCTGCTTCTCCATGAATTCCGACATATCCAGCCGCAGCATGGCCTCCTTGGTGCCGAACAGTTCCTCGGCCAGCACCCGGCAAAGCTCCGTTTTTCCCACGCCGGTGGGGCCTGCCAGCAGGATGGACGCCACGGGCCGATTTTCGTCCCGTAGGCCGCAAAGCCCCCGGCAGACAGCCTTCGCCACCTGCGCCGTTCCCTCCTCCTGTCCCATCACCCGGCTGTTGAGCAGGCTCTCCAGCCCCAGCAGGCGCTGCCGCTGGTCGGCGGTGAGCTTACCCACCGGGATCCCGGTGCGCTCCGACACGGCCCATGCCACATCCTCCGGCCCCACGGCCCGGAGCCGTCTGCCCCCTTGGGTACGCTCCGCCAGATGCTGCATCTGATCCCGCAGCCGGGCGGCCTGTTCGTATCGGCAGTCCCGGACTGCCTCGTGCAGCTCCTGCTCCAATTCCTCCCGAATGGGGCTTTGGCTCCGATGCAGCTCCCGCAGCCGGGCATGGCTGGCGGCCTCGTCGATGAGATCGATGGCCTTGTCCGGCAGATACAGATCCGGCAGATACCGCTGGGACATCCGAACAGCCTCCCCCAGCGCCTCCTCTTGGATCTTCAGCCCGTGATGCCGTTCCAGACCGGGCTTCAGCGCCTGCAAAATGGCCATAGCCCCCTCCCGGCTCGGCTCCCGGATCTGCACCGGGCGGAACCGGCGCTCCAAGGCCGGATCCTTTTCCACACATTTGCGGTACTCCTCCCGGGTGGTCGCTCCCAGCATCTGGATCTCCCCCCGGCCCAGCGCCGGTTTGAGGATATTGGCCGCATCAATGGCTCCTTCGGCGGCTCCGGCCCCCACGATGGTATGCATTTCGTCCACAAAGAGGATCACATCGCCGCTGCGCCTGATTTCCGAAACCAGATCCCGCAGCCGCTCCTCGAATTCCCCCCGGTACTTGGTCCCGGCCACCAGACTGGCCATATTCAGGCTGATGAGCCGCTTGTCCTTGAGCTGAGGCGGCACGGCTCCGGCGGCCATCCGCTGGGCCAGCCCCTCGGCAATGGCGGTTTTTCCCACCCCCGGCTCCCCCACCAGAGCGGGATTATTCTTGTTTTTCCGACTGAGGATGCCGATGACCGTCTCGATTTCCCGATCCCGTCCGATGACCGGATCCATCTCGGCGGCCTTTGCCACCAGATCCTCGCTGAATTGTTCCAGAAGCTTCAACGCTCCACTCTCCTTTCGCACCTTTGGGCTTTGCCGCTCACTGTCATGCCGGGTCAGCAGAGCCGTGAACAGCTCATCCTGATCCACCCCTGCCACCCTGAGGGCCGTAGCGGCACCGCCCCGTTTCCGACGGCTCAGAGCCAGCAGGATATGCTCCGGGCGGATGAGCCTATCCCCCAGCAGCTGGGCCTCCCCGGTGGCTTGCCGCAGGATCCGCTGGGCCTGCTCGGAAAAACCCTGCGGCAGCGGCAGCGCCGGGTCACCGCTGCCGTACAGCACCACCGCAATGTCATGGCACAGCGCCTCCGTCAGTCCCCACTGCCGCAGCAAGACCCCGGCCCTGCTCGGGGAATCGCACAACCCCCAAAGCAGATGGATGCTCCCCACAAACCCCTGTCCCAGCGCTCTGGCGCAGCCTCCGGCCTTGAGGATGACATCCGTTGCCTCCTGTGAATATCGCATACAACCACCTCCGTACGGTGGGGATTCTTACCGGCCCCACGAAAAATATACCGTTCCCACCCGGAAAAAACATTTGCAATTTTCAGAATCTGTGCTAGAATGATGGTAAGCTACATTGCTAGCCGAGCGAAAATTCATTGAGGAGGGAAAACCATGGCTTTTAAGATCACCGATTCCTGTGTCAAGTGTGGCGCTTGCGCAGAGCAGTGCCCTGTGGAGGCAATCTCCGAGGGTGAGGATCACTACGAGATCAATCCCGATGTCTGCGTCAGCTGCGGCGCCTGCGCCGAGCAGTGCCCCGTGGGTGCCATCGAGGAGGGCTAATCTTTAGCTTGAATCCATGTTAGCCTGTGCGCCCTTTGGACGCACAGGCTGATTTTTTTATCAGGAGGTTTCCATGGAAGTTCTCTCCTGCGGCTATACGCTGCGGCTCAGTCCGGGCGCCTTCCCGCTGAGTACCGATTCGATGGTCCTTGCGGACTTTGTGCGGCTGCCCCGCAAGGCTCAGGTGCTGGATCTTGGCTCCGGCTGCGGAACACTGGGCCTGCTGCTCTGCGGCAGAGATCCCGGCTGTCAGGTCACCGGGGTGGAGCTGGATCCGCTGGCCCACGCCGCCGCTTTGGAAAACATCGCCGCCAACGGCCTTTCCCCCCGGCTTTCCAGTATATGCGCCGACCTGCGATCTGTGCCGCCGGAGCTGCCATGGGGGCAGTTTTCCTGCTGCATCTCCAATCCCCCCTACTTTTCCGGCGGAGCCGCCAGCCGGAAAACCCCTCTGGCCCGTCGGGACGACTGTCTTTCCACCGGGGAGCTGACCCGGCTTGCTGCCAAGGCCCTGCGCTTTGGCGGAGATTTTTTTGTGGTTCAGAAGCCCGACCGTCTGGCCCAGCTCTGCTATGAGGCCAGCCGCAGCGGTCTGGAGCCGAAGCGGCTCCGTCTGGTTCGCTCCCGGCCCCAAGGCCCCGTTTCTCTCATTCTGCTCCAGTGCCGCCGAGGCGGCAGGCCCGGACTGCTCTGGGAGGAGCTGACCCTCACCAATCCCGACGGCTCGCCCAGCGACGATTACCGCCGAATCTATCACCTGTAAGGAGACTGCTATGTCCGGAATGTTGTATTTGGTCCCCACCCCCATCGGAAATCTGGGGGATATTTCGCCCCGAGCCCGGGAAACTTTGGAAAAGGTCGATTTCATCGCCGCCGAGGATACCCGGGTCACGCTGAAGCTGCTCAACCATCTGGGCATCAAAAAAAACCTTGTCAGCTACTATGAGCATAACAAGGAATTCAAAGGCAATGTGATCGTGGAGCGGATTTTGGCCGGAGAGGCCTGCGCTCAGGTATCTGACGCCGGAAGTCCCGCTATTTCCGACCCCGGCGAGGATCTGGTTCGGCTCTGCGCCGAAAACGGCATCCCCGTCTGTGCCATTCCCGGCCCCTGTGCGGTCATCACCGCCCTGAGCATCTCCGGTCTGCCCACCGGGCGGTTCTGCTTCGAGGGCTTTCTCTCCACCTCCAAGAAAAGCCGCCGGGAGCATCTGGAGGCGCTGGTTCACGAAACTCGCACCATGATCTTCTACGAGGCCCCCCATAAGCTCCTCAACACGCTGGTGGATTTGCAGGAGACCTTTGGCCCGGAGCGTCGGATCTCCTTCTGCCGGGAGCTGACCAAGCTGCACGAGGAGGTCATCCGCACCACCATCGCAGAGGCCATTGTCCGCTATACGGAAAACGCCCCCAAGGGGGAATTCGTTCTGGTGGTGGAGGGTGCTGCTCCGGAAAGCAAGGCCGCCGCCTCCATAGAGGACGCCGCCGCTCTGGTGGCCCAGCGGATGGAAGCCGGTATGAGCCGCAAGGATGCGGTCAAGCAGGTGGCCAAGGAGCTGGATCTGCCGAAAAACGAGGTCTATGATGCCTCCCTCTCCCTCTAAGCCCCCATAAAATCAGGAAACAGCAGTCCGCCACAGACTGCTGTTTTTTATTGCCCTGCGGATCCGATCAGATCTCCTCCATCTGTCTGATGCAGCTTTGGCACACATCCTTATTCCGGTAGGATACCAGATCGTGGGTAGAGCCGCAGAAGATACATTTGGGTCCGTGCTTGCGCAGGATGATCTGATCTGCTTCCAGATAGATCTCCAGCTCATCCCGGACGGCAATATCCATGGTTCGACGCAGCTCGATGGGCAATACGATACGGCCCAGATCATCCACCTTGCGTGTGATTCCCGTCGATTTCATGCTTTCATCTCCTCTCATCCAGTCTCTCTTTCCGCCGATATGCACAGGCGCTGTATATCGCCATTAGATTATATAGAATTCCCCCTTTTCTGTCAAATACTTTTCCGAATTTTTGTTACTTTTTGTCTAAATTAAACATGGTTATCTATGCAATTCGCACATAGAATTGGTATAGAAAAGGAGGAATATAGATGTTAGACGCTCTCTGGCCCTTATCGGTCGTGCTTTCTGTCGTCCATGCAGCCGCTGTCGGACGGCTTTCCGGGCTGCTTTCCGCCTTCCTGTCGGGGGCCTCGGAGGCGGTGAAGCTGTGCATCACCATGGCAGGCCCCATCTGTCTCTGGTCGGGTCTGGGGACACTGGCCCAGCGGCTGGGGCTGACCGCCCGGCTGAGTCGGCTGCTGCGCCCGGTACTGGGCAGGCTCTATCCCTCTGCCCAGTCGGACGGCCTGCTGGCTCAGGCGCTGGCCGGAAATTTCTGTGCCAATCTGCTGGGGCTGGGAAATGCCGCCACCCCCATGGGGATCCAAGCGGCCCGGCGGCTGAAGGATCCCAGCCATCCCGGCACCGCCACCGACCAGCTCTGCCGGCTGGTGGTGATGAACACCGCCTCCGTCCAGCTGCTGCCCACCACGGCTGCCTCGATCCGGGCCGCCCGGGGCTGTGCCAGCCCCATGGATCTGCTGCCCTGTGTCTGGCTCACCAGCCTTTGCTCGGTCTGCACCGGGCTGGGGCTTTGTCTGCTCCTGCAAGGGAGGAAGCGCCGTGGCTGATGCACTTTTACCCCTTCTGCTCTGCGGACTTTCCCTCTGGGCGCTCCACCGCCGGGAGCATACCTATGACCTTCTGATGGAGGGGGCTGCCGAGGGACTGCGCCTCATTGCCCGGATCCTGCCCTCCCTCATCCTTTTGCTCAGCGGGGTCTCCATGCTCCGGGCCAGCGGTTTTTTGGACAGTCTCCACAGGCTTCTGGCCCCGGCCCTGTCCCGGGTGGGGATCCCCCCGGAGACCGCCATGCTGGTTCTGATCCGCCCCATCAGCGGGAGTGCGGCGCTGGCGGTGGGAGCGGAGCTGATTTCCGCCTACGGGCCGGATTCTCCGGTAGGCCGCACCGCCGCCGTGATGCTCGGCTCCACGGAGACGACCTTCTATGTCCTCCATGTCTATCTGGGAGCCTGCGGCATCCGCAGCAGCCGCTATGCGCCCTATGCGGCGCTGGGGGCAGACTGCATGGGCTTTGTCATGGCCGCCGCCACCGTGCGCTGGTTCTATCCGTAAAGGCCGCAAAAAAACAGCCGCAGGATCCTGCGGCTGTTTCCGTCTGATCGGGGTATATTACTCCTCGTCGTTCTCCTCGTCCTCGCTGTCATCCAGCGCAAACTCCAGAACTTCTCCACATCTGGGACATACGATGGAGCCTGCCTCCAGAGTTTCCTCGTCAAAGTCAACCTCTTCGCCGCAGGTGGGGCAGAGAACCGCATAAATGGTGGTATCCTCGTCCCCGAAATCGAAGCCTTCCTCAGAATCCTCGAAATCCTCGTCGTCCTCGAAATCATCATCCTCGTCGTCGTAATCGTCATAGTCGTCGAAATCATCATCGTCGTCCATGATAAAATCCTCGATGGCGTCCAGATCGTCCTCGATCTCGTCCAGCTCATCGGAAATAGCGATGGTGGTCTCCTGCACATCACCAAGGGTCTTGGTGACATCACCCAACAGATCCACAATGGCAGCGATCATCTTTCCCTCGTCGGTCTCGGTGCTCAGCTTCATGCCATCCATCAGACCCTTGAGGTATGCGGACTTCTCAGAAAGTGTCATAATAAACTCCTTTTTAATTAGACCTTGGAGCGGCCCAGGTACTCGCCGGTACGGGTGTCGATGTTGACCATATCGCCTTCGTTGATGAACAGAGGCACCTTGATCTCAGCGCCGGTCTCAACGGTAGCGGGCTTGGTGACATTGGTAGCGGTGTTGCCTGCGAAGCCGGGCTCGGTTTCGGTAACGACCAGATCCACAAAGTTGGGGGCTTCCACGCCGAAGACCTTGCCCTTGTAGCTCATGATGGTGCAGGTATCGTTCTCCTTGACGAACTTGAAGGAATCGTCCAGAACGGAAGCATCGATGGGCTCCAGCTCATAGGTCTCGCCGTCCATGAAGTAGTACAGCTGGCCGTCGTTGTAGGAATACTCCATCTTCTTACGCTCGATGTAAGCGGTGGGGTACTTGGCAGAGGGGTTGAAGCTGGTCTCAGTCATGCCGCCGGTGATGACATTCTTCATCTTCACACGGACGAAGGCTGCGCCCTTACCGGGCTTGACGTGCTGGAACTCGACAACCTGCATAACCTTACCTTCCATCTCGAAGGTAACGCCGTTTCTAAATTCGCTAGCAGAAATCATTGGTAAATCCTCCTAAAGTTGATGCCCCGGGTGACCGGAGCGGTTAAACTCGCATAATTGCTCTCGTACATTCTAACCGAATCCGTCCAATATTTCAAGTGGAAAACGGTTTTTTTTCAGACCAATTCGATCTTTTTCCGTTTTTACCCGGTCTGCGGCCCTAAAATTTCGCTCTGCGGCCCCGGGCAGCCAGAATAAAGGGCATTTCCGCCGCATGGCGGAGCTTGAGCCAGAAGGTGTGATTGTGAATGGCTCGGACAAGAATGGCCTGCATCCCGGCGGAGCGGGCGCCCAGCACATCGGTGTAGATCTGATCTCCGGCCAGCGCACAGTCCTCTGGACGGAGGCCGTATTTTTCCAGACATTCCCGGATGCCTCTGTGGAAGGGCTTTTGGGCGTGGGTGATGCAGTCGAGGCCGTATTCCCGGCAGAAGTGCCGAACCCGATCCTTTTTGGAATTGGAGACCACGCAGATTCTGGGGGTCTGAGAGGCCGCCATCCGTCTCAGCCACTGCTCCATTTCCGGCTGGGGGGTGTTGGTGGTATAGGGGACGATGGTATTGTCAAAATCCAGCATCAGGAGCCTGATGCCCCTCTGGGTCAGATATTCGGGGGTGAGCTGGGTAATGGAATCCACCATCACCGTGGGTAAAAAAGAAAATGCCATAAGCGCCTCCGCAGAATTGATGGAACTTATTATAGCACGGCGGCATGGATTTGTCCACGGTGCCGATGCAGATGGGAAAAAATAGGATGGAAAAGCCCTCTGCAACAGCAGAGGGCTTTGTTGAGCATAAACCAAGAGGGATATTAGTAGAACTTTCTCTTGTTCTTACGGGCAGCTTCAGACTTCTGCTTACGCTTCAGGCTGGGGCTGACGTAATGCTCGCGCTTCTTGACTTCGGCGATGACGCCCTCCTTGGCGCAGCTACGCTTAAAGCGACGCAGAGCGCTTTCCAGAGACTCGTTCTCCTTCACGCGAATTTCAGACATTGTTTTCCCTCCCTCCAACGGCATCCGGTTACATCCAGGATGCTTTCAGGGCCATACTGGCTTGGTATATTATAACCGGTCTTTCTCAACTTGTCAAGGAAGATTTCGAAATTTTTACAAAAATCTTTACTTTACGATGAGATTGACCAGCTTGTTCTTGACAACAATGGTCTTAACCACGTTTCCGCCCTGTTTTGCCAGGAATTTTGCAATTTTTTCATCTGCAAGGGCGTTGGCAACCACCTGGTCATTTTCGAGATCTGCATCCATCAGCACGGTGCCGCGCATCTTGCCGTTGACCTGGACTGCAATATTGAGCTCGCTGTCCTTGCACTTATCCTCGGAGTAAGTGGGCCAGTCAGCCACAGAGCAAATGCCCTCAAACCCCTTGTTCTCCCAGATCTCATCGCAGATATGGGGTGCGAAGGGAGACAGCAGAGTGACGAAGGTCTTGAGCTCTGCCAGGTTGCAGGTCTTGTCGATCTGGTTCAGCAGTGCCATGAGCGCAGCAATGGCGGTGTTGGGCTTCAGGTTGTCGATATCCTCGGAGACCTTTTTGATGGTCTTGTGCATAGCGGACATATTGGCTTTAGAATACTCGGTTTCGCTGTCCTTCACGTTCTCAGCCATAGCCCAGACACGGTCCAGGAAACGCTTGCAGCCCTTGACCGCCTTGGGGGTCCAGGTTGCAGCCTTCTCGAAGTCACCGATGAACATGACGTACAGACGCATGGTGTCTGCGCCGTACTCCCGGATGACATCGTCAGGGTTAATGACGTTGCCCAGGGACTTGGACATCTTGACCGCAGGACGCAGCGCATCGGAGCCGTACTTGGCAACCATGGCATCCTTGTCTTCCTGCTTGTCGAAGTTGCCCACATAGTGGGGATTTTCGCCCAGGATCATGCCGTGGCTGGTGCGCTTGGCATAGGGCTCCTTGGTGGGAACCACGCCGATGTCATAGAGGAACTTGTGCCAGAACCGGCTGTAGAGCAGGTGCAGGGTGGTGTGCTCCATGCCGCCGTTGTACCAATCCACCGGGCTCCAGTACTCCAGAGCTTCCTTGGAAGCCAAAGCGTCCTTGTTGTGGGGGTCCATATACCGCAGGTAGTACCAGGAAGAACCGGCCCACTGGGGCATGGTATCGGTCTCACGCTTTGCGGGGCCGCCGCAGCAGGGGCAGGTGGTCTCCACCCAGTCGGTGATGGCAGACAGGGGGCTCTCGCCGTCGTCGGTGGGCTCGTAGCTGTCTACATCGGGCAGCAGCAGGGGCAGCTGCTCCTCGGGCAGGGGCACGGTGCCGCACTTGGGGCAGTGGACAATGGGAATGGGCTCGCCCCAGTATCTCTGACGGGAGAAGACCCAGTCACGGAGCTTGAAGTTGGTCTTGGCTTCGCCGATGCCCTTCTCTTCCAGCCACTTGATGATGGCGGGGATGGCCTCCTTGACGGTCATGCCGTTGAGGAAACCGGAGTTCACCATAATACCGGTGTCGTCCTTCAGGGTGAAGGGGGCGTTCTGCACGTCACCGCCGGCAACCACTTCCACGATCTCGCAGCCGAAAGCCTTGGCAAATGCCCAGTCACGCTCATCGTGAGCAGGAACTGCCATAATGGCACCGGTGCCGTAGGTGGAAAGGACATAGTCAGAGATGAAGATGGGGATCTCCTTGCCGTTCACGGGGTTGATGCCCCTGACGCCGTCCAGCTTCACGCCGGTCTTATCCTTGTTAAGCTCGGTACGCTCCAGGTCGGACTTAGCAGCAGCGGCTGCCTGATATGCCTTGACCTCATCCACGTTGTTGAGCCGGTCCATCCACTTCTGCACCAAAGCGTGCTCAGGAGACAGAACCATGTAGGTGGCACCGAACAGGGTGTCGGGACGGGTGGTGTAGATCAGGATCTCATCGCCCAGGGTGGACTGGAACTTCACCTCTGCACCGTGGCTCCGGCCGATCCAATTGGTCTGCTGTGCCTTTACACGGTCCACAAAGTCCAGGTCATCCAGGTCGTCCACCAGACGGTCTGCGTACTTGGTGATCCGCAGCATCCACTGGCTCTTTTCCTTACGGACAACGGGAGAACCGCAGCGCTCGCAGACACCCTCCACCACTTCTTCGTTGGCGAGGACGCACTTACAGCTGGTGCACCAGTTCACGGGCATCTTTGCCTTGTAGGCCAGGCCGTTCTTGTACAGCTGCAGGAAGATCCACTGGGTCCACTTGAAATACGCAGGGTCCGTGGTGTTGATCTCCCGATCCCAGTCAAAGCTGTAGCCCAGGGCCTTCAGCTGACGGCGGAAGTTCTGAATGTTGTTGTCAGTAACCTCTCTGGGGTGAACGTGATTCTTGATGGCGTAGTTCTCGGTGGGCAGGCCGAATGCATCGTAGCCCATGGGGAACAGAACATTCTTCCCCTCCATACGCTTTTTACGGGCAATGATGTCCATAGCGGTGTAGGGACGGGGATGGCCTACATGCAGGCCGGCACCGCTGGGATAGGGGAACTCTACCAGGGCGTAAAACTTCTCCTTATCGCTGCCGTTGACGGCTGCGTACAGCTTCTTCTCTTCCCAGATCTTCTGCCATTTCTCCTCGATTCGCGTAAATTCGTAATTCATGACAAAAACCTCTCTTTTACATGGATCATTCCATGATAATGTCCTTCAGATCGATCTCTTCTGCGTCTGCCCACAGCCGCTCCAGATTGTAGTACTCCCGTGCCTCCTGGGTAAAGACATGGACCACGACACTGCCATAGTCCAGCAGCTCCCAGGTGTTGCCCCGGTGGCCCTCACGGCCCAGCATGGGCTCGCCCAGCTGCTCCAGGGTGTACTCTGCATAGTCACAGAGGGTCTTGACATGGGTGCTCACAGTGCCGGTGCAGAGGATGAAATAGTCGGCAAGAGAGCTGATCTTGTCGATTTTCAGGAGCTTAATATCCATGCCCTTCTTCTCATCCAGTGCCTTCGTCACAGCGTAAGCGATTTCTTTTGTGCTCAGCATAACGTTCTCCCTTTCTTATTTTATTGGATCGACAGCCAGTGCAGAGCCTCCCTGGTCGCAGGAGAAATTTCACTGCCCTGGTCTTTTAAGTGTTCCAAAGTCATTTCCATGCCCAGCTTCAGTGCTGCATACAGGTCTTCAAAGGCCAGCTTCCGCAGCCGCTCTACTCCGGGGAAATCCCGGTTGGGCTCCATATAGTCTGCCACATAGACGATGGTTTCCAGCAGATCCATCTTGGGCTTACCGGTGGTGTGGGATCGGATGGCCCGAACCACATTGTCATTTTCTCCGAAGATCTCCTTCGCCACCAAAGCGCCGGTATAGGCGTGGAGGGTTTTGGGATTCTCCCGGGAAAAATCATCTAACATCTTACCATAGGCACTGCACAATGTCAATTGCAGGGGGCCGTCCAGAGCCTTGGTCACATCGTGGAGCATACCGGCCCGGCCGGCATCCACCACATCTGCCCCCCAGCGCTGGGCCAGGGCGATGCAGGTATCCCGGCAGCCCAGAACGTGCCGGACCCGGCTGGGCTTCAGCAGGCTCACCACCACCTGTTCCAGCTGCTCCATGGGGAGGTTCTTCCAGTTGGCCCGGGTGTTGTAGAGTCCCTGCTGGCGGATGTAGTCCGCCACAGTCCCAGGCAGGAAGGCATCGGTGCATCCGAATGCCAGCAGCCGCCGCAGCTGGGTGGAGGAAATCTCGGTGACCCGGTTCTGAACCGTCAGGACCCTGCCCCCCTGAGCTTCCAGCTTTTTGCGCTGGGTCTCAATGGCCTCCTGTTCCCCCCGGTCTCCCCGGCAGAGAACACCCAGCGTCACCTGAGAAAGCAGCCTTTCGTACTGTTTCCAGCCTTCAAAGCTCAGGAACATATCGCTGCCCATAATGAGCACCAGCTCGTCCTCCGGGTAAACCTCCCGCAGGGCATCCACCGTTTCATAGGTGTAGCTGATGCCGGGGCGGGACAGCTCCAGATCCGAAATTTCCAGCTCCGGATAGTCCCGGACTGCCAGACACATCATTTCGTAACGCTGCTTGGGAGAGGGTGATCCCTCCGGAACTTCCTTGTGAGGGGCGATGGAGTCGGGGATCAGCAATAATTTGCTCAGTCCCAGGGCCTCATACGCCTGTCTTGCTGCCTGAACGTGCCCAATGTGAGGCGGGTTGAAGGTCCCGCCAAAGATACCGATCCGCTGCATTCGATGCGCTCCCCTTTCCAACTGTGTCTATGGATTTGTTTTTTAGTCTTCGCTCTTGTTTCTCAGCTGCTTTTCCCGATCCCGTTCAATGGCCCGCTCGATGGCCTGCTCACGGAAGTAGGCATTGCGCTGCTCACGGACCTTCTTTTCTGCCTGGCGGCGGGCACGGATGCCCTTGCGCACCGGGTCTTTCTTGCTCACAGGCGTGGATTTGCGCTTGGCGCGGCCGGTAGCACTGCGCTCCTGCTGGCATTTCTCGCTGAAACGATAGATCACAAACTTGGCGCCCACACAGGCAACGCCATCGGCGCCGGTTGCCTCACAGATCGCGTCGCTGACTTCCCGTGCGCTCATCAGTGCGGTTTCCAGGACCTTACCCTTTACCAGTTCTCTTGCAGTGAGAAGCCGATCCGCCTCTGCTGCCACGGCCTCGGTGACGCCGTCCTTACCTACCATCAGGGTAGTTTCCAATGTATTGGCCTGAGCCCGAAGCTCAGCTCTCTGTTTACTTGTCAGCATATCCTGCCTCCTTTAATTTATCATAAAATAGATTGAGTGCCCGTGCCCGGTGGGAAACCTGGTTCTTTTCCTCAGCAGAAACCTCTGCCAGAGTCTTCCCAAAGGGCGGGTAATAGAAAATAGGGTCATAGCCGAAGCCGCCTTCTCCGGCAGGGCTTCTGAGAATGGTTCCATGGACCTCGCCCCGGGCCTGGATCACATCCCCCTCGGGAGTCACCATGGAGATCACACAGACGAACTTCGCCTGACGCTGATCGTCGGGGACGTTCTCCATGTTTTTGAGCAGCAGCTGGAGACGACCCCAGTCGTCCAGGCTGTCGTCAAAGCCGTACCGCGCCGAATAGATTCCTGGTTCCCCGTTCAAGGCATCCACCGCAATGCCGGAATCATCGGCAAGGGCGGGCAGTCCTGTGGCCTCCATCACGGCCCGAGCTTTCAAAAGGGAGTTTTCCTCAAAAGTGGTGCCGGTTTCCTCCACGTCGATGTCAACGCCCAGCTCCGACTCCATCACCAGCTGGATGTCCAGCTTCTCGGTGATTTTCCGAATTTCCTCCCACTTGTGCTTGTTTTTACTGGCAAGAACTACTTTCATCCTGTGCTCCTTACAGCAGTGCTTCCACGAAGCCCCGTGCCTCAAAGGGCATCAGGTCGTCAGCCTGCTCGCCAACACCGATAAACTTCACAGGAATTTGCAGGGCATCCGCCACCGCAATGACAATGCCGCCCTTTGCGGTGCCGTCCAGCTTGGTGAGGGCCATGGCAGTGACACCGGCGATCTCCTTAAACTGCTTGGCCTGGATCAGGCCGTTCTGACCGGTGGTTCCGTCCAGGACCAGCAGTACTTCCTTACTGGCCTCCGGCAGCTCCCGCTCCACGATCCGGCTGATCTTATTCAGCTCGTTCATAAGGTTTGCCTTGTTGTGCAGACGGCCTGCGGTGTCAATGATGATCACATCCGTATCCTTGGCCTTGGCAGACTGAATGCCGTCAAACACCACGGAAGCGGGGTCCGCGCCCTCATGCTGGCGAACAATGGAGGCACCGCTGCGCTCTGCCCAGATCTCCAGCTGATCGGCGGCGGCAGCACGGAAGGTGTCACCCGCCACCAGAAGGACCTTCTTTCCCTGGTCCACCTGCTGCTTTGCGATTTTGCCGATGGTGGTTGTCTTGCCCACACCATTGACGCCGATGACCAGGATCACGCTGGGGTGGGTGGAGAGGTTCAGTGCCGTATCTCCCACATTCAGCATATCCACCAGAATGTCCTTCAAGGCTCCCTTGGCCTCCTCAGTGGTCTTGAGGTGTTGTTCCCGAACGGCCTTTTTCAGACGGTCCACTGCCTTCACCGCCGTATCAACGCCCAGATCCGCCAGGATCAGGCTCTCCTCCAGCTCATCGTAGAAATCGTCGTCGATCTCGCTGAAGCCGGAAAAAACGCTGCCCAGGGTATCGCTGAGGGCGTCACGGGTCTTGGTCAGACCCTTTTTGATTTTTTCAAAAAATCCCATAATACTCTCCTTTATTCAACAATTCCCAAATATTCTTCCATCTGATTGAGGTCCAGCCGCAGCAGCGTACTGACACCCTGCTCCTGCATGGTAACGCCGTAGAGCACATCCGAGGCCTCCATGGTGCCCCGGCGGTGGGTAATGACAATAAACTGGGTCTTCTGGCTGAGATTTCGCAGATAGGAAGCAAATCGTTCCACATTCCGGTCGTCCAGTGCCGCATCGATCTCATCGAGAATGCAGAAGGGCGTGGGACGGACCTTCAAAATGGCAAAATACAGAGCGGTGGCCACGAAGGCCTTTTCGCCGCCGGACAGCAGCGTGATGGTTTTCACCTGCTTTCCGGGGGGCTGGACCCGGATCTCAATGCCGCAGGCCAGGGGATCTTCCGGATCCTCCAGGATCAGCTGCCCCTTGCCGCCGCCGAACATCTCCCGGAAGGTCTCCCCAAAATAGTGGTCGATCTTCTGGAATTCGGTAACAAAGATGTTGGTCATCTCCTTGGTGATGTCCCGGATCACACCCTCCAGCTCCCGCTTGGAGTTCAGCACATCATCCCGCTGCTCTGCCAAATAGGTGTATCGCTCATTCACCCGGGCATACTCCTCAATGGCCCCCAGGTTGGGCGTGCCCAGGCCGGAGATCTTGTGCTTGAGTTCCGCGATCCGGCGGCTGCCCGCTGCCACGGATTCGATTACACCCCGATGTTCTCCGGCGGTGCCGGGGGTGAGCGCGTAGGAGTCCCAGAGCTTATCGATGATCTGCCGCTCCTCCATAGCCGTGGTGACCTTCTTCTGCTCCAGCAGCGCACAGGCCCGCTCCATATTGAGAATATCTTTATTCTTTTCCTGGGATTCCCGCTCGCTGCGGGTCTTGGCGGCTTCCGCCTCGGCCCGGTCTGCCAGCAGCTTTTCCAGGGACTTCTGCATCTTCTGCTCCTGCTCGCCATTTTCCTGCTGCCGCATCCGAAGCGCCTGGATCTCCCCTTCGATTTTCCGGGATTCCTCCTGAATGGATTCCATCAGGGATGTCTTCTTTTCCCGGTCTCCTTCCATATCGGTGCGAAGACGGCTGAGGTCCTGAATATGGGTCTGGGCGGTGGCCCGCTCGGCTTCCATCGCCGCAGTTTCGGTTTTGAGGTCGGTCATCTGCTCGGTAATGGTGGCAGCGGCCTGAGATGCTTCACTCTGACTGCTCTCCAATTCCAGCAGGGCCTGCCTGGTTTCTGCCAGGCTCCGCTCCATCATGGTAAGCTCTGCCTGCCGGGCCGCACTGCGCTCCCGGTCGGAAGCGATCCTGGCCTCCAGGGCTTCCCGCTCCCGGTCGGCACCTGCCTCCGCCTCCAAAATGGCGTTGCGCATGATTTCATGCTGCCGCTCCTGGCCCTGCATTCTGAGGACCTGGTCCTCTGCCTGACGGAGCTGATCCCGGGCAGCGGTCAGCTGAAATTCCGCCTGGTCGTACTGTCTCTGAGCCTCTTGCAGTTCTTTTTCCGCATTCTGTCGGTAGGTATCCAGCTTTTTTTCCTGGATCGTGAGCTTTTCCAGCTCATTGGCCCGGGAGAGAATACCAGCATCCTTATTGACGGAACCGCCGGTCATGGAGCCGCCGGGGTTCATCACCTGGCCGTCCAGGGTGACGATTTTGAATCGGCTGTGGTATTTCTGGGCCATGGAAATGGCGGCGTCCATATCCTGGACGATCACCGTTCTGCCCAGAAGGTTATCCACGATCCCCCGGTAGGTATCCTGGGTCCGCACCAGCTGGGAGGCGACCCCCACAAAGCCCCGGCAGGCTTCCAGTCCCGTCTCCTGAAGATAACGGGGATGAATGCCGGACAGGGGCAGGAAGGTGGCCCGTCCGCCTCCGGTCCGTTTCAGGTAGGAAATGGCGGCTTTGCCGTCGGCTTCATTTCCCACCACGATCTGCTGCATGGCTGCACCCAGGGCAATTTCGATTGCCACGGTGCAGCTGTCCTCGGTACGGATCAGCCGGGACACCGGGCCGTGGATGTTCCGCAGGTTCCCTCTCTGGGCCTCCTGCATCACCATGCGCACGGATTTCTGATAGCTTTCAAAGTCCCGCTCCATGGCCTGAAAGACCCGAAGCTTGGCACGGACGGAATCCAGCTGGCGGTTGAGATCCCGGGTCTGCTCCAGCAGCTGATCCCGGCGCTTCACCCGGGTTTCCTGCCGCAGGGTATATCCCGCAATGGTATTATTGGCGGATTCGGCATCTTCCTGGGCTTTTTCCAGCTCCCGGCGGCAGTCGCTGAGATCCTTCTCCGCGGCCTCCCGGCGGGATGCGCCGCTTGTCAGATCCGCTTTCAGTTCCTCCAGCCGGTCCTGGCCCTGGGCGATGCTCTGCTCCATGCCCCGCAGATCCGCCTGATGTCCGGCGATATCCGCACTAAGGCCGGCTTCCTTGCCCCGAAGCCGGAGGTATTCCCGGGTCATGCCCTGGGCGCTGGCAGTCATAGCTGCGAGCTTTTGCGTCAGCATATCCAGTGCCCGCTTCTTCTGTGCCAGGTCCGCTTCGATGCCCTGGATCCGCTCCTCCGTCTGGCGGATCTGAGCCACCACACCGCCGGAACGGTCTTTCTGGCCCTGTAACTCCTCCTGTATCCGCAGAAGGTTCTGGCTGTTGTTATCCAGATTGCCCCGAAGCACGGCGATCTGGCCTTCCAGCTGCTGGTGGGCACTGCCCAGCATATTCACATGGATGCGGGCATTTTCCAGGTCTTCGTCCCGCTCATGGAGCACCTTTCCCAGCTCCTCCGCCTTCCGGTAGAGGCTGTCCAGGTCATCATGGGCCTGCTGCAAAACGAAGGAAGCAGAAGCATAGTCCTCCTCGGCCTTCTTCGCCGCTGTGGAGAGCTTATCCAGGCTGTCCAGCCACACAGCCACCTCCAGCCCCCGGAGCTCGTCTTTCATTTCCAGATATTTTTTTGCCTTCTCCGCCTGACTTTTCAGGGGATCCAGCTGCAATTCCAGCTCGGACACCTTATCGCCAATGCGAAGCAGATTGTCTTCGGTGTGCTGGAGCTTTCGCTCGGTATCCAGCTTCCGGTGGCGGTATTTGGAGATACCTGCCGCCTCTTCAAAGATCTCCCGGCGGTCCCCGCTTTTCAGTGCCAGGATTTCATCGATACGGCCCTGACCGATGTTGGAGTAGCCCTCCCGGCCCAGCCCCGTATCCATAAACATCTCATTGATATCCTTTAACCGGGCGGACTGGCGGTTAATATAGTATTCGCTGTCACCGGAGCGGTAATAGCGCCGGGTGACCATCACCTCGTCGGCATCATAGGAAAGTGCCCGGTCGGAGTTGTCCAGAGTCAGGGTTGCCTCCGCAAAGCCCACGGGGCTGCGCTTCTGAGTACCGCCGAAGATCACATCTTCCATCTTCACGCCCCGAAGGGTCTTAGAGCTCTGTTCCCCCAGGACCCAGAGGATGGAATCGGAAATATTCGATTTTCCAGAGCCGTTAGGTCCCACAATGGCGGTGATATCGTCGCCAAAGCGGATCAGGGTTTTGTCCGGAAAGGATTTAAAGCCCTGCAATTCCAAAGATTTAAGATACACAGTATGCCCTCTTACAAAAAAATCTAATAATAAATCACTTTATTATAACGAACATCCGGATAAAATGCAAGGAAATCTTTTAACTTCCCTCAAGATCCGCAGATTCCCCTGCCGAATTTTTTCGGGTAAAAAATTGGCGTGGAAGCAGCCCGATTCCGGGACGCCTCCACGCCTTCTGCGCTAAAAGAAGAGAGGTAGGAAAGAGAAATTTTAAGGAGAGAAAGATTTGCGGCTCACGGCTTCCGCTTGTCTTTCATGTCCTTATCTTATCCGGGGATTATGTCCGGCTTTTAACAGAGAACCGAATAATCTGTGAATAAATTCTTGGAAAATTCTTAAGGTCTTTGATTTTCCGTCTGCTGCTGCGCCGCGAAAGAGTCTCTATTCTCCCACACGCAGAAAGTTTCGCAGGGAAGCACCCGGGTTCCGGGCACCTCCCTGCCGTCTGCGCAAATAAAAAGAGAAGAGAAAAGGACCTATATGGAGCCGCTCCCTGAGCTGTCATGTAAAACACCCGGCACCCCCCGGACCATTCATTCCCTGCTCAGGCCCGCCAGGACTTATAATGCCGGATATTTCTGCGCTTACCGGGAGTCGCTGATAAAAAAGGAGGGCGGGCTCATGACTTCCGCTTGCCTTTGATATTTTTGATTCTAAATGGGGATCATGTCCGGGATTTCACAGAGAAACAAACAGTTTGTGAATCATTTGTGATCTTCCGAAAATCTTTCCCAGAAGATTTGTCATAGCTCTGCACGAGAACCCAAAAAATCAGCAGGGGAGCAATCCGTCTCCGGGCTGCTCCCCCGCTTTTCTGCGCTAAAAGAAGAGAGGTAGGAAAGAGAAATTTTAAGGAGAGAAAGATTTGCGGCTCACGGCTTCCGCTTGTCTTTCATGTCCTTATCTTATCCGGGGATTATGTCCGCTTTTTGTCGAAGAACCAAACAGTCTGTGAATAATTTCTTTGATTTTCCTTAAGACAGAAGCTTCTGATTTTAAGCTGCCGCCAAGTCAGAGGAACACATTCCAGAAAAGCCCAAAAAATTTGGCAGGGAAGCAATCCGTCTCCGGGCTGCTCCCCTGCCGTCTGCGCTAAAAAAGAAGAGAGGTAGGAAAGAGAAAATTTGAGGAGAGAAAGACCTGCGGCTCACGGCTTCCGCTTGCCTTTCATGCCCTTATCTTATCCGGGGATTATGTCCGCCTTTTGTCGAAGAACCAAACAATTTGTGAATAAAGGTTT
>SAMEA104404100__coassemble_689_pt1 | contig 35242 bp, 23 predicted proteins | sample SAMEA104404100__metabat2_low_PE_102 | metagenome-assembled genome bin SAMEA104404100 (sample SAMEA104404100) | Balaenoptera acutorostrata | reverse complement strand
AATAGGTAATGCCAACACAAAGCTCCGCTGAAAAGCGGAGCTTTTCTTTTTTTATCCGAAGTCTTCAGAAGATTCTGCCCCAAAAGCATATTCGACTGAAAAATGCAGAAAACCGCAGAAAAACCGCCCTCCCCATATCGGGGAGGGCGAAATGTTTGGCAGAGGTTATTGGAAGCTTTCCTCCATGGGGCTGTGGTTGGATACCAGATACCAGTGTCCATCCCGGTTTTCCATGACGGCGGTACATTCCTCGTTGAAGCCGCCGGGATAGGTCAGCGCCACCCGGGTTTCATCCACATCCAGCCAATGGCCCGACTGGATCTGGGCGGTCATGGCATTGGTGTCCCCGTGGAACAGGAAATACCGTCCAGAGGCGGCACAGAATTCCATTTTGTCCAGACCGACCTGATGGGTCTGCTCCAGCGTCAGACCGAACACCTCCTGAAGATCGGCGTTCATTTCGTCCTCGCTGATGACAGTGGCATCCAGCTGGAAGATCATGTGATCCTCGCCGTAATGCTCCCGGAAATGGGTCAGCTCCAGCTCCGTGGGAGGCAGGTAGGAGGACGGATCCTTGCGGTGGGCCAGATGGCCGTTATAGAAAAACTGCACCAGATCCACATCCTCCGGGCCGTCGAAATAGCTGGTCAGCGCCTGAGAATAGAGGCTGAAATCCGCCTCAAACAGCGCCCGGAATTGCTGTAATTCTGCTTCGGAGAGCGCAGGGCCGAAGGGCAGCGTGGCCGCCTCGGTGAAAGGCTCGGTGAAAGGCTCGGTGGAAGGCTCGGGCAGGGTGGTGGCAGGCTGGGAGATCGTGGGCGGAACGGGAAGCTCCGTCGGCACCTGTGTCGGCCCAGCCGGATCAGCACAGGCGGCAAGACCGGTGAGGCTCAGGGCCATGGAAAGGCCCAGAAGTGTTTTGGCTGTTTTTTTCATGGGTGATCCCTCCTTTTCCCCATTATAGCATAGAAAAAGGAGGGATTCAACGGAATTCCCTCCTTAATCTTTCTGAATAATAGGGGCGTCCCCCTCCAAAAGATACCGCATCAGCGGAATTTTTTCGGGGTCGGAGCTGTCCAGCGTGATGGAACCGAGGCCCTGCCGCATCAGATCGGCCTCCAAAAGCCTGCGACGGGTTTCCCGGGCAGTCCCCTCGCTGCCGTCCAGCAGCGCCACCTCCGGGCCGACCACCTGCCGAATGGCGGATTTGAGGAAGGGATAGTGGGTGCAGCCCAGCACCAGCGCCTGAAGCCGCCCCAGATAGGGGGAAAGCTCCCGCTCCATCAGCGCCACCGCCTCCGGGGAATTGCCCTTCCCGGCCTCCACCAGCTCCACCACGCCGGGAGAGGGCAGAAGCACGATTTCACAGTCCCGGCTGCATCGGGCCGTCAGCTGGGCCAGCTTTTGTTCCCGGAGGGTCACATTGGTGGCCATGATGCCCACCGTCCCACCGGGATAACGGTCGCAGGCCAGCTTCACAGCCGGCTCGATGCCGATGATGATGCGCTCCGGCCAGCGCTGGCGCAGCTGGGAAATAGCGGCGGCGGTTGCGGTATTGCAGGCCACCACCAGCGCCTTGGCCCCCAGATCGAACAGCCGCTGGGCGGCGTCCATGGTCAGCGCCCGAACCTCTTGGGTGGAGCGCAGGCCATAGGGAGCGTTGGCATTGTCCCCGAAATAATAAAATCGTTCTTGGGGCATCTGTCTGCGCAGCTCCCGCAGAACGCTGATCCCTCCCACACCGGAGTCAAATACGGCGATATAAGCATCACGGTTCAACAGCAGGGCCTCCCTTCGGGTCATTTTCGGCTCTTATTATAGCAGAAAGCGCCGCCGGATTCAATGCTCCGTTGACTTTCCCATGGGAATCTGATATGGTAAATCCAGATAAGATCCAAAAACCAAGGAGGAAGTTCCATGGAACGGTATTTGTTTGTCATCGATTATCAGAATGACTTTGTAGACGGTGCGCTGGGCTTTTCCGGTGCGGAAAAGCTGGATGCGGGGATCGCCGGGAAGATCCGGGCCTACGGCCCGGGCCATGTGCTGTTCACCAGAGACACCCACGGGGCGGATTATCTGGAAACCCGGGAGGGAAAGCTCCTGCCGGTGGTTCACTGTGTCAAGGGAACCCCGGGCTGGGAGCTGTACGGCGAGACGAAGCGGGCCTGTGCCGAGGTGGGCGCACCGGGCATCGATAAGGAGAGCTTCGGCATCGATCTGAGCGACCCGGCGGTGGCCGCCGTCCTGCCCCGGCAGGCGGACGAGATCGAGCTGGTGGGTCTGGTGAGCAATATCTGCCTCATCAGCAATGCCGCCGTGCTTCAGGCCAAATATCCCCAGGCCCGGATCCTGGTGGATGCGGCGCTTACCGGCTCCTTCGACCCGGCGATCCATGAAAAGGCGCTGGATGTGATGGAGAGCTTTCAGGTCAAGGTGTTGAATCGGTAAAGAGAAGATTCAGGTCTGTGTCCCCGGAGATCCCGGGGACATTTCCGTTTGCGCTGTACTGCCACATCTGCACCGCATGGGGATAGGTCATTTCGTCGGAATACATGGCCAGCCAGAAGGGATAGTCCAGAAGCTCCTCCAGCTCCAGCATGGTCTGCTCCAGATGGGGGTTGAAATACACCATGGAGGCATATCCGGCGTCCTCCATGGAATCGCAGAAAATGCGGATGCAGTCCATCAGCACCTGCGGCTCCATCTGCGCCGTCCGGGTGTCGGAGCCGGTGAATTCCCAGTCGAAAACCACGGGAAGCTCCAGCTGCCGCCCCTCCAGCACCCCGATGCAGTAGGCGGCCTCCAGAGCGGCCTCCCGCACCGAGGTGGCCTGAGAGAAGAAGTAGGCCCCCACCTGCAACCCGGCCTCGGCGGCCCCGGTCAGGTTTTCCAGCGCCCGGTCATCGGGATACAGGCCGCCGGAGGTGGTTCCCCGATAGCCCAGACGGATCATGGCAAAGCGGATGCCGGAATCGGCCACGGCCTGCCAGTCGATCTGCCCCTGATAGGAGGATACATCGATCCCCGGCAGGGCAGGCCCTGCGGTGCAGGCCAGATACGCTCCCTCATAGGAAAAATCCTCCGGGCCGTAGGGATTGGCCGGAATGGGGGAGGTCGGCTCCTCCGTGGGCTGGGCCACGGAGGAAGGCTCCACGGGCCGGGAGGGGGCCTGATCGGGGAGGAGAAGGGCCATGGCACCCAGCAGGGCGGCGCAAGCGCAGACAACGGCGCCTCCACGGAGGAACTGGCGGTTTTTGGAAGATTTCTTTTTGAGTTTTGTCATGGTGCCTCCCGAAACAGGTCGAATTTTGGAGTTATTATAGCACAAAAAATGGGATTCGCCAAGACGGAACTTTTTTCCTCTTGTACTTCCATGTGCAATCGTGTAAAATGGTACCATCAAGAAGTGGAATATTTTGGACAGCATCAGAAGGGATGAAGCCGATTATGACCCCCGAACAGGAAAGAAATGAAATGCTTCGCCGGAGAAAGGCCCAACGGGAGGCCCAGCGGAAGAAGGCAGAACAGCAAAGGAAAAAAATGCGCTTGCAGTTATGCGCCGTGGCTGCGGTGATCGTGGCGGCGGTGGGGCTGATCTGGAGCTTCAGCCATGGCTCCGCAGGGCAGGAGCCGACCCCGCCGGGGCAGACCGTGGGACACCCCCAGCCGGGGACCCAGCCTGCACCGTCCACGGAGCCGGCCACCAAGGCCACCGAGCCGCCGGTGGAGGAAAAATTCACCACCATCCACATTGCGGCGGCAGGCGACCTCAATGTGACCGATCAGGTGGTGGAGCTGGGCCACGGCCCCAATGGCTATGACTACACCGCCGCCTTTCAGGATGTGGCTCCGGTGCTGGGCGAGGCCGATCTGACCCTGCTCAATCTGGAGGGGACGCTCTCCGGTGCGCCCTACGGCGGCGAGCGCAGCTCCGCCCCCAACCAGCTGGCCAAGGCCCTCAAGGACATCGGCGTGGATGCGGTGCAGACTGCCAACTCCGCCTCCATCCGGGGCGGTGTGCTGGGCCTTCAGGCCACCATCGAGAACCTCTATGCCGCAGGGCTGGCCCCCATCGGGACCTTCTACGATTCCGATGCCTTCCGGGAAAGCGGCGGCTATACCATGCTGGAGGTTCGGGGCCTGCGGATCGCCGTGATCGGCTTTACCAAGGGCATGGACAATCTGGGTCTGCCTCAGGGCAGCGAGGACTGCGTGAATGTGCTGTACGAGGACTACTTCACCGATTACAGCAAGGTGGATACCAAGGCCATCAAAAAGGTGCTGAAAAATGTGGAGGAGGAGCAGGCTGACCTGACCATCGCCATGGTTCACTGGGGAAGTGAATATATGGAGGAGCTGAGTCGGAGCCAGAAAAAGATCCGGGATCTGCTGCTGGACGGCGGCGTGGATGTGATCCTCGGAACCCATTCCCATCTGGTTCAGGCGGTGGAGTTCGACGAAGCCGCCAATACGCTGGTGGCCTATTCTCTGGGGGATTTCTACGGGGACGCCGACCAGCCGGGAACCAACTATTCCCTGATTCTGGACATCGAGGTGACCCGGGAGAACCGCACGGGAGAGACGAGGATCACCGGCTATTCCTATACCCCCATCTATACGGTACGGCCCGAGGACAGCGCAGAGGGCGGTCTGCGGGTGGTGCAGCTGGAAAAGGCCATGGAGCGCTATGAGGCCGGGTATCTGGGCCGGGTGAACGAAAGCACCTATGACGCCATGGCCTACGGACGCAAGCGGCTGGAGGAGCGGCTGGGACAGAACATGAAATAAAAAACAGCGTGTGGCAAGGCGGGGACTCCGACATTGCGCACAGAAAAAACCGGCATTGGAAACGACCCAATGCCGGTTTTGTTTGGTTATGGGGCAGGCGGCGGCCTGCACCGAATTTCGCTTTGAGCTGGTCAGTTTTCTATGGGCAGAGCCGTGCCCGGTAACGCTACTGCGTTTTTGGCTCCCCCCACGGGAATAGTCGGTTCTCTATGGGCAGAGCCGTGCCCGGTGACGCTACTGCGTCATAGGCTCCCCCTGCGGGGGTGGTGCTTTGCGCAGCAAATCAAAATCCAAAAATTGCCGGGGGCAATTTCACAATCTGTGGAGCTGCTGAGCGAAGCGAAGCTGAGAGGGGATACAAAAGTGTTCAACTTACTGCTCAGGTATCGAACTTTTTCATCCCCTCTCCGTCACGGCTTACGCCGTGCCACCTCTCCCGTGGGGAGAGGCTAGGAGGCGCTCCATCCCATCAACCGAAAACGCACCTCCGCATAATCGTCACCGGGCGGTACCCTATGGTGTAACGACTATCGACCAGCTCAAAGCGACATTGCCTCCGGGGGCTTCCCCGGCGACATTGGTTTGCCCGGAAAATGCAAAATCCGCAGGCTACCACCCCTGCGGACTTCACAATATATAGAAGAAAGAAAAAATGAAAAAGTAAATTCAAAGTACCTATATCGTACCCGAAAAATATGAAGAAAAAAAGGGTACAAATATTTAGAAAGTATGAAGTTGGGAAAAAACAGGAAAAATTTCCCGTCCAAGCCACTCAATCCACCTTGACCATCCGATAGCCCACCCCGATCTGGGTCTGGATCAGGGGCGTGTCGGAGGCTTTTTCCAGCTTTTTCCGCAGGGTGGCCATATGCACCCGCAGGGAGGCCAGCTCACTGTCCAGACTCATGCCCCAGAGCTGCTCGGTGAGGAAGGTGTGGGTCAGCACCCGGCCCGTGTTCCGGGCCAGCAGGCACAGGAGCCGGTATTCCGTGGGGGTCAGCCGCAGAGGCTCCCCCTTGAGGAAGGCACAGCCGGCGGCATAGTCGATCTCCAGCAGCCCATTGTGAAACACCGCATCCGACCGGGGCTGCTCCTGACAGTCCAGCCGCCGCTGGGTGGTGCGGATCCGGGCCAGCAGCTCGGCCACGGAGAAGGGCTTTGTGAGATAATCGTCGGCCCCGGCGTCCAGCGCCGTGATTTTGTCGCAGTCCTCGCTCCGGGCGGAAAGCACCAGAATGGGCATCTGTGACCACCTGCGGATGCGGCGGATGACCTCCACCCCGTCCAGATCCGGAAGACCCAGATCCAAAAGCAGGATATCCGGCTGCCGGGAGGCGGCCAGAGAAAGCCCGTCGGCCCCGTCGGAGGCCAGAAGATAGGGATAGCCCTCCGCTCCCAGAGCGGCGCAGATGAGATTCTGCACCTTTCGGTCATCCTCCACCACCAGAATGGTTCCCTTATGCATAGACATCCACCTCGGGGACCGGCAGGGTAAAGGTGAACACCGCTCCGTGGGGCCGATGGTCGGAGACGGAGATCTCGCCGCCGTGGGCCTCGATGATGGAGCGGCACAGGCTCAGGCCCAGCCCCAGACTCCGATGCCCGTCGGAAACCGGGGCGCTGCCGGTATAGAACATTTCAAACAGGGAGGTCTTGTCCGGGATGCCCGGGCCGTCATCCTCCACATGAACCACCGCCTCCTGCTTGGTGCGGCAGATGCGGACGGTGATGTGGGAGCCGCAGGGGGTGTGGCGGATGGCATTGTCCAGCAGGTTGATGAACACCTGCATGATGAGCCGCGGCTCGCACAGGGCCAGCACCGGCTCGTCCTCGCAGATGACGGAGATCTCATGCTCCGCCTTCTGCCGGGAGAGCTTTTTCATAGCCTCGTCCAGAATTTCCTCCAAAAGCTGCGGTTCCAGCCGCAGCTCCACCCGATCCTGCTGAATCCGGGTGACGGCCAGCAGATTTTCCACCAAGGTAATGAGCCATTGGCTGTCGTCGGCCATATCCAGATACATCTGCCGCCGGGTAGCCTCGTCCAGCTGTCCCTCCTTGGCCAGCAGGATCCCGGCGTTGCCGGAGATGGAGGTCAGGGGGGTTCGCAGATCGTGGGAAATGGAGCGCAGCAGATTGGCCCGGAGCTTTTCCTGCTCGGCCTGAAGCTTGGCGGCCTCCTTTTCCCGGGCGTTTCGGATGTTTTCCAGCGCCAGCGCACATTCGCCCAGAATGGACAGCAGGATGCTGTTCTGGAACGGCTCCAGATCCTCCTCGTTTTCCTCCAGATCCACCACGCCGTAGAGCCGGTCATTGACCCGGATGGGGTAGCAGAGATCCCGCTGGCGCTTGGTCATCAGCACCTTGCGGACGGCGTCGGGATGGGGGCGGAAGCTGCCCAGCGTGACCTTTTCCCCGGAGTCGGCAGAGCTGACGGTGAGGCCCCGATCCAGCAGCTTGGACAGCTGATCGGCAGCCACCTGAAAGATGGAGGCCTCGTCATAGGCATCCTGAAGCAGCTGGTTCGTCTCGAAGATGAGGTTGGTTCGATAGGCCGACCGGGCGGAGGCCCGGGTGAGCTTTTTCCACTGGCTGGTGACGAAGCCGATGAGCAGACCGGCGGCCAGCATGATGAGGAAGGTCACATGGTAGCCGGAGCCACGGGAGATCAGACTGAACCGGGGCAGGGTGAAGAAGTAATTGAAGCTCAGCACCGCCCCCAGAGCGCAGAGGATGTTTCCGGCGGTGCTTCGGGTGAAGGCGGAGGTCAGCAGCACGCACAGCAGATACACCGTGATGATGTTGGCGCTGCCGAAGCCCATGTTTTCAAACCAGAAGCCGAGGGAGGTCGCCGGGATCAGAAAGCCGATGCACAGGGCCGCATCGGCGGCAAGGATCTGCCAAGTGGCCTTCGGCACCCATTTCCGGGGCCGATAGGGGGAATTTCCCCGGTCGGGGATGATGTGGATGTCCATGCCCGGGGTGATGGCCACCAGCCGCTCGGGGATGGTGGGCCGGTGCAGGGGATTCTGCCGGCGGCTGCAACGGCCAATGACGATGACCGTGACCCCGGAGAGCCGTGCGAATTCCGCCATTTGCAGGGCCACATCGTCGCCGCAGACCGTTTCCACGGTGGCGCCCAGCTGCTCCGCCAGACGGATGTTTTCCCGCAGCCTTGCCAGATCCTCCTCGGTGAGAGCGGCATGGCGGGGTGTTTTGACATATAACGCAGTAAAGCGGCAGCTTCTCGCTGCCGCCATGCTTGCTGCGGATCGGATGATCCGTGCGCTGGAGGGCGCAGCGGAAAGACCCACCAGAATGTGTTCTGTTTTTTGTAGCTCCATAAAGCATTACCTCCCGAATGGCTCTATTATACCATGAAGGGAGGCTGAAATCCACCGCTTTTCCCGTTTTTCTGAGGAATGGTCTGCCGGATCAGATCCGGAAGCACTTTTGGATGTCCTTATAGCGGCCCAAGACCATGAGGGTCTTTTCCGGGGCAAGGACGGTATCCGGGGTGATGACCAGATCCAGCTGATTGCCGGAGCGCATCCCCATGATGTTGATGTTGTATTTTTTCCGAATGTCCAGCTGGCCCACGGTCTTGCCCAGCCAGCCGTTGGGGATGACCACCTCGAACACCGCATGGTCGCCGTCCAGCTCGATATAGTCGAGGATGTGGTCGGCGCTGTATCGGATGGCGGTCCAGGTAGCCAGCTGTTTTTCGGGGTAGACCACCTCATCTGCGCCGTTTCGCAGGAGGAATTTTTCCTGCACATCGGTGGAGGCCCGGGAAACCACCATTTTTGCCCCCAGCTCCTTGAGCAGGGAGGTGGTTTCCAGAGAGGACTGGAAGTTGTTGCCGATGGCCACGATGCACACATCGTAGTTGTCCACGCCCAGACTCTGGAGGAAGCTGGGGTTGGTGCTGTCACCGATCTGGGCATTGGTGACGAAGGGCATGGCCTCGTCCACCAGCCGTTCCGACTGATCCACGGCCATGACCTGATGGTTGAGCTGCTGGAGCTTCATGGCGATATGCTTGCCGAATCGGCCCAGACCGATCAAAAGAATGGTTTTCATAATCTGTATCTCCTTAACCTACTGCAATTTTTTCAAGAGGAAGCTTGGAAAGCCGATATTTCCGGGAGGGGATGGTGGCGAAGATCAGCGTCAGCGCACCTACCCGGCCAAAGAACATCTGACACATGAGGATGAGCTTGGTGGCGGAGCAGAACCCCGGGGTCAGCCCCAGCGTCAGGCCCACAGTCCCCACCGCCGAGGCGCTCTCGAACAGACAGGGAACCAGCGGCAGCTGCTCGATGGAGCTGATGAGCATACCGCCTGCCAGCAGCGTCCCCAGATACATGAGGAAAATGGCGGCGGCGTGTTTCACGGTGTCGTCGTCGATGCGCCGCCCGAAGAAATGGCCGCAGGAGCGCTTCTGGAAAATGGCGGTGGCGCAGGCGATCATCACCGCCAGCGTGGTGCATTTCATGCCGCCTGCGGTGGAGCCGGGAGCGCCGCCGATGACCATCATGCAGGACATGAGGCCCTGCCCCGTCTCGGACATGGCCCCCAGATCGAGGGTGTTGAAGCCTGCGGTACGGGGGGTGACGGACTGGAACCAAGAGCCGAGCAGCCGGGTCTTGAGGGGCAGATCCTGAAACTCGAAGAAGAAGAAATAGAGGGCCGGCAGACCGATGAGCAGGGCGGTGGTCACCAGAATGACCTTGCTCTGCATCCGATAGCGGTGCCAGCGCAGGCCGTTGCGGCACACATCCTCCCAAGTGAGGAAGCCCAGACCGCCGATGATGATGAGGTGGCCGACGGTGAGGTTGACCACGGTGTTGTCGGCATAGGCGGTGAGGGAGGAGAAGGGATTGTCCCGTCCCAGCAGGTCGAAGCCGGCGTTGCAGAAGGCAGAGATGGAGTGGAACAGTCCCATCCAAGCGCCCTGCATGGGGCCGTAATCCTGCATGAACACCGGGGCCAGCAGCAGCGCCCCGGTCAGCTCCACGAAGAAGATGCCCTTGAGGATGAAGCCGGTGAACCGGACGATGCCGCCCACCTGAGGAGCGGAGATGGCGTCCTGCATGGTGGAGCGCTGCATGAGGGTGATGCGCTTGCCGGAGAGCAGGGCCAGAGCGGCAGCCACCGTGATGACGCCCATGCCGCCGATCTGGATGAGGATCAGGATGACCACCTGACCGAAGACCGACCAGTGGGTGGCGGTGTCATAGACCACCAGCCCGGTGACGCAGACCGCCGAGGTGGAAGTGAAGATGGCGTTGAGAAAGGGCGTCGCCACGCCCTCCTGACTGGCGATGGGCAGCGACAGCAGAATGCCGCCCAGCAGGATAACAAGGGCAAAGCCGATCAGAATGATCTGAGCGGAGGAAATTTTAAATTTGTGCAAAAATGCCCACATGAAACAGATACCTCCCGGATGTTATAACATACAAAGCTATCATAATACATCTGTTCAAATAAAGCCAGTAAAAAGACTACAAAAATCGCATTAAATTTCCATAAAGACCGAAGCGGCGGCCTCCATGGATCGGCTCTTGACATTTCGGCGGCTATGGAGTATGATGCGGCTGTGGGAATGAAGTGCTCCCCCGGGAAACCGAAACCGCTTTCTGAGCTGATGACTTCTGTGATCGATCACAGGGGCATTGGCTTTTTTTATTGCCATTTTGAAGGAGGAATTTCATGTTAACATCCCTTGCGTACATTTTTTTGCTGGGCCTTGCCATGGCGGCCCTGTGCCAGAAGCTGGGACTGCCCCGGATCCTCGGGATGCTGGCCACCGGTATGCTCCTCGGCCCCTTTGCCGCCGATCTGCTGGATCCGGTGACGCTGGCGGCCTCGGCAGATCTGCGGAAGCTGGCGTTGGTCATCATTCTCATCAAGGCGGGGCTATCCCTGCGCTTGCAGGATCTGCGGCAGGTGGGCCGTCCGGCCATGCTCCTGTCCTTTCTCCCGGCCTGCTGTGAGATCCTGGGCTATGTCCTGCTGGCCCCGGTGCTTTTGGGCCTCTCCCACACCGAGGCGGCGCTGATGGGGGCGGTGCTGGCCGCCGTCTCTCCGGCGGTGGTGGTGCCTCGGATGGTGGGGCTGATGGAGGAGGGCTGGGGAACGGAAAAGCGGATCCCCCAGATGCTTCTGGCCGGGGCCTCCATGGACGATGTGTTCGTCATCGTGCTGTTCACCACCTTCTGCGCCATGGTGCAGGGGGGCGGGGTGAGCTGGATGGAATTCGTGAACATCCCGGTATCGGTGGTGCTGGGGCTGGGGGTAGGAGCGCTGGCCGGATGGGGGATGCACGGCTTTTTTGAGAGCCGATATGCCCGGAGGCATCTGGTGCGAAATTCCATGAAGGTCATCCTGATCCTTGGGGTCAGTTTCCTCCTGCTGGCGGTGGAGCAGGGGCTGGAGGGCGTGGTGGGCTTTTCCGGCCTGCTGGCGGTGATGGCCATGGCCATGGTGCTGGGGGAGCGGAGCGTCCCGGCGGTTCGCAGCCGGTTGCAGCAGAAATACGGCAAGCTCTGGCTGGCGGCGGAGGTGATCCTGTTCGTGCTGGTGGGAGCGGCGGTGGATCTGCACTATACTTGGCAGGCCGGGCCTGCGGCGCTGGCGCTGATCCTGCTGGCGCTGGTGTTTCGGAGCGTGGGGGTGGTGCTGTGCATGACCGGAACGGCTCTGAATCGGAGGGAACGGCTGTACTGTGTGCTGGCCTATCTGCCCAAGGCCACGGTTCAGGCGGCCATTGGCTCGGTGCCGCTGAGTTTGGGTCTGCCCTGCGGCAGACTGATCCTCAGCGTGGCGGTGCTGGCCATTGTGGTCACGGCCCCTCTGGGGGCCATTTCCATGGATCGAATGAAGGAAAAGCTGCTGACCCGGACGCCCAAACCCGACGAAGCTGTGGAATGATCGAAAGGAGCTTCGGATCTTCCGGTGGGTTCCGGCAGAAACACAGGGAAACAAATTGCAAACACCATCCAAAAGAACAAAACATGGCCCCCGGAGCCTATGCTCCGGGGGCTAAGGACGGTCAAGAGGATCGGAATGATGCGAACAGATGCACCCGTCCTCAGCCTCCCCCGGAGGGGGAGCCTTGGATGCGGCGGAACTGTCCGGATTATCCGAATAAGGTTAACATTCAGTACCTTAAGCAATGTGCTTCAAATTTATATCCATCGAAAAACCATTTAACGCCTCAATTCCTCTGTGCTAACTTAAAGATTGTTCCGTCTTCTATCGGAGTCTCTGAAGATTCCCCTTTGATAAATGAAATTGAGTCATTGTCTACAATCCGAAATACATACACATCTTCCTCAGATTTCGCAAATACTTTTTCGTCTTCGCACGCATATGTTCCTTCAATAAGCGCTGATAAATACCCTGTATGCATAAAAACGAAGCTTTGTTCTGTGGTATCAAATTCAATACTACTTACATTGAGTGTGTCTGCTACATAAACTCCACTTTCAATCTTATCATTCCCTTTGCAACTTGTAAAAACCAGTATATTTATCAAACATAAAACAACCATAATTATTTTTTTCATGATCCCTACACCTGTCCCTTCGTTTTTTCTACGCAATACGCTTCCCTGTAAGTCCTTTTTTGATTGATTTCACACCTTCTATTTGCAGTATAACTTGGTTTCCCAGTTTTTGCAAATAAAAAATTCTGAAATCCTGCCATGGAAAAACGGTGGTTTTTTGAACCATCCGTGGTAAATTTGGCTCCGGCATGATATAATTTTATCCAATCAGGGCGCTCCTCCCCCAAAGGGGGATCTGGATCGGTAAAAAGTCGAATGAAGGAATATAAAGAGGTGCAAGAGAATGAAAAAAATCCTGTTCGTGGGTCACGGCGGCTCTGACGAAGCTTCGCCGGAACATTCCGGCGCAGGAGCCGTGCCAGACCGCTCCCGGCTGGAGCAGGGGCTGCGGCAGCTGCCGCTGATGGACTATTGGGACATCGACCCGGAGCAGCTGGAATTTTCCCGGCGGGTGCGGCGCATCTGCGAGGACTGCCCCCGATATGGCCGCAGCTGGAGCTGTCCCCCGGCGGTGGGGACGGTGGAGCAGTGCCGGGAGCGGTGTCTGGGCTATGGACGGTGTCTGCTGATCTGTACGGCTTGGGAGCCGGAGCCGGGGGGCGGCTGGCAGGAGGGCCAGCGGCTCCACGAGGAGGTCACCCGGCAGGTGGGAGCGCTGTTCCGGGAGCAGGGGGTGGAGCCGTATGTGCTTTCCTCCCAAAGCTGCGATCTGTGCCGGCCCTGCCTCTGTACCGTGGGCCGGCCCTGCCCCCATCCGGCGCAGATGCCCCGATGTCTGGAGGGCCACGGCATCAATCTGATGGCCTGTCTGGCCCAGCTGGGGGTGGAATCGACCCCAGCCGACCCGGTGATCCGCTGGTATTCCATGCTGTTCTATGCTCCGGCCCATGGCGGACGGATCGGCCTCCTGCGAAATTCGTGTGATTGAAAAGAAAATCGGGGTATGCTATACTATGCTGGGAGTCGGGGCGCATCCTGCCCCGACCCGATTCTGACTGAAATGTGAGCTGCAATTTATGAACCTGAAAAAGAAAGCCCTGTCCGGCGCCGCTTGGAAGCTGGCCGAGCGGCTGCTGGCCCAAGGGATCTCCATGGTGGTCACCATTGTGCTGGCCCGTCTCCTGCTTCCGGCAGACTACGGCGTGGTCAGTATGGTGACCATCTTCTTTACCTTTGCCAATGTCCTCATCAGCGGCGGCCTGAATACCGCCCTGATTCAGAAGTCCGATGCGGACAGCGAGGACTATTCCACCGTCTTTACCGTGAGCCTGCTGGTGGGTGCGGCGCTCTATGGGCTGATGTTTGTGTCGGCCCCGGTGATCGCCGGGCTGTACGGGCAGCCCATGCTGGTGCCGGTCATTCGGATCATGGGCCTGTCCCTGCCGGTCTATGCCATCAAATCCATCGCCTGCGCCTATACCTCGGCCACCCTCCAGTTCCGGAAATTCTTCTTCGCCACGCTGGGGGGAACCCTGATTTCCGGTGTGGTGGGCATTGCCATGGCCTATTCCGGCTGCGGCCCGTGGGCGCTGGTGGCCCAGCAGATGACCAATACCGTCATCGATACCGTCATCCTCTTTGCCGTCACCAAGCTCCGCCTGCGGCTGCACATCTCCATGGTTCGGCTTCGCAGCCTCTATGCCTACGGCTGGAAAATTCTGGTATCCTCCCTGCTGGGTACCATCTACAATCAGATCAATCCGCTGGTCATCGGCATCCGGTTTTCCCTGTCGGATCTGTCCTTCTATACCAAGGGCTTTTCTCTGGTGGATATGATCGCCTCCTCCCTGACCTACACCCTGTCCTCGGTGCTGCTGCCGGTGCTGGCCAAGGTGCAGGACGATCTGGAGCAGCTGCGCTCCGGGACCCGAACCTTCATGCGGGGGGTGTCCTTTCTGGTGTTTCCCATGATGCTGGGGCTTTACGCCGTTTCCGACAATTTTGTTACGGTGCTGCTGACGGAAAAATGGCTCCCGGCGGCCTATTACATTCGGATTTTCTGCGTGGCCCATCTGTTCGACATCGTGGCCGCAGGCAACTGCGAGACCATCAAGGCCATGGGCCGCAGCGATGTGTTCCTCAAAATCGAGGTTCTGAAAAAGAGCCTGTATTTTGTGACCCTGTTCCTGTTCATCGCCTTTACCAACTCCCCGGAGGTCATGGCGCTTTCCAATCTGGTCATCGCCCTGATCGCCGTGACGGTGAATCTGATCCCCAACATCCGCCTCATCGGCTACACGGTGAAGATGCAGCTGGAGGACATCTGGCTGAATCTGGCGGTTTCCATCCTCATGTGTGTCGGGGTCTGTCTGGTGGGACGGCTGTCCCTCCCGGCGCTGCCCCTGCTGATGCTCCAGATCGTCTCCGGCGTGGGGCTGTATCTGGGACTGAATCTTTTGGTCAGAAACCCCAATCTGAGTTTCTTCACGGATTATCTGAAAGCCATGCGCCACCCCACAGAGGAATAAAAATCAATGCCCCGGATTTTGTCCGGGGCATTTTGCGAAAAACCGGCATGGAAAGCGATCCGATGCCGGTTTTGTGTCGTTATGGGTATCTTGCGCCGAGGGGGTTCCTGTGCTATGATGAATGAAAGTATTAGGATAATCAAAATAATCCGAACACTCAGCTGAAAAATAGGCCATTTCGGTGAATGTTAATTTGCGTTGCTTGTAGCAACGGGATATTTCACCGTATAATGTAGACACTCAAGAAAGGAGTGTACGCCTATGTTAAACGAAAATATCAAGGCACTCAGAAAGTCTAAAGGCCTTTCCCAAGAAGAACTGGCGGTCAAGCTAAATGTGGTTCGTCAGACAATTTCAAAATGGGAAAAAGGATTATCGGTTCCGGATTCTGATATGCTGATCTCTATTTCCGAAGCGCTTGAAACATCGGTCAGCACATTGCTGGGAGATACGATTGAAGAAGCAACCCCGGATGACATCAAAGCGCTTTCTGAGAAACTTGAAATAATCAATTTACAGCTGGCTCGAAAGAAAGCAACACGGCAAAAGATTATCCATTGGGGTTTTATTTCGCTGTGTGTGATTGTGGTAGGTATTTTTGCCCTTTTAGTCGCTTTTCAAAGTTCCTATCTGGGATGGGATTATACCAGCCCGGAAACTGCCATAATCGGTGTCGGCATTCATTCGTTGGAATGGCTGTTTGTAAGAATTGCGCCGTTTGTGTTTATTGGTGGTGTTGTTGGAGCCGTTCTCACAAGAAAAAGGAAATAATGTCTTAAAAGTCAGGTGTTAAACCTATTCGGGTAATCTTAACACTTCCGCCGCATCCAAGGCTCCCCCCACGGGGGTGGTGCTTTGCGCAGCAAATCAAAATCCCAAAATTGCCGGGGGCAATTTCACAAGCTGTGGTGGTGCTTTGCGCAGCAAATCAAAATCCCAAAATTGCCGGGGGCAATTTCACAATCTGTGGAGCTGTCAGCGAAGCTGACTGAGAGGGGATGCCATGGCTTACGATACCTGAGCAGTTGACTGATGGCTTTGTATCCCCTCTCCGGCAGGCACCGGCCTGCACCGAATTTCGCTTTGAGATGGTCAATTCTCTATGGGCTGAAACGATGCCCGGTAACGACACCTCGGAGCTTTTCATCCCCTCTCCGTCACGGCTTGCGCCGTGCCACCTCTCCCGTGGGGAGAGGCTAGGAGGCGCTCCGCAGGAAAGTTACCGGGCACGGCTCTGCCCTGAGACTACCTCTCAACTCCGTGCGAAATTGGCTGTCGGGACTCCCCGACCCCGGTGACGCTACTGCGGCATAGGCTCCCCCCACGGGGGTGGCAATTTCGCCCTTTGTGTCCGGGGCATTTTACGAAAAAAACGGGAGGCGGAAAACCGCCTCCCGTTAAAATTCAGGGAATTATTCCTCCCACAGCTTCTCGGGGTACAGACCCTTCTCACGCAGCTGCTTCAGAGCGTTGACCACAGTGGGCTTGTCCTCCTTATAGGTCACGCCGTACCACTTATCGTTGGAGCGCAGGACTCTGACTCTGGCCTTCTTGGCGCTGAGCAGGTTGGAGACCACGGTGGGCAGGAAATACTCGCCCTTCAGGGGGTTCTCCACGATGGCCTTGTCCAAGAAAGCGGGGAAGCCGGCCCAAGCCTCGTCCAGATAGCTCTTCTGGAAGCCCCACAGGTTCATGGAAACGATGTCGTCGCCGCTGAGATCGTTCCAAGTTTTGCCGTCATCCTCAGTGTACTGGGGATTGCGCTCGCCCTTGATGATCTTGGTGCGCTCGATGACATTGTGCAGGTAGCCGTCGGCGGTTTCGGTGCAGACGCCACGGGCCACGGAGCCGTTCTCGGTGACGGTGTTCTTCAGCAGATAGCCGACCATGGCGTACTCGTAGCACTCGGGGGTGTCGGGATGGGTGCAGAGGTAGTTGTAGATGGTCTCGAAGCCCTCGATGCCGTAGTAATCGTCGGCATTGATGACGGCGAAGGGGCCGTCGATGATGTCCCGGGCAGCCAGAACAGCCTGAGCGGTACCCCAAGGCTTCTCCCGGCCCTCGGGAACGGAGTAGCCCTCGGGCAGATCGGTGGGATCCTGGAAGGCGTACTTGACATTCATAAACTGGCCGATGCGGTCACCGATGGCGGCCTTGAAGGCCTCCTCGATGGAGTGCTTGATGACGAACACCACCGTCTCGAAACCGGCACGGCGAGCGTCATAGATGGAGTAGTCAATAATCAGATGACCATTTTCATCCACGGGATCCAGCTGCTTGAGGCCGCCGTAACGGCTGCCCATGCCAGCTGCCATAACGACAAGAACAGGCTTATTCATAGTAATTTTCCTCCAATAATCTAAAATTTCTGTATGCGTACAGTTATCGGACAAAACGAATATCCAGCTGGGTGAACCAGCTTTCCTGCGGCTCCAGCACGGCGGCTGCGGCCCGCTCCTCCCATTCGATGGGGTCGCCCTCGGCACCGGGAAGGCTCATCCACGGCTCAATGCACACAAAGGGCATGGGCCAGTCGGGCTTTGACCAGATGAGGGTATAGGGGAAGCCGGACAGCCCCACCTCCACCCCTCGGCTGCTGCCCTTTTCGTAGAGGCCAAGGGTCGTGGCGCTGAGGCCGGTCATGCAGTGGGAGTCCACGGCGAACAGATCCCGGGTCAGGGGGATGGAACGGATGTTCTTCCCCAGATAGTAGGCGTTGCCGGAGATGCAGCCCAGCGGACGGGTATCCAGACAGACCGGGCTTTGGGGCCGGTCGAAGCGAAGCTCATAGTCCTCGCTGCTGTGGTTTTCGTCGAAGGGCATGGCGAAGGCCGGATGGAAGCCGATGCCGAAATACATCTGCTCCCCGTCCCGGTTTTCCACGGTCAGGCGATGATGGAGCCGGTCGCCGTCCAGCGTGAACCGGGATTCCAGCCGGAATTTGTAGGGCCAGAGGGCCAGCGTTTCCGGGGAATCGGTCAGCTCCAGCACGATCTCCGTGTCGGACTGGCGAACCAGACGATGCGCACAGTGCCGAGCGAAGCCGTGGGGCGCACCCTCGTAGATCTGCCCCTTCATTTTGGTGCGCCCGTTGTAGATGCGCCCGGTGTAGGGGAAGAGAATAGGGCCGTGGTAGCCCCAGACCTTGGGATCGGCCTGCCAGATATGCTCCACGCCGTCATCCTTGCGGACGGCGCTGCAGATCTGAGCGCCGGCGGTGGTGATGCCGACCCGGAGGAATTGGTTTTCCATGGTGTAGATCATTGGAATCCCGCCTTTCTGATGGTGAAAGATAAATTACCGGGCGAAGGTCTGATAACCTGCATAGAGCAGCACCAGAGTACCCAGAATGATTCTGTAAACGCCGAAGGAGGAGAAGCTGTGCTTGCGGACATACTGCATCAGCCCCCGGATGACCACAAGGGAAACGAGGAAGGATACCACGCTGCCCACGATCAGCACCATGACCTCGGTGGAGGTGATGGCGGTGCCGCCCAGAATGAACTTGAGGGCCTTGAGGGCGCTGGCGCCCAGCATGGTGGGGATGGCGAGGAAGAAGGAGAACTCCGAGGCGGCAGACCGGGAGACACCGATCAGGATGGAGCCGAGGATGGTAGAGCCGGATCGGGAGGTGCCGGGGATCAGGGCCAGACATTGGAACATACCGATGAACAGCGCCGTGCGCCAGTCGATGCATTCCACCCGGTCGATGGACGGCAGGGTATTTTTGTGCCGGGCTTCGATGATGATGAAGGCGATGCCGTAGAGGATGAGGGTAGCGGCCACCACCACATAGTTGTAGAGGTGTTCATCCAGCCAGTCGTCGAACAGCAGACCCAGCACGGCGGAGGGCATCACGGCGACGATGACCTTGAACCAGAGGATCCAGGTGGCATTTTTCTGCCGCCGGGATTTTTTCGGGGAGAAGGGATTGAGCTTGTGGAAAAACAGCACGATGACCGCCAAAATAGCGCCCAGCTGGATGACCACATCGAACATCTCGGAAAAGGCCTCGGAGACATTGAGCTTGAGGAAGGGGATCTCGTAGAGCAGGATCAGGTGACCGGTGGAGGACACGGGAAGCCACTCGGTAATGCCTTCGACAATGCCGAAGATCATGGCTTTTAAAAGTTCGGGAAACATTCGCTAGAAAACTCCTTTCGGGACGGTTTGCAGGATCGACCCACAGAAACTAATGTTACTATACACTTTTTTTGCGGATTTTGCAAGAATAAAACCGGGACAATCGGTATCTTTGTGTCCTCAGACCGGGGGAAAAAGCCAAAGCACCCCGGATCCGGCCCGGGGCTGTTCACAAATTTGGGTGCAACTCTTTACAAATTATTCACCCGAAGGCCGATGAATCGAATATAATAAGGGAAACGGCAACCTGTGTAGAAAACGATGAAGGAGGAACATCATATGGCTGTTTCGGTTCTTGTGGTAGAGGACGACAAAAATATTGCCGAGCTTTTGCAGATGTATCTGGAGAAGGAGGGCTATGCGGTGACGGTGGCCCATGACGGAGGGACGGGTCTGAGCAAATACCGCACCATCGGCCCGGATCTGGTGCTGCTGGATGTGATGATGCCGGTGATGGACGGCTGGAGCGTGTGCAAGGCCATCCGTTCCGAGTCCCAGACCCCCATCATCATGCTCACCGCCAAGGGAGAGACGGACGATAAGGTGGCCGGTCTGCGCTCCGGCGCCGATGACTATATCACCAAGCCCTTCGAGATGAAGGAGGTTCTGGCCCGGATCGAGGCAGTCCTGCGCCGAACCGGCGGCATGGTCACGGAGAAAAAAAGCCGTCGGCTGAGCTTTGACCGGCTGGTGATCGATATGGACGCCTTCGAGCTGATCGTCGATGGCAAAAAGGTGGATACGCCCCCCAAGGAAATGGAGCTTCTGTTCCATCTGGCCTCCTCGCCCAACCGGGTCTATACCCGGAATCAGCTGCTGGACGAGGTCTGGGGCTTTGATTATTTCGGAGACAGCCGGACGGTGGATGTCCATGTCAAGCGCCTGAGAGAAAAGCTGGAGGGCGTGTCCGAGCAGTGGTCGCTCAAGACCGTCTGGGGTGTGGGCTATAAGTTCGAGGTGGTCTAGGCCATGAAAACCACATTCAGCCGGCAGTTTTCCACCACGGTGCTGATCCTGCTGCTGGCGCTTCTGATGCTGGGCGGCGCCTTCCGGGTGCTGGTCAACAGCTATCTGGAGCAGAACACCAATCAGCAGCTCTATGCCGACGCCAAGGCCATTGCCCATCTGACGGCGGCCTATGACGCAGACCGCAGACTGCGGGACGAGGGGCTTCAGACCAATCTGACGCTGGCCTCTCAGGTCAGCGGCGCTGACATCGTGGTGTGCAACAATGCCGGAACCATCCTGCTCTGCTCCGACGGCGGCCTCCAATGCCCCCATCTGGGCATGGTCATCAATCAGGAATATCTGGACAAGGTCTACGAAAACGGCGTGGACTACGATTCCGGCGAGATCCGGGGGCTGTATGAGAACAGCCGCTATGTGGTGGCGGTTCCCGTGGTGAGCCAGAATACCGGGGCCAACATCGGCCTTGTGATCGTCTCGGCCCCGCTGGAAAAAACCAAGGTGCTTCTGGAGGGCATCACCGACATTCAGGTGACGGTGTCCCTTCTGGTGGTGATGATCGCCGTGGTGGTCATGAGCATTTCCACAAGGAACCAGTGCCGTCCCCTGCGGGAAATGGCACAGGCCGCCCGGGATTTCGGCCACGGCAACCTCAAGGCCCGGGTCCGCACCGGCGGCAAGAACTCCGAGGAGGTGGACGAGCTGGCGGTGGCCTTCAATAATATGGCGGAATCGCTGGAAAAGTCCGAATATCAGCGGCAGGAGTTTGTGGCCAATGTGTCCCACGAGCTGAAGACCCCCATGACCACCATCGGCGGCTATGTGGACGGCATTCTGGACGGAACCATCCCCCCGGAAAGCTCCCGGCACTATATGCAGATCGTCTCCGACGAAACCAAGCGCCTGAGCCGGCTGGTGCGCAGTATGCTGGATATTTCCCGGCTTCAGGATCAGGGCGGCATCCCCGACGACAAAAAGCGCCGCTTCGACCTGTGCGAATGTGTCGGCTCCGTCCTCGTCACCTTTGAGCAGAAGATCAATGCCAAGCAGCTGGAGGTGGATGTGGATCTGCCGGAGCATCCCACCTTCACCCGGGCGGCGGAGGACGCCATCACTCAGGTGGTCTATAATCTGATCGACAATGCGGTGAAATTCTGCACCCCCGGCGGCGAGCTGGGGATCCGGGTTCGGGAGGGCGGCAGCAAGCTCTATGTCTCTGTGTCCAACGAGGGAAAGACCATCCCCTCCGAGGAGCTGCCGCTGGTGTTCGACCGGTTCCACAAGCTGGATAAGTCCCGTTCGGAGAACCGGGACGGCTGGGGACTGGGGCTTTACATCGTCAAGACCATCGTATGCTCCCACGGGGAAAATATCTCCGTGGCCAGCCGGGACGGAAAAACCGAATTTACCTTTACCCTGCCCCTTGTGAACTGATGGGCAGAAATTCCCGAGAGAACCGGAGGTGACCCCTTTGCCCGAGGATTTTGAAGAAAAATACAAATCAGATTCGGGAAGGGCCGCCGATTCCCAAGAACCGGCGGACCCGGAATACGAATATGCCAACGAAAAACAGTCGGTGCGCAGCGGCTATTACGGCACCGGATCCACCACGCCTCCCAGAGATCATGCGGCGGTGGTGGCGGTGGTGCTGGTGCTGATCGTGCTGGCCGCCGGAGTCATCAGCGCCATGCGGCTGATGGACATTCACCCCTTCAAGGGTCGGCAGATCCCGGAGGAAAGCGTCCCCACGGTGCTGGTGGGGGACGCAGGCGGACGGCAGACCCAATCTCTGGAGACAGAGCCGGAAGCCGTTCAGGAGCCGCAGAATTCCGCCATCCGGGCAACCGAGAGCTGGGATACCAAGCTGGAGATCCAGCAGGGCAGGCCCGGAGCGCCCAATGCGGCGGCGGTGGAGGGCGCCTTGAGCTGGCAGGAGGTGTACGAGAAGGTCATCCCCAGTGTGGTGAGCATCGTCTCCACCAACGGCAGCGCCACCTCCAGCGGCACCGGCGTCATCATGAACGGCGACGGGTATCTGCTGACCAATGCCCATGTGGTGGAGGGCGGAACCGACCTACAGGTGATCCTGTCCGATGACCGCAGCTTTGAAGCGGTTCTCATGGGCATGGATCGGATCTCCGATCTGGCGGTGCTGCACATCGACGCCGACGGACTGACCCCGGCGGAGTTCGGGGATTCCTCGGTGCTTCGGGTGGGGGATGCGGTGGTGGCCATCGGGGATCCTCTGGGCGTGGAGCTGAGAGGCACCATGACCGACGGCATGATCTCCGCCATCAACCGCAACATCCGCAGCCATGGCAGGACGATGACCCTGATCCAGACCACGGCGGCCCTCAATGCCGGAAATTCCGGCGGGCCGTTGGTGAACTGCTTCGGTCAGGTGGTGGGCATCAACACCCTGAAGATCAGCGACTATGCCGCCAAGGGCGGCGTGGAGGGACTGGGCTTCGCCATTCCCATCACCACCGCCAAGCAGGTGGTGGAGGAGCTGATCGTCCGGGGCTATGTCTCCGGCAGACCGGAGCTGGGCCTGTCGGGCAGTATGCTCTCCTCCTTCTATCAGTATTACTACCGGCTGCCCCGGGGGATGCTGATCGAGCAGGTGGATCCGGCCTCCCATGCGGCCCAGCAGGGCATTGCGCCGGGAGACATCCTGATCGCCGTGGACGGCCAGCGCATCGAAAGCACCGACCAGCTCCAGCAGCTCATCAGCAGCCACGAGGTCGGCGAGGAGGTGGAGGCTACCATCTACCGGGACGGCCGCCAGTGGCAGGTGCGAGTCCGGCTGGGCGAGGACAAGGGAACCTAAAAAATGGGCGTGTCTCAGGACACGCCCATAAATTCTGCCTTTTTCGGCCTATTTTCGGTAGGTAAGCCCCTTTGGATAGAAAAACCGAAGCTTGTGCGGGGAAATCCGGATGTGGATGTCCCGGCCCAGCCGCAGCTCTCCGTCCAGATTGATGCCCGTCTCCCGGTCACAGTGGATGGTGAGACGGTCGGTGCGGAAATGCCGGATCTTGTCCGGGAGCTGGGCATATTGGCCGTTTTTATACTTGCCGATCAGGCTGGCCACCTGAAGCCGGGAGGCCTTCGCTACCACCAGCACCTCCAGCTTTCCGTCGCCGGGGTCGGCATCCGGCACCGGGCGGAAGCCGCCGCCGTAGCAGCAGCCGTTTCCGGCATAGATGAGGGTCTGGGGAGCGTCGATGACCTCCCCTTGGATTTCCAGCACATAATGCTCCGAAATGCCCTTTACCACATTCACCGCCGCCGAGAGGGCATAGGCCCCCAGACCGTGAACCAGAGGGATCCGCTTGTATGCGGCCACCTGAGTCCCCACCCGGGCGTCAAAGCCCACGGAGCAGACATTGAGCCCGTAGTCTCCGTTGCAGTCGATGAGATCGAACTGAGTTTCCTCACAGTCCAGCAGCCGCTCCAGATCCCGAAACGGCTCGGTTTCCGAGAAAACCCGGACAAAATCATTGCCCGTGCCGCCGATATAGTGGGTGACGGCCACATTGGGAAAGCCGACCACGCCGCAGACGATCTCGTTGAGGGTGCCGTCGCCGCCGCAGGCGTAGATCCGCAGCTCCTGCCCGGTCTCGGCGGCCTCCCGGGCCAGCCGGGTGCAGTCCCCGGGGCGCTGGGAGACGGCGATGCGGTAGCGGAGCCGGTGCTTGCCGCAGATCTGACGGATCATCCAGGAAAATTCGTCGGTGCGGTTGTATTTCCCGGCGGCAGGGTTGATGATAAACAGATGTTCCAAAGGAAAATGACCTCGAATCAGTTTGAAAATGACCGGCCCTTAGCCCTGCGCCTTCTTGGGAGCGCCGGGATTGGACTTGCCTCTGGGAATCCGGGGGCCGCCGGTGTACATATAGTAGTCACACTTAATCATGCCGTTGTAGAGCTTGCGCTTTTTGTCGGCCCGCTTGCCGAAATAATGCTCGAATTCCGGCTCGGAGGTGATGATATATTTCTTCCAGCCGTCGGCAAATTTCAGGTGGCGGCCCAGAGCCTGATACAGCCGCTGGGCGCTCTGGCGCTCCATCATCCGCTCGCCGTAGGGGGGATTGCAGATGATGACGCCCTGATCGGTGGGCAGGCTCATCTTGGTGGCGTCGCCGTCCTTGAAGGTGATGAACTTGGCCACACCGGCCTTTCTGGCATTGGACATGGCGGTGTTGATGCACTTGGGGTCGTTGTCGGAGCCGAGGATCCGATAATCCCCCCGGAATTCGTGATCCATGGCCTCGCTTCTGGCCTCCCGGAACAGCTGGGGATCCATCCACGGGAACTTTTCGCAGGCGAAGCTGCGGTTCATACCCGGCGCCCGGTTCATGGCGATCATGGCGGCCTCGATGGGAATGGTGCCGGAGCCGCAGAAGGGATCCCAGATGAAGTCCCGGCCCCGGTAATGGGTCAGCGTGACCATGGCGGCGGCCAGCGTTTCCCGCAGGGGGGCGTCATTGCCCACGGCCCGGTAGCCCCGCTTGTGCAGGCCCACGCCGGAGGTGTCCAGATAGAGGGTCACCTGATCGTGCATGATGCCGAACTGGAGCTGGAAGCGGACGCCGTCCTCGGGCAGCCAGCTCAGGCCGTACTTCTCGCCCAGACGGCGGGAGGCGGCCTTCTTGATGATGGCCTGACAGTCGGGGACGCTCATAAGCTGGGAATTGAGACAGTGGCCCTTCACGGGGAATTCGCCGTTTTTGGGGATGAAGCGCTCCAGAGGGGTGTGATACACGCCCTGAAACAGCTCCTCGAAGGTGGTGGCCTTGAAGCTGGCCAGCACCAGCAGCACCCGCTCGCCGGTTCGCAGGTTCAGATTGGCCCGGGCGCAGGCCAGCGCATCGCCGGAGAACAGCACCCGTCCGTTTTCCACCTGCACCTGATCCATTTTGAGGCGGCGCAGCTCATCACCGGCCAGACCCTCCAGACCGAACAGACAGGGGACTGCAAATTGCATATCGTTCATAATACCTCCATCGCCTTGGGCGACATAAATTTCATTTACCCTCCATTATATCGTAAAAACCCCGTTGATGCAATGTATTTTTGGATTCCGGGGGTATGTTCAACGATTTCTAAGAAAATTTAAGGTTTTCCGGCGAAAAAAGAACAACATCCTGAAAAAATTCCCGGAAAAATTTTAAAAGCTCCGAATAAAATATAAATCATCGGGGTTATCAAAAAGGAGGCGGCGAAAATGCCGGAGCTTTTGGGATTTGACGAAAACCGATGAATCTGGTATCATATTCTAAACACTCCGATGCGCTTCGGAGGGAAAAGGAGGGGTTATGATGAACTGGGAAGCGATCTTCTGGCTGGTGGCCATGGTGGTGTTTCTCGGCACGGAGGCGGCCACGGTGTCGCTGGTTTCCATCTGGTTCGCCGTCGGCGCTCTGGCGGCGATTTTCACGGCGCTGCTGGGGGGCAGTCTCAAGGTGCAGGTCATCCTGTTCCTGCTGGTTTCCTCCCTGCTGCTGATCTTCCTGCGCAGCCTTGTGCGCCGGTATCTCACACCCCACACCACCCGTACCAACGCCGAGGGCGTGGTGGGGCAGGTCGGTGTGGTCACAGTCCCGGTCAACAACATTGCGGCGCTGGGACAGGTCACCATTTCCGGTCTGGAATGGAGCGCCCGCTCCACCACTGGTGCGCCGCTGATGGAGGGCGCCAAGGTTCGGGTGGATCGGATCGAGGGCGTCAAGGTATTTGTATCCCCGGTGGAGGAGTCCACCGCAGACAACCAATAAGGAGGTAAAAAGTATGCCATTTCTCATCGGAACCTTACTCGTTATCATTCTGCTTCTGCTGATCGTCCTGAACATCCGGGTGGTGCAGCAGTCCGACGCCTATGTGATCGAGCGTCTGGGCGCCTTCCACAGCGTCTGGAGCGTGGGCCTTCATGTGAAGGTTCCCTTTCTGGATCGGGTGGCCAAGCGGGTCAGCCTGAAGGAGCAGGTGCTGGACTATCCCCCCCAGCCCGTCATCACCAAGGACAATGTGACCATGCAGATCGATACGGTGGTCTATTTCCAGATCACCGACCCCAAGCTCTATACCTACGGCGTGGATCAGCCCATGATGGCCATGGAGACCCTGACGGCTACCACCCTTCGCAACATCATCGGCGATCTGGAGCTGGATCAGACCCTCACCTCCCGGGATGTCATCAACACCAAAATGCGCTCCATTTTGGATGTGGCCACCGACCCCTGGGGCATCAAGGTCAACCGGGTGGAGCTGAAAAACATCCTGCCTCCTCAGGATATCCAGAATTCCATGGAGAAGCAGATGAAGGCCGAGCGGGATCGCCGGCAGGCCATTTTGCAGGCCGAGGGTCAGAAAAAGTCCGCCATCCTCATCGCCGAGGGTGAACGGGAGTCCGCCATTTTGAAGGCAGACGCCGAAAAGCAGGCCGCTATTCTGGCCGCTGAGGCCGAGAAGCAGGCCGAGATCCTCCGGGCCGACGGCGAGGCACAGGCCATCCGCACCGTCCAGAAGGCGCTGGCCGACTCTCTGGAGCTGCTCAACTCCAAGGCCCCCAACGATCAGGTGGTGAAGCTCAAGGCCATCGAGGCCATGCAGAAGGTGGCCGACGGCAGGGCCACCAAGATCATCATTCCCAGCGAGATGCAGTCTCTGGTGGGCATGGCGACTGGTCTTGTGGAGGGCGTCAAGGACGCCAAATAAGCCAATATGGATTCCAACGAAAGCTCCGGGGTTTGCCCCGGAGCTTTTTTGTCCTTTTTCTGAAAAAATGCCATAAGTTCAAAAACAGGGAAAAACACTGGCCAGAATTGCCAAATAACCCGATGGAAAATTGGATGGAATGTGCATAGCTGCAAAAAACCCCAGATGTTATACTAGATATATCGTATAAAATGCGATATTCAGCGGTCGAAAATGGGCAGAGAGGAGGAAACCGGCAGAAATCACCGACAAAAGACGCAGAATTTCGCAGTTTGTCAGAAAACAACAAAGGAGAAGTGCTATGAAACAATTTTGGAAACGCACGCTGGCCGGTGTGCTGGTGGCGTCCGGACTGTTGTCTGTGCTGCCCGCAACGGCTCTGAGAGCCTCTGCGGCAGAGCCGACGAAAGCCACCGAAAAACAGCGGAGCAGCCTGACCCTGTGGTACGATGAGCCTGCCTCTGAGGGAGAAAATATCCCCGGTCGGAAAGGCGGCTTCAAGGGCACGGACGAGGATGACCGCTGGCAGCAGCAGACCCTTCCCATCGGCAACAGCCGCATGGGTGCCAATGTCTACGGTGAGGTCGGTAAGGAATGGCTGACCTTCAACCAGAAAACCCTTTGGAACGGCGGTCCCAGCGAGCGCCGGCCCGACTATAACGGCGGTAATTATGACCGTGCAGACAAGTATAAGCAGATTGTAGACCTGTATAAGCAGGGAAAGGATGCCGAAGCCAATGCTCTTGCCAAGCAGTATCTGGTGGGTCAGGGCGGCAATCAGGGCTATGGTGCTTACCAGTCCTGGGGCGACATCTATTTGGATTTCGGTCTGGACCGTCAGAAGGCCCAGAACTATACCCGGAGTCTGGATCTGGAAACCGCACTGGCTGCGGTGGACTTCACCTACGAAGGCACCCAGATGCACCGGGAATATCTGGCAACCTACAAGGACAATGTCCTTGCCATGAAATTCACCGCACAGGGCGGTGACCAGAAGCTCAACTGTACCGTTTCCTTCCCTGTGGACAATGGGGAGGATGTGGTCAGCAAGAATCTGGGCAAGGAAGTCACCACCAAGGCGGAAGGCCACAAAATCACCGTGGCTGGTAAGATGCAGGACAACGGCCTGTTGCTCAACGGACAGCTTCAGGCGGTTCTGCCCGAGGGCGGAGCCGGTCGCATCACCGCAGAGGGGGAGACCCTGAAAATTGCGGATGCCACCGAGTTCTATCTCTTTGTGGCGGCAGACACCGACTATGCAAATGACTATCCCGAGTACCGCACCGGCGAAACCCCCGAGGCGCTGAACACCTCCGTGGCGGCCGAGCTGGACAAGGCGGTTCAGAAGGGCTATGAGCAGGTCAAGGCCGACCATCTGGCCGATTATCAGGGCCTCTTCAATCGGATGAGCCTGAATCTGGGTCAGGCGGATGCAGCCGCCAAAAAGACCACCGATCAGCTGTTGGCCGGTTATAAAAACGGTCAGAATACCGATCAGGAGAATCGGGCGCTGGAGGTTCTGCTGTTCCAGTATGGCCGCTATATGACCATTGCCTCCTCCCGTCCCGGCGACCTGCCCAGCAACCTGCAAGGTGTCTGGCAGAACCGGGTGGGCGACCATAACCGAATCCCCTGGGCCTCCGACTATCACATGAATGTGAACCTCCAGATGAACTATTGGCCCACCTATTCCACCAATCTGGTGGAGTGCGCCCAGCCTCTGGTGGACTATGTCTATTCCCTTATGGAGCCGGGCGCCGTCACCGCCAAGATGTACTTCGGTGTGGAAAATGCTTTCACGGCCCACACCCAAAATACGCCCTTCGGCTGGACCTGCCCGGGTTGGGATTTCAGCTGGGGCTGGTCCCCGGCGGCTCTGCCCTGGATCCTCCAGAACTGCTGGGAGTATTATGAGTACACCGGCGATGTGGCCTATATGCGGGAGCATCTGTATCCCATGCTGAAGGCCAGCGCCAACCTCTATGACAACATCCTGTTTGAAAAGGATGGCCGTATGGTTTCCGCACCGGCCTACTCCCCGGAGCATGGCCCTGTGACCGCCGGTAATACCTATGAGCAGTCCCTCATCTGGCAGCTCTATGAGGATGCGGCCACCGCAGCCGAGGTGCTGGGTGACCCGGACCAGAAGGCCACCGCATGGCGGGAGATGCAGCAGAAGCTCCGTCCCATCGAGGTGGGTGCCAGCGGCCAGATCAAGGAGTGGTACAACGAAACCACTCTGGGCAGTATCGGCGAGCGTGGCCACCGGCATATGTCCCATCTGCTGGGCCTGTTCCCCGGCGACCTGATCTCTGTGGACAATCCCGAGTTTATGGATGCCGCCATTTTGTCCCTGCGGGACCGGGGCTATCAGAGTACCGGCTGGGGCATGGGTCAGCGCATCAACGCTTGGGCCAGAACCGGCGACGGCAATCAGGCCCATCAGCTGATTCAAAATCTGTTCAGAGACGGCATCAACCCCAACCTGTTCGATTCCCATGCGCCCTTCCAGATCGACGGCAACTTCGGCTATACCTCCGGCGTGGCCGAGATGCTGATGCAGAGCAACATGGGCTATATCAACCTCCTGCCCTCCCTGCCCGATGTGTGGGCAAACGGCAGCGTCCGGGGCCTGCTGGCCCGGGGCAACTTCGAGGTTTCCATGGACTGGGCCGATGGTCGAGTGAAGTCCGCTGAGATTCTCTCCAAGAACGGCGGCAAGGCCACCGTGCAGGTTCCCAACGGCGCTCTGGCTCTGGTGACCGATGCAAAGGGCGCTATTGTTCCCGTGGAGGCTCTGAGTCAAGACCGGATCAGCTTTGAAACCCAGAAGAATGAGCGTTATACCATCTCCCAGATTCCCGAGAAGGCAGAAGCCCCCGTTCCTGCCAATCTGAAGGTGGAAAAGTATGCAGAAAACACCGCCAATCTGAGCTGGGATGCGGTGGAGGGCCAGCAGGTCACCTACCGTGTCTACCGTCAGGTCAGCGGCGGCAAGCCCGTTCTGATTCACGAGACGACCGAGACGACCTATCAAGACCCCGAGTGTCTGGATGGGCTGGACGGCATCCGCTATCAGATTTCTGCGGTGGTCGATCAGGTAGAATCCAAGCGCTCCGAGGCCGTGACCATCAAGAGCTTCCTCCATATGGAGGGCATTGTGGACGACCGGGATCCCCGGGTGGTCTACACCGGAAGCTGGAGCCAGTACGGCGAGCCGCTGGCCTTCCACAAGACCACGACCTTCAAGGAAGCCGCTGATGTCAAGCCCGATGTGGACAGCGTCACACTGAAATTCGTTGGCACCGGCGTCACCATCTACACGGTCAACGGCCCGGATCGGGGCAAGTTCCAGATGATTCTGGACAATCAGGATCCCGTGGAGCTGAACTGCCATGCCGACGCCTCCATCAAGAAGGCCAAGCTCCATACCGTGACCGGTCTGGAGGCCGGGGTGTTGCACACCTTGACCCTCAAGCCTCTGGGCGGTAAGATCGAGCTGGATGCCTTTGAAATTGTGGATACCACCGCCGCAAAGCCGGAGAAGATCACCGTGACCGCTCCCGGCGGCATGACCACCGTGGCCAAGGTCGGTGCCTTGCAGCTGGGCGCAGCTGTGGAGCCTGAGGGTGCGGCCTCCGGCCTCAAGTGGACCTCCTCCGACGCCAGCATCGCAGAAGTCAATGCCGATACCGGTCTGCTGGATGTCAAGGGCAAGAATGGTCAGGTCACCATTACCGCCACCAGTGTGGCAGATGGCTCCGTGAGCGGCCAGCTGACCCTGACCGTCTGCACCATGGAGGGCATGAGCTATGATGTGGAGCAGGTAGAGGATACCGTCGGGAATCAGCAGCTGAACCCCAGAATCAACTGGGGCGGCCAGAAATCCATGTGGCATCCTTGGGACGGCAAGGAGGGCCATTCCGGTACCAAGACCGAGACCTATAACGGCGACGGCTTTGCCGATCACACCAACTTCTATTCCTTTACCTTTACCGGAACCGGTATCGAGCTGTATGCCGCACGGCACAGCAACTACGGTGAAGCTGAAATCACCATCGTGGACGCAGAAGGTAAGAACGAATTGACCCAGACCATCAATATGGCGGGTCAGGACACCAAGCAGTTCCGGATGTTCCAGAAGCTGGATCTGCCCATGGGCGAGCATACCATCAAGTGTCAGGGTATCACTCAGGGTAAGAACATCAATCTGGACTACTTCAAGGTTTATACCCCCGCCAAGGGCCAGTTCACCGAAATCGATGACAAACAGGCCGACGGCAAGCGCAATACCGCCATCATCTGGGAGGGTGCATGGGATAATCCCTACACCGAGGGCGGTCACCGGGGCGGCACCAAGACCGAAACCCGGGAGCTGGGCGCATCCTTCACCTATTCCTTCCACGGTACCGGTGTGGAGGTCTATGCCCATCTCAATACCACCCAGAGCAGCTACGATGTCTATATCGATGGCAAGAAGGTGGAGCATATCTCTCTGGACGGTCAGGACAAGAAGGGTTCGCTGGTATTCAGCAAGACCGACCTGCCTCTGGCAGATCACACCATCAAGTGTGTCAATGTGGCCCGGGACGGCAAGAAGAATGCCAGCCTCGATGCCATTCGGGTTCAGACCAGCGCTGGACAGCGCTTTGTAAACCTCACCGCTCTGCAAGAGGAAATCCGTACCGCCGCAGAGCTGAACCCCCAGACCTTCAATTCCCAGAAGTGGGCGGCCTTTAAGACCCAGCTGGATGCAGCAGTTGCCGTGCTGAACGGCACATCTGCCGATCAGGCTGAAATCAATCGGGCAGTTGTTGCGTTGCAGACTGCAAAGCAGGAGCTGGGTCAGCCTCAGGCCATCAGACCCGTGGTGGGTCAGGCCCAGTTGCAGGCCATGACCGAGGCCCGGGCCGTGGTTCTGACCTGGGATGCTGTGGAACACGCCGATTCCTACGAGGTTCGTGTGGGCGAAACCCAGCAGACCACCCAGCAGACCACCCTTCGTGTGGAAAATCTCCAGCCCGACACCGAATATGCGGTGCAGGTCTATGCCAAGAACGGCGAGCTGATTTCCGAGGATCATATGGCAATCACCGTTCACACCAAGGCCGAGCCGGATACCAAGGCCCCTGCCCAGGTGACCGCTTTGGAGGTCAAGCTGGAGGAGCAGAAGGCCGTTCTGACTTGGACCGCTCCTGCGGACAAGGATTTGAATGGCTATGTCGTCTATGTCAACGGCACCGAGAAGGCCAAGCTGGACAAGGCCGCTGTGACCTGGGAGCTGACCGGTCTGACCGCAGATACCCAGTATCAGTTCGCAGTGGTGGCCGTGGATGCGGCAGGCAACCGCTCCGAGCCGGCCCGGGTCGCTGTCAAAACTCCGGCAGAGCCTCAGCCCACCGAGACGGAGCCTCAGCCCACTGAGCCGAAGCCCACCGAGACGGAGTCTCAGCCCACTGAGCCGAAGCCCACCGAGACGGAGTCTCAGCCCACTGAGCCGAAGCCTACCGAGACAAATCCCCAGCCCACGGAAACCTATCCCGTGGAGTATGAGCAGATCCCCCAGAAGGAGATCGTGTCCGTTCAAGCAGATTCCCAGTTTAACAACCATAACGGTTCCGGGGACGGTGTCGCCCAGCAGGCCTTCGACAATCAGATGGGCAGCTGGTGGCACAGTGACTATTACACGGAAGCCGGTAAGCAGATGCCCCACTGGATCAGCTGGAGCGTGGGTGAAGCACCCAAGCTGCTGGGCAAGGTGGAGTATCACGGCAGATCCGGCAGCGACAACGGCCTGCTGCACACCGGTATTCTGGAAGGCAGAAACGGCAGCGGAGACTGGGTCAAGCTGGCCGACATCTCCAACCCCGACAAGCAGCTCAAGCTGGAAATCGTCTTTGCACCGCAGGAGCTGACCGAGCTGAAGCTCACCGTCCAGAAGTCCTACGGCGTGTCCGAGCAGGAAAGCAATCATCATGCCGCAGCCGCTGAGATCCGAACCTTTGTGGCTCTGGAGGGCAGCGCTGTCTCCAAGCAGGAGCTGCGGGATCTGTGGCAGCAGTACAAGGATGAAAAGTCCGAGCATTACACGCCCGAGAGCTATCAGGCTCTGACTGAGGCTCTGAATCAGGCCAGAACCGTTCTGGATCACCAGCAGGCCGACCAGACTGCCGTGGACAATGCCACCGCAGCCCTGCGCCTTGCAGTCTCCGCTCTGGTTCCGGCCAATCTGGCTCCCGGCGCACCGGAAAGCCAGACCACCCAGAAGCAGCCCTTCGCAACCAATACCGCCGGAAGCAAGAATTTCCGGATTCCGTCCCTCATCGTTCTGGAACATCAGCAGGACGAGACGAAAAATGGCCGTCTGGTGGCTGCCATTGACGCCCGCTGGAATCATACCGGCGATGCCTGCGCTCTGGATACCATCCTCAGCGTGTCCGATGACGGCGGCGAAACCTGGACTTACAGCTTCCCCAACTTCTTCAACGATTCCGTCAACGCCGACGCCCGGCAGGCCACGGCCTTCATCGACCCCGTGATGGTGGAGATGGCCGACGGCACCATCTATCTGATGGTGGATCTGTTCCCCGGCGGCGTGGCCCTGAACACCGCTCCCAGACTGCCCAAGAGCGACAGCGGCTATCGGGAAATCAACGGCCAGCAGCGTTTGGTTCTCTATACCGGCGTGGGCAGCGAACAGACCCCCGACAACTGGGCCTACTATGTGGGCGACTTTGACGAGAGCGGTTTTGCACCGGTCTATGCCAAGGATGCCGACCAGAAGGCAGAATTCTATGTGAACCAGCGCTATGACCTGTTCACCGCAGAAAAGAAGGCCATGTACTGCCGTCAGCTGGGCAGCGACGAGTTCGTGCAGCAGAATGTGTTCTTCTACAACGCACAGCTCCATGTGACGGAAACCTCCTACCTGTGGCTGGTTCAGTCTCAGGACGGCGGCACCAGCTGGAGCGCCCCCATGATGCTCAATTCCATGGTTCGGAAAAGCCCCGCCGCAGAGCAGTTCTACGGTGTCGGCCCCGGCGCCGGGCTGAGCTTTGTGGATGCCAATGGCCATAATGTGGCCCTTCTGCCCACCTATACCTTCACCAGAGAACAGCCCAATTCGGCCCAGTGGGCCGGCTTCATCTACTCCGTGGATGGAGTAAGCTGGAAGCGCAGCCCCAATGCCACCGATGACTGGTCCAGCGAAAGCGCTCTGGTTCAGATCGATGACAATACCGTCCGGCATTTCTACCGGGACGGCCATAGCGCTCTGCGCTACACCGATTTCACATGGAAACCGGATACGGAGGTCTTTGAGAGAGCCGGCGCTCCCGTGGAGATTGCCGGTACCACCAAGACCACCAACAACCAGCTTTCCGTGGTGAAGTATCCCACGAAGTACCGGGATCAGGATGTGTTCCTGCTGTCCACAGCCAACGGCGGCGGCAGCCGAACCAACGGCAATATCTACACTCTGGCCCTCCAGCCCGACGGCTCCATGAAGGCTGTGAATGTGTTCGCCGTACCCGAAACCGCAGCCCATTATGGTTACTCCTCTCTGGCTGTGATGGAGGACGGCAAGGTGGCCCTGCTGTATGAAGGCCCTGCGGCCACCAGCAATGGCGAGGACATCTATTTCACCGTCATCGACCACACCGAGCTGCTCCCCGTCTATCAGGAGCAGGCGCTGAACATGGTCGTGGACGAAACCAAGCAGATCCCCGTTCAGAACCGTGTGGTGGACGAGGGCGATCCCGCCATCGTGCAGATCACCATGCGTCCCGGTACGCCCAAGGCCGTGACGGGAACCAATGCCCAGTATGCAGGCCAGCAGGTGGAACTGAACACCGCAGAATACACCCTCCATGTGGAGAACGGCAAGTATCAGCTCTCTGCTGCCACTGGCGAGAATCAGAAGGTCTGGCTGGATCCCAACCAGAAGGCCGGATTCCCCAACAGTCAGAATGCCGCTGGTCTGGAAATTGCCGAAATTCAGGGTCAGGAGGGGATGTTCACCATCAGAAGCGGCATCAATTACCTCCACTTCCATCGGGGGAATGACAACCGCTTCGACCGGGTCAACAATCTCAGCGGCTTTGAAAGCGCCTGCCGATTTGCCTTCTTCCGCCCCATGACGGAACAGGACGGCTCTGTGATGACCCCGATTCCCGGCTATGCGCCTGTGATGAAGCTGTCCGAGCTGACCGAGGGCGGAACCTACCTGATTGTTGCCCAGAGTGACGATCATACCTTCTTCCTGCTGAATCCCAGCACCGACAGCCAGAACAAGTATGCCCATGCCCTCAAGGTGGTCTTTGCCACCATGGAGGCAGAGCTGAAAGCCATTGCCCCCGGTCAGACCACGGTGGAGATCGACGATACCGTTTATCAGATCACAGTCTGTCTGAGCAATCAGCAGGCCGCCGATGCGGTTATCGCCAAAATCGCCGCCATTGGCGAGGTCACGCTGGACTCCGAGGAGGCCATTGTGGCTGCCCGGAATGCTTATAACCAGCTGACCGAGGCACAGAAGGCTCTGGTTGAGAACCTGAATGTGCTGGAGGCCGCCGAGCAGAAGCTG
>SAMEA104404100__coassemble_672_pt1 | contig 35878 bp, 27 predicted proteins | sample SAMEA104404100__metabat2_low_PE_102 | metagenome-assembled genome bin SAMEA104404100 (sample SAMEA104404100) | Balaenoptera acutorostrata | reverse complement strand
TCTCCAATATGAAACAATACTCTCATATAGTAGCGGATAGTATATGCGACTATCATATAGTCTGTGGTAGTCTCACACATCCGGCATATGGGGGTATTTGTCATGGGCTCGATTTCTTCGGAAGGCTGCGCATCCGGCCACCAGCCATCTCCGTACTGCAAACGATAGAAATTATTTACGCTGTATGCTCCGCCAACTACAAGATACCGGTATTCTCCAAGATTGAATATCTCACCATTCTTGGGCAAATATCAACGCTTACGGCGGCAATTTTTGCAGGAAAATGCGTCAAATCTTATGCGGAAATTTGGCGTTGACAGAACCAGCGCTTCTACATCTGTATGAAATGAATCAGACTTACATCAGCGTTTGGAGCCGCTTCTATTGAAAACGATTAGACAAGTTTAGATGATCCTTTTTTGTATGCCAATGGAGTGACTCCAGTGATTCGTTTAAAGGTGGAAGAAAAATTACACTCATTGCTGAAACCGCAGCAAAAAGCGATTTTTTTGAGAGACGTATCTGCTGTTTTCAAAAGATATTTGGCTTTGTCCACACGGGCACGAATCAAATAATCGTGAGGCGAATATCCAGTTTCCTGTTTGAACAGATGGGAAAAGTAGTACGGACTCAGGGCAACATGCCGGGCAATCACTTCCAGAGTGAGCGGTTGATCCATATGTTCCGTCATAAAAGCGAGGCTCTCGTCGATGATCTGACTGGCGTGGTCAGATTTTTTGTTCGCATTTGGGATTTGGATAAACTCACAGAGAAGCTGGGTGATACGACGGGACATCTCTGGTTCTCGGATGGTTGTGCAGGAGCGAAACATCATAAGGATTTTCTCAATCTGACGTCGGCAGAGCAAAATATTTTCAGGGGTCTGAACAGGGCCGCCTCGATTGCAAAGCTCATAGTAACGTCGGGCCATCTGTCCGTCGAAATGCATCCAAAAAATTTGCCAACCAGTTTCAGTCCCGTATTCGTGGGGATGATAGCAATCGAGTATGGCAAATTCACCTGTACGAAGTGCTATCGTGTCTCCGTCAACGCACAGATATCCACTGCCATCAGCCACATAGATCACAAGAAAACTATTGTAGGAATTCCGGATTACCCGATATCCCGGCGCACAGTGATAGTGACCGATGCAGAGCGGGTAAAAAAACAATTCCAGTGCCAACTCACTGGCCTTGTAAAAAAATATATCTGAATCAGCCAATACATTTTTTTCTATTGGTGTCATGGTGCAAGCACTCCTTTAATCAGGCTATCTTTAAAATATCACAGACATTCTGACATAGCAAGAATCAATAATAAACTGGCAATCTGTAGAAATGACAAACATGGAGAATGCGGCTATGCTAAAAGCAAGAACTACCTTAAATTATCTGGGAAGCTATGCAAATGACACATCAAATGGGACAGGTAGAAGTCTGGCGTGAGGATGTTATCATTCCCACCTACGGTGTCGGAACTCCGGACAAAAACCCGATGTTCTTGGAAAAATGTGTTTATCAGGGAAGTTCCGGAAGGGGATACCCCTATCCGGCAATCGACAAAATTCTGGATGAAAAAGAAGATAAGCTCTATCATGCGGTTTACATGGAAAATGATTCCCTGAAGGTCATGGTTCTGCCCGAATTGGGCGGGCGTATCCAGCGTGCATACGATAAAACAAATCACTACGATTTTGTTTCTTACAATTGATGAAAAAGGAAATGCAAAAGCGGATGAACCGCTGAAAAAACCGGTTCAGAACAAAACAGGAGAACACCATGAAAGAGCGTATGATAAGAGAAATTAAGCAAAATGTGAGTATTCACAAGCAGGAGTTCCACTTGGATCTCAGCGGTCGTTGGAAGTTTTACTTGGGTGCTTTTGAGAATGCAGTATTTTCCCAAGAAACCGTGATGCTTCCCGGCAGTCTGGATGAAAACCACAAGGGCTTTCCTAACGAGAAAAACATTACCCTGAGAAATCTGAATCGAGACTATGTGTATACCGGCCCTGCCTGCTACCAGAAAGAGTTTTCTGTGCCGCAGGAATGGGAAAATCGAACGATTTTCTTTGAAATGGAGCGCACCAAAAAAACAAGAGTCTGGCTGGACGGTCAGCCTGTGGGCAAAAAGCAAAAAAGCTATACAACACCGCACAGGTATGACCTGACCGGGCTTTGCACGGGCGGTCAGCATACGCTCACCGTGGAGGTGGATAACTCCGAGGCGGAAATGCCCCACGCTATGTACTCCACCCTTCTGGAGGGCGAAGCATGGTGTCATCAAGTCAGTGATTTTACACAGACCAATTGGAATGGCATCATCGGCAGTATTACATTGACTGCTTTTCCGGAGCTTTATTTGGAATCCATCCGACTCAGACCGGATATAAAACATAACAGAGTGTTGATTACAACGGTACTGTGCAGAAAAGACAGCGAAGTTGGTTTGCACAGCATCGCTGAGATCCGGACAGAAAGCTGTCACTCTTCCGCACTTGGTAATGAACCACGGCCAATGTGGCAGGAGTTCTGTTTTCATCCCGGAGAAACACATTGCGTGCTGCACGCAGAATACGATATGGGGGAAAATCCCCTGCTTTGGGACGAATTTAATCCAAATCTTTATCGTCTGCTCATAACAGCATATTTCAGTCAAGACGGGCAGATATATTCCGTATCCAAGTCCGAAAAATTTGGTATGAGAAACTTTACGACGGATGAAAGCAACGGTGGAAAGCAATTTTATATTAACGGACGGCCGACCATTCTTCGAGGCGAAATCAACTGTGCAGTCTTTCCAAAGACTGGATATCCTCCTATGAAGGTGGAGGACTGGCGGAGAATTTATAAAATTTATCGAAGCTATGGACTGAATCATGTACGCTTCCATACCTGGGTGCCGCCCCGTGCCGCATTTGAAGCCGCAGATCAACTCGGGTTTTATGTCTATGCCGAGCTGCCGCAGTGGGGCCGATGGATGTTTGGAAATGTGTATGAGGGTGATGAGACCGATGCAAACTACTACAAAGAGGATGCACGCAGCATCTTTGTGGAATATGGTAATTCCCCCTCCTTTGTGATGTTTGCTCTGGGCAACGAGGAGCGAATCGGATTTTACTATTACGAGGAGTTCCTCCAATACTGCAAACAGCTGGAGCCGAATCTTTTGTATTCGGATATTGCAGGCCACAGCACTTATCCCCCCAGTGCCGATTTTGCGGCAAAATTTCTGGATCCAGAGTATCTGCCAATGGTCAATGGGAGCAACGACTGGGACTACAGTGCAACCGTAAAAAAAGCACCTGTTGCAATCACATCCCATGAGGTTGGACAGCTACAGGTTTACCCGGACTATGAACGAGAGCTTCCGCAATATGAAACCGCAGTGGTCAAACCCCGAAATTTACAGGAGTTCCAAAAGGTACTTGTTCAGGCGGGGCTCGCTGACAGGGATGCAGATTTCTGTCGTGCAACGGGCAAACTGGCAGCGATGCTCTATCGCTCCTTTACGGAGTCATATCTCCGTACGCCAGGCTGCGGCGGCTTTACACTGCTTGGCCTGCAGGATTTCCCTGGTCAGGGTACAGCGCTCATCGGTCTGCTGAATGCCTTTTTGGAAAGCAAGGGTGCTGTGCAGCCGGAGGTATTTCGCCAGTCCTGCTGCGAGCTGCCTGTTATGGCACGGCTTTCCCGCTTTGTCTGGACAGAAGGCGAGGTACTGGAGGCAAAAATCCAAACTGCGAACTATACCGCACAGGATGCACAAACCGCAGTGGAGTGGATTTTAGAAGATGATGCAGGCCTCATTGTTCGGAAAGGTCGTTTGGAGCAAACTCGCCTGCCACAGGGAACGGTTACAGACTGCGGCTGGATACGAACCCTTCTGCCACGGGAACAGAAGGCGAGGCACCTGACCCTTCGTCTCTGTTTAGATGGGCAGTATTGTGCCCCCAATGCACCCGGGGTCAACGATTACGATCTCTGGGTCTATTCCGAAAAAGGATCCACGGAACTGCCGAAAAACACCGTGCTGGCTCGATCCTTCAATCAGGAGGCTCAGCTTGCACTGGAAGAGGGAAAAACGGTGCTGTTGATTTCAGAAGGAAACAGCAAGGCACTGCCAATCAGTCGGGAAGTGACCTTCAGGCCGGATTTCTGGAGCCCGATGTTCCATACCGACCGGCCAGATGGTTATTCATTGGGAATCTGGGTTGAAAAAGAACATCCGATTTTTAAAAATTTCCCCACAGAGGAATTTGGAAATTGGCAGTGGTATCACATCCTTCAGAATGCCCGCTGCATTCTGATCAATGATCTGCCGGTACAACTGCGGCCAATTGTGCAGCCGATTGCCACCATAGATCTGCCGGACAGGCTTGCCCTTCTGATGGAAGGTCGGGTCGGAAGGGGGCGGATCTTCATCAGCAGTGTGGATTTGCTGAATCATCATGATGCAGCATCACAGCAGTTGTTCGGAGCGATTTGCAGTTATCTTGGCAGCGAAAGCTTTGAGCCTCAGATTCAGTTCACACCAGATCAACTGACCAGACTTCTTCCTCCTCTGGATATACTGGGAATCACTCTGGACATAAAGCACGATTTACATTCCGGTGAAAAGGTGCAGGCGGCGATTCATTATCAAAACAGTAGTGGCGAATGCGCTGCGCCGGAGAAAGCAACGGTGTATTTTGCTTCTTCTGACCCACAAAAGATCAGCGTTTCCGAAAACGGTACTGTCGAGGCAGTGACCGCCGGAATTGCAAAAATCACAGCCTGCTGCCGGTATGGCGGTACTGAATTTGTGGCGGAAGCGATTGTCCAAGCAGCGGCAAAGCAAGTGCATCCAATTTCCATGGAGGGCGCAAAAATCACGGCCAGCAGCGAGTTGGCAGGGCGCCCGGCCACTGAACTTCTCAACAGAAATGGCGATGGCTGGTGGCAGTCCGATTATTTGGATCGAACCCAGCAGATGCCTCAATGGGTATTGATTGAACTCCCGGAACAAACTACAATCACGGCTGTTTTATGTCATGCATGGACAGGTCATCCTCGTGGTACCATTCTGAAGGCTAACATTTCTCTCAGCATCGATGGAACGAACTTTGAAGATGTGTGTGATCGGGAGTGGGGCATAGAAACCGTTGGTCAGAACCGGCTGTTTTCCTTTGCACCCCATAGTGCCAGATTTATTCGGCTGACCATCAAGTGGGCAATGATGTTTACGGGAGATGCGAATGCGGCAACCATTCCAGCGATTTCGCTCTGGCAAGAGCCGATTGTGTCCGATATTGCCACCGGGAAGTCGGTTAGCGTGCGGTTTGGAACGACACTGGAACAGGCGATGAGCGCATTGAACCTGCCGAAACAGACAGAAATCATCCTTTCGGATGGAGAAACCCATATCGGTGATGTAATCTGGAGCTGTACGGACTATTGCGGAGAAATTCCAAAGGAATACTTTGTGACTGGTGAGGTATATGCAGCAGATATAGCAAATCCCGCAAGAGTGACTGCAAAAAGAAGTGTCCATGTCCTTCCGAAGGATCTCACAACACCTCCCGATAAAAGAGCCTTTTATCAGGCACTGAAGCTTCTGCAGCAGAAGGCAAAAATCAGAAAAGATTCGCAGCTTGATGATCTCTTAGAAAAGGCAGAGAGCTTTCATGCGCTAACCGGTGCGGTGCAGCATGATGTGGATGTGTGGACTGAAAAACTTCAGGAGTATCAATAAATTTTCAGAAAGGGTCTTGGAAAATTGCTTTTCAAGAGCTAATATGTAAAGGGTGGTTTCTGCCACCGAATACATATGACTGCGGCTCATTTATGGTGAATTGAAAAGCAGTTGTAGGAAAGCCTGCAAATATATAGTAACAGGACATGAGGAGATGACCCTATGCTGACACGATCTGAAGCGAATGCGGAACTACAAAAGGCGGTACAGGAAAACCCAGGTCGCTGGGAGCAGCACAGTATAGCCGTTGCTGAAAATGCCGCTTTGATTGCAAAGGCTGCGAAGCTGGATCCTGAAAAATCCTATATTCTGGGCCTGATGCATGATATTGGACGCCGGTTAATGCCCCAAAATACGCTCTGAATTGTGCATGGAAGGAAAATCCACATCGGAGCAAGGGGGTATCTACGGTCAAAGCGCCCTGCCCTCGAATGGCTTTTCGGGGTGGGGTCGGATCGATTCTGTGCCCCTGAAAATACGCCTCGATCACATGGTTTAACCGCTGCTTTGTTCCATCATGTTCAAGCCCCAAGGACCTGCATATCTGCACCGGTTCTTCCTGAGAAAGACCTTTTGATTTTCTGATTGCCTTGATATTTTCATTGAAAGGGAAGAGGTGAGCTGTTTGCGAAAAGGCCTTTGTGTGTGGCGGTTTTGTAGGATTTTATGAAAGCCCTGCGGCATCTCATAATCGCAGATAAAATCGAGTCGTTCAATTCCGATTTGTCACACATCCCTTTTGCCTCGGATCTTTTGGCAGAGGCAGAAGGGAACAAAAAAGAAAGGACAGCACCCATCCGGCGCTGTCCTTCTCTGCGATCATTGCTTTTTCCCCAGCTTGCGCTTGTTGCCTTTTTCGTCCACCACATAGGTGCTGTCCAGCTGGGAAACCAGACTCTGCTTCCAGGAATCGATATAGATCCTGCGCAGGGCATCCCGCTCCTGAATTTCCTCGGGCGTCAGGCCGGTTTCCTTGGCCTTGTGGGCCAGCTCGTTGATTCTTTTGATGGTTTCGTCCATACTCATCGTTCTATTCCTCACATATATCGGTGAAGGATCACGCTGATCCTTCCTTTTTTTGTCTGGCCGACGGTTTGGGCCAGTTGGATTTTGCCCAAGCCCCGAACGGAGATCCGATCTCCCTCCGAAACCAAACGATCCGGCTTGGCACAGACCAGACCGTTGACGCAGGCTCTTTCGGAGCGGATGGCCTCGCAGGCGGCGCTTCGTCCCATGCGAAAGCCGGAGCTGACCACGGAATCCAGCCGCAGGGAGGCCAGCGTATCCCGGATGACCTGCACCTCGGGTTCGGGGATCCGAGCTTCCCCCAGAGGGATCTGCCGGATCCGAAGCCTGCTCCGTCCGGCGCTGTCGAAATTTGTCAGCAGATAGGGGGCAATTTCCGCCGTGACAAAGAAATCGCAGCTGGCCTTGTCTACGCAGATGTCCCCCACGGTCTCCCGGGCGATGCCGGCCCCCATGAGCGCACCCAGAAAATCCCGGTGGCTCAGGCTGTCGCCGTGGTAAAATTCGCACCGCAGACAGGCAGCGGGGCTGTCTGCCTCCATGAGACAGGACGGCTCCAGATAATCGGGCAGGTATACCAGCATCTTCCGCTCGGCCTCGGGATAGCCGCCGAATTGGTGCAGTCCCGGGGCGTCCCCCAGCAGGAACCGGGTCAGCTCCAGCTCTCTGGGCGAGAGAAACGGGGTGCTTGCAGGGATATTGCGGCGCATCCCGGCACTGATTTTGTCCCAGATCTTGGCAAGAAGCATCCGATCCTCGGGGGTTTTTGCAATTTTTTCAATATTTGATCGATCCATACCATCACCAACAGGCATTATAGCATGAAATTTCCGATTTGCAAAGGAAGTTTTTCCTTGTCTCAGAGGCGGTTATATCGTATAATGGTCGGGAGAAAGAGGTGATACCCGATGAAAATCGGAATTATTGGCGGCGGGGCATCGGGAATGTCCGCAGCCTTGGCGGCGGCGTCGCTGCCGGAAGCGGAAGTGACGGTGCTGGAACGGCAGGCCCGTGTGGGCCGAAAGCTGGCCGCCACCGGAAACGGACGGTGCAATCTCAGCAACCTCCATGCGCTGGAGGGGGGGTTCCACGGGGATGACCCGGACTTTTCCCGGTATGCGCTGGAGCAGTTTTCGCCGGAGCAGACCCTGAGCTGGTTCCGTCAGCTGGGGCTGTTTACCGTTGCGGAGCCGTCCGGGCGGATCTATCCCCATTCGGATCAGGCCAATTCGGTGGTGGATGTGCTGCGCTTCGGCTTGGAGCAGGAGCGGATCCGGCTCCTGACGGATTGGGAAGTCCGCCGCATCCGGCGGCAGGACGGGGGCTTTCTGGTGGAAGGACAGGAAAAACAGGAATTCTTTGACCGGCTGATCGTGGCCTGCGGCGGCGTGGCCGGGAGCAAGCTGGGCGGAACCATGTCCGGCTATCAGCTCCTGCGCTCCATGGGTCACAAATGCACCAAGCTCCGTCCTGCGCTGGTGCAGGTCAAAACCGGATGGCGGGGGATTTCTGCCCTCAAGGGCGTCCGGGCGGTCTGCCATGCGGCCATCTACCATGACGGGAGCCTTCATCGCCAGTCTCAGGGAGAGGTGCAGTTTACGGATTTCGGCCTCTCCGGCCCCTGTATGTACGAAATCACCCGGGATGCCTGTCAGGGCGGCGGGGAGTGGGAATGTCGATTGGATTTCCTGCCCCAGATCTCGGCCCGGGAGCTGGAACAGGAGCTGCTGCGCCGCAGAACCACCGCTTGGATGACCGATGACCTGCTCACCGGAATTTTACACAATCGGCTGGGCCGGGTTCTCTGTCAGGATGCGGAGATCCGCAGCCATCTGGAAATTTCCCAGCTCTCGGAGCAGGAGATCCGGCGTGTTGTCCAAAATGTCAAGGATTTTTCCGTCAGTCTGACGGAGCTTCTGGGCATGGACAGCGCACAGGTCACCGCAGGAGGGATCCTGACCTCGGAATTTGATCCGACCACCATGGAAAGCAGACTGGTTCCCGGGCTGTATGCCTGCGGAGAGGTGCTGGATGTGGACGGAGACTGCGGCGGCTATAATCTGCAATGGGCATGGAGCTCCGGTCGTCTGGCCGGCCTTCATGCAGGAAAGGAATAACATATGATTCGGATTCGTGACATCAGCCTGCACCCCCAGCACGCCCTGAGCCAGCTCTCCTATGAGGCGGCCCGGGCCTTGCGGGTCAGCAACAGTGCCATTCGTCAGGTAAAAATCGTGAAAAGATCCATCGATGCCCGGAAAAAGCCGGACATCCGCATCATCTACACCATCGATGTGAAGGTGGAGGGGAATGAGGAAAAGATCCTTCGGAAATCCGGCTGTAAAAAGGCCGCTCCGGCCCCGTGGTACCACTATACCGTCAAGCAGGCCCCATGTACCGGGGAGCAGCGGCCCGTGGTGGTGGGCTTCGGCCCCGCCGGAATGTTTGCGGCGCTGGTTCTCAGCATGGCCGGGTGCCGTCCGCTGGTTCTGGAGCGGGGAGCCGATGCCCAGACCCGGCACGAAAAGGTTCGGGCCTTCTGGGAAACCGGGGAGCTGGATCCGAGAACCAATGTGCAGTTCGGCGAGGGCGGGGCCGGAACCTTCTCCGACGGCAAGCTCAATACCGGCGTGAATAATCCGAGGATCGGCTGGGTTCTGGAGCAGTTCGTTCAGGCCGGCGCCCGGGAGGACATCCTATACGACGCCAAGCCCCATGTGGGAACCGATGTGCTGCTGGGGGTGGTGCAGGCCATTCGCCATAAGATCATCTCTCTGGGCGGCGAGGTGCGATTCGAGACACAGGTCACGGGCCTCAGGCTGGAAAATGGCGCTGTCTGCGGTCTGGAGCTGGAAAACGGGCAGGAGATCCCCTGTAAGCAGGTGATTTTTGCCATCGGACACAGCGCCAGAGATACCTTCTCCATGCTGGAGCAGGCCGGGATCCCCATGGAGCCGAAGCCCTTTTCCATGGGTGTGCGGATCGAGCATCCCCAGACCATGGTGGATCAGGCCCAGTACGGCTGTGAAATGCAGGAGCTGCCCCCGGCGGATTATAAGCTGGTGAGCCATTTGGAGCAGGGGACGGTCTATACCTTCTGTATGTGTCCCGGCGGCTATGTGGTGGCGGCGGCCTCCGAGGAGGGGGGCATCGTGACCAACGGCATGAGCTACGCAGACCGGGACGGGGAAAATGCCAATGCGGCCCTGCTGGTGACCCTGAACCCGGAGGATTTCCCCTATGAGGGGCCGCTGGGCGGCGTGAAATGGCAGAGGGAGATCGAACAGCGGGCCTATGCGCTGTCCCATTCCTATCGGGCGCCGGCCCAGACCGTGGGAGATTTTCTGGCCCATCGGCCCAGCACCGCTGCGGCGCAGGTGCAGCCCACCTATCGGCCCGGTGTGGTCTGGTGTGACCTCCATGACCTCCTGCCGGAGCGCATCACGGAGGCACTGGAGCAGGGGATTCAGGATCTGGATCGGCGGCTCAAGGGCTTTGCCAGCCCCTCGGCAGTGCTGACCGGCCCAGAGACCAGAAGCTCCTCCCCGGTTCGGATGGTTCGGGGCAGGGACGGAGCCAGCGCCATTGCCGGCTTCTACCCGGCAGGCGAGGGAGCCGGATATGCAGGCGGCATCATGTCCGCCGCAGTGGACGGCATGACAGCGGCAGAGGCGGTCATCGAGGCGCTGTTGGCAGAGTAGAGGGAATCCAAAACGGAAGGGACGACGGGCTTCTTCCGTTTTTTCCGCCCGGCGATGGGAAATCGCCGGGGGAGCATAGAAATAGAAAATGGGAGGTAATTTATGGCGGTCAAAACAAGAGATATGACCCGGGGGAAACCGGTTGGACATATTGTGACCTTTGCGCTGCCCCTGATGCTGGGCAATATTTTTCAGCAGCTTTATATGGTCGTGGATACCATGGTGGTGGGAAAGGCGCTGGGCGTCAGTGCGCTGGCGGCGCTGGGCGCTGTGGACTGGCTCAGCTGGATGATGCTGGGGCTGACTCAGGGCATGATGCAGGGCTTTGCCATTCCCATGGCTCAGGCCTTCGGGGCCAAGGAGGAGGGGAGGCTGCGCCGGGTGGTGGGCTGCTCCGCCGTGCTGTCGGTAGTCTGTGCGGCGCTGTTTGTTCTGATGGGCCAGCTGATCGCCCGTCCGGTGCTGTCCATCCTGCACACCCCGGAGGCCATTGTGGGGGATGCCCTGACCTATCTGCGGGTGATCTTCTACGGGCTTCCGGTGGTGGTGGCCTATAACCTGTTTGCCTGTATCCTGCGCTCCATGGGCGACGGCGGAACCCCCCTGCGGGCCATGGTGGCGGCGGCCTTTCTGAACATCGGGCTGGATCTGCTGTTTGTGCTGGTGTTTCATTGGGGCATTGCCGGAGCGGCGCTGGCCACGGTGATCGCACAGGCCTTTTCCGGGCTGTTCTGCCTGTATTTCCTGCTGAAAAATCCCATGCTCCGTCTGAGCCGACAGGATTTTGCCCTGAACGGCGCCATGGTCATGCAGCTGTTCCGGCTGGGAACCCCCATGGGCGTCCAGAATGTGATGATCGCCATTGGCGGCATGATCCTGCAAAGCGTGGTCAATGGCTTCGGTGTGCTGTTTTTGGCGGGCTATACGGCCTCCAATAAGCTCTACGGCATTTTGGAAATGGCCTCGACCTCCTATGGCTATGCCATGATTACCTATGTGGGCCAGAATCTGGGAGCCGGCGAATTCGGACGCATCCGCAAGGGCTATCGCTCCGCCATGGTGATTGCCATTGGCACCTCGGTGGTGGTGGGCGGTCTGATGATCCTGTGTGGAAGGACGGTTCTGAGCTGGTTCATCTCCGGAACCCCCGAGGAGGCGGCCATCACCATGAAGGCTGGCTACCACTATCTGGTGGTGATGAGTGTGGCCCTCCCGGCGCTGTATGTACTCCATGTGAGCCGGTCAGCTACGCAGGGCATGGGCAACACCGTGCTGCCCATGGTGTCCGGCGTGACGGAGCTGGTGGTTCGGACGGCTTTTGCGGTGATCCTGCCCATTTCCATGGGGGGAGAGGGCGTGTTCTACGCCGAGGTGCTGGCGTGGCTCGGTGCAGATTTGGTGCTGATCCCGTCCTATTACAGCACACTGCATAAGCAGGAACGGCTCTGGAACACCCAGATCGAATGAGAAATCGGGCCTGTCCCTCAGGGGACGGGCCTTTTTTGCGAAATTTCCCGGCAGGGAGGGGCAGATACATTGCTTTTTGTCTGTTTCGTGTTATAATGTATGCAAATCTTTTATTTGGAGGTACCCCTATGGAAGAAACCAAGAAGCTCTTACAGCGCAGCGAAGTCCCCGAATCTGACCGCTGGGCGATTGAGGATATTTATGCCAGCGATGACCTGTGGGAACAGGATTTTGAGCAGGCCAAGGCCATGGGCAGGGAGGCCGCAGGCTTTGCGGGCCGTCTGGCGCAAGGCCCGGAGCAGCTGCTGGGCTATCTGACCCTTATGGAAAAGCTCCATGTGGTCATTGAGAATCTGGGAAACTATGCCTACCGCAAGAGCGACGAGGATACCCGGGTGGCGGCCTATCAGGCCATGACCGCCCGCTTCAACTCCGCCATGGTGGAGCTGGATGCCGGGTGCAGCTTTGAAACCCCGGAGATCATGTCCATCTCCGATGCCCGGCTGGAGCAGTTCTATGCGCAGGAGCCGGGTCTGGAGCGCTATCACCGCTACCTCACCGATCTGCGCCGCCTGAAGGAGCATATCCTCTCTCCCGAGCAGGAGAAGCTGCTGGCCTCCGCCGGTGAGATGTCCAATGCTCCCAGTCAGGTGTTCGGAATGTTCATGAATGCGGATCTGAAGTTCCCCGATGCCATTGACGCAGAGGGCAAGGCCCATCCCCTCAGCTCCGCCACCTATGGCCAGTATATGGAAAGCACCGATCGGGTGCTGCGCAGAAGTGCCTTTGAGCAGATCTATCACACCCTGGGCCAGTTCCGCAATACCTCCGCCGCCGTGATGAATGCTCAGGTCAAGCAGCTGGAATTCTTCGCCAAGGCCCGGAACTACCCCTCCGCTCTGGATGCCTCTCTGGCCCAGACCAATGTGCCCACCTCCGTGTATCTCAACCTCATCGAGGCCGTCCATCAGAATCTGGACAAGATGCACCGCTATGTCCGCCTGCGGAAGAAGCTGCTGGGCGTGGATGAGCTGCACTTCTATGATATTTACACCAACCTGATCCCCAGCGCCGACCGGGAGATCCCCATCGAGGAGGCCAAGCAGACCGTCTATGAGGCCGTGGCCCCTCTGGGTGAAAAATACCGGGAGATCCTGAAATCCGGCTTCGAGAACCGCTGGATCGATGTCCGCCCCAACGAGGGCAAGCGCTCCGGCGCCTATTCCGCCGGCGCCTATGTCCATCCCTTCGTCCTGCTCAACTATACCGGGACGCTGGACAGCCAGTTTACGCTGGCCCATGAGATGGGTCATGCCATGCACTCCTATCTCTCCAACCACACCCAGACCCCCATGGATGCGGACTATGTGATCTTCGTGGCGGAGGTGGCCTCCACCTGCAACGAATCCCTGCTGATGCAGCATCTGCTGGGCAAGACCACCGACCGCAAGGAGCGGGCCTACCTCATCAATCACTTCCTCGAGCAGTTCAAGGGAACCCTCTACCGCCAGACCATGTTCGCAGAGTTCGAGCTGAACATCGCCCGGATGGCACAGGAGGGAACCCCCCTCACCGCCGAGACCCTCTGCGCCGAGTATCGCCGCCTGAACGAGATGTACTTCGGGCCTGATATGTATATCGACGACGAGATCGCCATGGAATGGGCCAGAATCCCCCATTTCTATTACAATTACTATGTATTCCAGTATGCCACCGGATATTCTGCTGCCATTGCCCTGTCCCAGCGGATCCTCTCCGAGGGCGAAAGCGCCGTGAAGGATTATCTGAACTTCCTCTCCGGCGGCTGCTCCAAGAGCCCGGTGGAGCTGCTGAAGGGGGCCGGTGTGGATATGTCCTCTCCCGCTCCTGTCAATCAGGCGCTGGAGCTGTTCGGCCAGCTGCTGGACGAGATGGAAGAGCTGACCCGGGAATAAGTCCATGGAGGAGATCTATCTGCCGGTGCTGCACTGGTTCGCCATGAACAACCTCTTTACCGGCTCCTGTGGGGCCTTCCGCTTCCGGGTGGAGCCTCATGTGGTCATGGCTACCCCCAAAGAGGTGGATTTTGACAGCAGCACCATGACCGCCGAATTCTGGCACGGCATCTTCTGCTATGAGCTGAGTGAAATGGAGGGGAAAGAGGAATTTCCCCTCACCGAAGCCGGCAAGGACGAGATGAAGCGCTGGCTGGAATCCAAAATCTGAGCCAAAGGCCCCGGGTTCCCGGGGCCTTTTTGGAAAAAATTCAAAAATCCGTTGACATTTTCGGAGAATGTGCTAGAATGACGAAAGAGAATATGACAAAGCCATACGAAAAAGAAGACAGGATCGTGCATCCAAAGCGAGAAGGGGACAGTGAAAGCCCTTTGATCCCCACCTCTGTCGGCCACTTTCGTGCAGTCTGGGAGAACCAGAACGGGCTGCTCCCGTTACAGAGCGTCTAAGATGGCCGATTTTTCGGCTAATTAGGGTGGTACCGCGATTTGCCTCGCCCCTAAGGATAGGGTCGGGGTTTCTTTTTGTCTATTTTACAAATTTTTATGGAGGTAGTTTTCTATGAATCCCAAGCCTTACGGCGTAAACGAACTGCGTGAGATGTTCCTGAGCTTCTTCGAGAGCAAGGGCCACCTCCGTCTGCCCAGCTTTTCCCTCATTCCCCAGAATGATGCCTCTCTGCTGCTGATTAACTCCGGCATGGCACCCATGAAGCCCTATTTCACCGGCGAGGTGGAGCCGCCCCGGCATCGGGTCTGCACCTGCCAGAAGTGCATCCGCACCGGCGACATCGAGAACATCGGCAAAACCGCCCGTCACGGCACCTATTTCGAGATGCTGGGCAATTTCTCCTTCGGCGATTACTTCAAGCACGAGGCCATTGCATGGAGCTGGGAATTCCTGACGGAAGTGGTGGGGCTGGATCCCGACCGGCTCTATCCCTCCATCTATGAGGAGGACGACGAGGCCTTCGACATCTGGACCAAGGAGATCGGCATCCCCGCCGACCATATCTTCCGCTTCGGCAAGGGCGATAATTTCTGGGAGCATGGCTCCGGCCCCTGCGGCCCCTGCTCCGAGATCTACTATGACCGTGGCGAAAAGTACGGCTGCGGCAAGCCCGGCTGTACCGTGGGCTGTGAGTGCGACCGCTATATGGAGGTCTGGAACAATGTGTTCTCCCAGTTCAACAACGACGGTCAGGGCAACTATACCGAGCTGACCCACAAGAACATCGATACCGGCATGGGTCTGGAGCGTCTGGCGGTGGTCTGTCAGGATGTGGACAGCCTGTTCGATGTGGACACCGTTATGAATATCACCAACAAGGTCACCGAAATCACCGGTGCCTCCTACGGTCAGAGCGCCAAGACCGATGTGAGCCTGCGTGTCATCACCGACCACATCCGGGCCTCCACCTTCATGATCGCCGACGGCGTCCTGCCCAGCAACGAGGGCCGGGGCTATGTGTTGCGCCGCCTGCTGCGCCGTGCCGCCCGTCACGGTAAGCTTTTGGGGGTCAACAAGCCCTTCCTGTATCAGGTGGTGGAGACGGTCATCCACGAGAACGAGGGTCACTACGGCTACCTGAGAGAGCGGGCCGCCTACATCACCAAGGTCGTCCGGGTGGAGGAGGAGAACTTCGCCCGTACCATCGACGGCGGTATGCACATCTTCTCCGATATGCTGGCCGAGCATAAGGCCAAGGGCGAGACTGCCTTCTCCGGCGCCGACGCCTTCAAGCTCTATGATACCTACGGCTTCCCCATCGACCTCACCATCGAAATGGTGGAGGATGAGGGCATGACGCTGGATCAGGCTGAATTTGCCCGTCTCATGGAGGAGCAGAAGGTTCGGGCCAGAGAGGCTCGGAAGGCACTGGGCGATCTGGCATGGGCCGGCATCGATCTGGGCCTCGACAACACCCCCACCCAGTTCGTGGGCTATGAGCAGAATGTCTGCGAGGCCAAGGTTCTGGCCGTGGTGGTGGGCGAGGAGGTCTGCGGCAGCATTTCCGCCGGAGAATCCGGTATTCTGGTGCTGGATAAGACCCCCTTCTACGCAGAAATGGGCGGTCAGGTGGCAGACCACGGCGCCATCCTCATCGGAGAGAGCCGCTTTACCGTGACCGATGTCCAGAAGGACAAGGGCGGCAAGTACCTGCACTACGGCAAGCTGGTGGCGGGTTCCGTCCATGTGGACGATACCGTGCTGGCCTCCATCGATGTGGAGCGCCGCAAGGCCATCATGCGGGCCCACAGCGCCACCCACCTGCTGCAAAAGGCTTTGCAGAGTGTGCTGGGCGACCATGTGCATCAGGCCGGTTCTCTGGTGGAGCCGGATCGTCTGCGCTTTGACTTTACCCACTATTCCGCTCTGACCCACGAGGAGCTGCTGAAGATCGACTCCATCGTGCAGAATGCCATTCTGGAGGGCTATCCCGTCACTGTCCGGGAAATGGGCATTGACGAGGCCAAGGAAATGGGCGCTATGGCCCTGTTCAGCGAGAAATACGGCGATGTGGTTCGTGTGGTCAACATGGGCGGCTACTCCGTGGAGCTGTGCGGCGGCACCCATCTGGACAACACCGCCAAGGTCGGCCCCTTCCGCATCCTCAGCGAGAATTCCGTGGCCTCCGGTGTCCGCCGGATCGAAGCCGTGATGGGCAAGGTCTGTCTGGACGAGATGGAAAAGACCAGAATGTTGGTGGCCGAGGGCTGCAATATGCTCAAGTCCAAGCCTGCCGAGCTGCGGGAAAAGCTTCAGGCCCAGATGGACGAGGTCAAGCAGCTCAAGAAGATCATTGAGCAGTATAAGGCCAAGGAGGCCTCCGGCGATGTGGATCGGTTCCTGTTCGGCGCACACAATGTGGGCGCTCTGCGGGTGCTGACCGCCGTGGTTCCCGACGCCGATGCCAACAAGCTGCGCCAGATGGGCGATATGCTCCGGGACAAGGATGCCGATGTGGCGGCAGTTCTGGCCTCTGTCAACGGCGAAAAGCTGACCTTCCTGGCCGTCTGCGGCAAGAATGCCGTGAAGGCCGGGGTGCGGGCCGGTGATCTGGTGAAGCAGGTCTGCACCACCTGCGGCGGCTCCGGCGGCGGCAAGCCCGACAGCGCCATGGGCGGCGGCAAGGATGTGCTGAAGCTGGATGACGCTCTGGCAACCGTGGACGATTTCGTGGCTTCCAAGCTGAACTAAGCCTTTTGTAAGCAAGCAGGAGCGCTGCCGGATCGGCAGCGCTCTTTTCCGAGAATGGGGGTGGATCTGTGCGGATCCTTCTTTGGCTGGCGCTGGGCTTTGCGGCGGCCTGCGGTCTGATGGCATGGCTGATCCGGGGGCCAGTCCTCTGGGTGCTGGGGGCAGGGCTTCTGGTTCTGGGGCTTGGGCTGGGCTTTTGGAGGAAGGGACGGCCTCTGGCACTGGTGCTGCTGGGCTGCGGTCTGGGGCTTTTCTGGTGCTGCCGCTTCGACCGAATGACCCTTCGGCCCATGCAGGCGCTGGACGGTCAGGAGCTGGTGCTTTCCGTGGAGGCGGACGGCTTTGGCTGGGAGGGAGAACGGGGAACCGTCTTTCGGGGCCGAGCCTTGCTTCAGGGCAGGGAGCGGCAGATCCAAGTCTATCTCAAGGAGCAGATGGAGATCCGGCCCGGAGATCGGATCGAAGGCCGGGTGAAGCTGCGCTGCACCGACGGACAGCGGCCCACCTATCACCGGGGAAACGGTATTTTCCTGCTGGCCTATGCCAAGGGCGGTGTCCAGCGTTATCCGGGCCGTCCGAGCCTTCGCCAGCTGCCCCAGCTTCTCCGTCAGGGCTGTCTGGAGGGCGTCGGGCAGGCGTTTCCGGAGGATGTGCAGGGCTTTGCAAAGGCGCTGCTGCTGGGGGACAAGACCGGCCTGAGCTATGAAAGCCGGACGGATCTGCGAGTCACCGGCGTGAGCCATATGGCAGCGGTTTCCGGGCTGCACCTGTCCATTTTGTTCCTGCTTTGCTATACCCTCATGGGAAAGGGACGGTTTTCCACCCCGGTGCTGGGCATCCCAGTGGTTTGGATCTTTGCAGCCATGGTGGGCTTTACCCCCTCGGTGACAAGGGCCGCCCTCATGGAGACGCTTCTGATGCTCTCCATGGCGGTGAATCGGGAATATGACCCGGCCACGGCTCTGTCCGTGGCTGTGGGAGCCATGCTGCTGCACGATCCCATGGTGATGACCTCGGTGGGCTTTCAGCTCAGCGTATGCAGTGTGGCCGGGATCTTCCTGTTTTACGGGCCGATGTCCCGGTGGGTCTGGGCGCATCTGCCGCCGCTGGATCAGAGACAGAAGCTGCGCCGCTGGGTGCGAGGCTCCGTGGTGCTGACCCTCAGTGCCACGGCCCTTTCGGCTCCGCTGGCGGCCTGCTATTTCGGCAGCCTGCCTCTGATCGGAGTGCTGACCAACCTGCTGGTGATCCCTCTGCTCCCGGTGATCTTCTACGGAATTTTGCTGATCTGCGCCCTGTGGGGGTTTCTGCCGTCGTTGGCAGGCTGGGTGGGCAGGATAGTGGCATGGCCCATTCGCTGGGTGCTGTGGCTCTGTCACACGCTGGGTCGCTTTCCGTTGGCCTCCGTCTATCTTTCCAGCCCCTATGTGAAGATCTGGCTGGGATTTGGGCTGGTGCTGATGGCCTATCTGATCCTGATTCCCCGGCCCAAGGTGGTCTGGACGGCACTGGCCGCAGGGCTGGGCCTCTGTCTGGCGCTGGGATGCAGCTATGCAGAGCCGCTTCTGGATGAGTACCGGGTGGAGGTTCTGGATGTGGGACAGGGCCAGTGCGTGATTTTGCAGGCCGAGGGCCATACCTTTCTGGTGGATTGCGGCGGCAGCTATGACGAACAGACGGCGGATCTGGCGGCAGAGACCCTGCTGGGGCAGGGGATCCGCAGCATCGACGGCCTGATTATCAGTCACTACGACCGGGATCACTGCGGTGCGGCGGAATATCTGGCCCAGAGGATCGAGATCGGCCACGCTTATCTCCCGGTGGTGCAGAAGGAAACCGCCCTGTCGAGCCGGGTGGTCGAGGGTCTGTCCCGGAGCGAGATCCATTGGCTCACCGAGGATGTGACCCTTTCTCTGGGAGAGAGCCGTCTGACCCTTTTTGTCCCACAAATGGGCAAAACTGACAACGAATCCTCGGTGGCGGTATTGTTTCAGAGGGGAAAATATGATACACTGATACTCGGAGATCTGCCCATATCCGGGGAGCTTGCGCTCATGGAGCGGACGGCTCTGCCGGATCTGGAGGTGCTGGTGGTGGGCCACCATGGCTCCCGATCCTCCACCGCTCAGGCCCTTCTGGCGCAGACCGCCCCGGATGCGGCGATGATTTCCGTGGGTCGGCATAATTTTTACGGGCATCCGGCGGCGGAGGTGCTTCGCCGCTTAGAGCAGGCAGGCTGCACCGTGTTCCGCACGGATCGGATGGGTTCGATTCTTTATAGGAGGTAAGCCAGTGGCAAAACAGACTGACCGTGGGCCGGATGAGCTGGCCCGACTGAAAACCGCCCTCAAAAACAGGGAATTGGAGCGGCTGTATTTCTTCCATGGGGAGGAAATGTTCCTTCTGCGCCACTATTTGGAGCAGATGGAGAAAAAAACGCTGGACGAGCTGACCCGGGACTTCAATTATCACCGCTTCCACCCGGAGCATTTCTCGGTGCAGGAGCTGCTGGATGCAGTGGAGGCCCTGCCCATGATGGCAGAGCATACCTTCCTGCGGGTGGATGAAATCGATCTGTTCCAGCTGGGCGAGGCGGAACGGGAGAAGCTGGCGGAGCTTTTTTCTGACATCCCCGACTACTGCACTTTGGTGTTTACCTATGAAACCACCCCATGGAAGCCGGATAAGCGGCAGAAAAAGCTCTGGGAGGCCATTTCCAAATACGGCTGTATCGTGGAGTTTGCCAAGCAAAGCCCCAGAGAGCTGTCGGCGTGGATCTCCAGACATTTCGCCGCCCATGGAAAGCGAATCAGCACGGAGCTGTGCCATTATCTCATCGACATCACCGGCGGCACCATGACCGCCCTTCAGGGGGAGATCGCCAAAATCGCCGCCTATTCCGGGGCGGAGGAGATCTGCAAGGCGGACATCGACGCCGTGACCGAGCCGGTGCTGGATGCGGTGGTGTTTCAGATGACCGACCTTCTGGGCAGCGGAGCCTATGGCGGCGCTCTGGAAAAGCTCCATCAGCTGCTCAAGATGCAGCAGGAGCCAATCCCCATTCTGGGCGCTGTATCCGCCCATTTCCGCCGCATCGGCACGGCCCGAACCCTTCTGGACAACGGAAAGAGTACGGCAGAGCTGATGCGTCTGACGGGGCTAAAGGAGTACCCGGCGGGGAAAATCATGGCGGCGGCCCGGAAATTTTCCGGGGAGTTCTGCCGCAGGGCCTCGGAGCGGATGCTCGAAACCGATTACCGGATGAAAACCTCCTACGATGACCCGGTGCGGCTGCTGGAGCTGTTGATTCTGGATCTGGCACAGGAGGCAAGACATGGTTAAAATTCGGGAGGCCATCGTGGTCGAGGGCCGATATGATAAAAACACCCTGAGCCAGATCGTGGATGCCCCCATTCTGGAAACCTCGGGTTTTGGTATTTTCAAGGACAAGCAGCAGCTGGCCCTGCTGTGCCGGGTGGCGAAGCAGCGGGGCATCATCGTGCTGACGGATTCCGATGGAGCCGGATTTGTGATCCGAAACCACCTGAAAAGCGTCATCGAGCCGCAGTATCTGAAACACGCCTACATCCCCGACGTCTACGGCAAGGAAAAGCGGAAGGCGGCTCCCGGCAAGGAGGGCAAGCTGGGGGTGGAGGGCATGAAGCCGGAGGTTCTTCTGGAGGCCCTGCGCCGCTGCGGCGCCACCATCGAGGGAGAGGCTCCTGCCGCCTCCTGCGGACGGATCACCAAGCAGGATCTGTTCGCTCTGGGGCTTTCCGGCTGTCCGGGCAGCGAGGAAAAGCGAAAAAAACTGGTGAAGCGATTGGAGCTGCCCCAGCGCATCAGCCCCAATGCCCTTTTGCAGGCCCTGAACCTGCTTTGCAGCCCGGAAGAACTTAAACATATCATGGAGCAGATCAATGGTTGATATACAGGTAAAAAATTTGACAAAATTCTTCGTCATCGGAGAAAATCTGCTGGACGGCCTATCCTTTGAAATCCAAGAAGGGGAGCGGGTGGGCATTCTGGGCCGAAACGGCTGTGGAAAAACCACCCTTTTCAAGATCCTCACCGGGGAAATGGACTATGACGAGGGAGAGGTCTATGTCAATCCCAACAAAAAGCTGGGCCTCATCTCCCAGATCCCCCGATTCCCGGCGGGCTACACCGTGGAGGATGTGCTTCGCAGCGCCTACCGGGAGCTGTACGACATCCGCCGGAAAATGGCCCGTCTGGAGCAGCAGATGGCCGGGGGAGACATGGAGGTGCTGCGGCAGTACGATGACCTCAGCAACCGCTTCCAGTCCGGCGGCGGCTACGAGATCGATGTGGAGGTGGACAAGGTCTGCAACGGTCTGGCCATTACCCCGGAGCAGCGCCGGCAGGACTTTGATTCCCTCTCCGGCGGCGAAAAGACCCGGATGAATCTGGCCCGTCTGCTGCTGGAAAAAACCGACATCCTCCTGCTGGACGAACCCACCAACCATCTGGATCTGCGGAGCGTGGAATGGCTGGAAAGCTATATCCGGGCCTTCAAGGGTACGGTGCTGTCCATCTCCCACGACCGCTACTATCTGGATCAGGCGGCAGAGCGGATCATTGAGATCACCGACGGCCACGCAGAATTTTATTCCGGCAACTACTCCTTCTACATCGACGAAAAACAGGCCCGGTTCGATCTGGCCATGAAGCAGTATGAGCAGGAGCAGGCCAAGCTCAAGCAGCTGGGCTACACCGTGGAGCGGATGAAGGGCTGGGGCATCAACAACCGAACCATGTACCGCCGTGCCATGTCCATCCAGCATCGGATGGATCGGATGCAGCGCACCAAAAAGCCCACCAAGGAAAAGACCATGAAGGCCAGCTTCGGGGAAAAGAGCTTCTCCGGGGATGTGGTGTTCACGGTGAAAAAGCTGGAAAAGCAGTTCGGTGACCGAACGCTGTTTTCGGATTTGAACCTGCGGGTGGAGGGCGGCGAGCGCATCGCCATTCTGGGAGACAACGGAACCGGAAAATCCACTTTCCTCAAATGCCTGCTGGGCGAGGAGGACTGCGCCGGAAAAATCCAGTTCGGCCCCACGGTGAAATGGGGCTATCTGCCCCAGATCATCCATTTCGACCACCCGGAGCGCACCCTCTACGATACCATGCTCTATGAGAAGAACTGCTCTCCCCAGATGGCCCGGGATCGGCTGGGAGCCTTCCTGTTCACCGGGGACGATGTGTTCAAGACCGTGGGAACCCTCTCCGGCGGCGAACAGTCCCGGCTCCGGCTGTGTATGCTCATGGACGAGAAAATCAATCTGCTGGTGCTGGACGAGCCGACCAACCATCTGGACATCACCTCCCGGGAATGGGTGGAGGCGGCCATTGAGGAATTCGAGGGAGCGCTGCTGTTTGTGTCCCACGACCGATATTTCATCGAGAAATTTGCGGAGCGGATCTGGGAGCTGGACGGGGGAACCGTCCGGGATTTCCCCTGCGGCTATGCCAAGTACCGCTCTATTCTGGAGCATGAGCAAATGGCCCGGCAGACCGAAGCCCCGGTGAAGGAGAAAAAGGAAAAGAAGGAAAAGCCCAAGGGCGGCACCAAGGAGTCGGAAAAGCGCATCCGCCGTCTGGAACGGGAAATCGAAAAACAGGAACAGGTCGTGGCGGAATTTGACCCCAAAATCGAGGCCGCTGCGGCAGACTATCAGGAGCTGAGCCGTCTGCTGGAGGAAAAGGAGGCGGCGGAGGAGCTTCTGATGGAGCTGATGGAGCAGTGGGAGAGCGCCCAGACCGATTAAAAGGTTGACAGCGTTTCCCATCTGTCCTATAATAAAACAGTTAAATTTGATCGGAAATTCCGATGAAGGAGCGAAAATTCATGAGTGAATGTAATGGTAATTGCGCCTCCTGCGCCAACGGAAGCTGCGGCGAGCGCAAGGCGGAGAGCCTGCTGGCAAAGCCCAATCCCCACTCCCATGTGAAGAAGGTCATCGCCGTTGTGTCCGGCAAGGGCGGTGTGGGCAAGTCCACCGTCACCTCCATGCTGGCCGTGGCCATGGCCCGCAGAGGCAAGCGCACGGCAGTGCTGGATGCAGACATCACCGGCCCCTCTGCCCCCAAGGCCTTCGGCGTCACTGAGGTGCAGGGCGCCTGCGAGGAGGGCCTCTACCCGGCCCTGAGCCGCAGCGGCATCCAGATCATGTCCATCAACCTTCTGCTGGATCATCCCGGCGACCCGGTCCTCTGGAGAGGCCCCATCATTGCCGGTGCCGTCAAGCAGTTCTGGACCGATGTGATCTGGGAGGATGTGGACTATATGTTTGTGGATATGCCTCCCGGAACCGGCGATGTGGCCCTGACCGTGTTCCAGAGCCTGCCCATCGACGGGGTGATTATCGTCACCAGCCCTCAGGATCTGGTGTCCATGATCGTGTCCAAGGCCGTGAAGATGGCAAATCTGATGAAGATCCCTGTTCTGGGTCTGGTGGAGAATTACAGCTATCTGGAATGTCCGGACTGCGGAAAAAAGATCAGCGTCTTTGGCAAGAGCCATGTGGACGAGGTGGCCCGGGAGTTCCAGCTGCCCGTGCTGGCCAGACTGCCCATCGATCCCTCGGTAGCAGAGGCCTTCGACGCCGGCATGATGGAAACCGTTCCCACTGAGGTCATGCATCAGGTGGTAGAGGCCATTGAGCAGGCCTAAAACCCAATCTAATGCGGAAGACCGCCCGGATGATTCCGGGCGGTCTTAAATTGTAGCCCATGAAACTTACGGCTGTCCGGCATTCGTCTGACGGGGCTGAAAAATATGGATTGGGATAGAATCCGGATGGTGCCTGATTTTTTCATGTCTGATTTTCGTAGAAGGCGGTACAGAAAAGAGTGCATTAAAAATTTGATTGAACGCATTAGGGGGATGAAAAAGAGGATATATCCGAATTATTTGAAGTGTCCGGCTTTGCAAAAGATGGATATGAGCTTCGGTGTGAGGTGTTGGATCAAGTATTTTGCGGAACAGCAATAATGACGTATTCCAAGGAGCGGAATTCACGAAGCAGGTCGCCTGACTCTATGGGTAGATTTAATAGATACAAAATACCAACATTTTTGGCAAGACCGCTTTTGGCGGTAATGACCTGAATGGTTGCACCGGGGGTGTCAAATCGATCTGAAAATTCGTTCACATATTTGGGATCGGACAATTCAAGATAATAAGTATCAGGCTGGCTGCGCTGCAACTGTCTGGTTCTGCTGTTCAGAAGTGTGATGGTGAATTCAAGGGCAGCAAAACCTACAAAAGCGCCCAGATAAAAACCAGCGCCGATGGCCAGACCAATGGCTGCGGTGGTCCACAGGCCGGCGGCGGTTGTCAGGCCTATGACTTGGCTGTGATTCCGAGTCATGATCGTGCCGGCACAAAGAAAGCCAATTCCAGAAATCACTTGAGCGCTGATTCTCATAGGATCACCGGAGCTGCCCAAACGGACAACGGAGTAAAGACCGACGATTACAGTTAACGCAGAACCCAGACAAACAAGTGTATGGGTACGGACACCGGCAGAACGTCCATGACGGCCTCGCTCGGAACCGATGATGGAGCCGAGCAGCAATGCTGTTGCGACCCGAAAAATAATGGATACCGCATTGAATTCTGACAAATAATGGAATAGATTGAGGAAAAAGCTAAAAATCGTATCCATTCAGACACCTCCTGGCTAAATATGTGGAGCAAAAAAGACCATCTTGGAAAAATCCTGCCCCTATTCGATGAAATTGACCTCTGTATCACTCAAAATTTGACCCTCACAAAGCTTTGCAGTAACAGCAGACTCAAAACCGATCATGGTATTCCCTTCAAGGTGGCACTGTTCGATCAGGTACAGATAGATGCCGATGGGGGACCCGTTTGCAATCATTTCATTATTCTGGATCGTAACATTCTGAATCCGCTTAGGGGATTTGTTGCTGGTGGTGATGCTCAGGCCGGTTACAGACGGGGAGTCAATCTGGAACTTGTTACCTTCGATCACCAGTTCGGTCGTGCTGTCGGCACCTGAAGGATCCAGAAAGGAACCATAGGTATCAGCCAGAATCCCGTAGCGGTCCGTTTGGCTGGAATGATCGGTGATATTGAAGGTATTGCTGCGTATGGTCATACGGTCATAGGCCATAAAATGAATTGCAGCGTAGTCGGGATTGTCAAAAGTGCAGTTTTCAATCAAGATATCAGAACATTTGACACCGGCCTGCTGAGAGTGTGTGCCTATACCGATCAGATATTTTTCAGTGGATTTGCTTCCTCCAAAGTAGCAGCCATGGATTGTTACGTTGGTGGTGGGGCGTTTTTCTTGAACCAGAATATATGGATAACCCTTGACAGAACCGGGCTCGATCTGGATCAGTTCACGGGTTTTGTTGCCGTTACCCTTAAACCATTGCCCCTCAAAGCGGCAGTTCTCGACAAGGACATTGTCCATTGCAGCAAACTGCATCACATGGCCGTTCAGACAGTCACGAAACGTGATATTCCTGATAACCACATTGCTGGCATAGCCAAAACCAAGCGCATTGACGGATTCCAGCTGAGGTAGGTGGATGGGAGATTCAGATTCATCCAACTGCCCGTTTAAGTCCCAAATGCCGCCTTCCAGAGTAATATTGCTGCTGCCCCTGGCTTCACTGTGGTTCATGGGGTGATTGAGCGCCATGATGGGATTTTTTTTGGCGCTTCGATTGAGCAGGATTGCATTGTCATGGAGCTTCAGTGTCATGTTTTCCTTGAAGTTGATGGTATGTTCCAGAGGATAAGTACCGTCCTCCAGAAAAAGCGTTCCTCCGTCGGGAAGTTCATCGATGGCTTTTTGAAGTGCCGCAGAGATGTCTGAATCGGCGCTCAGGTCTATGTGGTACTTCGAGACGAAGTTGACCTCAGACGGATCAGAACAGCTGGTAAGGAACAGACAGCTGACCAAGGCTAGAATTAGGAGCAGTGGCTGAAATTTTTTCATCATGTTATTTCCTTTTGTTTTATTTTTTGTACCTTTAATGCCCCATAGGGCGTATTAAATTTGAAAAAGGTAGACATAAAGTGAAGTCTTTGATATAATATAAAATAAAATCAATTTGAAGTAGGGTTAAGAAATTATGGCAACAATTAAGGATATTGCACGGAAAGCAGGCGTCTCACAAGGAACTGTTTCCAATGTTCTGAACGGAAAAGGCAATGTCAGCAGTAAAAAAATACGGATGGTCATGGATGCAGCTGCACAGCTGGATTATAAAATCAATCGGCAGGCAAAGGTTCTGAGAACAGGCTCCTCTAATCGGTTGGCAGCGATTCTGCCCAATATTGTTGATAGATGTTACACGGATTTTTATTTTAGCTTCAAGCATTATGCAGAGCAGAATGGCTACCGTACATATCTTTCTCTGTCAGATGGAAATCAGCAGGAAGAAAAGAAGCAATTAGAGGCAGTGAATGCCGAAATGACAGCTGGAGTTGTGGTCTTTTCTTGTGTGACGGAAGAACAGAAGCATTTTTACGAGGAAATCGGGATTGATCGGCAAAGAGTTGTTTTTGCAGAACGATGCCCATATGACGGATGTAACTTTGTCGGCTTTGATTATGAACTTGCGGGAAGATCTTTTGCAGGCATCTGCAAAAAGCATCATTATCGAAAGGTGGCACTTGTAACAGAGTCCAGACGCTTTTCCGATCAAAGTGTATTTTATAAAGGCTTTTATGCAGGTGGAGCGGAGGATGATGGGCGAATCGTATACCATCTCTCAACAGATATGATCCACTGCTATAACCATTTCCTCCAGTTGATCCGGCTTTCGGGAGAATTAGACGCTGTTTTCTTCTCAAAGCAGGAGCTTTCTGAGCGATTCGGGAAAATGGTCAGTTCTATGACCACAGATACGCCGGAAATTTATTCGCTGTCCTCGCTGAATACAATGCCGACCAATACACGCAGACAGTACGAATTGAATTATCGGTTGATGGGTAAGACTGCGGCAGAAATGCTGATCCACCCGAAGGAACAGAAGAATCAGATCGTGCTGGCCAATGACGGATTCAGTCACTGGACGAAGAACTATTCGGAAAAGAAGAATGTTGTTTTGAATATGCTGACGCTGGACAGCCCTACAGCACACATCATGGAAGATTTGGCACAGCTATATTCCCGTGCAACGGGTGTCGAGATCCGTATGAAGATTCAATCATATGATAACATCTATGCCGAACTGAATGATCCGGAGGCGCTGAAAAAATATGACGTGATTCGGCTGGATCATACATGGCTCAATGGATATGCGGAAAAAATTTTTACATCGCTGGAAAAATTGGATTCCCGGATTTCAGAAATGTTTGATCAGTTTATTCCGGGTTTGAATCCCGGTTTCAGCACAGTCAATGGAACCGTTTATGCGCTTCCCGAAACGCCCAGCGCACAAATGCTGTTTTATAGAAAGGATCTTTTTGAGAATACAGAGTTACAGCGACTGTATAAAGAGGCATATAAAGAGGAACTTCTGCCTCCCCAAAATTATAAAAGCTTTAACCAGATTGCGGAGTTCTTTACCAAATCGGTGAACCCTGAATCTCCGGTCCAGTATGGCACAACTATGACGTTGGGGAACAGCGGTGTTGCAGCTACGGAATATCTGACACGGTATTTCAGTTTACAGGAATCCTTGTTTGACGAGCAGGGGAGACTGCTGCTGAACACGGATGCAGCACTTCAGGCAATGGAACAGTTGATCGATGCGAAGAAATTCAGCTCTGCGGACTATTCTGATTGGTGGAGAGATACGGCACGAGAATTTTCCAAAGGAGAAACTGCCATGACGGTTCTGTTCAGTAATTATGCCTCAGAAATGCTGAACAGCCACTCTGAAGTAATTGGAAATATAGGATATGCCGATGCCCCCGGTGGAAATGCACTGGTCGGCGGTGGATCGATTGGCGTTTGCAAAGAAAGCCGGAATCAGAAAGAGGCCCTTGATTTTATCAAGTGGGTATGTAGCGATAAAGTATCTACGGCGATGACACTGCTGGGAAGTATTTCGCCGTGCAGAAGGACTTACGAAAATTATGAGGTTCTGGATACATTTCCGTGGCTTGCTCTGTCTCCGAAGGCAATCGAGTCCTCTCATACGGTGAGAACACCCAAAAATCAGGAAAGCAAATTTGACGAAAGAAAATTTTTGGGAATTCTCGGAGAGGCCGTACTGAGAGTTTACAGCGGGGAAATGGCTGCGAAGGATGCGCTTTCGGCGGCCCAGTTTGCTTATGAAACCAAGATTTAACACCGAGAGATAGGAAATATGCCTGCTTTTTCGAAGGGAAAAGCAGGTATGTTTTTATTTTCCGAAGTTGGGATTCAGAGAAGACCATTTTCGCTGCCAAGAGGAGATATGAGGTGTGATCTGATCCTTCAGACCGATTCTTTTTGGACTGGGAGGTACGAAGCGACCATGGACTCCGGTAACCTGAATTCCCTCGGAATCCAGCGTAATGATGGCGTATAACGGTTTCTGATAAGGAACCACATACGGTAGATTCGGAAAGCGGCGCTCTGTTTTTTCACAATAACGATGGGTGGGGTGGTCTGTACCTGCCCAAAAATTGGATATGCTGTTCAGGGAATAGTAGAGAATGCCATCTTCTTCGTAAAGAAGATCCCTGTGCAGATGTCCGTTCATGCAAAGCAGGATTTGAGTCCCTCTTTTCCGGCTGCTCTGGATCACCTGCTGAAGCGCATCTGCATTCTTCAGACCACGGGAGCACTTATATAGAGGCTGATGACAGAACAAAATGACGGGCTCACTGGAATCGGACAGTTCTTTCTCAAGCCAGTGAAGCTGAGGCTCGGCAATATAGGGAAGATCTGTGGTTTCAAAGTATTTTCCAAAATGATAGTCCACGATTTCGCCGGCGGCATCCCGGTAGGAATTGCCATCCAGAGCAATGAAGTGCCAACCATTTATATGGAAAGCGTAGTAGGGAGACTCCATGTGGTACATTTCCAGTGCGTCTGCCTTGGAGCAAAAGTCACACTCATGGTTTCCGAGCAAATGATATTTAGGTTTGGAGTAGGAATTGAATAGATCGAGAATCTGTACTTTATCAATAGAGGTTGGGCAGTTTTGGGCAAGCTTGAGATTAATCGGCATTTTCTCTGGATCACACAGACAGGTGGATGTATCCTTCGGATAGGAAAAGTCACCAAGTTGGATCAGAAAATCTGCGTTGGCCGCAGAGGCAGCACGGAGAAAGGCTCTCATTCGACGCATACCGTCATGCATGATATCAAGATGAAGGTCAGTCATAGCTGCAAATGTAACCGACTTGATATGTTCCATTTTCACATACCTCCAAAAAAACTTTTAGGAAAATACTGGGAATATTTTCAGAGAGAATCGTTTCTGTTCGACCGTGGGATTGTAAATTTATAAAATATTCTACAACAATAATTGAAACGTGTCAATAGCACATAATACCGTAAAGATAATGTGAAATAGCAACTTATTGAACTTTCTACGTAATGCACAAAATCATTATGAAGAAACTGTTAAATCAATATATTGACACGTTACAAAAAATTAGATAGAATAAATACGAAAGCGGGGAAGCGATTCTCCATCATCGTTCAATTCAAAATAAAGGAGACAAGAAAAATGAAAAAAACTTTTGCACTCCTGCTCGCACTGGTAATGGTTTTTTCTCTCGTCGCTTGTGGCGACGGTTCCGGAGAGACCACTGCACCTACCGAGCAGAACAAGGAAAACAATGCTGCTCAGGGGAGCGGGGACAAGATCGTACTGGAGTATTGGTCCAGCTGGTCTGAAACCGAGAATCAAGCTCTGGTTCTGAAGGCCGCTGCCGAGGCCTTCATGGAGAAACATCCCAATGTCGAGATCCGGTTTACCTTCAATGGTCGTGACAACCGTAAGCTGGTCGTCTCTGCAATCGAGGCGGGGACCCAGATTGATCTCATGGATGCCAATATTGACAATGTTGTTAAGCTTTGGGGAGAGAATATCAAGGATGTGTCCGCATACATGGACAAGTCTTATGAGACCACCGACGGCAAGGCGTACAAGGAGACGATCATTCCTTCCATGGCCCAGCTGGCCAGTGACCTGTTCGATGGTAAAACCATGTGCGTACCCTACATTCCTCAGGCTTTCATGATTTTCTGCAACAAAAACATCTTTGATGAGGTTGGCATTACAGAGTATCCCCAGACATGGGAGCAGTTCCTCGATGCCTGCGAGAAGATCAAGGCTGCCGGCTATATTCCCATCACAACCGACAGCAACTATGCGACCAGCTGGGTCGGCTACTATATGTCCCGGCTGATGGGCAATGACCGGGTTGCGGAGGTTGTCCGAGACAGTGCTGCCTTTAAGTCCGATCCTCAGGTTTTGGAAGCGGCAAAGGCGATTGAGGAGCTGGCACAGCTGGGCTACTTCGACCCGAACATTGCCTCTAACGTGTATCCTGCTGCTCAGCAGGATATGGTTATCGGCGAGAAGGTTGCTATGTACATCAACGGCACCTGGCTGCCCAACGAGGTTGCGGCTACCACTGCGGATACCTACAATTGGGGTGCCTTCGCATTCCCAGAGGTACCCAATGGCGTGGAAGGCACCGAGGCTGGCTGCTACTCCACCTACGCAATCGCAATCAACAAGGACTGTACCGAGGAAGTCACTGACATGGCGTTTGAATTCATTGTATTCCTGACATCCGGCGAGTGGGATCAGGCCTTCTGCGATCAGGCAAATGCAATCCCCATGGGCGTCAATGCTACCTGGCCTTCCAACTTGGCTGATGCTCAGGCTGTTCTGAATAGCTACACTCAGCGTTACCCCTCTCAGACCGCTCTGATCACCAACAGCGACAGCAAGACCATCATTGCTGATGCTTGTCTGAAGCTAATGGCCGGGAGCATTACCGCAGAAGAGTTCGTTAATCAGGCTGGTGCGTTCTAAGCAGCTGATTTCGGCAACAGAGAAATATTGAACTATGGAGGCTGGGCGGATTCGTATTCGTTAGAATCTGCCCAGCCTTTTACGTAATCTTGAGGTGAGCATATGAAACAATCCAAGCGTTCAATCTTGATTTTTATGGCACCTGCCATGATCCTGTTTGCGATGATGTTTGTGTATCCTGTCATCCGAACGGCACTGATGAGCTTTTTCAGAGTTAAGAGCGTTACCAGCCCGGTCAGTACATGGGGGTGGGCAGGACTTGAAAACTACATTAAGCTATTTAATACGCCTCTTTTTATTACCTCGGTTAAGAATATCACGAAGATATTCATTACCAGTGGAATTGCCTGCCTTGGTACCGCTCTGCTTCTGGCAATCATTTTGACGCAGAACCTAAAGGGTCAGAGATTCTTCCGTGCCATTATCTATATGCCGAATGTGATTGCCGCTGTTGCGGTGGGTTATATGTGGCTGCTGTATGTGTTCAACCCCAAATTCGGTATGCTGACCTCTCTTTTCAGCGCATTGGGTTTGAATCACATGGCGAATTTCCAGTGGCTGTCTGCCGACCATATGTTTCTTTCCATGAGCATCGCCTACTGCTTCAGTAATGCCGGCTATTTCATGATGACCTACATTGCCGGTATTGAGAAAATCCCTGAGGATTACTATGAGGCTGCGACTTTGGATGGTGCAAATGTATTCCAGAAGTTTGCGAAAATCACCCTGCCTCTGATCAAGGGCGTTCTAGGCACATCTCTGGTTCTGTGGACCAGCAAGACCATGGGCTTCTTTGCACTGGCCCAGGTATTCGGCGGCGTAGCGACGTATACTCCGATGATGTACGCCTACGAAACACTGTTCGGCAGTGAAATCAGTGCAGACAGTATGAACACCGGCGTTGCGGCTGCCGCTGCATGCATTATGACCACTGTTGTTGTCATCGTCTCCACGATTTCCAGAAAATCGGTGAAGGACGAAGGTTACGAGCTGTAATCGCAGGGAGGAATCAGTATGAGTAAAAATAAGAATCATCTGGCGGTCCACAGAATCAAAGCGGAGATGCCCCGGCTGCCGGGTTATTTTGTGGTTATCGCATGGACAGTCTTCGTTTTCTGTATGTTTGGGTGGATCATCCTGGCATCTCTGTCCACCACTAAGGAAATCTTCACAAACAACCTGCTTGGCTCCGGCCTGCAGTTTCAGAACTATATTAAAGCGCTGTTTACCAATAACATGGGGGTATATTTGCTCAATTCTGTTATTTACACGGTTCCTTACTGTGTTCTGATTATTATTGTAGCAGCACCCGCTGCATATTGTATGTCACGATTTAGATTCCGTGGCAGCAAACTTGTGCAGGCTTTGATTATCATTGGTCTGGCCATTCCCAATATCATGGTTGTAATGCCTCTATTCTCCATTGTGAATGCCCTCAATATGTCCGGGTCCAGATTAACATTGATTTTCATCTATACGGCAGGTTCTGTTCCCTATACAACCTATTATCTGATGACTTTCTTTAAGAGCATCAGCACCTCCTTCGAGGAGGCAGCGGCCATTGATGGATGTGGTGCTGTTGCCTGCTTTTGGAAAATCATGTTCCCTCTGGCACGGCCTGCAATCATGACGGTGACGATCTTCAATTTCATCGGTAAGTGGAATGAGTATTTCATGGCACTGATTTTTGCAAACAAGGCCGAGCTTCGTCCCATCGGCGTTGGTCTGTATCAGACAGTTACCTCCATGATGAATTCCGGCGATTGGGCAGGTATGTTTGCTTCGGTTGTAATTGTTTTCATCCCTACCGTTATCATCTATGCGATTTTGTCCAAGCACATCATTGGCGGCGCTACCGCTGGCGGTGTTAAGGGTTAATAATCGGGAGGTCCTATGAAGTTAAATTTTACAGGCATAGGAGCCGCATATTACCCGGTGTTTGGCAGCAACTGTGCGTTCTTTGAACATCAAAACCATTTATATATGCTCGACTGCGGCGAAAGTACATTTCAAAAGATGTTTGTCAGGGATGAAATATATCAGTACGATCATATTACGGTGTTCCTGACCCATCTTCATGCAGATCATATTGGAAGTCTTGGATCCTTTCTTTCGTTCTGTCCGAATGTGCTTCATAAAAAGATACTCCTTGTTGCAGAAGATGATACGATTGTCAACATCCTGAAATTAAGTGGAGTTGGCCCTGAGCTGTACAACTTCACCACGGATTTTGCTTCCTGCGGAACGGAAACCTTTCAGATTACCCCACAGCGGGAGATCCATGCAAGCGATATGATTTGCTGTGGCTTTGTGATTGAATGTGATGGCCAAACGTTGTACTTCAGCGGTGATGCCGCAAGCATCCCGGAAAATATTCTGCGTGACTTTCTGGCGGGAAAAATCCACACAATGTATCAGGAGTGTACGTTCGCTGATAAGGACAGCCCCTCCCATTGCTCTCTGGAAAAGTTGAAGCGGTGGATTCCGGAAAAGGAAAGAACCCGTGTCTATTGTATGCATCTTGGGGACGATTTCAGGAAAGAAGTATTGGAGGCAGGGTTCCAAATTCCGGAAGTTGTGTAGTATCGGAAATTCCGAAGCTGTTCTGATTAGTGTAGATTTTCCTGAAAATGGGAAAATCTTTAAGGCTCAGTAGGCGAGGAAAATTGGCGGGCTTTTGACTGACCGATTTTTTCCTGCGGTATATTCTAATTTTGATTGGAGAAATCGTGTATGAAAAAAACACTGCACCTGTATAACAATGATAACATTCAGGTGGCTGCTCATCGTGGCGTTGCAGGCGTAAATATCCCCTGCAATACGATCCCTGCATTTGATATTGCGCTGCGTGGCGGTGCATCTATTCTGGAGATGGATCTGTTCCAGAGCATAGACGGAGAAATTTTTATTTTCCATACCGGCAAGGAGCCGTATCAGCTGAATAAGCACATCGATCTGACCCAGATGACTGCTTCGGAAATCCGGAAGCTCCGATTGATCAACGTAGACTTCAATCCTACGGAGCATGGGCTGAACACCTTCGATGAGGTCCTGGAACACCTGAAGGGCCGTGCAATTCTGAATCTGGATCGCTGCGGTGCATTTCTTCCAGAAGTGGTTCGCACCGTAGAACGGCACGGAATGAAAGAGCAGATCCTTCTGAAAAACGCACCAACCCCTGATGTTCTCAGGGCTGTGGAGGAAGTGGCTCCCGACTATATGTTTATGCCGATCTACATGGAAGAGGACACTGCAACCGAAAGGATCGAGCGCATGAATATCAATTTCATGGGTGCAGAGCTGGTGTTCCGTACGGAAGCGTCACCCGTTGCCCAGCCTGCATATTTGGAAGGGATGAAGAATAAGGGCCTTACGCTGTGGGGGAATGCCGTTTTGTATAACTACAAGGTGCCTCTTTCTGCCGGTCATACAGATGACATCTCTATGATGGAAGATCCTGATGCGGGCTGGGGCTGGCTGGCTGAGCAGGGCTTTGAGATCATCCAGAGTGACTGGACCTATCAGTGCTGTAAGTACCTGAAGGATAAGGGCTATAATCAGTAAGGTTTGCCGGGGAGATTTCTATGATGTGTCATGAAGATGTATATGCTAAGGTCACGACCCGTGAAACAGCAGTTCGTATTGTCAAAAAAAATCCGGGTATGTATGGACTGCCCGAATTTTCCGTGGATGCTGATTTTGATATGAAGCTGCTTACGACACCGGATCGGTGCTATGAGACTGAAAATGAGTTTATTTTCTATGTGGAACATTGTATTCTTGCAGATGCCTGCCTGATTTCGTGCTTTTTTGATACTGCGGGCAAATACGAGGTCGTAGCGATTCTCTGCGAGGGTCGTTATCTTTCCTTCAGCTGCAGCGGAACAGAAGTCCGATTCAATTTTGAAATCAGCGGTTTGACCGGGCCAACCAGAACCTTGTTTGTTCATACGCTTCTGAGAGAGCCAGGGGTGACGCTGAGATTAGAGCAGAACCATCCGGGCAGACAGGCCGGAATGTATCGGAATCAGAAATTCCCGGAGGTTCAAATCAAAGCAGCCCAGCATTATTGCTTTGCTATGGAACAGATCCTGAAGATGATGGAGATCCCGTCTTATCTCAACTCCAATCATCTGGGATATATGCTCCTGCTGGGATTTGAGACAAACAATGAAGTCCACACGGATTACCCTCCCCATTGGCATCTGATTCACCGCTGGCCGAATCACTGTGCTTCGCAGGCTCCTCATATCTATATGGCAGAGGACGGACGAAACACACACGTTACCTGTTCTCTGGATCTGATGAATGGTATCAAGCGGGAATTTGATGTGAACGAATGGTGTAAATTCGTAGATTATTATGGAAGAGATGTCATGGCGTTCTGTGTTTCCGAGGAGGGTGGAGTTTACGCCACGAAGCCGAACGGTTCGGTCTTTTATATGAGCCCCTTTACAGAAGAGGGCGTGTCTATCTGGAAGGATGGAGAACAGATCGGTTCGGTATCGGTAGAAAATGATACGGTAAATGGTCACTGTGAGGTCTGCTGGCAATTTGCTTCCGGCATGCCGGAGCTTCGAAACTGCAAGAAGGCGATTGCCTATGATCCGCTTACAGGCGCCCTTAGAAGCATTTCTGAGATTCAGTGACCTGTTCTGATTCTGACATAGTGCAAGATAAAACAACGCCGCACATTTAGATGGGTGGTCATAAAACAGTAACCCACGAAAATTACTGATATATGGCATCTGTCTGACAGGG
>SAMEA104404100__coassemble_654_pt1 | contig 36382 bp, 23 predicted proteins | sample SAMEA104404100__metabat2_low_PE_102 | metagenome-assembled genome bin SAMEA104404100 (sample SAMEA104404100) | Balaenoptera acutorostrata | reverse complement strand
TTCCAGAGACTCGTTCTCCTTCACGCGAATTTCAGACATTGTTTTCCCTCCCTCCGATGCATCCGGTTGATTCCGGGATGCTTTCAGGGCCATACCGGCTTGGTTATTATATGATGAAATGCCCCGGTTGTCAAGTATCTTTTTTGGAATTTTAGGATATTTCTGTAAAATTACTTGACAATGAGGTTGACCAGCTTGTTTTTGACCACGATGGTCTTGACGATGGAGCCGTCCAGCTTCTCCAGGAACCGGGCGACCTTCTCCTCGGCCTTGGCGGCCTCCACAATGGCATCGTTATCGAGGTCGGCCTCCACGGTGATGGTGCCACGGAGCTTGCCGTTGACCTGAACGGCCATGGTGACCTCGGCATCCTTGCACTTCTCCTCGCTGTAGCTGGGCCACTGGGATACGGAGCAGATGCCCTCGAAGCCCTTCATCTCCCAGATCTCATCGCAGATATGGGGGGCAAAGGGACTGAGCAGGGACAGGAAGGTCTGAAGCTCGGCCCGGTTGCAGGTCTTTTCGATCTGATTGAGGGTGGCCATCATGGTGGCAATGGCGGTGTTGGGCTTGAGTCCTTCGATGTCCTCGGACACCTTCTTGATGGTCTTGTGCATCAGGCTCAGATTGGCCTTGGAGTATTCGGTGGCATCGTCCGTGACCCGCTCTGCCATATTCCAGACCCGATCCAGAAAACGCTTGCAGCCCTTGACGGCCTCGTTGGACCAGGTAGCGACCTTCTCGAAGTCACCGATGAACATGATGTAAAGACGCATGGTATCGGCACCGTAGGTTCGGATCACATCATCGGGGTTCACCACATTGCCCAGAGACTTGGACATCTTGACGGAGGTACGGTAGACGTCCTTGCCGTATTTGGCAAGGGCGGCGTCCTTTTCCTCCTGCGTTGCGTAATTTTCGATATAGTGGGGATTCTGGCCCAGAATCATGCCGTGGCTGGTGCGCTTGGCATAAGGCTCCTTGTTGGGTACCACACCGATGTCATAGAGGAACTTGTGCCAGAACCGGGAGTAGAGCAGGTGCAGGGTGGTATGCTCCATACCGCCGTTGTACCAATCCACCTGACCCCAGTATTTGAGGGCTTCGGGGGAAGCCAGCGCCTTGTCATTGTGGGGGTCCATATACCGCAGGAAGTACCAGCTGGAGCCGGCCCACTGGGGCATGGTATCGGTTTCCCGCTTGGCGGGGCCGCCGCACTTGGGGCAGGTGCAGTTCACCCAGCTGTCGATGGCCGCCAGAGGGCTTTGGCCGTCGTCGGTAGGCTCATAGCTTTCCACATCCGGGAGCATCAGGGGCAGATCCTTCTCGTCCAGACAGACCTCGCCACAGCAGGGGCAGTGGACAATGGGGATCGGCTCGCCCCAGTAGCGCTGACGGGAGAACACCCAGTCCCGGAGCTTGTAGTTGGTCTTTGCATGGCCGATGCCCTGCTCCTCCAGCCACTTGGTAATGACGGGGATGGCCTCCTTGACAGTCAGGCCGTTGAGGAAGCCGGAGTTGACCATGATGCCGGTATCGTCCTTGAGGGTGAAGGCAGCTTCTTCCACATTGCCGCCCTCCACCACCTCGATGATCTCGCAGCCGAAGGCCTTGGCGAAGGCCCAGTCCCGGTCATCGTGGGCGGGAACGGCCATGATGGCGCCGGTACCGTAGGTAGAGAGAACATAATCAGAGATGAAGATGGGGATTTCCTTGCCATTGACGGGATTGATGCCCCGAACGCCGTCCAGCTTCACACCGGTCTTTTCCTTGTTCAGCTCGGTGCGCTCCAGATCGGACTTGGCGGCGGCAGCGGCCTGATAGGCTCTGATCTCGTCGGCGTTTGCCAGCTGATCCATCCACTTGGCCACCAGCTCATGCTCGGGGGACAGCACCATATAGGTGGCTCCGAACAGGGTATCGGGCCGGGTGGTATAGATCAGGATTTCGTCGCCCATGGTGGAATGGAAGGTGACCTCGGCACCGTGGCTGCGGCCGATCCAGTTGGTCTGCTGGGCCTTGACCCGGTCGATGAAGTCCAGACCGTCCAGATCGTCGATGAGGCGGTCGGCATACTTGGTGATGCGGAGCATCCACTGGCTCTTTTCCTTCCGGACAACGGGAGCGCCGCAGCGCTCGCAGACGCCCTCCACCACTTCCTCGTTGGCCAGCACACACTTACAGCTGGTACACCAGTTCACGGGCATCTTGGCCTTGTAGGCCAGACCGTGCTTGTACATTTGCAGGAAGATCCACTGGGTCCACTTGAAGTAATCGGGGTCGGTGGTATTGATCTCCCGATCCCAGTCGAAGCTGTAACCCAGCGCCTTGAGCTGGCGGCGGAAATTCTTGATGTTGTTCTCGGTGACGATCCGGGGATGGATGTGGTTCTTGATGGCGTAGTTCTCGGTGGGCAGGCCGAAGGCGTCATAGCCCATGGGGAACAGCACATTCATGCCGTCCATCCGCTTTTTCCGGGCGATGATGTCCATGGCGGTATAGGGCCGGGGATGGCCCACATGGAGGCCGGCGCCGCTGGGATAGGGGAATTCTACCAGACCGTAGAATTTCGGTTTTTCGGAGGTATTGGAAGCGGCATAGAGCTTCTTTTCCTCCCAGATTCCCTGCCATTTTGCTTCAATGGCGGAAAAATCGTAATTCATGTCGAATACACCTCTCTGATTTTACTGTGATTTGCGATTAGTTCTCGGTGATGATGTCATCGATGGAGATGACCTCCGCATCGGCCCAAAGCCGTTCCAGATCATAGAACTTCCGGGCCTCCTCGGTGAACACATGAACCACCACGCTGCCGAAGTCCAGCAGCTCCCAGGTATTGCCCCGGTGGCCCTCCCGGCCCAGCAGAGTCTCCCCCAGATTCTCCAGCGTGTACTCTGCGTAGTCGCACAGGGTCTTGACATGGGTGGAGGAGGTACCGGTGCAGATGATGAAATAATCAGCCAGAGAGCTGACCTTGTCGATCCGCAGCAGCTTCACATCCACGCCCTTCTTGGCGTCCAGCGCCTTGGTGGTTTCAAACGCAACTTCCTTTGCACTTAACATATGATGCTTCCTTTCTTGCCCCGGAGGGCCGGGTCCTTTATTTCTTCTGACAGAGGGCTTGGAAATAGGCTGCCGCCTCCAAAGAGGCCGGAGCGATCTGCCGCTGCTGGCCCCGGAGCTGCTCCAGCGTCATTTCCAGACCCAGATGCATCCCCTCGTCCAGATCTCTCCAAACGGCCTCCCGCAGCTTCTCTACCCCGGGGAAGTCCCGGTTTTCCTCTGCATAATCTGCCAGATACACGATTTTTTCCAGCAGGCCCATCTCGGCCCGGCCGGTGGTGTGCCAGCGGATGGCGGTGCAGACCGCCTCGTTTTCTCCGAACCGCTCCCGGGCCGCAATGGAGCCGGTGAGGGCATGGAGGGTTTTGGGATTTTCCGTAGAAAATTTATTTAGAACTATACCATACTGCTGGCAGAAAGTCAATTGAAGGGGGCCGTCCAGCGCCTTGGTGACATCGTGGAGCAGGCCCGCCCGCTGGGCGTCCGTCACATCTGCGCCGTAGGCCTCGGCCAGCTCACCGGCCATTTTCGCCACACCCAGCACATGGCGGACTCGGCTGGGCTTGAGCAGGGAAACCACTGCCTCCTCCAGCTGATCCATGGGCAGGTTCCGCAGATCCCGGCCCACCCCGTAGAGGTTCTTCCTCCGGATGTAGTCCGCCGTCTGGGGGCAGAGGAAGGGGTCTGCACAGTGGAGCATGAGCATCCGGCGCAGATCCGAGGAGGAAATCTCCGTCACGGGATTTTCCACCAGCTCCACCCGGGCGCCCATGGCCTCCAGCTTCTGCTTCTGGGCCTCTACGGCCTCCCGTTCCCGGGGATTTCCCCGGTAGAACACCCCCAAGACCGCCTCCCGGATGATTTTTTCCGGGCAGTACCAATGGTCGAAGGAGAGGAACATATCCGTTCCCATCAGCAGCACCAGCTCGTCCCGGGGATAGACCCGGCGCAGCTCATCGATGGTGTCCGCCGTATAGCTCTTCCCCTCCCGGCGCAGCTCCAGATCAGAGACCTCCACCCCGGGCATCCCGTCGATGCAGAGCTTCAGCATTTCCAATCGCTGCCGGGAGGAAGCCCCCGGGGCCACCTGCTTATGGGGTGAGATCCCCGTGGGGATCATCAGCAGTCGGCTGAGGTTCAGATGTGCCATGGCAAACTCTGCTGCCCGCATATGTCCGATGTGGGGCGGATTGAAGGTTCCGCCGAAAATACCGATTCGTTCCATAGCTTCTCCCCCTTTTATCATGGTTTGTTCTGTTTTTACCGTTTACTCCTGATTGTTCCGCAGGGCCTTTTCCCGCTCCCGTTCAATGGCACGGTCGATGGCCTGCTGCCGGAAATATTCGTTTCTGCGCTCCCGCTCGGCCTTTGCGCTCTGGCGGCGGGCCTTTGCGCCCTTGCGGACGGGATTGGCCTTACCAGCGGAAACCTCTCTGCGTTTGGCACGGCCCACCTGATTGCGCTCGGCCTGAAGCTTCTCACTGAAGCGGTAGATCACGAACTTGCTGCCCACCACGCTGATGCCCTCGGCACCGGTGGCCTCGCAGATGGCGTCGCTGGCCTCTCTGGGGCTCATAAGAGCGCCCTCCAGCACCTTGCCCTTTATCAGCTCCCGGGCATCCAGCTGCTTTTCCACATCGGCAATGAGGGTTTCTCCCACACCGCCCTTGCCCACGATCAGCGTGGTATCGATTCCATTGGCCTGCGCCCGAAGCTCGGCTCTTTCTTTACTTGTCAGCATAATCAAACTCCTCTAATTTTTGATACATCAGATCCAGCGCTCTGGCCCGGTGGGAGACTTGGTTCTTCTCCTCGGGGGGCAGCTGGGCAAATCCGCACTGCTTGGGCGGATAATAGAAAATCGGGTCATAGCCGAAGCCGTTTTCCCCCACGGGCTGACGCAGCAGCTCTCCGTGAACCTCTCCACGGGCCTGCAAGCTCCGTCCGTCGGGCATCACCAGCGTGATGACGCAGACAAACTGGGCCTGCCGTTTGCCGTCGGGAACCTGCTCGGTATTTTTGAGCAGGAGCATCATTCTGCCCCGGTCATCCAGACTTTCGTCGAAGCCGTACCGGGCGGAATAGATCCCCGGCGCACCGTTCAGGGCATCCACGGCAATGCCGCTGTCATCCGCCAGCGCCGGCATCCCGCTGGCCTTGCAGACCGCCTCGGCCTTGAGGAAGGAATTTTCCTCGAAGGTAGTGCCGGTCTCCTCCACATCCACATCGATCCCCAGCTCCGACTGGAGTACCAGCTCAATGCCCAGACGGGAGAGAATGGCGTCGATCTCCACCAACTTGTGGGGATTTTTACTGGCCAATACTACTTTCATCCTATTTTTCCTCCTGTTTCTGAAGCAGAGCCTCCACAAAGGGCCGAGGCTCGAAGGGCATCAGATCGTCTGCCTGCTCGCCCACGCCGATGAACTTCACCGGGATCTGGAGGGTATCGGACACGGCGATCACAATGCCGCCCTTGGCGGTACCGTCCAGCTTGGTCAGAGCGATGGAGGTCACACCGGCGATTTCCTTGAACTGCTGGGCTTGGATCAGGCCGTTCTGACCGGTGGTGCCGTCCAGCACCAGCAGAACCTCCTTATCCGCTCCGGGCAGCTCCCGGTCGATGATACGGCTGATCTTATTCAGCTCATTCATCAGATTGGCCTTGTTGTGGAGCCGTCCGGCGGTATCCACGATGAGAACCTCGGAGCCTTTGGCCTTGGCGGATGCAATGCCGTCAAAGACCACGGAGGCCGGGTCGGCGCCCTCGTTCTGGCGAACCAGATCCGCACCGGAGCGCTCTGCCCAGATCTCCAGCTGATCTGCCGCAGCCGCCCGGAAGGTATCCGCCGCCACCAGCAGCACCTTTTTCCCCTCCCGAACCATCTGGGTGGCGATTTTACCGATGGTGGTGGTCTTGCCCACGCCATTGACGCCGATGACCAGAATGATGCTGGGCTTGGTGTTCAGCTTCAGGTCGAAATCCGCCACCGAGATCATCTCCGTGAGGATCTCCTTCAGGGCCTCCCGGGCCTCCTCGGTGGTTTTGAGGTGGTTTTCCTTCACTCTGGCCCGCAGCTGGCTGACGGCCTTGAGAGAGGTGTCCACGCCCAGATCCGCAAGGATCAGACATTCCTCCAGCTCGTCGTAGAAATCGTCGTCGATTTCCGAGAACCCGGAGAACACACTGCCGAGAGAGTCCGCCATGGCCTTTCTGGTCTTGGTGAGTCCTGCTTTGATTTTGTCGAAAAATCCCATTTTCCATACTCCTTATCCTGAAATTCTGGATTTCAGCTTTTATTTATTTTGTCAGCTCCAACAGCTCATCCATCTGGTTCAGATCCAGCCGCAGCAGCCGGGAGATCCCCTGCTCCTGCATGGTCACGCCGTAGAGGACATCACAGGCCTCCATGGTACCCCGTCTGTGGGTGATGACGATGAACTGAGTACGGGCGCTGAGGCTGTGCAGGTAAGCGGAAAACCGCTCCACATTCCGGTCATCCAGCGCCGCATCGATCTCGTCCAGAATACAGAAGGGGGTGGGCCGAACCTTCAAAATGGCAAAATACAGGGCGATGGCCACGAAGGCCTTTTCGCCGCCGGAGAGCAGGGTGATGGTCTTGACCTGCTTTCCCGGGGGCTGAACCCGGATCTCGATGCCGCAGTCCAGCGGACGGGCCGTATCCTCCAGCAGCAGCCTTCCCTGTCCGCCGCCGAACATCTCCCGGAAGGTTTCCCCGAAGCATTGGTTGATTTTTTCAAATTCCACCACAAAGATCTGGGTCATTTCCCGTTCCAGCTCAGAGATGACGCCCTCCAGCTCCTTTTTGGAGCCAAGCACATCGTCCCGCTGGCTGGTGAGGTAGGTATAACGCTGCTCGACCCGGTCGAATTCCTCGATGGCCCCCAGATTGGGGGTTCCCAGCGCCCCAAGCCTCTGGCGCAGTCCCGCCAGACGGCGGCCTGCCTCTGCCACGGAGGGCAGGGAGATCCGTTTTGGCTCCGCCGCAGCCGGGGTCAGCTGATAGCTGTCCCAAAGCCGGTCGATGATCTGTTTTTCCTCCAGCTCTGCGGAGAGCTTTTTCTGTTCCAGCAGGGCGCAGGCCCGTTCCCGGGTGAGGATGTCCTTGTTTTTTTCTTGGATCATCCGCTCCGCCTTGGTTTTTTGGGCCTCAGTCTCTGCCCGGGTCTGAAGGATGCGATCCAGCTGCACCCGAAGCTGCTCCAGTCCCCGAAGTCCCTCCTGCCGTTTGTCCTCCAGCTTTAGGATCTGCCCTTCCAGCCGGGTATTTTCCCGGCGGATCGCCTCCATGGCGGCCTGTTTTTGGGTCTGATCTCCGTCCAGCTCCCCATGGAACCGACGAAGCTGCTCCAAATGGCTCAGAGCGGTGGTTTTCTCGGCATCCAGCGCCGCACAGGCGGTTTTTTCCCGATGGAGCCGATCGGTCAGCTCCGAAATGCTCCGGGTCAGGGTCTGTTCCCTGCCCTCGGCCTGCTGTAAGGCCGCTTCGGTTCGGGTCAGCTCCGCCCGATCTGCTTTCAGGCGCTGATGCTGCTGATCCAGCCGCTGCCGATCCGTCTCAAGCGCCGTTTCCACGCTGCTCCGCTCCTCGGTCTGGGCGGCTCCATGCTCGGTCAGGGCCTCCACCAGCAGCCTGCCCTGCTCCTGCTGGGCCTGAAGCCTGAGAACCTGATTTTCCGCATCCCGCAGAGCCTCCCGGGCGGCGGTCTGCTGGGCCTCTGCCTCGCTCCGCTGCCTCTGTGCCTCGTCCAGCTCCTGCAAAAGCGTCTGCTGCTGCCCGCCGAGCTTCTGTTCCTGCTGTATGAGCTTTTCCAGCTCATTGGCCCGGGACAGGAGTCCGGCCTCCCGGTTGACGCTGCCGCCGGTCATGGAGCCGCCGGGGTTCATCACCTGACCGTCCAGCGTGACGATCTTGAATCGATTCCGATACCTTCCTGCCATGGCGATGGCGGCGTCCAGATCCTCGGCCAGCACGGTGCGGCCCAAAAGCTGTTCCACCACCGCCCGGTATTTCGGCTCCGTTTCCACCAGATCCGATGCAAGACCCAAAAAGCCCCGCATCTGCTCCAGCCCGGCCTCCTCCAGCCTTCTGCCCCGAATGGCACTCAGGGGCAGGAAGGTGGCCCGACCGCCGCCCACCCGCTTGAGGTAGGAAATGGCCGCCTTGCCGTCGGCCTCGGAATCCACCACGATCTGCTGCATGGCGCCGCCCAGCGCAATTTCAACGGCTGTCGCATACCGCTCCTCTGTGCGGATCAGCCGGGAAACCGGGCCGTGGATCCGAGCCAGTCCCCCTCGCTGGGCCTGCTGCATCACCAGCCGGACGGATTTCTGATAACTTTCATAGTCCCGCTCCATGGCCTGAAACACTTTGATCCTAGCCTGAAGGCCGTCCAGCATCCCATGGAGGCTCCGCTCCTGCCGCTCCAGCTCCTCCTGTCGGGCCGATCTGGCCTCCAGCCGAAGGATATGGCCGGACAGGACATTCTGGCCCTGCTCCACCTGAGCCTTGGCCCGATCCAGCATCCGGGTGGTCTGCATCAGCTCCTGCTCTGCCGCCTCCCGGCGCTGTGTTTCCTGCGCCGAGGCCGTCTGTAATTTTTGCAGCCGCAGTTCATTTTGGGCCATGGCCGCCTCCAAATTGGAAACAGCCGCCTCTGCCCCGGCAATTTCTGCGGTCAGGGCCGTCTGGGCCTTGCGCAGCTCCGGGAACTGCCGGGAAGTCCCCTGTGCATGGGCCGTCAGCTGAGAAAGCTCTGCGTTGAGCGCCTCTGCCCCGGCGGTTTTCTCTTGCAGCGCCGCTTCGATCTCTCCGATGCGCCGCCGGGACTCCTCCATCTGGGTCTTGAGATGGGTGCTGCGGCTGTCGGAATCGGAAAGCTCCTCCCGGAACCGCTCCAGATTACCCCCGTTCTGCTCCACTCTGCTGCGAAGCACCGCCAGCTGTCCCTCGGTCTGCTGACCGGCGGCATCCAGCTGACTGCTGCGGCTCCGAGCGGCCTCCAGCTCCATATCCTGTCGGCGCAGCTGCTCAGACAGCCGCCGCACCGTGGAATACTGGCCCTCCAGCTCATCCTTGGCCCGTTCCAGCTCTGCCGAAGCATCCCCATGATCCGCCTGTGCCTTCTGCGCTGCGGCGGACAGGCGCTCAAGGCTGTCCAGCCAAATCGAAATTTCCAGCTCCTGCAATTCTTCCCGAAGGGTCAGATAGGCTCTGGCCTGCTGGGCCTGCCCCTTCAGCGGCTGGCGCTGAAGCTCCAGCTCGGAGATCTTATCCCCGATCCGCAGGAGATTCTCCTGTGTCTGATCCAGCTTTCGGCCTGTTTCCTCTTTTCTGTGGCGGTATTTGGAAATTCCGGCGGCCTCCTCGAAAATTTCCCGGCGATCCGGGGAGCGGAGGGAGAGGATCTCGTCGATCCGGCCCTGACCGATGTTGGAATAACCCTCCCGGCCCAGACCCGTGTCCATAAACAGCTCATGGATGTCCCGCAGGCGGGCGGACTGGCGGTTGATATAGTATTCGCTGTCCCCGGAGCGGTAATACCGCCGGGTGACCGTGACCTCATCGGCATCCACGGCCAGCGCCCGGTCGGCATTGTCCAGCGTCAGGCTGGCCTCTGCAAAGCCCACCGATCTGCGGCTCTGGGTGCCGCCGAAGATCACATCCTCCATCTTGGCGCCCCGGAGGGTCTTGCTGCTCTGCTCGCCCATGACCCAGAGGATGGCGTCGGAAATATTGGATTTTCCGGAGCCGTTGGGGCCGACGATGGCCGTCACATCATGGCCGAAGCGAATCAGCGTTTTTTCCGGGAAGGACTTGAAGCCCTGCACTTCCAAAGATTTGAGATACACAATAAAACCTCATCTGTCCAGATTCTCCGATCCGGGGCATACTGCCCCACCATATCGGATAATGATTCAGTATATTATACCCGAAACCCCTGCTGATTGCAAGAATTTCTTTCTTTTCCCGAGAAAAAGAGCGCACCCCAAGGGGTACGCTCCTGTCAGGCTCACAGGGCTTCCAGCGCCGTCCGGGCAGCATCCTGCTCGGCCCGTTTTTTGCTGGTACCGCTTCCCAGACCGATCCGCTGGCCGTTGAGGCAGACCTCCACCATGAAGTGCTTTTCATGGTCGGGGCCTTCCTCGCCCACCAGATGATAGCTGAGGGCCTGATTTTTCTTCTGCTGCACCTTTTCCTGAAGGGCAGTCTTATAGTCCATATTGTGATAATGGGCCACGGGAATGTCCACCAGAACAAACCGCTGGATAAAATGCAGGGAGGCGTCGTAGCCGCCGTCCAGATAGCAGGCTGCGATCACCGATTCCACCGCATCCGCCAGAATGGAGTCCCGTTTTCTGCCGCCGCCCTGTTCCTCGCCATGGCCCAGCATGAGGTGATCCCCCAGATGGATCTGGTTGGCAATGACCGCAAGGCTCTGCTCGCAGACCATATCCGCCCGCATCCGGGTCAGCTCGCCCTCGGGTCGGTCGGGGAAATGACGGTAGAGGTAGTCCGCCACCACCATGCCCAGAATGGAATCTCCCAGAAATTCCAGCCGCTCGTTGCTCATCAGGCTGTTGTGGAAATGCTCATTGGCATAGGAAGAATGGGCCAGCGCATTTTCCAGCAGGGCGCAGTTTTTGAAGGAATAGCCGATGGCTTCTTCCAGCTTTTTAATCATTGGATGTTTCCTCCTTTGCTCCGGCCATTTGCAGAAGGGCCTGCTCCAGCTGGGGCGCAATATTCGTCTGGGCCGCCTCCATGGCCTGCCTGATGGCATTTCGGAAGGCTCTGCGGTCTGAAGAACCGTGGGCCTTGATGACAGGCTTCCGGATGCCCAGAAGCTGGGTTCCGCCGATTTCCCGATAGTCCATGGTGTTCATCATGTTCCGGATCCCCTTTCTGCACAGGAGGGCGCCCAGCATGGTTCCCGGATTCTTCTTGAACATATGCTTCACCATGGAGCCCATGTACATAGCGGTTCCCTCGATGGTCTTGAGCAGCACATTGCCGCTGAAGCCGTCGCAGACCACCACATCCACCGCTCCCAGAGGCACATCCCGGGCCTCCACGTTGCCCACAAAGTCGATCAGCCCCCGATCCCTTGCCTCACACAGCAGGGGGTAGGCTTCCAGCTGGAGCTTGGTTCCCTTGGAATCCTCGGTACCGATGTTCAGCAGACCCACCTTGGGATGCTCCACCCCCAGCACGGTCTTGGCATGGAGGCTGGCCACCAGAGCAAACTGGAGCAAAAACTCCGGGGTACATTCCGCATTGGCCCCGCAGTCGCAGATGATGGTTTTCCCTCCGGCCTTATTGGGAACCGACGGGGCCATAGCCGCTCTGCGCACGCCCTTGACCCGCCGAACCAGCAGGGTGGCTGCCGTCAGCAGAGCGCCGGTGGATCCGGCAGAGAGGAAGGCGTCCCCCTGCCCCTGCGCCAGCATTTTCAGTCCCACTACCATGGAGGATTCCTTCCGCTTGTGCAGAACAGCCGCTGGGTCATCGTGCATCTCCACCACATCCTCGGCATGGACGATCTCCACGCCCTCGGGCAGAGTCTGCACAGAATTTTTTTCCAGAACCGAACGGATCTCCTGCTCCCGTCCCACCAGAACGATCTCCGCTCCAAAATCCTTTTGGGCATCCAGTGCGCCCAGAACGGCAGCCTCGGGGGCATTGTCGCCGCCCATGGCATCCAGAATGATTTTCATTTCGACACCTCGTTTCTCTTAAATGCCCTGCTGCACCAGATCGTCGATGATGGCGAGGCTGCGCTGGGCAAGAGCCAGATTTTTTTCTGCTTTTTTACGGATGCGCTTTTCCAGCGGCGCAATAATGCTGAAATTCACATTCATGGGCTGGAAATCCGTGATATTCTCGTCGCTGATGTACAGGCCCAGCGCACCGATGGCGGTTTCCTTGGGGAATTCCACCGGCTCTCTGCCTTGGATCCGGGCCGCCATGGCCACGGCTGCCAGAAAGCCCGAGGCCGCCGACTCCACATAGCCCTCCACTCCGGTCATCTGTCCGGCGAAGGCCACCATGGGATTTCTCCGGTCGGCATAGAACCGATCCAGCAGCTTGGGCGAGCAGAGGAAGGTATTGCGGTGCATCACGCCGTAGCGGACAAATTCCGCATTTCGCAGGGCCGGGATCATGGAAAAGACCCGCTTCTGCTCTCCGAATTTCAGATGGGTCTGGAAGCCCACCAGATTGAACACGCTCTTGGCGGCATTGTCCTGCCGCAGCTGCACCACGGCATAAGGCTCCTTCCCGGTTTTGGGATCGATCAGGCCCACGGGCTTGAGGGGGCCGTAGCGCAGGGTATCATAACCCCGGCGGCCCATGACCTCCACGGGCATACAGCCCTCGAACACATTCTGATCCTCGAAGCCATGAACCGGCGCCTCCTCGGCGGAGATCAGCTCCTTGAGGAAAGCGTCGTACTGCTCCTTGTTCATGGCGCAGTTGATATAGTCGGCATTGCCCCGGTCATAGCGGCTCTGCCACCATGCCTCGTTCATGTCGATGCTCTCTGCGGTGACCAGCGGGGCCGCCGCATCGAAGAAGTGGAGATATTCGGTTTCCCCGAAATAGGCTCCAATGGCCTCGGACATGGCATCGGAGGTCAGCGGGCCTGTGGCCAGGATCACCGGGCCTTCGGGAATCCGGGTCACCTCTCCGATCTCCACGGTGATATTGGGATGCTGCCTGATTTTTTCCGTGACCAGAGCGGAAAAGCCCTCCCGGTCCACAGCCAGCGCACCGCCGGCCTCCACCCGGGTGGCCTCGGCGCAGGAGAGAATCAGACTCCCCATCCGGCGCAGCTCCTCCTTGAGCAGACCCACGGCATTTTCCAGCCGATCTCCCCGGAGGGAATTGGAGCAGACAAGCTCTGCAAAATTCTCGGTATGATGGGCGGGGCCGGACTTCTGGGGACGCATTTCCATCAGCGTCACCTGAATCCCCCGCTGGGCCAGCTGCCATGCGGCTTCACTGCCGGCAAGCCCGGCTCCGACTACGGTTACTCGATTGGTCATTCAGCGGTTCCCTCCGTCTTTTTCTTGGTGGTCTTTTTGGCCGGGGCCTTCTTGGCCGCAGGCTTCTTTGCAGCGGTCTTTTTGGACGCAGGCTTCTTGGTGGTTTTTTTGGCCGCAGATTTCTTGGCGGCAGACTTCTTTTCGGTCTTTTCCTCCGCCGGGGCCAGCTCCTCCACCACAGCGGTTTCAGGGTCATTGTTTTCGGTGGTCACCTTGCGGCGGTAGCCTCTCTGATCCTCCGGCAGGAAATTGGGGCAGCTTTCATTGATGCAGAAGGGCTTCATCCGACCCTTGCCGGACTTTTTGAACAAGGTCTGTCCGCACTCGGGGCAGTCCTCTGCGGTGGGTACATCCCAGCTCATAAAGCCGCATTCGGCTCCCCGCTCACAGGCGTAATAGGCATATCCCTTCTTGGATTTGCGCTTGAGCATCCCGGCACCGCACTTGGGGCAGCGTCCGGGCATATGCTCCACGATGGCCTTGGTGAAGGTACATTCCGGGAAGCCGGGGCAGGCCAGGAATCGGCCAAAGCGGCCGCTTTTGATGACCATATTCCGTCCGCAGACCTCACAGATCTCGTCGGTCTCCTCGTCAGGCACCTTGAGGCGCACGCCCTCCAGAGCGGTTTCGGCCTCCTCCATCTCCTGATGGAATTTCTGGTAGAATTCTGCCAGAAGGGCCTTCCACTCCTGCTTTCCGGCCTCGACCTCATCCAGCTGATGCTCCATATTGGCGGTAAATTCCACATCGATGATGTCGTTGAACCGATCCGCCATCAGGCCGTTGACCACCTCGCCCAGCGGGGTCGGCTCCAGCCGCTTTTCCTTTTTAATGACATATTCCCGATCCAGAATGGTGGAGACGATGGAGGCATAGGTGGAAGGACGGCCCACGCCCTTTTCCTCCATGGCCTTGACCAGAGTGGCCTCGGTGAACCGGGCCGGGGGCTGGGTAAAATGCTGCTCCTTCTTGATGTCGGTTTCCTCCGCAGCGGCACGATCTCCCTGCTGGAGGTCGGGCAGCGGCGAACCGGCGGCCTCGGTTTCCTCGTCCCTGCCCTCCTCGTAGACGGCGATGAAGCCGGGGAAGCGCATACTCTGATGGGAGGAACGGAAGGTGTGACCGGCACATTCGGTGTCGATGGACACGGTATCATAAATGGCATTGGCCATCTGCGAGGCCATAAACCGGCTCCAGATCAGCTTATACAGCCGATACTGCTCCTTGGTCAGAGATGCGGAAATCTGCTCCGGATCCAGCTCCACATGGGTGGGGCGAATGGCCTCGTGGGCATCCTGCGCACCGGATTTGGTCTTGAAGGTGTGGAAGGAGCCGTAGTAATACTGCTCGCCGTAGCGCTGGCAGATGAAATCCTTGGCGGCAGCCATGGCCTCGTCGGACAGGCGCAGGGAGTCGGTACGCATATAGGTAATCAGACCCGTGGTCCCCTCTCCTGCCACATCCACGCCCTCATAGAGCTGCTGGGCAATGGCCATGGTGCGCTTGGGGGTCATGTTGAGCTTTCTGGACGCCTCCTGCTGGAGGGTGGAGGTGGTAAAGGGAGGGGCCGCCGTCCGCTTTTTCTCAGCCTTCCGAACGCCGGTGACGGTAAATTCCTGTCCGGTGATGTCCCGGATGATGGAATCCACCTGTGCCTCGTTTTCCAGCTCGGTTTTCTTGGGGCTGCCGTAGTACCGGGCCTGAAAGGCGCCGGGCTTGCCGATGCGCTGGAGCTTCACATCCAGCGACCAGTATTCCTTGGGGACAAAGGCCCGGATCTCATTTTCCCGATCCACCACCAGACGGGTAGCCACGGACTGGACCCGGCCTGCGCTCAGGCCCCGGCGAACCTTTTTCCACAGCAGCGGAGAGAGCTGGTAGCCCACGATGCGGTCGAGGATCCGTCGGGCCTGCTGGGCGTCCACCAGATCCATATCGATCTCCCGGGGATTGGCGATGGATTCCTGAACCACCCGCTTGGTGATTTCGTTGAAGGTGACCCGGTGGGTATCCTCATCCGAAATCTTGAGCAGCTCCTTGAGGTGCCAGGAAATGGCCTCGCCCTCTCGGTCCGGGTCTGTTGCCAGATAGACCGTGTCTACCTGCTTGACGGCGGCTTTCAGCTCGGAAATAATGCTTTCCTTCCCCTTGACCGGGATATAATGGGGGTCAAAGGTTTCCAGATCCACGCCCATCACGCTTTTGGGCAGGTCCCGCAGGTGGCCCATACTGGCCTTTACGATATAGTCGGGGCCCAAATATTTTCCGATCGTCTTGGCCTTGGAAGGCGACTCGACGATCACGAGATTGGTTGCATTAGCCATGGAGTTCCTCCAATATTTCAATCATTTTCTTGTTCTTTCCACAAAATTCCCGGGGAGCCGGCGGACAAAGCCCTTGATTTGGAGCATGGTCAGGCTGGTCAGCACCTTCCCTGCCGCAAGGCCGGAGCGGTCGATCAGCTCATCCGTCAGAAGTTTTCCATCTTCCAGCAGCGCATATACGGTTTTTTCGTCTCCCGTCAGAGGAGTTTCTCTCTTTTCGAGGTCAATATACGGCGCTGGCTCCCGGTTGTCAATTCCTTTTTTCCCGGCGGCCCTTCGGGCGGCAGGCTTTTTCTTGGGTTTTTCCGGCTCCTGCGCCACAGACAGCTGGCTTCGAGGCTCCTCATCGGAAAGGCTCCGGGGCAGCTCCTCCCTGCGGACAGCCCCGGGGTATCGGGCCGCATATTCGCCCACCACATCCCAGCCGCAGCCCACCGGGGCTGCACCCTGACGCAGCAGGGAATTGCTTCCGCTGCCCGTAGGCACATCGATGTTGGACGGAACCACAAACACATCCCGCCCCTGATCCAGCGCCAGCTGTGCTGTAATGAGGGCGCCGCTTTTTTCGGGAGCCTCCACCACCAATACACCGCAGCTGATCCCGCTGATGATGCGGTTTCGTCTGGGAAAATTCTGCCGCATGGGCGGCATCCCCGGGGGAAATTCCGTCAGGAGACAGCCATAGTCCTCCACATCCGCAAACAGCCAGCCGTTTGCCTTGGGATAGACCACATCGGCGCCGCAGCCCAGCACCCCCACCACCGATCCTCCGGCGGTGAGCGCCCCCTTCATGGCGCTGGCATCGATGCCCTTCGCCATGCCCGAGGCCACAATGGCCCCGCAGGCCCCCAGCTGATAGCCCATTTTCCGGGCGGTATTCAGGCCATAGAGAGAGGCCTTCCGGGTTCCCACCACGCCGATGACCGGCTGGCGGTTGAAATCCGGCAGCTCCCCCTTATAATATAGCACCATAGGCGGATCCGAGATCTGCCGCAGGGCCTGGGGATAAGCCTCGTCCCCATAGGTCACGATCCGGATGCCCAGATCCTCGCACTGACGGAGGATCTTGTGGCTCGGCCCCAGATCCCGGTCACACAGAGCCTCCATGGCTCCGGCTGACAGTTGATCGATCCGGGCCAGATCGGAGGCATCCGCAAAATAGAGATCCTCCGGGCTTGCATATTGCTCCAGCAGCTCTGCCTTGGCCCGATCTCCCAGCCCGGGCCGCAGGGCGTACCAAATCCAGTATATCTGCATGGCTGTTCCGCCTTTCCTTATCGTCCGGCCCGGATGCTCCACATGACGATGGAGGCCGCCACCGCCGCATTGAGGGATTCACAGTGGGGATTCATGGGGATAATCAGCTCCTGATCGGCCTGCTCCAAAATCTCCCGCCGAACGCCCTGCCCCTCGCTGCCGATGACCAGCGCCATCCGGGAAAGCTCTGCCTGCCGGATGTCCACCGCCCGGTCGGAAAGTGCCGTCACACCGATGGGGATGCCCGCCTCCCGGCAGGCGGCCTGTACCTGCTGCCATCCGGCCTGCACCACCGGAACCCGAAAGACTGCGCCCATGGAGGAGCGCACGGTTTTCCAGTTCCACGGGTCGGCACAGCCCTCCAGCAGCACCACGGGGACATCCATGGCGTCCGCTGTCCGCAGGATGGTCCCCACATTGCCCGGGTCTTGGATCCCGTCCAGCAGGAGCATCCCCGGCAGGGGAACAAAAGGCTTTTTCTCGGGGATCCGGCACAGGAACAAGGCCCCCTGAGGCGTCTCCATGGGAGAGATGGAGGACATCACATCCCGGGGAACCTCCACCAGACGGACATGGGGCGGAAGTGCGCCCACCTCCACGCCTTCGGCACGGATGACCGTGTCCAGACCGGGGAAATAACGCACGGCCTCCTGTAATAATTTGGTTCCGTCCGCCGCAAACAGGCCCTCCTTTTCCCGGAAGGCCCTGCTGGAAAGCAGCTTTCGGGTCTGCTGAAGCAGCTGGTTTTTCCGGCTGCTGATTTTTTCAATACTCATATTTTTCACCGCCGACCGGGCCGCAGATCCATCCTCGGCCCATCTTGGGCTGCTGCTTTGCATTTTTGCGCACAGGCCGCCCATTATTGCCTATTATATCAGCAGGTCGGGTTTTTGCAAGTCCCTTTTCGTTCCTCGCCCAAAAAGAAAGGATGCGCTGCGAAGAAGCTCCGCAGCGCATGGGGGGATGTTTACTTGGTCAGCTCCTCGTCGGTGAGGATCTCCAGAAGGATCCGGGCGCACAGCTCCATTTCCTCCACCACGGCATATTCAAATCTGCCATGGTAGTTCTGGCCGCCGGTGCAGAGATTGGGGCAGGGCAGGCCCATATAGCTCAGACGGGCGCCGTCGGTGCCGCCCCGAACCGGCTCGGCCTCGGGGGTCAGGCCCACACGCTCCATGGCCCGCTTGGCCCGATCCACCACATACATCACGGGCTGGATCTGCTCCAGCATATTGTAGTAGCTGTCCTCCATCTCCACATTGACCGTATCAGCGCCGTACTTGGCGTCCAGAAATACGGCGATCTGGTAGAACAGATCCTTCTTTTCCTCGAACTTCTCCCGGTCATGGTCCCGGATGATATAGCGCAGGGTGGCATTTTCCACCTCGCCGTTGAAATCGGTGAGCATACAGAAGCCCTCATAGCCCTCGGTGTATTCGGGCCGCTGCTCCACGGGCAGCATGGAATGGAACTCCATGCCGATCTGGGAGGCGTTGACCAGCTTGCCCTTGGCAGAGCCGGGATGGATGCTCAGGCCCTTGACGGTGACGGTGGCACCGGCGGCATTGAAGTTTTCATACTCCACATAGCCCAGCGCACCGCCGTCCACGGTATAGGCATAGTCTGCACCGAAGCCCTCCACATCGAACCGATCTGCGCCCCGGCCAATTTCCTCGTCGGGGGTGAAGCCGATCTTGAGGGTGGCATGATGGGGCTTTTCCTTCAGCAGATACTCCGCCACCGCCATGATCTCCGCCACACCGGCCTTATCGTCGGCCCCCAGCAGGGTGGTTCCGTCGGTGACGATCAGATGCTTGCCCACACACTTGTGGAGATAGGGATAGTCGCCGGAGCGCAGGAAAATCTGCTGCTCCTCGTTGAGACAGACATCCTCTCCGGTATAGAGAACCTTCCGGGCCTTGATCTGGCTGCCGGAGGCGGAGGGAGCGGTGTCCATATGGGCGATCAGGCCGATGGCAGGCAGCTCCGGGTCACCGGGAACGGTGCCGTACACATAGCCGTCGGCGTCCATGTGGGCATCCTCGATGCCCATGGCCAGCATTTCCTCCACCAGCGCCTGACCCAGCACCTTCTGGCTGGGGGTGGAGGGGCAGGTTTCGGAAAATTCGTCGGACATGGTATCGAACGAGACATATTTTAGAAAACGATCTATGACATTCATCATATGAAGCACTCCTTCTGTTGAGAAAATGAGCCGCCGGAAAGCGGCGGCTCATAGGGTTGGAAAATTCGATTACTTTCTGGCAGCCTCGACCAGCTCGGCGGTATCCTGAGCGATCATCAGCTCCTCGTTGGTGGGAATGACCCAGACGGTGACCTTGGAATCGTCGGTGGAGATGATGGCCTCCTTGCCACGGACGCTGTTCTTCTCGGGATCGATCTTGATGCCCAGGAAGTCCAGACCCTCGCAGATGCGCTCACGCATGGAAGCGGAGTTCTCACCCACGCCGGCGGTGAACACCAGGCAGTCCAGTCCGCCCAGAGCGGCAGCATAGGAGCCGATGTACTTGCGAACCTCGTAGGCGAACTTGTCCAGAGCCAGAGCGCAGTCCTCGTTGCCCTTTTCTGCCTCACCCTCGATGTCACGGAAATCGGAGGACACACCGGACAGAGCCAGAACGCCGGACTTCTTGTTCAGCATGGTCAGGCACTCGTCGGGGGTCATCTTGTACTTATTGCAGATGAACTGCACCACGCAGGCGTCGATGTCGCCGGAGCGGGTACCCATAGGCACACCGGCCAGAGGGGACAGGCCCATGGAGGTATCCTGACACTTGCCGTCGGAAACAGCGGACATGGAGGAGCCGTTGCCCAGATGGCAGTTGACCAGCTTGATGTCGGAGCGGCCCATCAGCTCGATGGCACGCTTGGTGACATACTTGTGGGAGGTGCCGTGGAAGCCGTAGCGGCGGATGTCGTCATTCTTGTAATACTCGGTGGGAATGGCGTAGCGGTAGGCCTTGGGGGGCATGGTCATATGGAAAGCAGTGTCAAACACAGCGACCTGAGGGGTCTTGGGCATGACAGCCTGGCAGGCACGGATGCCCATCAGGTTTGCGGGGTTGTGCAGGGGGCCGAGGGGGATGCACTTCTCGATGGCAGCGATCACCTGATCGTCGATGATGCAGGAGTCGAAGAACTCCATGCCGCCGTGCAGCACACGATGGCCGACTGCATCGATCTCGTCGGTGGACTTGATGACGCCGTCAACGGGATCGACCAGAATGGCGAGGACTGCCTCAATGGCCTCGGAATGGGTGGGCATGGGGATGTCCTTCACCACCTTCTTACCGTTGGCACTGTGGGTCAGACGGCCGTCGATGTAGATCCGCTCGCACAGACCCTTGGCGGACACGGCGCCGGTCTCGGAGTTCATCAGCTGATACTTCAGAGAAGAAGAGCCGGCATTGATAATCAGAACATTCATTATGGGATAGCCTCCTAAATAAAATATGTTTTCTTTTATCTCAGAATATGCTAGGATATACTTAGCTTTATATATTCTATCTCAAAAACGGGATTTTAACAAGCCCTTTTCTGATTTTTTCGTCAAATGGAGAAAATTTATGAAAATTGTCGGTATTATCTGCGAATATAACCCGATCCACCGGGGTCATCTGCGCCAAATCCGCTGGATCCGGCAGACCTGCGGCGCCGACTGCCGGATCGTCTGCCTGATGAGCGGGAATTTTGTCCAGCGGGGAGCGCCGGCCTGCTTTCCGAAAATGAGGCGGGCGGAGGCCGCTCTGCGCTGCGGGGCCGATCTGGTTCTGGAGCTGCCCCTGCCCTATGCCCTGTCCTCGGCGGAGGGCTTTGCCGCCGGAGGGGTCTCCATCCTCGGGCCGATCTGTGACGGGCTGTGCTTCGGAGCGGAATCCGGCGAGGCCGAGTCCCTCCTGCATACCGCAGAGCTTCTGCTGTCGCAGGATTTTTCCGCCGAGCTGCGGAAAAATCTCGATCAGGGGCTTTCCTTCCCTGCCGCCCGTCAGCGGGCGCTGGGGAAGCTGGGGGCCGACGACTCCATCCTCCGCAGTCCCAACGACATCCTCGGTGTGGAATACTGCAAGGCCATTCTGACACAGGGACATACGCTGGAGCCTCTGGTGCTGCGCCGGGAGGGCGGCTATCACGACCCGCTCCCCCATCCCGACCAGCCCTCCGCCACCTCTCTGCGGCTGCTTCTGGAGCAGGGCCGCCCCATCGGGGCCTATCTGCCGTCCGAAACCGAGGCGCTGTTTCCTCCCCACGAGCTTCATACCCGGGCCGCCGGGGAACGGGCCATGCTGGCACGGCTGCGGACTATGACCGACGGGGAATTTGAACGGCTCCCCTACGGCTCCGAGGGTCTGTGGCGCAAGCTCATGCACGAGAGCCGTCGGCAGGCCACACTGGAGGAGATCCTGACCGCCGTCAAATCCAAGCGCTATACCCGTTCCCGGCTGGATCGGATGGTCATGTGCGCCTTTCTGGGGCTGACCGACGAGGCGCTGCACACCCCGGTTCCCTATGTCCGGATCCTCGGCTTTTCCCCCGAAGGGCAGGAGGTGCTGCGGATGGCAAAAAAACGGCTGACTTTATATAATGTAGGGCAGCGCATCGACAGTCCCTTCTGGGAAACAGAGCAGCGCTGCACCGCCCTCTACGGGCTGTTCCGACAGGACGGCCCTGCCCCGGCGGATGAAGAAGCCCGGCTGCGGGTCATCCGCACCGCTGCGGCTCCACAGGGGAAAATATGAACGGAAGGTCAGGGAAAATTCACAGATTATTCCCCAAATTTCGACGGCATATGCTATGATAAACATAGTCAAAAATAAGTTTAGAATCAGTTTGGAGTGTCGCAGATGGCGTTTGTAAAATTTCAGGATGTCGCAAAAACATACCATATGGGCGAGGTGGAGATCCAAGCCCTGAAGGATGCCACCTTTGAGGTGGAGAAGGGAGAGCTGGTGGTCATTGTCGGCCCCTCCGGTGCCGGAAAAACCACCCTGCTGAACATCCTCGGCGGTATGGATACCCTGACCAAAGGAAAGGTCTTTCTGGACGGGAAGGAAGTCTCCGCCCTCAACAAAAAACAGCTGACCCAGTACCGTCGGGACGATGTGGGCTTTGTCTTTCAGTTTTACAATCTGGTGGGCAATCTGACCGCTCTGGAAAATGTGGAGCTGGCCAATCAGATCTGCGCCGAGCCGCTGGATGCGGCAACCGTTCTGGAGCAGGTGGGGTTAAGCCAGCGGATGAAGAATTTCCCCAGCCAGCTCTCCGGCGGCGAGCAGCAGCGAGTGGCCATTGCCCGGGCGCTGGCCAAAAATCCCAAGCTCCTGCTCTGTGACGAGCCTACCGGCGCACTGGACTATCAGACCGGCAAAACCATTTTGAAGCTTTTGCAGGACACCGGACGGAAAACCGGCATGACCATCATCATCATCACCCACAACGCCGCCCTCACCGGCATGGCCGACCGGGTGATCCAAGTGCGCAACGGCACCGTTTCCAGCGTGGAGCGTAACCCCAATCCTCAGGATATTTCGGAGATCGAATGGTAATGAAACGAAAAAATATGATGCGGAAAAATCTCCGCCAGACCATCCGGAAGTCCATGGGCCGCTATCTGGCCATCGTCTCCATCATTGCGCTGGGCGCAGGCCTTTTTTCCGGTCTGCGTGTCACCAAGGTGGATATGGTACAGACCGCCCAGAGCTTCACCGACAATCAGAATATGTTCGATCTGCAGGCCCTGAGCAGCTACGGCTGGACGGAGGCCGATGTGGAGGCCTTTGCACAGGCCCCGGGCATTGCCCAAGCCGAGGGCAGCATCAGCATGGATGCGCTGGTTCATGTGGGCCAGAAGCAGGATCTGGTCTATCGGATGCTCTCCATTCCTCAGGACATCAATCAGGTTTCTCTGGTGGCCGGACGGATGCCTGCCGCCCCCAATGAATGTCTGGCGGATAACTTCTTCAACACCCCGGATTTCATTGGCACCACCGTGGAGATCTCCTCCTCCAACGAGGAGCAGACCCGGAACGGACTCAGCTGCGACAGCTATACCGTGGTGGGACTGGCCGCCACCCCCCTCTATCTCAATATGGAGCGTGGCTCCACCTCTCTGGGAACCGGCTCCATCGCAGATTATCTCTATCTGCCCCCGGAGGGCTTCGATCTGGATTTCTTCACCGAGATCAACCTGACCCTGCCCGGTTCCCACCAAATCTACTCCGATTCCTATGACCGGGCCATGGATGACATGGCCCAGCAGCTGGAGCCTCTGGGAAATCGGCTGGCCCAGCAGCGCTATGACAGCCTGCTGGCCGACGCCAATGCCCAATATGCCGACGGTCTGCGGGAATACGAGGACGGCCTGCGGCAGTATGAGGATGGAAAGGCCGAAGCCGAGGCCCAGCTGGATCAGGCATGGCAGGACATTCTCAGCGGCGAGGCCGAAATCGAGGAAAACCGCCACCTGATTTCCGGCGGCTACACCCAGCTCAATCAGGCGCAGGCCGAGATCGACCGGAATCGGGCCGAGCTGGCGCAGGGCCGGAAAACGCTGGAGGAAGAAAAAGCCAAGGTCTACACCCAGCTGGATCAGGCCCAGACCCAGCTGGACACCAAAAAAACGCAGGTAGAGGCCGCCAAAACACAGGTGGAGGCCGCCTTGCAGACCATCGAGGCCCAGCTGGCCCCGGTGGAGCAGGATTTGCAGGAAACCGACGCTTCTCTGGCGAAAATCGAGGCCGACTTGAAGCTGCTGGCCGACGCCGAGCAGGAGCTTCTGCGGATTGATGCGGAGCTGGCTGTCATTGCCACGGAGATCCCCCGGCTGGAGGGTGAGCTGGCTCAGCTGGAGCAGAACATCTCCCAGCTGGATGCCGCCATTGCCATGCTGGATGCCGCCGTGCAGGCCGCACGGGATTTCCTCACCCTGCTGGAATCCTCCCCTCTGGTGGATCCCCAGCAGCTCCAGCAGGCCAAAGACCGTCTGGAGGAGCTGACCGCCCAGCGCAATGAGGCCGTAGAAAAGCAGCAGGCCCTGATGAATCAGACCCGGCAGGAGCTTCTGGATCAGCTGGCCGGGAACCGGGACAGACAGCAGGCCCTCACCGCCCAGCGGGAGGAGCTGCTTCAGCAGCAGGCCCAGCTCGCACCCCAGCAGGACCAGCTTCTGGCCCAGCGGGAGGAGCTGAAGCTGCACCGGCAGGAGCTTGCGGCCCGGAAGGCCCTTCTGACCGCCCCCCAGCCCCAGCTGCTTGCCACACAAAAAGCTCTGGAAACCGCTCAGTCCGCCGTTGTCGCCGGACAGGCCCAGCTTTCCGACGGTCGTACCGAGGCTGACTCCAAATTCCATGCGGCAGAGCAGCAGCTCTCCAACGGTGAGGCCCAGCTCCACTCCGCCCAGTATACCGTAGATTCCAACCGCTCCCAGCTGGATCAAAACGCTGTCCTGCTGGATGACGCCGCCCTCACGCTGGCCGACGGAAAGCTGGAATACGAAACCCAGAAAACCAATGTCTGGGAGGAGCTGAACGAGGCCAAGGCCCAACTGGAGCAGGGCGAACAGGAATTAAAGGATGCCAAGGCCCAGCTGGATTCCATGCAGCCCCCTGCCTTCTATGCCCTGACCCGAAACACCAACCCCGGCTATGTGGTGCTGGAAAGCGATTCCGACATCATCGCCGGTGTGGCCAAGATCTTCCCGGTGTTTTTCCTCTCCGTAGCCGCTCTGGTCTGTATCACCACCATGACCCGTATGGTGGATGAGGAGCGGACACAGATCGGTATCCTCAAGGCTCTGGGTTACAGCCGGGGAGCCATTATGGGAAAATACATGACCTATTCCGGCAGCGCCGCCCTGATCGGCTGTGCCGCCGGTGTGACCCTCGGCAGTGTGATCTTCCCGAAGATCATCTGGCACGCCTACTGTCTCATGTACGGCTTCTCCCCCGATGTGGTTCTGACCTTCGACTGGATGACCTGTCTGATGATCGTGGCCAGCTATACCGCCCTGACCCTGCTGGTCACCTGGTACTGCTGCCGCAGGGAATTGCAGAATGTCCCGGCAGAGCTGATGCGGCCCAAGGCCCCGGCAGACGGCAAAAAGCTCCTGCTGGAAAAGCTGCCCCTTTGGAAAAAACTCAGCTTTCTCAATAAGGTGGCCCTGCGGAACATTTTCCGCTACCGCCAGCGGCTGGCCATGATGCTTCTGGGCATCGGCGGCTGTACGGCGCTGCTGGTCACCGGCTTCGGCATCAAGGATTCCATTTCCAATATCGTCAACTATCAGTTTGATTCTGTGACCCTTTACGATCTGGATGTGATGTTCGAGGAGGAGCAGACCCCCCAGATGCAGCAGCAGTTCCGGCAGGACTTTGCCTCCGTCACCGACGGGATCCTGTTCTGCCACAAAAGCACCATCGATCTGGATTTCGATGATCGAACCAAAAATCTCAACCTTCTGGTGACCGACCAGCCGCTGGACGATTTCATCTCCCTCCATACCGGCGAAACGCCTCTGGCCATGCCCGGGAAGGACGAGGTGCTTGTCTCCATCGGCACCGCCAAGGCCATGGGGATCCATGAGGGCGACCGGATCACCCTGCGCAGCTCCGATCAGGAGCAGCTTTCCCTCACCGTATCCGGCATTTTCGACAACCATGTGTTCAACTATGCCATTGTTTCGGCAGATACCGTGGAGGGGCAATGGGGCCATGTCCCGCCCTTCAAAACCGGCTTCGTCTTTGCCAAGCCGGACGCTGACCCCCATGTGGCCGGCGCCGCCATTTCCGGCAGCGACGGCGTCCTCAATGTGCTGGTCAATCAGGACACCGCCAATCAGGTCAACGGTATGATGGACGCTATGGATTCCATCGTGGTCACGGTGGTCTGCTGTGCCGGACTGCTGGCTGTTATCGTGCTGTACAACCTGACCAACATCAACATCAAGGAGCGCATCCGGGAGATCGCCACCATCAAGGTGCTGGGCTTCAACGCCCGGGAAACCGGAAGCTATGTCTTTAAGGAAAATCTGGTGCTGACCTGCATGGGGATGCTGCTGGGCCTTGGCTGCGGCAAGCTCCTCCATGCGGCGGTGATGAGCTATGTGCGGATCGATATGGTCTGGTTCGACTGCCTCATCCTGCCGAGAAGCTATCTCTGGGCCGCCGTAGGAACTCTGCTGGCTGCGCTGGCCGTGGACTTTGTCATGTACTTCCAGCTGGAAAAGATCAACATGGCCGAAGCCCTCAAATCCGTGGAATGAGCCAAAGGAGAAGTCCGGCCGCCTCCCTTCCATAAAAAACTGCCGAGAAGGACTGTAACGGTTCCTTCTCGGCTTTTCTTTTTTCCCACTTCCGGATGACCGCTCCTCTGCTTCACACCTCCAGTATCCCGTATTTCTTTTTGATCCTGTCCAGCTTTTGTTCCATCGGTCTGGCCAGAAACAGAAGAAACACCACCGTAGAGGCGGCATGAACCAGATTGTACGGCACACCGCTGAGCAGCCTTGCCCCAAACAATTCCCAGCTAAAGCCGGAAGAAAAGGTTACGATGGTGGAAAAATCCATGATAACCCCATAGATTCCCATGGTGGTGACTGCGCCGAACGCACACTCCCAAAAGCGTATGACGCCCTCCTTCTGCCGGGCCAGCCACCGATTTCGGTGGAAGATCAGACCTGCCAGAAACCCGATCAGGCCAAAGCAGAACATCTGCCACGGCGTCCACGGCCCCTGTCCAAAAAAGAAATTGGAGACAAAACCGCTGACTGCCCCGGTCAGGAATCCGGCCTCTGCCCCCAGTCCAATGCCCGCTATGATAACGATTGCCGTTACCGGCTTAAAGCCGGGTACCATGAAAAATGCCATCCGGCCCACAACCGCAAGACCGGAAAGCACCGCAATGAGCAGCAGTTCTCTGGCCTGCGGCCTCCGATCCTCAAACACCATGGCAAACGGGAGCATTGCAAGGCAGATCATGCAAACGCCGATGAAAACCGCACTGCGGTCATTGAGGAAATATATGCCGAAGAAAATCACCAGCGGCATCGCAAGCAGGATCAGGAGCATGGCGGTCAGGGTTCGTTTTCCCACCCGGTTGTCCTGTTTGGCCGTCCGCTGCACATATTTCATCGGTTTTTCCTGCGGGATCGTCAGGAACTGATTGGCAAAGGCCATTTGAAGGATACAGACCAGCATCTGGGCATACACCCAGCTGGTCAACTGCATATAGCTGCGGATCGTCAGGGTCTGAAAATTCACCGGCCTGCCCATTCGGTGATTCAGCCAGAGATTGGCCGCTGTCAGCAGTCCGGCCTGATAGAACAGCAGACCCAGCTGAAGGGAAAAGACCCCATAGACCAGAGGCTTGCTTTTTGTTCTGTACACCACAACCGCCGCCGCACAGAGTACCAACAGGACTGTCATCAAAAGAACCCCGACCTTCAGGCCGCTGATCCATGGGGACAGCATCGCCATTTCCGCATCGGTCAGCGGCTCGGCGCCGATTTTACCGCCTCCCACCAGACTGGCCTGAAAATTTCGGAGACAGGCATTCGTTTGAAACACCGAATAACCGGCAGGCAGCCGGGACAGACGCAGCGCCGGTATGGAGATCCAAGGCCGGAACCACTGGCAGAGGATGCAAAACAGCCCGGAATAGACCGGGGTCATCATACGGGTATCTAATCCGTTCGCTTGTTTCGTCTGCACGCTTCGATCACATCCTTTACGGTCACAGCCTGTGGAAAAAGGTTCCGGGCCATCCGGTTAGCGGCTGTGGTATAAAAACAGTTTCCGGTAAAAAACGAACGGGCGCTCTGGGTCGTGACCACGCCGCCGTCAAAAAACATCCCACAGGTATCTCCATAATTGGCGCAGAACTCAATATCATGGGAAACCATCACAATGGTGATCCCCCGCTGGGTCAGCTTGCGGAACATATCGGCCAGCCTGTGCTTATAGAAGCCGTCCATTCCCTTGGTCGGCTCGTCAAGCAGAAGCAGCTGCGGCTCCAAAAGAAGGACTTTCGCCAGTGCGGCACGCTGCTGCTCTCCGCCGGACAGGTCATAGGGATGCATATGCAGCAGATGCCGGATCTGGGTGTCATCGATCACCTGCTCCAGCCGGGCCCGTCTCCGTCTCCTCTCATCGGGAGAACAGGCCGTGAGCATCTCCTCCAGATCTTCTTTTACGGTATTGCCCACAAACAGGGTCTGGGGGTTTTGGGGCAGTACGCCCAGAAGCCCATGGAACAGCTCCTTCTCCCCCATTTTTCGGATGTCCCTGCCGCCCAGCAGGATCTTGCCCCGATAGGGCTTTCTGATGCCGCAAAGAAGCTTCAGCGTGGTGGATTTTCCAGTCCCATTACCGCCCAGAATACAGAACAGCTCCCCCCTATGGACACGCAGGGACAGATCCTTCACAATGTCCTTCCCATCTTTTTCATAGCGGAACCACAGCTCTCTGGCCTCCAAAACCACCTCGTCGCTGATGGTTCTGGGCGGCTCCGTCTGAACGGTCTGTTCATCCGCAGAAAAGTGCTGCTCCAGCCAGGTGCGTCCCTCGCAAACGGTCAGCGGACAGATGCCCGTCTGCCCGGTGGCATTGTATATCTGTACAGATGAGGGCATGGCCAGAAACAGATCCTGATCGGCAAGGGCGCTCCCCACCATCCTCGGCTCATCGCAGAACATACATCTGCCCTCCTCCAGCACCAGAACCTGATCGGCCATAGGAAAGACCTCCTCCAGCCGATGCTCAATGAGGATGACCGTGATCCCCAGATCCAGATTGATCTTGCGAAGGGTGGAAAGGAAATCACCGGCAGCAATGGGATCCAGTTGGGCGGTCGGCTCGTCCAGAACCAGCACCTTGGGCTGCATAGCCATGACCGACGCCAGATTCAGCAGCTGCTTCTGTCCGCCGGACAGCTCCTCCACCTTTTTGTGGAACCAATTTTGGATGCCGAAAAAGCTGGCCATCTCCGCAACACGCAATCGAATGGTTTTCCGGTCATATCCCAGATTTTCCAGTCCAAAGGCCAGCTCATGCCAGACCTTATCTGTGACCAGCTGATTATCCGGATCCTGAAGAACATATCCGATCTCACCGGCCTGTGTACGCATGGGAACCTCCGCAAGCTCCTGACCGCAAAAACGGATATGCCCCTCCCGTTTTCCATAGGGGGTCAATACCGTTTTGAAATGCCGCAGAAGGGTGGATTTACCGCAGCCGGATTTGCCGCAGATGACCACGAATTCCCCCTGCTCTATTTTCAGGCTGATATGATCCAGTGCCGGTTTCCGGGCCTCCATATAGGTAAAAGTCAGATCTTCGATTTCAAATAATGCCATTTTATATCCTCAAGCACATTGATCGTCAGGGGGAGCAAGCAAAGCGCCCCATAGCAGAAATAGACCGCCATCGCAGAAAAAGTGGTTTCATTGATGACGATCATGGGATAGTAGAGAAAACGAACCGTTTTGGCTGAAAGCCCTGCAAGCACGATCAGCCCCATCGCCGCCATGATCGCTGTCAGGAGCTTATCTCTGGCGTCGAACCGATAGATGGAAAAATTGGTTCTCCCCCGGAGGCCGTACCCCCGGGATCTCATGGAATCTGCCGTCTCCACAGAATTTTCCAGTGCCCAAGTCGTCATGATGGACATGATCCTGATCCCGTGTCGGAGCCGGCTGAACAGATCGCCGTTGGTCACATCCCGACCGATGCACTTCTGGGAATTGGAGACTCTTTCGATCTGGGCCTTGAATTTCGGCACAAACCGAAACACCATGGACAGGATCAGGCTCATGGCGGGAATGACCCTGCCGAACAGATAGAGGAACTTATCGGAGGTCATGACCTCCTGATAGCAGGAAAACCAATTCAGCACACTGACCAGCATGACCCCTGCCCCCAGCCCGTACAGAATGGATTCCAGCGTGATGGGGTTTCCGTTTTTCAGATACCCCAGAATGGTGACGCCCTCATGGGTAAACAGGGGATTGACAATGGCTGAGATCAGAAATACCGGGAGCATCATCCACAGCATGGTCTTGACCGCCTTCCAGCGCTTTAAATACAGGTAGTATCCGATCCCCCCCATGCAGGACAGCAGCAGGAGGATCGGATGCATCACAAACATGGCGCATCCGATCACCAGCACAAAATAGAGCAGATTCACGGCAGGATGATAGCCGGAAAAGACATCTCTTCTCATTGAAAAGCATCCCAATACTGATCCCCGACATCACGCCCAAGGTCGCAGGTGTATCGGAGCATCAGCTCATCGCCCTGCTTCAGTACATAGCGGCTCACGCCGTAATTGGGGAACCATCCGTTCACAGAATACATCCAGCCGGACTCTGCACCGCAGTCAAACTCATAGAGATTGTGGATCCCCTCAATATAGGCGCTGTTATACCCGGGGGTAAAGCTTGCCTCCATATGGATCCGCCTTTCCCGAGTCTCTCGTGCGAGAACATCATAGACGGATTCCCCTTCGTAGAATACCACCTCGGTTCTGGGAAGGATCACGCCGTCAGCCGGAACCAGTCCTTCCTTTCCCTCCGTCAGCTGATCCATATGGTTCAGGATCGTGGCACACTCGATGGTCAGATAACAGGTACTCTCTGCATCGGGACGGATGGTGATGCTGCCGGGCTCCACGGGCTTCTGCTGTCCTCCGGGGGCGGCAGGGAGCCCGTATCGATCTTCCTCGTAGTCAGAGAAGTTCTGTGTTTCGTCCGGCTCCTCGTCGGCATTCAGGAACGCCTCCTCCGTGGCCTGCTCCGCATCAGGCCGGGACGGCTCCGCCGTGGGGGCAGTTCCGGCGCTCTGTGCCTGTGTGGGACGGCTCGGCGCTGTCTCCTCGTCCGGCCTTGTACCGCCGCAGCCGGACAGCCCCAGAAGAACTGCCAGACACAGCAAAATAGAAATTATTTTTTTCATGTAGCTTGTCCTCTTACTTTATTTTTGCTATTTACGCTTTTTCCTTGCGGCCCATCCATAGGCGGCCAGTCCCCCGATGCCAATGGCTGCAAGGACGGAAGTGACCACCGTCACAGCCTTGCCGCCGGTTCCTCCGTCCTCCTGCCGATCGGGGGCTTCAGCGGTTCCCACTGTCCCGGCCGTCTCGGTTTCCTTGGCTTCGTCCGGAGCCGAAGGCACCTCAGCAGGCTCCGTGGGCTGTTCCGCCTTCAGGGACTTGGTGCTGACCTGCTTGGCCAGCAGATAACTGCCGCCCTCCTCCAGAAGAAATTCGGCCATGCCGTCCTTGACCTGAACCTTGCTGATTTTCTCCAGCTGCATCTCCTCCTGCGAGTACCGCATCAGCAGATAGCCCCCGTCCTTCAGCTCCACAGGCATTTCGATCTTCATCCTGCCGGGGAACCTGCCCTCCTCGGCAAAGCGGAAGATGACCGGCTCCTTCGCCAGCTCCTTCATCTCCTCCTCGAAGGGACTGCTCAGGAACAGGCCCACAGCCATGTCCGCAGGCTCTGTGATGTCCCCGCCCTTGAGCTTCATGGTATAGTCCTTTCCGCTGCTCATCGTATCTCGGATGACCAGAAGCTTTTCCTGCCCCTTGATCTGGTCAAACTGCTCCTTGGAGATCCTTCCGTTGACCACATCGGCATGGATCACATTGCTGCGTTCTGCATCGCCCTCGGAGCCGGAACCCCTGTGTCCGGAAAGCTTCCTCAGATCTGCCGCAGCCTTTCGCAGTCTGGCCTCGTTGGGAACCAGCTCCTTCTGTGCGGCTGACAGCGCTTCGTAGGCCTGATGCGCAGCCGCCACCGCCTCCCGATCCTTGACGGAGATTTTTTCAGGCAGAGCGGCGATCATCTCCTCAACACGCTTGGCGGTGAGCAGATCGATCATAACGGACTCCGCCGCCTGAAGCGCCGCATAGTTGCTGACCAAGGACTTTTGTTCCGGGGTCAGTGCATCATAGCTCTCCCTTGCCAGACCGATCAGCCCCTCATCCTTCAAGGTAATGGGATCGCCGATCCTGTTGATCCTGTCGATGACACGCTGGGCTGCCTTCTGATCCTCCAAGCGCTTTTCCGCCGCCTCCAGCTTGTCCAGATTCGTGACCAGCGCCTTCTGGGCAGCCGTCAGGCCGTTATAATGCTGACGCACGGCATACACCGCATGGAAATCAGAGCCGTCTGTCAGGGCGTCGATCTGTCCGATCACCACATCTGCCACGGCCCGATCATCTGCCTCCTCACTGCCCATCCCCCTGACGGTCACATCCGTCAGGTCGTACAGACCCTTGGAGCCGGAAATCAGGCGTCGGTAGCTTTCCAAAGCATAGGTCACCTGCTGCAAGGACATGAGATCCGCCTGTTCCCCTCCGGCCAGCAGGGCAAAGCCATCCGGAACCCGGAACACCTCCAGCCGGGTGAGCATATTGCCTCCGTTCAGGACAAAGCCGCAGGCAGGGTCGGAGGGATCCTGCCCCACGGCGGTCAGGCCGGTGATGACCTGCGCTGCGGTGCAGCTGTTTTCACCGCCCTCGTTGACAAAGCCGCAGTTCCCGTCCATCCTTCCCATCAGGTAATGGACTGCCCGATCTATGGCGGTGCGGATCTCGGGCCGGTGCTGATACTTGGCAAGGGCCTGAAGCATCATGGCGGTCATATCGGTGTAGTTTCCGCCCACAGGATCCTCCTTGCTCAGAGAGAAGCTGCCGTCGGACTTTTGATACCGGAGAAGCTCCGTGAGGATCGTCTCTCTGGTGAAGCCTGCATGGGCAGGAATGGGATAATCATGGGAGTCCAGCGCAAGCAAGGCCCACATGAGCTGATTGGAGGTCTTGTGGAAGAAGCCGGGGACATTGCAGAGCCGCTCCGTCACATCGATCCCCATGAAATCACGGGCGTCAATGCCCATTGCAGTAAGGGTGAGGATGATTCTGGCGTAATCCGTCTGCTGGAGGGGCCTGTCGGAATCCAGCACCTTTTTGACGGAGGTCAGATACAGCAGCCGATCGCTTTCTCCGATCCCCACGCCGGCCCGAAGCAGGGGGAAGATCGTCCATTCGTCGCCATAGGCACTCTGGGGCGCCTTACGCAGCTGGGCCAGGCCGTGCTGATAAAGTGCCGTCACATCCGCAGGCTCATGCTCGGGCGTAAGATCCCCCGCTCCGCCGCTGCCGACCTGAACCGTAAAACGGATGGGCTTGGCACCGCCGGTGAGATCCATGGGTGTGCCGGTCACGGTAACGGTGCCGCTGCGAAGTCCACGCATTTCACGCTCCACCCACTTGGAGGCCGTGCCGGAGGCATCGGTCTTTACCGTCTCCGTGATCTGCACAATGCCCTCCTCGCTGTATTCCCAGTCGAAACGCTGCTCCGAGGCATGGCTGGGGGTCATGGAGATCACATCCCCGTTCAGAGCCACGGTGGTGCTGACGCCAATGACAAAGCGATCCTGATGAAGCGTCACCGATGTTAAGGGCGTCCGATACCGAAAATCGACCCTTACGATCTCTTTGAGGCTGGGATCATACTGGGAGCTGACCTCAAATTCCGCAATTCCTGCCCGGGCCGGAATGATTCCGTTATCGAATGCCTCCATATAGGTCGCAATTTCCGGGGTCAGCGCCTTCCAGCTGAGGCCCTTCTGGGTGGTGTTCGCCGGGGTATAGGAGACTTGAAAACCGGTGTGCGGCTGAACACCCACATAATAGCCGCCCAAGCTGTTCCACCTGTCAATATAACAGACGGCAGGGACGGTGACATGGAAGGCTTCCAGCGCCACCGCAGTGAACGAGGCCTCCATCCATGTGGAAATATCGCTGCACTTGAGCTGTGCGACGATCCTTGCCGTGCCGGAAGATGGCTTCACCTGACCGTCAGACCCCACAAAGGCGTTCTGCTGATTCTCAGAATGGAGATTCAGCGCTTCCATGGGGATCTTTTGCCAAGCGCCGTCACCTGTGCGGCCCTCTGCACGGAGATAAAAATGGCTTGCGCCCTCCTGATAATAGGTATCCTCCGAAACCACCCGATCCCCCACCAGCAGGCGGATCTCGGTAAGTTCAGAGGGAATCAGATTCACCGTAAAGTCGATCCGTTCACCGTCCGCAACAGCCCATGCGCCCACTGTAAAATTGGTTTCGAGGCTGTTGCCGAAGGGCTGGAATCTGCCGGAGGTGTGAACCAGATATTGGGAGGATCGGCTCTGATCCTCGTCGGTGAGGACTGTCTCATCGGAGTCAAATTCAGCGTCCCCTTGGAAATTTCCCACCTTGAAATACCCCACATCCACAGGGGTCAGGGTAATGGTTCCGTTTTCCACCTTCTGCACCTCGCCATTTTCGTGCTGGAAATAGATGCAGAAAGGCTCTGTAACGGTGACGGTGGTCGATGCACAGAGGTCACCAATGCAGGCGGTGATCCGGGCCTCGCCGGGAGCGATTGCCGTCACAACACCGTTTTCCACTGCGGCTGTGTCCGGGTCATCAGAGGCCCAGACTACGGCCTCCGTCGCATCCGTAGGCGTCAGCACAGGCGTCAGGGTCAGGGTCTGACCTGCACGGAGGGAGACGGCTTCCGGGAGACGGATCCCGGTTGCAGGGATGGGAACCACATGAACGGGGATCCGCTTTTCAAGCCCCCCGACCCTGACGATCACCACGGCCTCCCCCGCAGATCCTTTGGCGGTAATGTTGCCGTTCTGATCCACAGAAAGGATCGAAGCACCGTTTTCCACCTCCCAGACCAGCTTCTCCGTTGTATCCGCAGGCAGAACCTCCGCCTTTACGGCCACAGTCCTGTTGAGGCCCAGCGTGATTTCCGACGGCGCCACCCGAAGCTCTCTTGCCGGAATATCCCTGACAGTGATCTCGACCGAGGCCGTCTGCGCTCCGGCAGAGGCCGTGATGACGGCAGTCCCTTTTCGGATGCCGGTGACAACGCCGGTGACAGAATCGACCTTGGCCACAGCCTCATGGTCGGATGACCATATAATGGAGTCCGTAGAAGGATCCGGGGTGGTTCGGGCCGTCAGCTGGACGGTTCTGCCCTCGATGACCTCCGTTACATCGGAAGTGATCTCCACCGCCGTTGCCGGGGCTTTGATCTGCACCGTAACCGTATCCGAAATCAGGCCGACCCGTGCCGTCACCCGAACCTCTCCCACCGTCCCCTTGGTGACAAGGATCCCATCCGGCCCGATCTCCGCCAGCTCCTCGTTATCCACAGACCATACAACCGTCCCGGCAGCCTCAGCAGGCTCTTTGGCCACTTGGAACGGATGGTTGGAATGGATGTTCACATCGATCTTACGGCTGCCTGTGATCGTCAGGCGCTCCAGCGCAGGGGCCTGCGGATCGCTGCCGCCGGTCAGCGCATCGGTCAGTGCCTTCTGCGCCGCAGAAACCTCTGCCTCTCCGGCAGAGCTGTCCATCAGCACCTGCTCTGCGGCCTCAATGGCTTCGGTCTGTTCCGGATGATCCCTTCTGGCATCCGCAATCATTGCGATCAGCTCATCCTTATTGACCACGGAGGCCGCCCCGGCGGTGGAGCCTTCCATCCCGAGATCCGCACCATGGTTCGTGGTATACATCACACGGATGACCGTATGATCCGGCGTATTTTTCCAGTTGGTATAGTCCCAAAGATCATAGCGGCTGTTCTGAAACAGGAGCCACGCCCTGCTGCCGGTGTCATTGCTTCCATCGTATTCATCAGAGCGAATGCCCTGAATATTCATGATCGCATCCAGACACCAGTCAAACTGATTTTCCTCCAGAACGGCATTGGAAATACCGGACTGCTCAAAGGCTGCCCGAAGCAGATTCAGCTTGGTTCCCTGATTGGCTACCCAGACCGGCTCCAGAACCAAGGTTCCGGTTTCATAGTTCTCGATGGAAACCACAACGCTGCCCGAAGCCCGGAAAGACTGGGGCGCTGCTTCGGCCTCATCCGTCGAGGCGGGCGGTTCCGTTTCTGCGGCCTTCGCAGAGAGCTGCACGAAGGGCGCTGCCTGTGCCAGCAGCAGTACGCTCAGCAGAAGTGCAAGTCCCCTGCGCCCGAGCTGCTTCAAAAAATTCGCTTTCATAGAATTTCTCCTTTTTCAAAATCCATGGGTGATTCGATCTATTTTCAGCCGCTTCTGCGGCAGTCATAAAGGAAGGGAACGGACTTAATACAAAAAAAGCGCAGGGATCCCCCTGCGCAGGCATTTGAATGTTTCGCCCGGAAAATACCTATACATCATGGCAGATCACATTCTCTGAAAGCTTCAAATCCCGACAAACACATCCGTGCTTCCAATTTATTTAAGTATACGCTTCTTATTTTTAATAGTCAATGACAAATTCATATCTATCATGCACAATTCAGACTTTCGTCTACACAACAGAAAGCGGTACAGCCCCCACTGGAGCTGTACCGCATGGTTCATACCGGCTGTCCTGCGCCGTCTCCCTCCGAGACTGCGGCAGCTTTTGTCCTTTGCAGGGTCTTACAGGTGCAGCACCCGATCCTTGATTTCCTGCGTACGGCCCTGATTCCAATACTGGGTTCCGATGTAGCCGCAGGTTCGGCGGGCCACATTCATTTTATTCTGATCCCGGTTGCCGCACTGGGGGCAGACCCAGACCAGCTTGTGATCCTCGTCCTCCTGGATCTGGATCTCGCCGT